>Ga0302319_10010924_pt1 | contig 17261 bp, 18 predicted proteins | sample Bog_T0_2_FD_203319 | JGI IMG/M metagenome (GOLD analysis project Ga0302319, IMG submission 203319) | Peat permafrost microbial communities from Stordalen Mire near Abisko, Sweden - Bog_T0_2 | ecosystem: Environmental > Terrestrial > Soil > Wetlands > Peat | place: Sweden: Abisko, Stordalen Mire...
CCGGAAGAACCATTTGAAATGTGCCGTGACCGAGCCAGGTGATTTCCATGACCAAATTATGCCACTTCGAAAGCGCGCAACAGCGCGGCTGCCTTGAGTTGCGTTTCTTCCCATTCGGCCGCGGGGTCGGACTGCGCCAGAATCGCTCCACCGATGCCGATGCCGACGTGTCCGCGATGAAATACCGCGGTGCGGATGACGATATTCAGATCGGCCGAGCCGTCGAAGCCGAGGTAGCCGATGCTGCCGGAATAAATCCCGCGCGCCGCCGGCTCCATGCGGTCGAGCAGTTCCATGGCGCGAAGTTTCGGCGCGCCGGTCATGGAGCCGCCGGGAAACGCGGCGCGCAGGCAATCGACCACCGTGGCTTCGGGCCGAAGCTGCGCCGTGATTGTGCTCACCAGCTGGTGCACTGTCGCGTAAGACTCCACTTCCATCAGGCCGGGGACCCGTACGGTTCCGGGCTTCGCAACCCGCCCCAGATCGTTGCGGACCAGGTCCGTAATCATCAGATTCTCGGCGCGAAAACGCGGATCCGTGGCGAGTTGATGACGAAGGCTTTCGTCATCCTCCGGCGTGCGGCCTCGCGGAAGAGTGCCTTTGATGGGCCGCGATTCGACACGCCCGTCGCGGTCAACGCGCAGAAAGCATTCGGGCGAGGAGCAGGCGATTTCGAGATCGCCAAACCGCAGGTAGGCCGCGTATGGCGCGGGGTTGAGCCTGCGCAAAACTTCGTAGTAGCGAAGCGCGGGAAGATCCGTTTCGAAGTCGAGCTGGTTGGTGAGGCAGAGCTCATAGGCTTCGCCATCGCGTATGTGGCGTATACATTGCGCGATCCGCTCCATGTACTCAGCGCGCGAAAGGCGCGGCCTGAGCGGTGTGGTGCGGACTGCAAGCCCAACCGCGTCCGCCGGCGGCCACTGCGTGTCTCCATGTTCAATTCGCATCAGCATGGCGTCGGGAAAGACAGGCGCGTGCGTGACCGGCGAGCCGCAATCGGCGCGAAGCTCATAGCCGAAGTAGCCGATATAGCCGCCGCAAGCCGGGAAGGGCAGTTCCGATCGGTTGGCGCGCAGCGCTTCATCGAGGTAATCGAACAGCGTCTGGGTGCGGGTTTCGGTGGAACCGTCGCGGGCAATCGTCAGCCTGCGTGTGGCCGCGCTGTAGCTGAGAGTCTCGTTCGAAGTTCCACGCAGAGCCTGCCGTTCGAGCCAGTACCGTGTCACTGCGCAGCGTCCAGGAAATTGGAGAGAATCGTTGCGCCGTGTTCGCTCAAAATCGATTCGGGATGAAACTGCACGCCCCACAAAGGGCGCGAAACATGACGCATCGCCATCACTGTGCCATCGGAAGTCCACGCGATCTTTCGCAGCGCGGACGGCAGCGGTTCGGCAACGGCGAGCGAATGGTAGCGGACGGCGCTGAACTGCGGTGGCACGTCGCGGAACAGGCTATCGCCCTCGTGTTCGATGCGGCAGACCTGGCCGTGAGCCGGTTCCACGCGCTCAATCGCTCCGCCGAATTCGAGCGCGATACCCTGGTGTCCGAGGCAGACGCCCAGTACAGGCACGGTGGCGCGGCGGATCACTTCGGCTGAAACGCCGAAGTCGCGCGGGTTCGCCGGATGGCCGGGGCCGGGGGAAACGATGATGGCATCGAAGCCCCGCTCGTCGAAAACACGTTTGTCGAAAACCCATTCGTCGTTGCGAACCACCGCTGGCATTTCGCCGGTAACGGATGCCGCGAGGTGCGCCAGGTTATAGGTGAACGAGTCGTAGTTATCGACTATCAGGAGCCGCAGCACGATTTCGTGGAAGCGGATAGCCGGGTGCTGCCCGGTCCCAGGTGAATGTGCGCGCCGGTCGCCTTATGCGCCACCGCGGCTTTGAAAGCGTAGTAGGGGATCTTGTTTCTCTGCAGGTAGCGAAGCAGCCAGACGCCTTCAGGCTGATCGGGATTGAGCGCGACATCGATGCGTCCGGCGTGATTGAACCCGAGAGCCGTGTGTACCGCGGTCTGGCCATCGGCGCTGACCGGAATCATGTGGCCGAAGGCGCTCAGATAAGCCGCCGAAATTTTGTTAAAATCGGCGCGAGTGAAAGTGCCGTTGCCATCGTAGCGGGTATAAACCTGGCCGTTCCATTCGGGGTGCGATTCCGCCTCGTTCTCGACTTCGGCCAGTTGTTTTTGCAGCGCGAGATCTTTCACCAGGCGGGAGCGTTCGATAGCGAGATCGAGCTGCAGCTTGGCGCTGATCACGTCGGAGCTGGAGGCTTCCGCTTCGGACCGGGCGAGCACGCCGTTTTCGACCAGTTGCCGCGTCTGCATGGAGATCTTCTGCCGGCGCAGGAACATGCGTTCGGCGACCGTGACCATCTGATCGGCCTCATCCGGGAGCAGATCCGTCGAGAGCGCGCTGTAGCGCAGAATCGACATGTCGAGCGCGTCGTTCAGCTGATCCTGAGCCTTGGCCAAGTCGTTCACCGGCAGCACGCCTTGTTGCACGAGCGAGCGTACGCGATTCAGATTCTGCTGTGCGCGCGCCACACCGGGATCGGAAGGGTCGGGCTTAATTTCCGCCCGTTTCGCGTCGGCGGCGGGGGTGGCTGCTGCGGTATCGGGAACGGCTTGCGCCAGACAGGTTGCCGCGAGGAATGCGGCGCAGACGACGAGACGGGATGTAAATGGATAAACCACGCTTACTTCTATAGTACGATAGCGGTCGGAGGGGTTTTCTGGCGCAAAAGCAAACAGCGACTACGGCGGTAAAGAAAAAGGCTGTGAGGAAACCGGCCGTAAAGAAGGTGGCGGCGCCGACCTGGCTCACAGCGGTGCGCGCGGCGGAAGAGAAGAAGGCCCTGGATATCAAGGTGCTGGACCTCACCGGCATCTCGTCGTTCACGGATTTTTTCGTGATCTGCACGGGCTCGAGCACCAAACAAAATCAGGCCATCAGCGACGAAGTTGCCATGCGCATGAAAAAAATCGGCGAACTTCCGCTCAGTGTGGAAGGTTACAGTACTGCGGAGTGGATTCTGACGGACTACGGCGATGTGGTGATCCACACGCTGACGCCGAAAGCGCGCGCTTACTACGATCTGGAACGTCTCTGGCGCGACGGCAAGACGGTGGAGATTCCGGCGGAAGCGGTTGTCCTGCCCAAGGTCGCTCCGAAGGTGAAACGCGCTAAGAAATCGGTTTGAAAATCTTCCTGTATTACATCGGCAAGCCGAAGGATGCGCGCGCCAACGCGCTGGCCGCTGAATACATGAAGCGGGCAGGGCACTATGCGGGCGCGGTGATGGCGGAGATCCGGCCGGAGCGCACCGATCTGTGGGAGAAGCACCCGACGGCGAAGAAGATCCTGCTTGATCCGGCCGGCAAACCGCTCGATTCCGAAAAATTCGCGGCGTTGTTTGAGAAGGCCGAGATGCAGGGGCATGATCTGGTTTTTCTGATCGGCGGCCATGCGGGTCTGCCCGAGGCGTGGCGCAGGAGGGCTGATTTGCTGGTCTCGCTTTCGGCCATGACGATGCCGCATGAGCTGGCGCGGGCCGTGCTGGCGGAGCAGATTTACCGGGCGTTCACCATGCTGCGTGGGCATCCGTACCCGCGCTGAAATCAGGCTTCAAATCATTAGTTCTCGGATGGCTGCGCGGCTGCATCGATCAGGAGTGTGTCCGAGGATGCCTTCTGCATTTGAAGGCGCAATCCGAGTTGGTCCTGGACTGCGTCCGTTATATCGGGCGAGGGCGTTTCAGCTGCGAGTAACAACTCGAAATCATAGCTCCCAGCCAGCATAGTCTTATCGGTTACATCGCGGCGCAGCCGGAGGGAGAGATATCGGGCCAATTGGGCCATCGGGAAACTGTGGAATACAACCTGCCCTTTTTCGCCTTTTTCCACGCGCGGGCTATCCCCGGATGGATTTTCATGGAGTCCGTATGCTTTTCCAGACGCCGCCAGGACGTAAACGGGAACTTCTCTCGTTTCTTTGTGTAACTTCAACTGGAACCGGTCGGACAGAAGGCTCTGGAGCATCTGAAAGATCTGCTCGCGGCTTGCGGGGCGCTCCGGTTTCGCTTCAATATCGAAGTACTCTGAATTCATCCAGCCCGGCCCGCCGGACACCTGCCAGTCCGCAACACCGTACGCCATCATGATGAGAACCCTCAGCGGTGCATTTGTCGCAGTAAACCTTTCTCCGCCTCGTGCGATTTCAAAAAAATTGCCTTGAGCACCCGCCCTGGCAGGCTTTATAACGGCGACCTCAAATTCAACGCGGGGCGTCTGTTGCTGGGCCAGAGCGCTCGGGCCCTGAAAGATGCCGATAAGGCACCCGATGAGAAAAATACCAACAAAACGACTACTCATTTGGGGCCATTTTCGCGGAGCATCAGCTCTTCGGTCAGTTCCGTCATTGTTGTGAAACCATCGTGATTGCGATCGGCGCTCATGATAATTTCGTGAAGGGACACAGATGGTTCACGTTCCGACTCTACGGCAGAAATTCGACCATCGTGGTCAATGTCGAACTGTCCGAAAATAACTGCCGCCCAGGCGGCGGCTCTATTGGGCATCACTTCTGACGGCGAGATTGAACCGTCACCATTGATGTCGAGTCTTCGCAGCGATTGAGAACTGTTTCTAATCTCCTCCGCGGAAATCTCTCCATTGTGATCCGAATCGAGAGCGGCCACCACTGGATGGAAGCGCATGAAGTCTCTTCGCATCCGGTCTGTGAATTTCGCCGGCAGCGTCGATGAACCCAGGACGAAGCCGCACTCTTCGGGACTCAGTTTGCCATCGTGATTCCTATCGAGTTGTCGCAGTGCCGTTGGCGCATTAGCAATTTCCGGTGCCGAGATCACCAGGTCGCTATCTGCATCGAGTGCTTCAAGCAATTGCATCGACTTGAAATAGACGGACGCCCACGCCAGCCACGGATCTTCACGCTCAGCGAAGGTTACCCGCGTATCTGGTTCCGGCCCTTCCATTGACGACGTCGTTACGGGCAAGAGTCCCCCGGCTGGCCGGTGAGCGCCAATCAACCACCCCGAGGCCATGCCGGGACTCCCGATAGCGAACACTATGGAAAAGAGCAGGGCAACAGACAGAACGCCTCCGTACAGCACAGCGACGGGCAGCAACCGGTAGTCGTCGAAACCAGCGAACATCGGGAGTACGGCCGGGACTACGGCAGGGACCACCGTATCCGCGCTCGCATTCCGGAACTCGGGCCGCAGCACCCACTGGCGCAAGAGCGAAATAAGGGCGTCCGTGAACAATCCCCGCGAGTTTTCGCGAGAGGCAGGATCGTCGAAAATTGTCAGCATTTCGCTGCCGAACCGATGCCTAAAAGGCGCCGGATGCAGACGAAGAAGCCAGCTGTAAAGGATCCTGCGCATAGCTCAGATCCTCCTCAGGCCGGAAGCCGGGATCCGAAGTCTGCCCTCGCGAACGACAGTCTCAAGGCGCGAGATCTCCTCGGCGATGACACGCCTGCCCAGCGAGGTCAGACGGTAGTAGCGGCGACGAGATTCCGGCTCATCGCCAGTCGGCTCGACGACCCCCTGTTTGACGAGCCGTTGCAGATTGTCGTAGAGGGTGCCGGGTCCGAGTTGGTATCGGCCCTCGGATTGGCGAATGACCTCCTGCATGATTCCGTAGCCGTGGAGATCCTCACCGGCCAAAGCGAGGAGGATGTGCAGAACGGCGGGAGCCAGTGGAAGAAAACCGTCAATGGGCTTCATAGTCAGATTCAGGTATACCAGATTCCGATATACAAATCAACAGCCGTACAGGGGCTGCTGGCGCGGGGGTGCTATCGTGATCGTTTACGCCCCCTATGTCGTGGTTTAAGCGAGATTCAGATTCCAAAGGACCCGCCGATTCTTCCGAGCGCACCGTGCGCACCGAAGGGCTTTGGCTCAAATGCGACGGATGCCGCGAAATCATCTGGAAAAAGGACCTGGAGCAGTCGCTGCACGTGTGCCTGAAATGCGGCTATCACTTCCGGCTGGACGCGCGGGCGCGGCTGGCGCTGCTGTTCGATAACGGCGAGTACACCGAGCGCGACGCGAAGCTCACGTCTTCCGATCCGCTGCAGTTTGTGGATAACAAGCCCTATAAAGACCGGCTGCGTGCCATGCAGGAGACGACGTCGCTTTGCGATGCGCTGATTGCCGGCGATGGAAAGCTGGCGGGCAGGCATGTCCACATTTGCGCGATGGAGCCGAAGTTTATTGGCGGCAGCATGGGCGCGGTCGTTGGCGAGAAGATTACGCGGGCGGTCGAGCGCGCCATGGTGGACAGCTCTCCGCTGATTGTGGTCTCGGCTTCGGGCGGGGCGCGCATGCAGGAAGGTGCGGTGAGCCTGATGCAGATGGCCAAGATTTCGGCGGCGCTGATGCGTCTGGACGAAGCGCGCATTCCCTATATCAGCGTGCTGACCGATCCGACTACGGGCGGCGTGACGGCGAGTTTTGCGATGCTGGGCGATTTCAATATTTCCGAGCCGGGCGCGCTGATTGGCTTCGCGGGGCCGCGCGTGATTGAACAGACCATCCGTCAGAAACTGCCGGAAGGTTTCCAGCGCAGCGAGTTCCTGGTGAAGCACGGCATGCTGGACGCGGTGGTGCCGCGGGCTGGCATGAAGGCGTGGATTGCGACGGCGCTCGATATGCTGGTGGGCGGCGCGTCGGATGCTACATCTCACCCGTCAGCCAGCGCAGCGGCATGACATTCGCGGACACGGTCCGTTTCCTTTTCTCGCTGGGACATGAGCTGAAGGTCGTCAAATGGGACCTGGAGCGGATGCGGGTCCTGCTGGGGGCTTTGGGCGAGCCGCATTTGCAGGGGCGCTTCGTTCACGTGGCGGGCACAAACGGCAAGGGCTCGACCTGCGCGATGATAGAGAGCGCGCTGCGGGCCGATGGGCTTCGCACGGGCCTTTACACATCGCCGCATCTGGTGAATCCGCGCGAACGAATTGTCATCGACGGGCAGACAATTTCCGAAGATGCCTGGGTTTCGGTGTTTGGCGACGTGCACGGCGCCGCGGAGCGCCTGCTGGCGGCGGAGGCGATTGACGCGCATCCCAGTTTCTTTGAAACCGCGACTGCCATGGCGTTTCTGGCGTTTGCGCGCGAGGGTGTTGCGGTGACCGTGCTCGAAACCGGGCTGGGTGGGAGACTCGATGCCACGAATGTGGTGGAGCATCCGGAAGTTACGGTGATTACGCCGATCGATTTCGATCACGAGGCGTTTCTCGGCTCGTCGATCGAATTGATCGCGGCGGAGAAGGCCGGGATTCTCAAGGCCGGGAGTCCGGCGGTTTTTTCGGCGCAACGGCCGGAGGCGCTGCGGGTGCTGGAAAATCGCGCGCTGGACCTGGATGTTGCGGTGCGGCATTCGGCGGCGTGGCGCGTGGAGGTGCTGGAGCGCGACCGCTATGGCAGCCGGTTCACGCTGGCGGCGGACGAGGAGATTCCGATTGTGTGTCCGCTGGCGGGGGCGCATCAGGTGGAGAATGCGCGGACGGCCGTGGCGGCGCTGTCGCTGCTGGGAGTGCCGGCGGCGGCGATTCGCGCGGGGATTGCGGCGGTGCGGTGGCCGGGCCGGCTGGAGCACGTGCAAGCGCATCCGGATGTGATTCTGGATGGCGCGCACAATCCGGCGGGGGCACGGGCGCTGGCCGATTACATAGGGGAATTCTTCGCGGGAGAGCCGGTGCGGATCATCTTTGGCGCCATGCGGGACAAGGCCGTCGACGAGGTCACGAATACGCTGTTTCCGCTGGCGAAGGAGATTATTCTGACGGCGCCGGATCAGCCGCGGGCGTTGAATCCGCGGGCATTGGCCGAGATGGCGACACAACTGGAAGGCACGGTGGTCCGGGTGGCGGATTCGGTGAGTGCGGCGCTGGAATTGGCGGCGGAACTGGATCGCGGCAGCGCGATGACTACGTTCGTAACCGGGTCGTTGTTTATGGTGGGGGAGGCGCGGAACTGCCTCGCGGTTAACGGGGGTTGAGCCTGCGGCGGAGAAATGCGAGGGCTGCGAGACCGCCTGCCATCAGGAGCCAGGCGCCGGGCTCGGGAGCGCTCGAGTTGAAAGAGTTGACTGGCGGCTGAACAGCGGAGAGGGTGCCATCGACTTCGAGGACGCCCTGGGCCTGTAGCGGATCGGCGGCGGACCAGTTGCCGGAACCGTCGGTTTCGAAGAATCCAGTGGCGGACGTGAGGTTCTGGTTCCAGACGACCAGGTCTCCCGGGGCCGCATTCATCCCGATCCAGTATTGGGTATCGGCCAGGAGGAGAGGCTGGAGAATGGACGATACAGTCGTCACCAGCAGGTTGTCGCCGAACATTCCGTCCGGACTCATGCTGAACATTTCGAGAGCGGTGGCGTCAGGCTGACCTCCGTTATCGGCGAAAAGCCCCAGGGTGACGTCGTTGGAATCGTCCGGAATCAGGTCGGAAACAACGAATTCGATGCTGGAGAGATTGTAGTTTGCCGTGGGAGTGAAGGCAACGGCGACGGAAGACCAGGCTACGCCGTCATTGGTGACGATGACGCCGGCTGAGGAGGCGTAGGCGTCGCCGGTGCCGAAATTCGTGTAAACAGTGTCGGCCCGGAGTGGTGGGCGGCCGACAACCAATGCGAGAAAGACCAGAAGAGGGAGGCTGATTCTACGCAGTTGGAAGCTATGAGGGGACACTAATTGAATTATCGATAAATACAGGGTACCGAACTATGCTGCCATTCGGCAAGTGTTCGCTGTATGGCGAAAGATAGCATTGACAAAGGCCGCAAAGCGGAAAAACCAAAGGGCGGAGGAAGATCCTCCGCCCTTTGGTTTTTACTGCCGGATGAATGGGTGAGACTTACCAGCCGCACTGACCGGGGTTTGCGCCCTGGTTGTTGTTGCCGCCACTGTTGCCGCCCCACCAGTCGTTGCCGTTCTGATTGGTGTTGCACTGGCCCTGAGACTGAACGACGTCAATGGCGCAGGCGCAGGTGTAAGTGAACTGCAGGCAGGCCACCGCGACATCGCCCTGGTGGGCCTTGACGCAGATGTAGTGATACTTGTTGGCGTTGGGAATCGACTGGTAGCCCGACAGGCTGGCCTGCACATTGCTCGACAGCAGTGTGCCGAGGCTGCCCTGGGTGTTGGAGCCGTAAACATCGAACGTCGCGTTCCATTCGGTGCTGGTCACATTGATGGAAGTGCCGGTAGCGCCGCTGCTGTTATGCGCGGAGATATCGAACTGTACGAAGTGGCCGGTATCGATCTGATTCTGATTGGACCAGTTCGAAAGACCGAGCGAGGGGCCGCCCGAGACATAGCTGGAATAGAGGTCGCATGCCGAACCGTTGGTACCGTAGCCGTACACTTTCAGAGGAATTCCGTTTGAGCCGTAGCTGCAGGATTGACCCTTATCGCCGTAGCCGTTCTGGGGTGTGGTGCCACCGTAGGTGACCTGGACACCGCCCGAGCAGGAGCCCGAGCAATTGGTGTAGGCGATGGTTCCGGCGTGATCGATTACCTCGATCTTAAACGACCCTGTGGAAGGCGTTGTGGGCGTGCCTGTGATGGCGCCGGTTGACGTATTCAGGGTGAGGCCGGCAGGCAAGGTGCCGAAGGCCAGCGAGTAGGTGTAAGGGGCAAGACCTCCGGTGACGCCCACCTTGGAGCTGTAGGGAGTACCGACAGTCGCGCTGCTGGTGGGGCAGGTGACCACGAGGGGCGGCGTGGTCTTGGGGGTTGTGACGATGATGGAGCAGGAAGACGCGGTAGCCGTATTGGCCGACGTGTTACCTGAGGAATCCGTCACTTTAGCCGTAAATGTGAGGGTACCGGCCGTCGATGGCGTGCCGCTGATCGTGCCTGTGCTTGCGTTCAGCGTCAGAGGAGAGATCGAACCGGTTGCGATCGTGTAGTTCATGTAGGGCGGAACGCCACCAGTGGCGGAGAGCACAGCGCTGTAGGCCGTGCCAACCGTACCCGCAGCCAGACCTGTGCAACTCAAAGCGAGAGGCGGATGCGGCGCGGCCTGCATAGAGTAATCGCTCGAAGCGGTGACGCCGGTGGCGATGGTGATGGCCGCGACGTTCGTCATGGAGAAGGGGTTCTTCGTGGGTCCGCTGCCGGTAGCAACGCCGCCGGCGGTTCCGACTGTTGCGACGGTTATTCCGGTGCCAAACGGCGTATTTGTGTTATCCACATAAGAGGTATAGCTGGCAGTTCCGACTGCGTTCGTGGTGATATTCAGCGTGGCCGGACTCTCACCCACGGTAAAGCCGACATCGGTCCAGGAGATGGTTAGAGTCGCCTGAGCGCCTGAGTTCGTTACTTGCGTTTGGATGTCGATCTCAGGGGATGTCAGCGCGGGCTTGGTCTGCCCGGTGATGCTCCCGGAGAAGGTGCCAACGGTTCCGAACCATGCAATCTGACCGGAATTATAGCCATTGCTTCCGTTGCCAACGATCACCGTGCTCGGACAGAGGGCAGCGGTACACGCGCCCGAATAAGTGATCGTACCGGTTGAGTCGAACGCCAGCGACACAACGTTGTTGACCGCCAGAGTCATGGCCGGCGGCGCAACGGCGCCGTAGGAAGGCATGGCGACCAGGGCCAGGCCAAGAATTGATGCGGCCAAGGTAAGGCCTGGAAAAACTGTTTTGCTGCTACTCATAAATAACGCTCCCTCCAATAATTGAATGCCATGTGAAAATTCGTCCGATAGCCGCACTCCGTCACGCCCAGGTTGCCGACGAGCAACCTGGGTGTGACAGGAGAGAAAAAACTGAGTGAAAACTTAGGCGCGAGCAGCCGAGCGGCGGCGCGAAACCAGGCCGACGCCTAACAAACCGCTGCCGAGCAGGATAAAGGAAACCGGCTCCGGAGTGGCTGCGGTGGTGTAGGTGACGGTCGTATCGTCAAATGAACTGGTAGCGCTTCCGGTGAAAATACCCGATGCCGTTGTGCCGGTGCCATTGATGTTGCCCAAAGCGTTGGTGGCATAGGATGGCGTGGTGGTTCCGCCGGTTTCTCCCAGCTTGCTCAAGAGTGCCACCGAATCGGCCAGGCTTGTCGGGTTGCCGAATTCCATGGTGAAAGACGTGCCGCCGGAAACATTGTAGGCGCTAACTGCGTTCGAGACGCTCGCGGCCTCCAGCATCCCGCCGACAGTGAACGTTTCGAAAGTTCCGGTAAGTCCGCCGAGATTAGTACCACCGCCGAGGCAAGCGCCACTCACGCAGGTGCCAACGGTGCCGGCCAGCGTGAAGTTGTACGAGCCCGCGCTTCCTGTGGCCATAGTCAGATTGGTGCCGGTCAGCAGCCAGGTCCCGTCGTCCGCCGCGTCGCCCGCGCCTCCGATGACAAGCTGATTAAACGGAACGGTGAATGTTGAGGCGTTGACGACTCCGCCTACCGTGGTGGAGGCCGAAATGGCCCCGCCGGTAAGTCCGGAAAAGTTGATGGTGCCGGTAGCCGTACTGCCATAACCGGGAATGGCAGCTGCGCACACTGCCAGCGCGATTCCTATGAAATTTGTTGCGGGGGACTTCTTCATTCCACTGACGAGTGTGCTAAAGCTAGTTTTCATATAGTTTCCCTTGTTTACTTCGGTATAGTCAGTTTATGGTCTAAGGGTCCCAGCCCACAAGTACTGAAAGCGATTGAGAGTACTGTTTAATGTTGACTAGTACCCTATAGTACTCATGGCTTGAGTGGCTTCCGTCTGTTTCCAGGGAAAATCCTGGGATATTACCAGGGGTTACACGGTACCAGCTAACTCTCGGAATCGGGAATATCCGGCCCTGCTCATGGGGATCCTGGTGCCGTCGCGAAGGATCGCCAGCCACGTATCCTTAGTATTAGGCTCTACGCGGGCGATTCGTTCCATATTGACCAGGTAGCCGCGGTGTACCCGAATGAAACGGCGGGGGTCCAGCGCGGATTCGAGGCCGGAAATAGTTTGCTGTTTCAACCAGGTCTTGCCTTCGCTGCGGAGGGAAACGTAATCGTCCTGGGCTTCGGCGAAATCGAGCTTGGATGCGGCGATAACGTGGACGCGGGGGCCGTCTTTGACGACGAGGCGTTCGAGGTATTCACCGGGCGCGCGGGAGGCCAGTTTGAGATCGCGGGGCAGGGCGGCGGGCGGGGCGGCGGAGGCGAAACGGGTGCGGACGCGATCGAGCGAGGCGCGGAAACGTTCGGCGGTGAAGGGTTTCAGGAGGTAATCGACGGCGGCGGCGTCGAAGGCGCGCATGGCGTACTGGTCGTAGGCGGTGACGAAGACAACGGCGACGGAGGAATCGATGAGTTCGAGGACTTCGAAACCGTCGAGTTTTGGCATCTGGATGTCGAGAAAGAGCAGATCGGGTTTGAGATCGTTCACGGCCTTGACGGCTTCAAAGCCGTTGGGACATTCTTCGACGATATCGATATCGGCTTCGCCCGAAAGATATTCGCGGAGAATGCGGCGCGCGAGCTCTTCGTCGTCCGCGATGATGGCACGCAGGGTCTTCATAAGGTTTTGTTGGGGAAGGTGAGGGTGACCTGATAGTGGCGTTCGGTGGCGTCGATTTGCATTTTGGCGGCGCTGCCGTAGCGGGCTTCGAGGCGCGCGCGGACGTTGCGGAGGCCGATGCCGTTGCGGTCCTGCACGGGGGCTTCGGGATCGAAGGGATTGGCGACGGAGAAACGGACCTGGTCGCGATCGCGGCGGCCGGAGATGACGATTTCGCCGCCTTCCGCCATCATGGCGATACCGTGTTTGACGGCATTTTCGACGAGCGGCTGAATGAGCAGGGCGGGGATTTCGCAGGTGTTGCAGGCGGGGTCGATATCGCGGACGAGGCGGAGCCGTTTGCCGAAGCGGGCCTGTTCGACGCCGAGATACATGTTGGTGAGGGCGAGTTCTTCGGAAAAAGGGACGGTGTCGCGTTCGCCGAGACGGAGGGAGGCGCGGAGGAAATCGGCGAGGCCGATGCACATTTCGCGGGCGCGGGCGGGATCGAGGGAAGTGAGGGCGCTGATGGAGTTGAGGGAGTTGAACAGGAAGTGGGGATTGATCTGGGCTTTGAGGGCTTTTAGCTGGGCCTCGCGGGCCAGTGATTCGGCGCGGCGGGAGGATTCGATTTCGAGATAAGCGTAGTGGAGCGCGGTGGACAGCATGAAAGTCAGCGCGACGAAGACGGTGAGAACGGGGGTGGCGTGGGCGAAGAGCTGATCGAGGCCCGGCCAGACGGATGAGAGGGCGCTGGCCAGGAGTTTGCCGACCAGGATGACGCCGGCGGCGGCCAGAACGGTGCCGACCAGATGGTGCTGGAGCAGGCTTCTCCAGGCGACGGCGCGCAGAGGAATGGAGCGGCAGACGTAATAAGGGGCGAGGCACACGAAACCGAGGAGCAGCATCATGGGGACCATGATGGCGATGGCTTCGAGGCGTCCTACGTTACCCGAGGCGGGCGCGACCAGGCCGAGGATGAAGCCGAGCTCGATCCATGCAGCCAGGTAGAGGAGGAAGCGACGCCAGTGTTTGAAAAGAGGATGCATGAGCCGGATCAGTTTTCGATTTCGACGGCTCCAAAAGCGGCGTTGCCTTCGATGATGAGGACGGGCGGGTCCACTCCAGGTGTGGGACGGGGCGGAAGGGTCTTGTCTTCAAAGGCGCCGAAGACGGCGTTGCCGTGCACGACGACTTTCCAGGTTTCCGGTATGCGGAGCTTGATGGCTCCGAAAGCGGCGTTGGTTTCGACGACGGCCTGGCGGCTGGGGGAGGAGATGGTGGCGCCGCGGAGGTCGACTTTGAGTTCGCCGAAGACAACGTTGAGGTCGGCGCGTTCGAAGTTGGCGGAATCGATGCGGCGGTTCAGGCTGCCGAAGACGGCGTTGGCGTCGAGGTTGCGTATGGGTTTCTTGTCGAAGGGCTGGTTGTGGAAGAACAGGCGCGATGGACGACCGCCGCACCAGCTTCCCCATCCGGTGCGTTTGAGGAGCATGCTGACGCCGGCGGCGATCAGGAAGATGGGCCAGATGGAGCCGGCATTGGCGCGAAGGATGTGCAGGTTGCCAAGAGTGAGGACGACGCCGATGACGACCATGGTGGCCGGCCAGACCATGCCGCAGTTGCTGCGCGCACGGGTGAGCAGGGCGACGCCCCAGGCGGAGAGGGCGAGGGGCCAGTAGTCGCGAATGTTGGCGAAGGGGACGAGGCCGAGGTTATCGAGAAAAAGTACGGCGCCGATGGCGATCAGGATGATGGCGCCGATGGAGGCGTTGAAGGCGTTGTCGCCGGGTTCGGGCTGGGGTGTCGGGGTCATCGGCGGTCCTGGGTGATGGTCCATAAATATAGTTTCTCCATGCCGGAGGCGATCAGCATGACGGGCCAAAGGTTCCAGATATGGCTGACCTGGATGATACCGAAGCGGTCCATGGCGAGGAGGGCGCCGGCGAGAATCAGGCAGAGCGGAATTGCGACGGAGCCAGAGCAGAATTTCATTTCGTTTGTACCTCTCGATTTCGAGTTTAGGGGGGTTGGGGGAGGGAGGGCACGGGGATTTCGGCGAATGACAGCGGGGAACCGGTGAGTTGCGGATTTGGGGGGGCGCTGAGAACCGAAACCGGCGAGCTCGCCCAGCCGGAGTTCGTTTTGTAAAACCGCCCGCGGAGTTCGTTTTGTAAAACGCGCCTCCCCGCCCGGGGGTTCGTATTCGGCTCTGAAGGCTCACCTGCAATCAACGGCTGGCTCTGGTGCCGCCACTACCGGTGACGCTCAAAGATCAGCCAATAGATGAACACCGCCAGAAGCGCAATCAATATCTGTTTAGAAAAGACAAAAGGCGTCTCGCCACGCACAACGGTTTTTTCAGTCGATGCCGAGAATGACCGACAAGCTTCTTCGCAAGCAGCTTGCGAAGCAAAAGGGCCTTGTTCGATCATGCCGTCGTCCTGCCAAAACCACCACTTGCCGTCACTGTGCAGGTGGATCGTCGTCACGGGATGACTCGCTCTGCCCATGTCGAGATGAGGTGAGAGACAGCGACTCATAGAGAGATATTCTCACGGAAACCCCCTCCCAGGCTCGGGTGCCGTCAGTGTGCGGCGTGCCGTCCCACAGCATCCCGGAGCTCTCTGGTCCGCACGAACCGAAGCAAGTTTCGTCAGCGCCCGCGCTAGCCACTGCTACGCAGAAGACCGTAACACGACACGCAAACTAACCAACGGGCTGAATTTCGATCTTCTTCTTATCCGCTTCCAGTTTCGTGATGCGGAAACTGCGCACCTGGCCCAGCTTCGGCAGGTCCTTTTTCTCCGAGGATTCGCCAGAACCCGGGCTGCCCGGAGCACCCTTCCATTTGCTGGCCAGCATGGAGGAGAGCGCCGATACGTCTACACTCGCCACGCGCTGTTCAGTCTTCTGCTCCTGCGGCGCCAGGCTGTAAACCGCGTGCACGCCTTCGCCGAGTTCCACTGTCACGCGATTGCCTTTGACGTCGGAAACACGCCCCGTGACCGTTTCGCCTTCTTTGTGCTCGGCGATGAATTCGTCCACCGACGTCGGCTGCAGTTGCTTCAGCCCAAGCCGTAACCGGCGCTTTTCGCGATCGTTCTCCAGCACGATCGCCTTCACCACCTGACCCACCTTCAGCACATCCTGGGGATGATTGATGCGCTTGTCGTTGACAATATCGCCAACATGGATCATGCCTTCGATGTCTTCCGACACCTGCACGAACGCCCCGAACTGTTTGAGCTGCGTAACGGCGCCTTCCACGATCGCATCCACCGGATAACGTGTGGCGACATCGTCCCACGGATCGCCCAGCGCCTGCTTGAGGCCCAGCGCGATGCGTTTGTCCGCCGGGTTCACGCCCAGTATGACCACTTCCACCAATTCGCCGCCCTTCAGCACATCGGAGGGCTTGCGAACCTTCTTCGACCACGACATTTCCGACAGATGAATCAGACCGTCGAGGCCCGGTTCGAGTTCCACAAACGCGCCGAAGTCCGTCACCCGCGCCACGCTGCCCTTCACGCGCGCGCCCACTTCATACTTCTCCGCCGCCGTGCTCCACGGATCGGCCTGCAGTTGCTTGAGCCCGAGCGAAACCCGCTGCTTGGCCGGATCCACCTTCAGGATCTTCACTTCCAGCTGCTGGCCGATCGTCAGAACGTCGGCGGGCTTATTAACGCGACCATGCGAAATGTCCGCTACGTGCAGCATGCCGTCGATTCCGCCGATATCGACGAACGCGCCGTAATCGAGCAGACTACGCACCGTCCCCTGCACCACGATTCCCGCCTGCAGATGCGCCAGCAATTCCTCTTTGGCCCGCGCGCGATCTTCTTCCATCACCACGCGCCGGTCGACCACCACATCTTCCTTCTCGGTATCGAGCTTGATGACGCGGCAGGCAATCTCCTGGCCCACCATCGTCTGCATCTCGGGTACGTCGCGCGCACCGGAGCGCGATGCCGGCATGAAGGCGCGTACGCCCACATCCACCGCGAGTCCGCCTTTGATGACCTGAGTCACCACACCGGAAATCGTGAGCTTCTCGTCAAAGGCCTTCTGCAGCGAAGACCAGTCTTTCGGCCGCTCCACTTTGATGAGGGAGAGCTGATAATAACCCTCGCTGTTGCGGCTCCCCACCGTGACCTGAACGGTATCGCCCGCTTTCACCGGGATCGGTCCCTGTTCATCGGCCAGCGCAGCCAGTGGCAGAACGCCTTCCGTCTTCTGGCCCACGTCGAAGAAAACGCTCTCGGCGTTCACCGCAACAACCACCGCGGCTACCGTGGCATCGGCGTGTTTTTTCTCGCCCCCGCCCTTGCGTTCGCTGGCTTCGTGAGCGTGGCTCTGTTCAAACTGGTTAAGGATATCGCCGAAAGAGCTTTCCGTCTCCGACGGATTCTGCCCCTCCGTGTCGCGGACGTCTTCGTCGCGAACGGGTGTGGAGGAATTGGACATGAGAATTTGCTTTTAATATTGTGGCACACGACTGGCTGGTCAATATAGCCTACCCATAAGTTATTGAGTAATAAGCGCGGCAACGGTCGTCCATAAGTGGTATTCCAGACACATGGGGCACATCGTTGAGATTCTGTTCTCCACGATAGACTAGGTGCAGTGCTCGTTTCTCTGACTGCATCGTCCGCGTTGCCTCCATCCCCGTCGCTCGTCCGGCCTTCCTGGCTTCGTGCGCCGGCTCCCGTCGGCTCCAACTATCGCGACCTGAAAGCC
>Ga0302319_10010925_pt1 | contig 17257 bp, 20 predicted proteins | sample Bog_T0_2_FD_203319 | JGI IMG/M metagenome (GOLD analysis project Ga0302319, IMG submission 203319) | Peat permafrost microbial communities from Stordalen Mire near Abisko, Sweden - Bog_T0_2 | ecosystem: Environmental > Terrestrial > Soil > Wetlands > Peat | place: Sweden: Abisko, Stordalen Mire...
CGCAATTTCGGTTGGCCCGGGGAAATAAGGTGAGCCACTTCGGGCCGCCACTCGCTGGCGAGCGTTTCGAAGGTGGGGCAGACTTCAGTCTGCGGCGGGCTTCAGCCCGCCCTCCTGCCAGCGATGTTGAGACCTGCGGCGGCCGGACTGAAGTCCGGGGTCCCCTCTGGGGAAGGCTGGGCTCGGCATCAGCATAGATGTCTACACCAGTTCGGACATCGAGCAGAAGCGAGCCGCGACTCAAGGCACTCGATCGAAGCCGCCGTGCTTCGAAAGCCAAAATCAGCGTCAGAATTGGCGAAATCGGCTTAATGGAGTAAACGGAGTAATGAGGAATCGGTGGGCTATCCCAAATGGCACGTAACTCTATAAAAAGATGGAGCGGGAGACGGGACTCGAACCCGCGACGTCCAGCTTGGGAAATCGACTATACATTGACAATAAAGAACATGGCGTTTATGGCGTCAATAGCGAGCGACAGCAAGTCGCCTATTTTCAATGACTTGGTCCAAGGGGTTCCTTATAGGAACAAAAACGGCACAAAAAATAAATGGCGGTTGGCGCGGTTGACGTTGTTTTTGGCGCGAAGCTTTAGGCGCTGTCTGTCAAAGCTGAAACCCGCGCCAATCGCCTGTTCGAAAGGCCTACGTATTCGCGGGCCAGTGACCTTCAGGAACAATCCCGCTTGCCGTCACTAAGCCGGGATTTTAGGCGGCTTGGGCGTCGCTGGCATCCTCCGCTAGCATCAGTCGGGCGTCGCCTTCCCCATCTTCGTAGCACTCCCCACAGATTAGAACCGCGTCCGACTTCGCCCAAGCATTCTGTCCGCACTCCGGACAGGTGAACTTCGTCTTGCTGGCTGCCTTCTTTGCCCTGGCTCCGCCCTGTTTGCCGTCCGGTGCTGATTCCCAGTGAAGCTGAAAGCCGGAGGCCTTCAGTTTCGCGTAGGCCGCGGCGTAGGCCCCGCCGGGGGTGATGTAGTGCGTCACGGATTGGCCGGTTTCTTTACCGCCTGGCTCGCCCGTTGTGGATGGCTGCAAGCCGATATCCTTCATCTTCCCTGCCCATTCACGGTCATGGTATGACCGCCGCGGCGGTGTGCCGTGGGCTTGCTGCCAGACGTGGGCCATCTCATGAGCGAGCGTGGAGAGGATTAGCTCATCCGTACGGCCGATGAATCCATCCGGGTTCAGGGCAAGCTCGTGGGCGGCCGTGCTATCCGTTCTCCCGGTGAATCGCTCCGGTGCGAAATAGCCGTAGGCTCTGGCATGGCGTTGAAGGGTTACCAGCACGTCCGGTAGGGAGCCTCCGAATAGTTCCCCGTTGAAAAAGTCGTAGGCTTTCTGGAAGGCTCCGTACTCGGCTCGGGTGATTGCTTCGTTCATGTTTTGTATCGTACGATACAACGAATAGGAAAGTCAAGATGTTTTGGTAGGTAGCTTTCCTTTAATCCGCCTTCGGAGTCGGCTTTTGGCTCAAAGCCCAATCCAACAACCATTTGATCGCGGCGGCGCGCGTCTGGAACCGCTGTTTGAAGCGGAAATCATCAATCCGCTTCAGTAGGTCCGGTTCGATTACGAAGTTCAGTAGTGGCTTTTCGCTTCCCATATAGCTACAACCAACATAACCCACAAAATTTATCTTGACAACATAAAAATACTAGGTACAGTGGTTGTAGTGGTTATGTTGTTTTAGGGAAGGAGATTTACAGCAATGAAAAAGGCGAAGGACCGGTACGAGCTGATGGCCATGAAGACCGGAGATTTCATAGGCAAGACCGAGGTGTTGGCCGAAGTATCGCTCGATGAGTTGAAGACCATTGAGCGGATCGCGAAGGCACTCGCGGGTGACGAATCTGGCGTGCTTCTGGAAACCGTCAAGAAGTGCGTGGATTCCTGGGAGATAGAGAGGGCGGTAATGAGTGTCGCCCAAAAAAGCGCGGAAGAGATTGAGGTCGGCGCCCGCGCGTACGAACGTAAGTATGCCCACCTGCCATGGGATCTGAGGCTCAGTCTTGAGCGCGAGGACGGAGACTGCATTATGTTCGCGCCGATGGCACGGTTTAGCAAGAAATCGGACTTCACGCCTGAGATGCGGCGCAGGATCGTGATTGCGGTGCGTAGGGAAGTAGCGCTCAGTGCTGCCGGGGAGCAGGCTGAGCGAAAACCGGCGAAGCGGGGCCGCAAATGATCGTGCTCGGATTGGCTCCGGCGATGTGCAATGGCGTGGCCTCCGTTCCTACGACGGGGGCCACTGGCCGTAGCACGTCTCAGCAATGGGCGCTCCGCAAAGAGCGCGTGAAGGACTCACAGAATCGGCAGTGCCTCTTTTGCGCGCGGAGTGAGGCGCGGTACCGAAAACTAGAAATTCACCACGCCCGCAAACAGGAAAACGGGGGTTCAGATTCCTGGAGTAATACCTTGGCTCTCTGCCATGCCTGCCATACGCTCGTTCACAACGTGGGGAACCGCGAGACTCCGCTCGTTGGGCGAATCATTCTGGCCTGGCAGATTATCGGACCGCGCGAATCGGGGCTCGTTACTTCGATATGCCGGCTGCTCTTTTGGTGCTTCCTGCGTTCGCCGGCCGGAACTGCATTTCATCCGTCCGCCCTGCAACTGCGACTGCGGGCGGTAGAGGTTCCTACGGAGGTCATGTGATCCGGCGGGAGCACACAGCGATGGATCTCGCCGTCCATGAGGCGGCTCACGCGTTGATGGCGTACCACTATCGAAGTCTCATCGGGGACCGGGGAGTTTGGATACGCGGTAACCGCGACGGCGAGGCGAACATTCCGCCGTTGGCGACCTCGCGTGAGGGATGGAGATTGACTCGCGACACACCAGAGTGGAAGGCGTGGGCCGCTCGCGCCAAAGCGGAGGCAATCTCGCTACTTGCCGGACCCGTTGCGGAATGGATCTATGCTGGCTCCCGACGGGTTCCGCTGCTCTACGATCCCGACCGCGATCCACGCGGAGACATGGTACGGGTGGAGCGCATAATGTCGGCACTCGCTGGGCCGGGTGTTTGTACCTTGTTGTTACAGGGCAGGCTACAGGGGGCCGCTCGGCGTGTCTTGACCGGACCGCAGGCCTGGCCGGCGATCATCGCGGTTGCGGGGGAGGTGGTCCGCCGCGGTCAGATGACGGGACCTGAGGTCTTTAGGCTCTTTGAAAAACACCGGGTTCCGAGAATCCAAAAGTTATTCGTCCACGGCCGGGTGATATTCCCGTGTCGGTGGTCACCAAACAGGCAGCGACGGGCGGCGGTAAAAGCCGCGGCGGAGGCGGCATGACGGACGGGGTTCGGTTGTCGCCGGCGAAGATGACGCGCGCGGATTGGGGGATGTTGGCGGAGTCCCTGCCGGCGTTGAAGGATGGCGGATCGGTATTCGAGTGGGGCCTGAAGCTGTGCGCCTATTCCCACGGATGGAGTGATCTGGGCGACATGAACCGCACGGCGCGCGAGGTCTGGAAGGTGCTGGCGACGGGGCCGGAGACGTTCGGGCCGTTCCGTATCCAGAGGGCGGGCAGGGGGCGTATTGCCTTCGTGTGCGATCCCGCTTGGACGCACTTCCGCGCCTTGCCGCGGCATCGTGCGAACCGCGCGAAGGTCCGGGCGGCGGACCGCACCGAATCGGCCTCGGATCTCTTCAATCGTGGCATGAGGCTTTTGGATCGGAAACTCCGGGAGGACGAAGAGATGCCCATTCCGAGCGCTCCGGAGGCGCTGGACCCGTACGGAGAGGATGACCCGTGGTTCTGCTCCGTCTGCGGAAGTCGCTGCCTGGAGGACCCGGAGACGGGTTTACCGGAGGCGTGCCAGAACTGCCGGACGTAGCTGTTAGCGGTGGTGAACGTTCGGCTCCGGGAAGTTTGCGACACAACAGGAAAGTTGATAGCGTGGACGCTATGGCAACATGACGATGACAAGTTTGCGAGGGAAGCGTAGGCAAGACAAATGGAACGCCTGATACCCGACAAAATGCGACGCGATTTAAGGGAAGTCTTTGCGGCTCTAGCCGCGGAAAACCCGTACATCACGGCGGAGGACCGGGAACAGTGCGATATTTTGGCACTGGTCGAGGGCGTGGTACGTGGGGAACTGTCGCGGGGTGTCCCGTTCTATGTAGAGGGCGATGCGCTGGCACAAGAATGTCTAGTTCGCATCCCGGAAGCGATCCGCAGTTTCAGTAGACGGAACGGTTGTAGCCTGAAATCGTACCTTAAGTGCGTGATCTTGCACGACGTTCAAGACGTAATCAAATCGGAGCGTCGGGAACCGATACATTCACACCGTGACGGCCCTGATGTCAGCGAAAGCATTGACCCCGTTACGGAGACCGAGCCGGGCGACTCCGATATGGTGAAGGCGTTCTTTGAGAACTCTGATTCCCAAGCCCAACACTTTGGGTTGTCCCGGATCGAAGGCGCGATGCTCTGCTTCCTGACGAAAGGGCAATACGACGCCGTTAGGCTCTGCCACCTTGACGGGCTAACCCAGGAGCAAGCGGCGAAAGCGCTGGGGATCACGCGCGAAGCGGTGAAGAGCAGACTAGGCAAGGCATCCGCTACACTGCAAAAGGTTCTTAACCGTAGACCGCGGTAAGCCGGGATACCCGGTTTTTGGGTCTCGTAAATATTTTCCAGCAAACAGGTACCAATTTCCGAATTCCTCAAGCCTAAGTAGGTGAAGAGGGAAATACGGAAACGTCTCTCCCCTCTACCCCCGCGCGGCAAGTCCCATAACCTTACCGCGCTTCGTTTAAACACAACAACACACGAAAGGTTCTTATGACTTTGCTAACCCTATCTCAGGTAGCGATGCGTCTCGGCATTTCAGAGCGCACCGCAAGGCAGTTCAGATCAGAACTGCCCGGAGCTGTCCGCGTGGGGCAGCGAATCAAGTACACCGAAGACGCCATCACAGAATTTATCCGCCGCGGCGGTTGCCGTCCGGCGGGTTCACAGCCGCAACCGGCGGCGGTTTGAAACGCGCGGAGGTTTCCATGATGTTTCCGACGCCTATGTATGAGGCTGAACGGATCACCCCCACGGTAAAGAAGGTACTCGAAGCCGTCGGGCGGGCGCACTGGCGCGCCGTCAGGGCTGCCCTGAGAAGTGGAACGGTAAGGAGCCGGATAACGATGAAAAAGCCAACTACGGCGGAAGTTGTCGAGGCGCGGGAAGATGTGACGAGCTACCTCCTGGAAAACGGCGCGAGTGAGTTGGGGATGGAGTTTTCGGAGGGAATCCGCCAAACTCTCGGGTGGGTGCTTGGGGTATCCGCGCGTCCGGACTACCGCAACAATAAGGGGCCGGGGCAGAATGGCAACCGATGAGCGGTACGCTGCATTCCTGTTCTACGTTGAGGACTGGCTCTCTTCAACGGCAATAGACCTGATGACGGCCGCAGAGGAACGCGGATACTTGCGGCTCCTATTGCACGCTTGGAAGTCGCTGGATTGCAGTCTCCCGAACGATGACCGGGTGTTAGCTCGTCTATCGAGACTGGACGGTGAGTGGCACACAGGAAGCGGCGCCGTTGTTCGCTCGGAATTTTTCGAGAGAGACGGCCGACTCTACAACGTGCGGCTTCTGAGGGAACGCGAGAATCAGCGGGCGATCAGGCAGGCGCGTTCAGGAGCCGGGAAGGCCGGAGCGGAGGCGCGATGGAATCGCAAACGCATCGTTTTGCCAATAGCAAACGAATGCGGCGGCATTGGCAACAATGATACTCCCGTATCCGGTGTGCATCCCGAGGTAGGTCAAATGGACCGGGTGGTAGTTGATGAAGCACTCGAACCGGAAGCTAAGTCCTTTAAAGAGGGTTCCCCCGATAGCAAACGCATGGTTTCGCCAATGGCAAACGGATGGCAAAACGATGCAAGCTCAAGCTCAAGCTCAAGCTTAAATACAACTACTAAAACCCTTTGCTCATCTGGCGATGAGCGAGGCGGCGAAACCATCGAACTGATACCGCCAAAACCGAAACCCGCCGATCAGATCCTGAAGTGGTTCGACGGATTCTGGGAACTCTACCCGCGAAAGGTTGCGAAGCCGAAAGCGCTCGCGGCTGCACGGCGACACGGTAAAACGTACGCTGATCGCACGGCTATCATGGAATGCCTCAAGCGGAGGCTCCCAGCCCTTCAGGAGCAGTTCAAGTCGGATGGTGACTATCGGCCTTATCCCGCTACATGGCTCAATCAGACTCCCTGGCTTGACCCTGTAGAGGCAGATAGGCCGCCGGCGGTTCCGCGGATCGACGGCAAGGGTTCAAGCGTGATTGACGAAGCGATGCGTCTTTACGACGCAAGGTTGACCGAATGACGAAAGAAAAAGTGGCTGAATGTGTCGGCAGGCTCACCCTGCTTCGATTCTTCCCGCAGAATGCGCATGCAGTGGCGGAGCTGGCGCGGATCATCAACGAGCTTTGCGCGAATGACGCTGAGGGGGCACGCCTGACAGACAGGGTGCTTCGCCTGCATGACCAGTGGCCCGGACCGCTGGAATTGCGAAAGTGTTACTGGATGGAGGTGGCCGAGAGAAAGCCGTGCGACGCCTGCAAGCGGTATCCCGGATGGGTATTAAGCGGCGACCGAACGGTTCAGTGCTCTTGTCCAGCCGGACGCAGGGAGCGGGAAATCATGGCGCTTGGTCTTTCGGTGTCCCGACCGTGGATCTGTCCGTGGGAAAACGGGCGCGCCGAAAATGGCGAACGCCGGAACGGGCCGATGGCGGCTCCCGAGGATACAGGGGAACGGCGCATGGATTATGACGGCACAAACAAGTAGAGCCGTGCGGGGTGCCGTTGAAGATGCGTTACGTTCTCCAGACATCCCCATCCTTGCTGATAACGAGATTGGGAGGCTCCTGGGTGCCAGCGGCCATTTTGTAGGTTGGTGCCGAAGGCGCCTGGAGGCTTGCGGAGAGATCAAGGCGGTTGATCGTCGCCTGGACCGCCGCGGGTGTCTTGTGGATGTGCGGCGGATTGGTAAGTGGAGGGGAGGAAATTCGATGGAAAAAGACGAGGTGCGCGCCTGCAGGATCGAGGTGCGGGAGCAGACGGACGGGCACATCAAAGGGTATCCGATCTTGTTTAACGTGCTATCGGAGGACTTGGGCGGATTCCGGGAGCGTATTCTGCCGAATGCAATTCAGTTCGCGGATGACTTGAAGGCGGACTTCAATCACAATCCCGACTACATCCTTGGACGGACGTGCGCGGGAACGCTGAAGGTATCGACGGACGCGCGCGGCGTGTTCATGGATGTAGATCCGCCGGCTACGAGCTGGGCGCGCGATTTGATGGCGTCCGTAAAGCGCGGCGACATCGATCAAGGTTCGTTCAGCTTCCGGGTGTTGCCCGGTGGCCAGCAGATCACCGAAGAAAGCGGACAGCAGGTGCGTACGCTGTCGAAGATTCTGGTACGGCGGGTGTCGGTGGTTTCCGATCCGGCGTACACGAAGACATCAATCGAGGTCAGAAGCCGCGGAGGGAAACCGTCCTACGCGGGCGGCGTCGCGCCGAAACAAGTTCGTACCGTCGCGCCGTTAGAGGTATACCAGCGGCGACAAGCTTTGATCGAACTGGAATAACGTTCGAAGCAAATTCAGCGCGGCTCTCCTGGCCGCATGATCGGCGCGCCCGTGCTCGCGTTTATACGTGCGGCGCGGGGCGCGCCCAACCACAGCAAACCAACATAGGAGTTGTAAATTGGAAAACCCAACTGCGCTTGAAGAGAAGCGCTCACGTTTACTCCGCACCGCGGGCCAGTACGTCGATACTGCTTTGCGGGAAGGGCGTTCCTTACGTCCGGGGGAGGATGCCGAAGTCACGAGCATCGAACTGAAGATTTCCGAAATTGACCGGACACTCGGGCGCTATGTCAGTCTGAACCGCGACGGCGGCGAGCCTGGCATGATATTTACGCGCTGCGTCCGCGCTTGTGCGGGGCACAGGAGCCTGAACGCGGCGGTTCATAACGCGACGGTCCGGCGATGGCCGGACGTTGCTCGCGCCCTGTCCGCTTCCATCGCGACTGCCGGCGGATTCGCTGTGCCACAGGGCTACTCCGATGATGTGATTGCGGCACTAAGGCCTCTCGTGAGTGTGCGGCGCCTGAATCCAATCGTGGTTCCGATGGACCACGGCAACCTATACTGGCCGCGCATTAACACTGGCGGGTCGGTCGGGTATGTTCACGAAAATACCGTCATCGGCGCCACACAGGAACAATTCGGCGCTGTCAACCTCACGGCCAAGAAAGCGGCTGCTATCGCACCGATCTCGAACACGCTGCTCCGCAGTTCAAGTCCGGCGGCCGATGTGATTGTTAAGGCCGACTTGGTAGCGGCGCTGTCTTCTACGGAGGATTACTACCTCTTGCGTGGCGATGGAACCAACGATACGCCCCGCGGTCTCAGGAACTGGGCTCCGGCGGCGAACGTGTTCACGGCTCCGGCACTGGCCGGCGCTAGCCTGGGATATGGGGATGTCACTAGCATTGATCTCAGCCTGTCGCAACTCGAATTGGCGCTCATGGGCGCTTCGGTGAAGATGATACGGCCGGGCTGGGTGCTCTCGCCGCGGACCGCGCTGGCCCTGAAATCTCTTCGCACTTCGGCCGGAGTGCGCGCATTTCCGGAAATGGCGGACGGGATGTTGAAGGGATATCCCTATGCGACCTCCACTAACGTCCCGGTGAATCTCACCGCTACCCCTGCGGGCGGATCTCAGAGCACGTCCTGCTCCGAGATTATCTTTGCCGATTTCGGCTATGTCGTTATCGGTGAATTTCCGGTGATCATTGACGCCAGCGGACAGGGGGCCTACACGGACGGCACTGGAGCCGTGGTTTCGGCGTTCAGTCAGGATCAGACCATTATCCGGGTGGTTCTGCAAAGCGATATCGGAATGCGGCGCGACGAGGCTGTGGCGATCCTTACGGCGGTCCCATACTAACCATGAAAACCATAATCGAAACGAAACCCGTCCCAAGTCTCCAGCAGGACATGCAGCGGCTGGTCGCGGAGGCTCCGTCAAGCGCAAAGCTCGCGGAGGCGGCGGCGAAACTGGAATCCTTACGCTTGCAGCGTCAGGAGTTCTCTACGGTTCTGGCGGCGCTCGAAAAGGAGGCCGCCATAACAATCGAAGAGCACGCAAGGGCGCGGGCGGAGGCGCTCGTGAAAAACCGGGAAATGCCAAAGTTCGTTCTTGGCACCGAACTGCACCAGGCGCGAATCAGCATGGGTGTCATTGACGGTGCAATCCTGATTCAGCAGCGCGATGTCCAGGGGTTGCGGGCTTGCGTTTCCGGCGAAGTCCGCCGCAGCTTGAAGACATACCGCCGTCCCCTGATTGAGCGCGCTGCGGCGGCTCTCAAGGCTCTGGGGGCTGTGACGACGGAAGACGCTGAGGTCATAGCGGCGGCTGGCAAGGCGGGATGTGATACGGCCTTTATCGGCTACCTTCAAATTCCAGACCTCAATATCGCGGGCGGCGCGGAAGCCTGGATATCCGCACGCAGAGCTGAGGGGTACGAGGTTTAGCAAGATCTAGCGATATGTGTCCGTGGGGCGCGCCTGCGCCCGTTGTTCTCCTTTACTGCTTCGTCCTTTCACGGGACCGTCGATATTTAGGCGGTCCCATTTTTTCGCTCAGCCTGGAGGGCAGTGAAGCGGCATCCGGAGTATCGGCGCGGTAGTGCGTTTCAACCGAACGAAAGAGGACTAACGAAATGGTGATGCTTATTTTCAGTGTGGGGGCGTGGTTGTTGCTGGGGTGGAAGGTGGGGCTCGCTTTGGCGGTTGGCGTATGCCTGGAGTGTATCGAAGCGATGGTGCTATTGAGGGCGGTCTCAAGGCTCAGGCGCGAAAAGGCCGAGTTGGTGAACTTGCTGAATGGGGTGGCCAGCGACCTGGAGAGAGCGGTGGAGGAAGTGGATAGCTGTTTTGAGGGCGATCCCCAAACCGCAGGGAAATAACAGATGCGACAAAAAGGAACGATCAGGAAGTATTTACCAGAGCGCGGATTCGGATTCATCGAGACCGATGGGGGCGGAGCAGATTTGTTCCTTCATGTCTCGGAACTCCGGCCGGAGGTCCCACAGTCGGCGATCAAATTCGGCGTACAAGTGGCGTTCGAGGTCTCTCTCAAGTACGGACGACCTCGGGCGATAGACGTTGAACTGGTGTAGGACTGGCGACTCCAGCCCCACTGGCGGTCCGCCGAAGGCGGCCATTCGCCGTGGTCGGTGCCGGGATGGGCACACGGACCTCTCATTGCGCTCGCAGTGATGGACGGGCCGGGGGCGGGTGTCGTTTGAGATTTCACTGTTAAGGGCGTCCGCCGGTAGGGTGGGTCGAATGTCTGGCCGATGGGTCGCGATGACCTTGCCCACGTGTCCTTCACGCGGTTACAGGTTTTCAAACACGTTACAGGTTTTGACGGACGGCTCTTCGGCGGCTGGAAGTGGCCTGAAACCATATACACCAAATCATGGTGCTGCCTAAACGCACTGTTACGTGTCGCAAATAAAGTGTCCGGGCCTGAACAGGTTTTGGCCGTAAATCGAAAAGGGAGGGGATTCTATGCCTGCACGTGCAGGACAAATCGTAGTCGAGATGACGGCCGGGAGCCGGACGTTCATTCAGGACGTGGAAGTCGCAAAGACCAAACTGCGTGAGTTTGGTACGGTTGGCGCTTCAGCCAACGCGGGGATGGTCAGTGGGACGAAGGCTACCACGGCTTCGATTAAGGCGATGGAGGGCGGCTTCGCCAACAACAATAAGGCCGCGGCGGCGTTCATTAACACCGTGCTGGGCGGCGGCCCGATCATGCAGGCGGCGTTTCCGATTGTCGGCGGTCTGGCGTTCGCCGGAATGCTAGATACTGTCGGAACGAAGGTTGTCGATTACTTCAAAAAACTGGAGGAGGCTCCAGCACGCGCGACGGAGGCGTTCCGCGGGATCACGGAGCCACTGGAAAAAGAGAACGATCAACTTGAGGTGACCAACGATAAGTTGGCGATGGAGATCGGGAAGCTTAGCGGGCATCCGGGGAACGGGCTGCAACTGGCGCTGCATGAGGCGTGGGTGGTTGCGGATAAGTTGGAGGCAACCGTCTCCAAAACGTTGAAGGAACTCGGTGAGGTACAGAAGAAAGAAGGCATCAGCGCACTGAGCGCGTTCTTCACGGGGCGCGCGGACACCGAGGGCGATGAGGCGGACGTTAGAGCGTTCACGGACTCGATGACTCGGATCGATGCCGAGGGAATGGCAAGCGTTCGCGCGGCGAAGACGAGAGATGACGCGAATAAAGCACAGGAGGCGTGGAACAAGAAGGCTCTTGCTGCGCTGGATGAGCAGATCAAAAAGTACGAGACGCTGACAGCGAAGACGCGCGAACTGCAAAACCTGCATTTAGGGATATCGAATGTTCCCGGCTGGATGGCGAACGCGAATGGGCCGGACCGCTCCGTGCAGCTCAGCGAGCAGAATGGCACGTTAACCACATTGCGGGGACTGCGAGACCGATATGCACTGTCGGCGGATGAAGCTGCGATGCAGGGTAAGATTCCTGGGCTTCAAGCGGCGGATGAAGCGCACAAGAAACAAGAGGCTGAGGACAAAAAACGGCAGGAGCAGGAGAATCGACGGGCCAAGGCGGATCAGGCGGACTGGTCGCACCTGATTGAAGAGCGGGCACACGTCAAAGAACAATTCCTGTCGGCGATGGAAAAGATCGATGTCGAGGAGCAGGAGGCGGTAAGGCAGGAACAGGAGAAAGCTCGGAGCATGAACGAAGGGTTCATGGGGCCGGTGGCGGTCGATCCGGAGAAGTTGAAGTTCCTGCATGACACGTTCGATCAGAAACGCATTGCGGAATCGGCGCGCGAGGCTAAGAAGTTCTGGGATGAGCTAAACGCAGGACTGGCGAAGGCCATGGAGCAGGAGCGCAAAGAGCAATTAGAGCGGGAGCGCGCGGCCGAACGGGCGAACGAGCGGGTTGCGGATATCACACTGCAATCGAAGCGGGAGGGCCTCAACCGTGGTGCCAAGACGGATGAGGACCTAGCCAAACAGGGCGGGCTTACTGGCGTCGATCTCGTGAATGAGGAGTATCGAGTTCGGATGAAGTTGGCGTCCGACCTGGCGAAGATTGAGGATGAGCGGATTGCGAAAGAGAAGAACACTGACGAGCGGCGCAAACTGAACGCTGAGAAAGAGGCGGCGCTCGCAAAAGCCACGGGCGAAGCGGAGGCGGATCGGGAGAGGGGGTTAGCGGCGCTCCGACAGAAGGACGCGCGCGACTTCTTCCAGGAGATGCGCACGGAGGCGGAGACGACCGGGCATATCCTGTACAACGCGCTGCATTCGGCGCTGGATCGCACGTCGGATCAGCTTGCGAAGCTGGTGACCGGGCAGAAGACGGACTTCGGCAAGACGGTCCAGAACGTCGGCGAAGGGATGGTCAAGGACGGTATCAAGTCGGCGATGTCCCAAGGGTTAGGGAAACTCGGATCGGTGCTCGGGATCAAGGCCCCACACGGGAAGCCGGATTTCTCCAAGGCGAATCCGGGACATGTGATTGTGGACAATCCGGCGGGCGGGCCGGCGGCGGCCGTGTCGGGCGGCGGGTTGAGCGGATTGGCTGGACTGGTAAAGGGTGCCGGAGAGGGCGGAGACGAAGATCAGGGGATGGGCGGCGGCTTCCTGAAGACTGCCGGAGGATTCCTGGGAACGGTCCTCAAATTCGGCGGATTCATGGCGGCCGGCGGAGACGTGGACCCTGGCTCATCGTACATCGTGGGTGAGCACGAAGCGGAGTTGTTCACGCCGCGGACGGCGGGGTCGATCACTCCGGCGAGTAAGCTCGGGACGGGCGGTGGACCGACTTACCACATTGACGCGCGCGGCTCCGACTTGGGGGCAGGTAATCGCGTAGCGCGGGCAATTGAGGCGGCGCACCATTCGGCGGTGGCTCATTCGGTGATTGCGAACGCGGACCGGAAGTCCCGTACTCCGCAGAGGTCATAAAGTTTCGCTCCGCGCGTCGTACTGGCCTACGCCGCGCGCGGAGCGAGGCAGGACCGCGCTTCCCTCCTTGGCGCGGTCCTGCTGATTGTTTTTCGTGGCTAGGCGGGGGTAAACAGGTTTGTTCGCGTAGTTGGGTTCATCGTTTGTTCCTTTCCTTTGATCCCCGCGGTGTCGCCCTGTCAACGGTGGCTCCGCGGGGCTTTTTTATTTTGCGGGTGATTCAAAAAAATGTCCTACATTCCTGAAGTTCTCACCGTGGCGGAGGTTGCGATGCGGCTCCGCTGTTCCAAGGCGCACGTCTGTAATGCGATAAACGGCAAGGTCCGCGGCGTTACGCCCCTGCCGGCGATCTCAATGGGGAGGCGTAAGCTTGTGCGGCGCGCCACGCTTGAATCGTGGCTCTCACTGAACGATCCGGGGGCGGGTGATGCTATTATTGTCCCGTCGCACGCGATTGACGCCGTAAACGCATGAATGGAGAATTCATGCGGAGACGACGGTTTCAGAAGCCGAAAATCAAGAACGTAGGAGGTTACTGGATTGCGCAGTTTCGGGACATCGACGGAACCAAGCGGCGTACTTCCCTCGGGCCGGTATCCAAGGTCAAGAAGTATGACGCTGAGGCGAAGCTCGCGAAAATCCTCGAACCGATCAACACACGACTCGCAGAACCATCGCCGGACTGTACGTTCGGCCATTTTATCAACCAAATCTACCTGCCCTTCTACAGGCGGAAGTGGAAGCCATCAACGGCCGAATCGAATGAGGACCGTTTACGCTTCCATCTCACTGGGCCTTTCGAGGATCGAGCCTTGAGAAGTTTCACGCGCGACGATCTACAGGCGGTGCTCGATGAGAAGGCGGCTGGCGGCCTGTCGTACAGCGTAGTGGCGCATCTACGATGGGACCTCCGCCAAATCTTCCGTATGGCGGTTTCAGAGGGATACCTGCCACGCAACCCCGCGGATCTGCTGTTTATTCCGAGGGAAGCGAAGCGGCCAAACGTCCCGAGTATGACCTTCGATCAGGTACGGCTGTTCTTTTCCGTCCTGGATATTCGAGAGAAGGTTATCGGCGGACTGGCTATCCTTGCCGGTATGCGTCCAGGGGAAATCTTCGCCTTGCGGCGCTCGGTGCTGGAAACATCTTCCGCTGACATTGTGCAGCGGGTATACCGCGGCAAGCTCGATACGCCGAAGACGTTCAACTCAACGCGTCTCGCGGCGCTCGGGGACGGGCTTTCGACCTGGATAGCGGGTTGGCTTGAAATGCTGCCAGACTCGCGGCCGGAGGCTTGGGTTTTCCCTTCGGAGAACGGTACGCCCGTGCTGAAGGATAATTGCTGGCGGCGCCGCTTTGCACCACGGCTGAAGGCGGTAGGGCTTGAGTGGGTCAACTTCCAGGTAATGCGGCGGACGCACTCGTGCCTGATGGACGAGACGGGCGCCGATCCGCAGGTACGGGCGGATCAGATGGGGCACTCAGTAGATGTGAACCAAAACCGCTACACGAAGGCATCTTTGGAGCGGCGGGTAAACGCGGTCAACGTCTTGGAGCAAAGACTAGGCGTGATGTGAAGTGGAACAAATTGGAACAAGTCGTTTTCTTGGGTGGCTGTAAGCGATTGAAAAGATGGAGCGGGAGAAGGGATTCGAACCCTCGGCGTCCAGCTTGGGAAGCTGGCATTCTACCACTGAATTACTCCCGCGTTCTGTCAAATCAGCTATTTAGCTGAATCCGTTAGACTTCCTAGACCAAGTCCCAGTCTATTCCGTCCATGCTGTCTATCCAATACTACCCGTTTGGATGCCAAAATGGACAGCAAAACAGACAGCACGCCAGCCTGAGAATCCTGCCGGACAGCCCGAGAAGCCTGCTTCCCATGCTGTCCGTCCATGCTGTCCATTTTACTTTCCAAAGCTCGTTCCAGGCACAGAATAACACAACGACAGGATGGCCGCGGGCGTGGAATTCATGATCGAGCTTGGTGATGCCAGCATCGCCGAGTTGCTCATGCGTCGCTTTCAACTGCTTGAGCACCCTCCAGTAGTCAGAATGGAGCGACCAGCCATTTCGCAGTGACGCGGGTTACGCTGCGAAGAGGTGAATCCAGCGGCGCAGAGCCGCATACGAAAGGAATGGTCGCTCATGTCTAAAATACGCTTTGTCGGGTTGGATGTCCACGCCGATACGATCGCTGTGGCAGTAGCCGAAGCCGGTGGTGAGGTTCGCAGTCTGGGGATCATCCCGAACCGGCTGGAATCGATACGCAAGATGATCGGGAAATTGGGGCCGGTCGGGGATTTGAAGTGCTGTTATGAGGCCGGACCGACCGGTTACGTTTTGTACTGGCAGCTCACGCAACTGGGGGTGGCCTGCGAGGTGATCGCACCCTCGTTAATTCCCACCAAGGCCGGAGACCGGGTGAAGACGGACCGTCGGGACGCCGAGAAACTGGCGCGCTGTTACCGGGCCGGGGAGCTGACGCCGGTCTGGGTTCCCGATGCGGCCCACGAGGCGCTGCGTGATCTGCTGCGAGCGCGTGAGGCGGCGAAAAAAGATCAGCTGCGTCATCGGCATCGGTTGGGAAAATTCCTATTGCGTCATGGCAAGCGGCCGCAGGATGCAGGAAAGGCCTGGACGCAGAAATATCTGAACTGGATCCGCATTCACGTCCATTTCGAACAGCCGGCTTTGGAGGCCACTTTAAAATACTACCGGGAAGAAGTGGATCACATTGCCGAACGGATCGCGGCCCTGGAGCAGGCGATCGACGGGGCCGTTCGGCAAGCACCTGCCGAAATCCGGGCGGTGATCGAAGCCTTGCAAGCGCTACGCGGCGTGGCGCAGACCACCGCCGCTACCGTAGTTTCCGAACTCGGCAGCCTTTCGCGCTTCCCCAACCCCAGTCAGTTGATGGGCTACAGCGGCCTGGTGTCGAGTGAGTACACCAGTGGTAACCGGGTGCAGCGCGGCCGGATCACGAAAAGCGGTAATGCGCATTTGCGCCGAGTGTTGCTGGAAGCGGCGTGGACCTACCAACATCGACCCAACGTTCAAGGCCGGGTATTGAGGCGGCAGAAATCGCTGGCCCTCAGCGAAGAGGCCAAGCGCATTGCCTGGAAAGCGCAACAGCGGCTGCACAAACGTTTCTCCGCGCTGACGGCTCGCGGCAAGGAAACTAACGTAGCCGCAACGGCCATCGCACGAGAATTGCTTGGGTTCATGTGGGCCATTGCCGTGCACGTCGAAGCGCAGCACAAACCAGCCAAGGCAGCTTAGCATCGTGAAGTTCTACCGGACAGCAGCGCTGATGATAGCCGAGGGCCCACGAAAAGGAGAACCCTCGACGAAAACTATGCGGTACGGTCTCCGGACCCAACCCGCGCCTTTAGTCCGAGGCAGCTCCCGACGGATCATGTCCATGCGGTTCCGACCCGCGAATATCAGTGTGATCAATCGTCGCGCTAGCGCCGAGGCTGTCATCAGCCCTGCTGTCCAAAACAACCAAGGGGAACGAAACCTACGGTTTCTTTCCCCTTGGGAATCCCCATTCTTCCCTCAACAGCCACGGCGGCCGAACGGTGCTCCAGCTACAAGCCCGAAGCAGCTCAGAGCTCACCAGCAGGAACATGTTCCCGCTCCGCCGCCCGTCGACGTTGTCCCGGTGCCAGAACGGTGCTCGCCGTCAAGGGTTCGCTTCGCCGCGCCAAACTACGGCGCGCCCTTGACCGCTCCGCGCCGTTCAGGCCAGGTGGCTATCGCGACGGGCGGCTCCGGCGGGAACATGAGGCGCCGGTGCGCAAAACAAGAAAAACCAAAACCTGGTCCCTGAAAGCTTGACAAGGTCGCTCCATATCAGTTTACTGCAAGTCGGTTTACTGCAAGCCCGCCGCGGCCCTTACTCCGGCAGGTATCCTTCCTTGGCCCGGATCCGGGCGTCTTTCAACCCGCTCACCAGCACCTGGATGGTCCGCCACTTCGATTCCGGGTGGGGCGGAGGCTGGTAAGCCAGCATATATGTATGTTGCAGGTCGGCCGAGATTTCCTGGAAGATTCTGGCGATATCGCCGGCATTGTGGGCCTGGTAGGATTGTCCGCCGGTCATCTCCGCCACGTCCTTCAGCTCGTCCAGCAGCGTCCTGGTGGTCAGCGCCTCGCCCTCGGCAATCGCATACACCGGCACGCCCGCCTTCTTGGCGCGCTGCACGGCG
>Ga0302319_10010928_pt1 | contig 17253 bp, 15 predicted proteins | sample Bog_T0_2_FD_203319 | JGI IMG/M metagenome (GOLD analysis project Ga0302319, IMG submission 203319) | Peat permafrost microbial communities from Stordalen Mire near Abisko, Sweden - Bog_T0_2 | ecosystem: Environmental > Terrestrial > Soil > Wetlands > Peat | place: Sweden: Abisko, Stordalen Mire...
CGACTTTCGGCGAAACGCTCAGTAAGTTGCCGCCATGTCTCCCTCCACGCTCTCCCGTCGCGAGCAAGAAGCCGTGGGCATCTGCGACGCATGAAATGGCCGTTGTTCTTTACGCTGCTGCTACTCATCCGGGCGGCTTTCGGGGCCGATCCACCCCGCCAGATCGCATTTGAACGCGATTTGAATATCTGGGTCGCCAATCTCGACGGCACGGGCGCGAAGAAACTGTGCGCAGGCGTTTCCCCCTCGATCTCACTCGATGGAACCCGCGTGGCCTTCAACACCGAAGGACAGAAGGACCCGGCCCGGCGCATTGCCGTGACCACCATCGCTACGAGCGAGACGAGAGTGTTCAAGGATGTCCCCAGCGACAACTCCTACCAACCCGTATTTTCTCCTGATGGCAGCCAAATCGTTTTTTCCTCCTTTGACGGCAGCGTTTGGAACCTTTGCCTGATCAGAAGCGACGGAACAGGATTTCGCTATTTGAAAAAGACGGGGAAAGACGAATCGGCCTGCTATTCGCCGTGCTGGGATCGCGACGGCAAATCGATCTTCTGCCAGGATATGTCGAAGATCTATCGCCTCGGTCTCGATGGGGCCGTCATTGCTCAATGGGAGATTCACAAGGTGATTCCCAATGGCGACATGAGCAGCGCGGGACGAATCGACGTTTCGCCCGATAGCCAGCGCCTCCTGCTGGGCATCGATATGAACGAAGAGGCGCATCGCAAGGACTGGGAAGGCCCTCTTCCCGCCGTCTGGATGCTCGATCTGACGACGCAGAAATCCGAGCGGCTGACATCAAAGAAGCTCTTTGGCTGGGACGGCTGCTGGCTGGACAACGACACCCTCCTATTTCTCAGCCAGGCGGTGGGCGAAAAACAGCCTTCGCTTTATCGCATGCCGCTCAATGGGAAAGACCGGAAGCTCGTCATGAAGAACGCGGGCATGACGACGATCTCGCGATAGCGAAAGGCGGGCGGTTTCACGGTGGTTGTCCCGACAGTCCGTCCATTGGACGGCCCTCCTATTCCGCCAGCACTCCCTGGAGCCAGGCGCGCGCCTTCCGCCGAATCGGCAAATCGCAAAGCGCCCATTCCGCCGAGTGATTTCGAAACGGCAGCGCCTCGAAAGTCCAATTCCCCGGGAATCCCGTGCTCCTCAGCCAGCTTTCGGTTGCCGCAGTCGAACCCTCCTGGCTGATAAATTGCGGACGATTTCCCAGCCGGCGGAGCCGCGCGAGCGCTGCGGCCCTGTCCGCTCCCTCATAAGGCCATGTTTCGATCTCTCCATCATAATGGCTGTGACAAATGAAAGCCCGCCAAAGGCCCGCGATCTCGTCATCATGGAGCCCGAAAAAATTGCAGCCAATCGACCCGCGCGAAAATCCGCAGAGCACGACGGCATGTTCGTCGCCACCGTAACGCGCGCAAACGTCATGCACAGTGGCCACGCAGTAGCGTTTCGATTCTTCCACGTCACCCCACCACAGCACGGCATTCTTTTTCTCCCCGTCTTTGATCTCCAAGTAAGGCAGGCAAACGCAGATGAATCCGCGCCCGCCACTGATTCCATAGCCAAGCCGGCAGCCTTCCACCGATCCATCGGACACATCGCCGAACGCATTTTTGTAATTTCCATTCCCCGGGTATTCCACGATCACGGGGAACCTCCCGCCAGCCTTCCAATCCACCGGCAGATAAATGGTGTGATACACCTGTGTGCCCTGCCAACCGGCGGTCGTCTGAACGCTGCGCAGGCCAGGAGCCGGCGGCGCGGAACTGACCTCGGGCACGACCAGATCTCTCGGCACATTGGATAAATCCGGCAGTTCCTCCGCATACGCTCCCACTGCAACAAACGCCGCGAGCCAAAGCCGCCCGCAGAGTTTCATGGCAGCCGGGATTCGATTCATAAGAGCGTCTTCGCGTGAGCAAGCGCGGCGTCGAGCTTCGATGCGTCCTTGCCGCCGCCTCGGGCGTTATCCGGCTTGCCGCCGCCCTTCCCGCCCACCAGCGGAGCGATGGCTTGGATGATTTTTCCGGCCTGCGCCTTCGCGGTGAAATCGGGAGTCACCGCCGCGATCAATGCGACGGCGCCATTGCTCGCGCCACCTAAAACGATCACGCCCTTGAACTGCCCCTTGAGCGCGTCAGCCACGGTTTGCAGCGTGTCGCCATCGGCGGCCCCGAGGTTGGCGATGATCGCCGGTGTGCCGTTGATGGATTCGGCGCCGGAGATCAGATCCTTCGCGCGTCCGGCGGCTTCGCGCTGTTGCGCGGACTTGAGCGCTTTCTCGAGTTCCTTCTGCTGAAGAAGCAAGCCTTCCACACGCTTCTCGAGTTCCGGCAGCGGCGTGCCGATCCTCGCGGCGAGCGCGTGCAGCCGCTGCGCATCGGTCACGGCTATTTCATAAGCGTTCAGCCCTGCCACAGCTTCGATCCGGCGGACTCCCGCGGCGATGGCGGCTTCCGACTGAATGCGGAAAAGGCCGATCTCGCCAGTGGCGCGGGTATGCGTGCCCGCGCAGAGCTCCATGGAGAAGCCATTGAGTTCGCGAGCAGCGCCGCCGATCTGCACCACTCGGACCTTCTCCCCATATTTGTCTCCGAAAAATTGCATGATATCCGCCCGCCCGCGCACATCCGCGTAGGGCGCCTCGATCCACGAAACGCCCGCGTTCTCGACGACGCGCTCGTTCACGATCCGCTCGATGTCGCGCACCTGCTGCGGAGTAAGCGCGGCGCTATTGAAATCGAAAGTCAGCTTATCCGGCCCGACGAAGGAGCCTTTCTGCGTGGCTTCCTTGCTCACCACTTCGTGCAATGCCCAATGCAGGAGATGCGTGACTGTGTGATGCCGCTGGATAGCATCGCGTCGCGCAGTATTCACACGCATCACCACGTGATCGTCCCAATGCAAACCGCGCTCGTCAGCGCTGTCCCCAGGTCCTTCGACCAAATGGAGGAAGGTATGCCCGGTCTTTTGGGTATTGAGCACTTGCCAGAGCTGGCCGCCGGCCGCGATCTCGCCCGTATCGCCCACCTGCCCGCCCATCTCGGCATAAAATGGCGTGTGGTCCACAACGACTGCCGTCTTGTCCTTCACACTCACAACTTCGACAACCTTCGCCTCGGCATCGGTTTGGTCGTAACCGACAAACGTGGTCGGGTCCTTGGTTTCGATTTCGGAGAGTTCGATGATTTGCTTCTTTTGTGCGGCGCGCGCGCGGGCGCGCTGCTCACCCATTAGATTTTCGAATTCCGCTTTATCGACGGTAAATCCTCGCTCTCGCGCCATCAATTCCGTTAAGTCGAAGGGGAACCCATAGGTGTCGTAGAGTTTGAAGGCGAATCTGCCTGGCATCACAACCCAATCTCCGAAGCGGGCGACCTTCGGCACGTCTCTATCCAGTTGCGCCATCATGAAGTTGAACTCTTCGATTCCGCGATCCAGCGTTTTATTAAACGCCTCCTCCTCCCGTTTCAGCACCTCCTCAACCTGCTTCTGCTTCGCTCGGATTTCGGGAAATACATCGCCCATGGTACGCGCGAGGACGTCCACGAGCTTGTAGAAGAACGGCTCCTTGAACCCGAGCGTGCGGCCATAGCGCACCGCACGGCGCAGGATGCGGCGCAATACATAATTGCGATCCGTATTGCCTGGCTGAATCCCATCGGCGATGGCGAAGCTGAGTGTGCGGATGTGGTCCGCGATGACGCGGAAGGCGACATCCACTTTCTCCTGCTCACTCGCGTTGGGCCTCGGCAGCGTGCTGCCGTAGCGTTCGCCGCTGTGCTTCTCCAGTTCGTCGAAGATTGGGCGGAAGATGTCGGTCTCGTAGTTGGAGATCTTCGCGTTGGCGAAGTCCGTGAAATTCTTCGTGCCCTGAATAATGGATGCCACGCGCTCGAAACCCATGCCGGTATCCACGTGCTGCGCGGGGAGGGGAGTGAAGGAACCGTCGGGATTCGCGTTGAACTGGATGAAGACGAGGTTCCAGATTTCGATGCAGTCGGCCGTCCCTTTGTTGACGAGCGCGCCACGCGTATCCCCTGCGGGCGTGAGATCGACGTGCAGTTCGGAGCACGGACCGCACGGACCGGTCTCGCCCATCATCCAGAAATTATCCTTCTTGTTGCCGTTCACGATGTGGACGGCGGGATCCAGGCTCACGGCGCGGAACTTCTCCGCCCAGAAACTCCATGCCTCTTCATCGCGCTCCGCCGGATCGCCCAGGGTTTTGTCCGGGCTGTAGATGGTCGCATACAGCCGCTCGGGCGGGAATTTCCAGCGCCCCACCACCAGTTCCCACGCCCATTCGATGGCTTCCTTTTTGAAGTAATCGCCAAAGCTCCAATTCCCGAGCATCTCGAAAAAAGTGTGGTGATACGTATCCAGCCCCACGTCATCGAGGTCGTTGTGCTTGCCGCCGGCGCGAATGCACTTCTGCGTGTCCGCGGCGCGCGTTTTCGCTCCCTTGATAGCGCCGCTCCATGTATCCACATCCGGCTGGCGCTCGCCGAGGAATATGGGCACGAACTGATTCATGCCGGCGTTCGTGAAAAGCAGGTTGGGTGAATCCGGCAATAGGGAACTCGATGGCACAATGGTGTGCCGCTTCTCCTGGAAGAAATCGAGAAAGCTCTGGCGAATCTGGGCGCTGGTCATCATGGAAAAGAGGGCATTTCCCAACCTCGGCGCCGGACTCCGCGTCCCATCATTTCCGGGCGCGGAAAAAGTGGTGGATGCGCTTGGCGGCGCATCCCTGCCGGATTGGGGCCGGGACATTAACCACTCACCGGGCGCAACGCGAGTGGAAGTTTCCTGCGACACATACCGGGATGCCGTGGATTTCTTTCCGAAGAAAGCCGCAATTCCGAGCAACGGGGAAATTACTGACATCCAGGCGCTTCCCGATTTGCGATTGCAATGTGTCTTATTTCATTTCCATGGCGTCGTTCCTCGCTCCTGCTGCAAAGCGGACGGCGCGGGGTTTTCCGTTGGGAAAGGGTTTTGATTTCACCACCGCCTCCTGCAATCGGCCTTCGCCGCCATCTCCAAACACATGTACCCGATGAAACGCATCCTCCTCGTCGAAGACAGTATGGAGGACGCGGAATTAGTCATGGAAGCTCTGGAGCAATGCAAGCTCCCCAATTCCGTCGTTCATTTGCGCGACGGCGCGGAAGCGCTGGATTATCTTCATCGCCGCGGCCCGTTCGCCGAACGGGAAAACAACCTTCCGGCAGTGATAATGCTGGATCTGAAGATGCCAAAGGTGGACGGACTCGAGGTGCTTCAGAACATCAAGAGCGATCCCGTGCTGAAAGTCGTGCCCGTGGTCATTATGACCTCTTCCCGGGAGGAACGGGATGTCCATGAAAGCTATCGCTCGGGCGTGAACGCCTATGTGGTCAAACCCGTGCAATTTCACGAATTCGTCGAGGCGATCAGGCATTTGGGATTCTTTTGGGCAATGCTCAACGAACCGCCGGCGGAATGCCGTTAGCAAAACAGCAACCGGGAAAACAACGCCCAATGCAAGCCGACCAGCCACTTCGCGTGTTGCATCTGGAAGACAATCCGTTCGATGCCGAACTCATCCAACGCTCTCTGCGGGGCGATGGCCTGCATTGCGAGATCCTCCGCGTGGACAGCAAACCGCGCTTCGAGAAGGCGCTGGAAGAAGGCTCCTTCGACGTGGTTCTCTGCGATTACAATCTTCCCGGTTACGACGGCCTTGCCGCCCTGCAATTGGTTCGCGAGCTGCGCCCAAACCTGCCGGTGCTGTTGATTTCAGGAACGTTGGACAAAGCGGAAGCCGTGAAATCCCTGCAGATGGGCGCCACGGACTATCTGGTGAAGAAGCGGCTCAACCGGCTGGGCCCAGCGGTGCGGCGGGCTCTCGATGAAGCCGAACATCAGCGCGAACGCCTCCGGACCGAAGACGCGCTGCGCCTCAGTGAGGAACGCTTCCGTCTTTTGGTTGAGAACTCCAGCGACCTCGTATGGGAAGCCTCCCTCGATGGACGTTTCATTTACGCCAGTCCAAATTTTCGCCGCATTTTGGGCTACAATCCCGCGGAACTCCCTGACAGCCGCGCTTTTGATTTGGTTCACCCCGACGATCTCGAAGCGGTTCGCGCGGTCTTCGGGCTGCCGGAGTTCGCGACGCAGCTCCGCTGCCGCCATTTCGATGGCTCCTACCGCTGGCTCGAAATCACGGGCCGGCTCCTCCGCAAAGCGGATGGACGCGAAAGCATCGGCATCATGGGACGCGACGTGACGGAGCGCAGGCTTCTGGAGGAGCAATTGCGCCAGTCGCAAAAGATGGAAACCGTCGGCCACCTGGCCGGCGGAGTGGCCCACGATTTCAACAACATCCTCACCGTCATTCAGGGCCAGGCTTCGCTGCTCCGCGATCATCCGAGTCTTACCCCGCTCGCGCGCGAATCCGTCTCCGAAATCCTGGAGGCATCCACCCGCGCCGCGAGCCTCACCCGCCAGCTCCTCACCTTTAGCAGAAAGCAGGTCATGCAAATCCGCCCGGTCGATCTGAATGCCGTGGTGACTGACATGATTCGAATGCTGCGGCGCACCCTCGGCGCCAGCATCACCCTCGAAGTCCAGGCGGCGCCCAATCTTCCTTCCATTCAGGCAGATCCTTGCATGCTTGAACAAATCCTCCTGAACCTCGCGGTCAATTCACGCGATGCCATGCCTGACGGCGGACGCCTGGCGATTTCCACGTCGACCGTTCCCCTCGAGGACGAGGAAGCCAAAACCCAAAGCGGCGCGTCCCCACGCGTCTGTCTGCGGGTGAGCGACAGCGGATGCGGTATCCCGCCGGAGCATCTGCCGCGGATCTTCGAACCATTCTTCACCACGAAGGATATCCACAAAGGCACCGGCCTCGGCCTGGCCACCGTGTTCGGCATTGTGAAACAGCACCACGGTTCCATCCGCCTGGCCAGCGAGGTCGGCCGGGGAACCACATTTCAAATCCTGCTTCCGGCCAGCGCAGGCGGCCGGAGGGCTCTAGCGGAACAATCGATCGGACCCGATGCGCGTGGAGGTCATGAGACCATTCTCGTCGTGGATGACGAACCCACCGTGCGCTCCTTGATTGTGTACGTTCTCAACGCGCGCGGCTATCACGTCCTGGAAGCCGCCTCGGGAAAACGCGCCCTCGCCATTTTCGAGCGGGAAAAGGGGGATATCGATCTTCTCCTGACCGATATGGCAATGCCGGACGGGATGACAGGAAAGCAGCTTGCCGAGCGATTGCGCCTCCGCTCATCCACTCTCCCGGTCGTATTTACCAGCGGCTACAGCGCGGATTTTGTGGGAGAAATTCCGTCAGCCGGGGAAGGTTTTCATTTTCTTCAGAAGCCCTTCTGTCCGCGAACGCTCGCCGGCATGGTGCGCGAGTGCCTGAACCAGAAGGCCTCAATGTGGCAGCGAGACCGCGTGGGGTGTGATTAAAAGCGGCGCGAAGAATGGAGTGGCGGGACGAGGGAGGCTCGCCTCTTTCCGGGCCGCCACCAGCCGTTTCGACGCGCTTCGCTTGCCCTTCGACAAGCTCAGGGGCCTTGAGCCCGCCGATGGGCGCCTCTCCCGAAAGGCTCGGAGGACGACCGTGAGAACGAGATCTCTCGCAATCCGCAATCTTTCCTCTCCAACGCAAACTCGCGCTCGCCATTCGCGCCTCCGCGATTGAACAATGCGCCGTTCACCCCGATTCACCAGAACCTCACCGCCCACCGTTGTTCCCATGAAAGGCCTCCCTCCGCTCCCGATGGCGCTGCTCGCCGTGATGATATTCGCCGGTTGCCAAAAAGCTCCCGAACAAGGCGCAGTCGAAAACAAGCCGGCCGGCGGCGCATGGAAAATCGCCGTCATCCCCAAGGGCACCACCCATATATTCTGGAAGTCCGTGGAAGCCGGAGCGCGCAAAGGTGGAGCGGAATTCGGCGCCGAGATTCTGTGGAAGGGTCCTCTCAAGGAGAGCGATCGGGCCCAGCAGATCGCCATCGTCGAGCAATTCGTCTCGGATGGCGTCAAGGGCATCGTCCTGGCGCCGCTGGACGACACCGCGCTCCGACGCCCCGTGGAAGCGGCAAATGCCAAGGGTATTCCCGTAGTCATTATCGATTCCGCCCTCAAGGGGGAAGCCGGCAGGGATTTTGTCAGCTACGTAGGCACGAACAATCGGCTTGGCGGAAAAATGGCCGGCGAAGAAATGGTCAAGCTCCTTGGCGGAAAAGGGAAAGTGCTGCTTCTTCGCTACCAGGAAGGTTCCGCCAGCACGATTGAGCGCGAGGAGGGTTTCCTCGAAGAGGTGAAAAAGAGCCCGGATATTCACCTGCTCGCGGAAAACCGATACGGCGGCGCAACGGCCAGCGAAGCGCAGACTACAGCGATCAATATGATCGATCTCGTCCGCGAGGCCGACGGCATCTTTTGCTCCAATGAATCACTCACCTTCGGGATGCTGCTGGCGCTGCGGCAGAATAACCTCACTGGAAAGGCCAAATTCGTGGGCTTCGACGCCTCGGATCCGCTCGTGGACGCCCTCAAGAAAGGGGAAATCCAGGCGCTGGTGGCGCAAAACCCCACGAAGATGGGATACGAAGCCGTCAAAACGCTCATCGCGCATCTTCACGGAGAAAAGGTTCCGCGATCCGTGGACAGCGGCGCGGCCCTCGTCACGCCTGAAAACATCGGGACGCCGGAAATCCAGGAATTGCTCAAGGCTCGCTGAACGGCATGGACGGAACTGCCGATCTCCTGCGCATGGAAGGCGTGCGAAAATGCTTCGGCGCAACCGTGGCGCTCGACGGCGTGGATCTTTCCGTCCGTCCCGGCGAAGTGCTCGCGCTCGTCGGTGAAAACGGCGCCGGCAAAAGCACGCTCATGAAAGTGCTGTCCGGCGCGCATTCGCCCGATGAAGGCCGCATGTGGCTCGGCGGAGCGCCCTATCGACCGGCGCATCCCCTCGATGCCCGCCGCTCGGGCGTATCCATGATCTACCAGGAGCTTTCGCTGGCGATGCATCTGAGCGTGATGGAAAACATCGTGCTCGGCATGGAGCCGGTCGCCGGCCCCTTCATGAAATGGACGGAAGTGCGGCGTCGCGCCTCCGCCGCCATGGCGCAGCTGGGGCGCGAGGACATCCGGCCCGAAACGCGCGTGAGCCGGCTCCCCATCGCCGAGCGGCAGCTTGTGGAAATCGCCCGCGCCATTGCGGTCGGCGCGCGGGTGCTGGTGTTGGACGAACCGACAAGCAGCCTGGCGAGAGACGACATCGCCCATCTTTTTTCCCTGGTGCGGCGGCTGAAGGCGCAGGGGCTCGGCATCATCTATATTTCCCACTTCCTCGAGGAAGTCCGCGCGCTTTCCGATCGCTTCACTGTGCTGCGAGATGGACGCAGCGTCGGCTCGGGAAACACCGCGGACGTATCTGAAGAAAAGATCGTCACCCTGATGGTGGGCCGCAGCGTCGAGGAGCTTTACCCGCGCTCCGCCCGCGCCGCCGGAGAAATAGCGCTGGAAATCGCCGGCCTGGCGGGCCAGGTCAAACCCCAGGACGCCTCGCTTACGGTGCGGCGCGGAGAAGTGCTCGGGATCGCCGGCCTCATCGGCGCGGGACGCACCGAGCTGCTGCGGACCATTTTCGGACTGGACCCGGTGCGCTCCGGCAAAATCAAATTGAAGGCGCACATCGGACCGGCCTCGCCGGCGCAACATTGGGCGCGCGGCATGGGGATGGTCAGCGAGGATCGCAAAACCGAAGGCCTCGCCCTGGCTCTCAGCATCGCCGATAACCTCACGCTCTCCAGCCTCGGTCGATTCGTGCGTCCGGCGGCCCAATCCGCGGCGAGCCGGAAATGGATCGAAAAGCTCGCCATCCGATGCCGGGAGCCGGAGCAGCCCGTCGGAAATCTTTCCGGTGGAAATCAGCAGAAAGTGGCAATCGCCCGCCTCTTGGAGCACGGCGTGGATGTCCTGCTCCTCGACGAACCGACGCGTGGCATCGACGTGGGATCGAAGGCGCTGATCTACCGCTTGATCGACACCCTCGCTGTCCAAGGGAAAGCCGTCCTCATCGTCAGCAGTTACCTGCCGGAACTCCTCGGCGTTTGTGATCGCATCGCCGTCATGCGCCAAGGCCGCCTTCAGCCCGCGCGGCCCGTTGGCGAAATCGACGAACACCAAATCATGATGGAAGCCACTTCCACAAAGGAGGCCGCGTGAGCGACGTTGCCCCGCCATCCTTGGAATCCGCCGCTCCGCGACGGATCGACTGGTCCGCCCTCCTGGCCAAACTTGGCCCCGTAGCCGGCCTCCTCTTCGTCGTGGCTCTCTTCGCATTCCTGAAGCCGCGCACCTTCCTCACGGCAGACAATTTTCAGATCATGCTCCAGCAGACGGCGGTCGTCGGCATCGCGGCCCTTGGCATGACGCTGATCATCATTTCGGGCGGGATCGACCTTTCCATCGGATCCAACATCGCGCTCTGCACCGTCGCGATCGCCCTCATGCTGGCGCACGGCGTCCCTCCGATCATCGCAGCGCTGGGCGGGATCGCCGTGGGCGCTGGCTGCGGCGCGCTCATCGGCCTGCTCATTACCCGCCTCCATCTCACGCCCTTCATTGTCACGCTGGGAATGTGGGGCGCTCTGCGAGGCGCGGCCAAGGGGCTCGCGCGGGAAACCATGGTCGCCGCCCCGCAAACGTGGCTCAATGAACTGCTCCAGAATCTTTCGCTCGACCGGCGTTGGATGATCTTCCCTCCCGGCGTTTGGCTGATGCTCCTCCTCACCGGGCTCACTGCCGCGCTGCTGCGATACACCCGCTTTGGACGCCACATTTTCGCCATCGGCTCGAACGAGCAGACTGCCCGCCTCTGCGGCGTCTCCATTCGCCGAACGAAGCTCCTGATCTATATCGTGGGGCTCTCATTCGCGGGCGCCGCCGGCGTCCTCCAATTCTCCTACCTCACCGTCGGCGATCCCACGACGGCTTCGGGCCTCGAGCTGGCTGTCATCGCCGCCGTGGTCATTGGCGGCGCCAGCCTGAACGGCGGGGAAGGCTCCGTGTTCGGTTCACTCATCGGCGCGCTCATCATGACCGTCGTCGCCAACGGCTGCATCAAATTGGACCTCGCCAATTGGGTGCAGGAGATCGTCACCGGCGGAATCATCATCGCCGCGGTCGTGCTCGATCACTGGCGCCACCACCGGCCTGTCTGATATGACCGCCGCGCCGCCTGATCGCCAAACCCGAAAAAGCAAATGGGGTGGCCGACGGGACTCGAACCCGCAACAGCCAGAACCACAATCTGGAGCTCTACCATTGAGCTACGGCCACCATTTGCGAGCCGCCAACCATATCCAAAGGCCGCCGCTTGCCAAACGGATATTTACAAGTCCTCCAAATTGGAGGATCCCAACTTCGGTTAAACTCTGGGTCTCATGGGTCTCATGCGGCCCACCGAGCCAGCGCCGCGCAAATCCGCCATGCTTCCCACTCATTTCCGAGATAGGCGCGCGCTTTCCCCACGAAAGGCGATACAATCGGTGAAGAATTGAAACCGAACCGCCTTTCTGCTCTCATCGCACAAATCCATTACCCTTCCCCATGCAAATGCCTCAAGAATCCATCGGAGAATCCGGACCCTGCTGCGACTGGCGAAAGACGGTCGAAGACGTGGAAGCCCATGCGCAAGACTACGTCCGAAGCGAGCCTGCCAAAGCCGTAGGCATCGCTTTCATCGCGGGAATCATCCTCACTGTGCTTCCCGTCGGCCGCCTCGTTGCGGCGCTCGTTCGCCTCTCTTTTGTTCTGATTCGCCCCCTCCTTTTGATCCTCGGAGCCGTAAAACTCTGTGAGGAACTGCAAAAACGCAATACTCGCTGAGAGCCACCGTCGGATTCCCGCTTACTTATGAACACGCATGACGCCAAAGAACGCGCGCAGGATCTCCTCCGCGAAACGGACAATTCCATCCGCGCCAATCCCATTCCCGCCGTGCTCATCGCATTGGGCGTCGGCATCGTGATCGGCATGCTCACCCACGTCATCGAGCCGCCCGCCCGCAAGCGAGAACCCTTGCACGATGCTCTCGACGAACTTCGCTCTCTTCTTGCCTCCGGCGCCCGAAAAGGCAAATCCGCCTACGCTCAGTCCGCCGAGGCGGTTCGCGATGCCGTGGAACAAGCCGTCGAAAAAGCCCGCGAAATCGACGTGGATCCCGTGGCTAAGTGGTGGAAACGCATCTGGTCGTAGGGTTTTCGCCTGAACCGCGGATCGGGACGAACATTCCCAAAGAATTCGGTTGAAGAAATATCTCCGCAAATTTTTAGTGGCGGGCATGGAAGAGGAAGCTGACGTCTGCATCGAATCGCTGCTATTTTTGAGCGAGCTTTCCGAGGCGATTGAGGAGCGGACTTTGACTGAGGAAACCCAACGTCTCTTGATCGCGCACGAAGGCCGCATGCTCTGGGAAACCCGCCAATTCAAGAAGCTGTGCGAGAGCGGGGAAGGCGGTTTCTGAGGGCGCTTTTCATTCATCGCGCATATTCTATTGGATCGGCGGCGGGCGGGGCATCATCTGCTGCAATGAGCGATAGGTTGACCGCGGAACGGCCCCGCCACGGGGAGCGCGAAAATCGGTCTCCCTTCCGGGCAGCCGCAGGCCGATACGATCTTTAAGCCCGCATACCCAAGCTGACGCCGAGGGACGAGCGCCGCAATCCGCAATTCCCCCAAATCCTCTGATTGAATTGCCCGGGCCAGAGAGTTACACTGCGGGCTTGGGAGCTGCGCGCAGGCGCCCCCCAGTGCTTTTTAACCCTCCCAAACACTAAAGACTATGGCTCAAGCGATCATGGATCCCGAAGAAGTGCGCCGCTTTGCCAAGGAGTTGAAGCGGTTCAACGACGACATCCAGGTGAAAGCATCGTCGCTTCAGGCGCGTTTCGCGGCACTCGGGGGCACCTGGCAGGATCAAGAGCATGAGAAGTTCGCCGAGGAATTCATCACCACGATGAAGGTGCTCAAGAAATTCACGGAAGTTTCCGAGAAACACACTCCGTACCTGCTCAGGAAGGCGCAGAGGGTCGAGGAGTATCTCGATCAGCGCTAGCCAGATGGCGAACCAGGTCCGAGTCACATCTCTCGACGCCCTCGAAACCTTCCGGGCGCACCTCATCATTTTCCTGGCCAAGGCGGTGGGAGCCGTGGATGAAGTGGGAGACGAAGTGCGGCGCACGCGCTCCTGGGTCCACAACGACCAGCGGCATTTTTGGGAGACCCAAATCAAGAAACGGAGGAGGACACTCGACCAGGCGCAAGGCGAATACATGAACGCGCGCCTCTCCAAGCTGCAAGACAACATCGCCGCGCAGAAGCAAGCCGTGCAGAAGGCAAAACGCGCCCTCGCGGAAGCCGAGGAAAAGCTGCTCCTCGTCAAAACATGGATTCGGAACTTCGATAGCTGCACGGATCCGCTGATGAAAAAGATGTCCTCCCTGCGGCAATTCCTCGATTTCGACATGCCAAAGGCCGTCGCTTTTCTTGTCCAGGCGCAAAAAACACTCGAGGCCTACACTCAAATTCCTTCCCCGGAATCCACCGCCGCTTCTCCGCCCTCCTCTTCGGAAGATGCATCCGCTGCGTCCCCTGTTCCAGAATCTCCATGAGCACCAAAGGAAGCGCCTCCAACCTCGTCCAGGCCGTCAAAGAACTCTCTATCGAATGGCAGATCACGAAGGACTATTGGCGGGATGTCAAAAGCATCGAATTCGAAGAGAAATACGTCGGACGTATGCCGGACCACATGGTAAGGGCCCTGAGTGTGATGGAGGAGCTCGACATCATTCTGAGAAAGGTCAGGAAAGATTGTGAGTAATCCCGTCGATCTGCGAGTCCCGCGGAGCCTGGAACTCCTCGGCAATCTGATTAGAACTGTCGGCGAGTTTTCAAGAAAAGAGGCCGAGGCCGTTCGCGATCTTCGCGTTCGACGCAGCGCCGCGCAGCGCAAACTCCAGGAGGTCAGCGAAAAAGTGGAAGCCCGTCTTTCCACGCAATCCGCCGACATGGAAGCTTTCTTCAAGGCCGAAACTGAGCGGGTGAACTCTCTTTACGAACTCCGTGAGGAACTGATCCAACGGATTCACGGATCGGCAATTCGGCATCTTCCGATTCGCGCCCAGGAGGAAAAGAGAAAATGGATGGGGGAATTGCAAATGCGGCAGTTTAAAGCGGAGCGGAAAAAGGGATCGGATTTGCAGGAGTCGGATATCGCATTTGCCGAATCCACCAGCGCGCTCGAACAGCAGAAGGCCACGCTGGTTGCGCTGGAACGCCGGTCGCGCAACTATTTCGACGGCTACTGGATCTTTCTCCGGATGCTGCGCCGCGAACGCAGCGCCGCGCCGAAATTGGAAGCCTCCGCCAAAGACGGGCCTCAACTCTTCGACGAACTGCGGGCTCGGCTCCGCGCCGCGGCGGAGCGGCTTGGGGAATTCCGGCGATTCTGGCTCCCTCGTGTGTTCCATTTCGCGCCGCTTCTCGTGCTGATCCTCCTGATTCTGCTGGGAGGAGTCGCGCTGGCGTTCGCGTATGGCGGCGGACCACCCGCCATGCAAGCCGCAGGCGCCGCCGCCGCAGCGCTGCTGGCGATCGTCGGCGGCGTCCACCACGCGGGGTGGCGCCAATCCCGATCCGCAGCCGTCGCCGCAGCTCGTTCGCTGGCCGAATCCAACCGCCTTCTGGAGGCGTGCGTCACCTCCTCCGTTGGCTGCCATCAGGAGGAACACCTGCAGATCAACGGTGAATACGACCAAACGTGCGCGGACATCGCCGAACAATGGAATCGCGCCGGGGATATCGAATCGGAATTTGAGAAGGCAGCCAGGGATAAAATCGTCGCCCAAACCCCGCGGCTCTTTGCAAAAAACAAAAGCCTTTTAGCTCCCAGGCTGAAACGCATCACCTCGGCAAGGGCCGCCCGCGACGAGCAAATCCAGAACGAAGCGGCCTCCAGAAAACATCAGGCCACGCAAACGTGCCAGGGAACGATCGCCGCGCTGGATGCAGAGGAAAAGGCGCTCTGGGAAGAACTCGAGACGGGCTGGAGACGGGAGATCATCCCGATTTATGAGGCCATTAACGCGATGAACGCAGCGCTGGCCCCAACCGTTCCCCCATGGAGCGCGCAATCCGTGGAGAGCTGGACCCCTCCCGCGGGATTTACCCCGGCCACGAAGTTTGCCCACCTCGAGGTGGATCTCACGAAGCAACAGGAGCCGCCGCCCGCCGACGCGCGCCTTGCGCTGCCCGGTCCGCCGCAACTCTCGATTCCCGTGGCGCTCCGCTATCCCGATATGGGCTCGCTGCTTTTCGAGTCTTTTGAGTCCGCGGACCAAGCCGTGATGGGGACGATCAATGAGATCATTCTCCGGCTGCTTTCTTCCACCCCTCCGGGCAAGCTCAGCTTCACCATCATCGATCCCGTGGGACTCGGCCAGAACTTCGCGGGTCTCATGCATCTCTCGGATTACGAGGATAGCCTGATCAACCGGCGCATCTGGACACAGCGGGATCAAATCGAGGAGCGTCTGGCCGAGCTGAGCGAGCATACGGAAAAGGTCATCCAGATGTATTTGCGCAACGAATACGCCACGATCACCGAGTACAATGCCCAGGCGGGCAGCGTCGCCGAAAAATATCACTTCCTCGTCATCGCGGATTTCCCCTCCAATTTCAGCGAGATGGCCGCGAAACGGCTCCAGAGCATCGCCAACAGCGGCGCCCGATGCGGTATTTTCACGCTCATTCACTGGGATCAGCGGCACCCGCTTCCCGATGGCTTTACGGCGGAGGATCTCAGAAAAGGCAGCGTCTGCATTAAGCGCGAGAAGGATCAATTTATCCTGGGCCCCGAGCAAATCGAAGCCCACTCCTCCCTCGTGTTCGAACCGCCGCCCAACCCCGATCTGGAACTGGCCCTGGTTCACAAGATCGGCAAGAGCAGCATCGATTCGAATCGAGTCCAGGTCCCCTTTCTCCAGATCGCGCCAAAGCCCGCCGAGTTCTGGGCGAACGACACCACGAGTGAACTCAAGATCGCCGTCGGCCGCACCGGCGCCACCAAACTCCAGTATCTCTCCATCGGGAAAGGCACGCGCCAGCATGCGCTCTTCGCGGGCAAGACCGGCTCGGGAAAGTCCACGCTCTTTCACGTCATCATTACCAACCTCGCCCTCGCTTGCTCTCCGGAGCAGGTGGAGTTTTACCTCGTCGATTTCAAGAAAGGCGTGGAATTCAAATGCTACGCCTCCAAACGGCTGCCGCACGCGCGCGTCGTCGCCATCGAGAGCGACCGGGAATTCGCCCTCAGCGTGCTTCAGCGCGTGGACGATGAGCTGAAACGCCGCGGTGATATGTTTCGGAAACTCGGCGTCCAGGACATCCCAGGTTATAAAAGGATGGGAGGCAAGGAGCCCCTTCCGCGATCCCTGCTCATCATTGACGAGTTTCAGGAATTCTTCGTCGATGACGACGCCGTGGCGCAAACAGCTTCGCTGCTCTTCGATCGCATCGTGCGCCAGGGCCGCGCCTTCGGAATCCACGTCCTGCTCGGTTCGCAAACGCTCGGAGGCGCTTATTCCCTCGCCCGCGCCACCCTCGGGCAGATGGTCATCCGCGTGGCGCTCCAGTGCAACGAGGCCGACTCCTACCTGATCATGGATGACAGCAACTCGGCGCCGCGCCTCCTCTCGCGCCCCGGCGAAGGCATCTACAATGACGCCGCCGGCGCCCTCGAGGGCAATAGCCCTTTCCAGGTGGTCTGGCTGCCCGACGACGAGCGCGACGATTGGCTCGACAAAGTCAACGTCCTCGCCGAGCAGCATCACGCGCCCCGCGCCAGCCCCATTGTCTTTGAAGGCAATGCGCCCGCCGACGTTCGCGAAAACGATTTGTTGCGCACCCTGCTCGATGGCGAGCCCTCGGCCCCGGCGTTGGCCGGCGCCGGTCCGGCGGAAATCGTGGAAGAGCGTTTTGTGGCCGACCGGCCGGTCCGATGCTGGCTCGGCGCGCCCAATTCCATCAAGGGTCCCACGGAAGTCGTCTTCCATCGGCAGAGCGGCAATCATCTCCTCGTTGTCGGCCAGCGGGATGAAGCTGCGCTGACGCTGCTCGGCCTCTCGCTCCTGGCGCTGGCGGCGCAGTATCCCA
>Ga0302319_10010929_pt1 | contig 17251 bp, 19 predicted proteins | sample Bog_T0_2_FD_203319 | JGI IMG/M metagenome (GOLD analysis project Ga0302319, IMG submission 203319) | Peat permafrost microbial communities from Stordalen Mire near Abisko, Sweden - Bog_T0_2 | ecosystem: Environmental > Terrestrial > Soil > Wetlands > Peat | place: Sweden: Abisko, Stordalen Mire...
GGTAGCAATCCCTTCAGTAAGAATCGTGGAATCTCGCAACTTTAGACGTTCCGCTGTTTCAACTTTAATCTCACGATTCTGGATATTTGCCCCGCGAACAAAAACCCTGAATCCATAAGGGATGTTGTCCATACTGCCTTGGCAAATAACAATCTCTTTCGCGAGAGAAGTCACAGGTATTTCGACATTTGGTTCGCCTATCCAGCGAAAGACAGGTTTGGGAACATAGCGTATACAAGCGCTATTAAATTCCATTCTTTCTAGCCAACTACGCGGTTGAAAATTCAAAAGAAAGATCGAGGCTAATAAGGGAGCAAACATAATAAATAGTAGTAGCCAGAGTAACGGCTTATCACTCAATAATTCTAATGTATGAGGAAGGCCCAATTTTATTACGGGTATCCCTAAAACCAATAAAGACGGTATAGTTGCAAATGCAAGGACGGTAACTCGAACGAGTGATGGTATCGGGATGAAGTAAACATACATCCTGCCGGGTTCTGCCGAGTCAGTCATTGGTTATGTACACCGCCGTCAAATAAGGATAGCTTACGCCACCCGCTCCACAACTTCCAGCACCGTCCCCTCAATCTTTTGCAGATAGGCTACGATCTCGAAGAGGTTCTTCGCCTGCGGATTGCCGGTCGAGCTGAACATGCGCATCAGCACCTTGGGCGAGCGGCCCAGATCGGCTCCCAGCTTCACGAATCCAATCGTGCCATTGATGTACTTGCGAAGAACGGATTTTCCCGTCTCCACATCTCCGGAGATCATGCAGCCGACAGCTTCCTTCAGCAGCGCCCGGCGAAAATCCGCGCTTTTCTGAAGATGCTCTCGAATGGTCTCATTAAAGTCCTTGGTCAGTGCCATCATTTCACCCGCTTTCGTTCCTTGTATTCCTGCCAGAGAGCTTTTGCCGTTGCGATGTCAGCTTGCTGACGCCGTTTGGTTCCACCACCGAGCAGGATCACCAGCCGTTCTCCATCCCGGCCAAAGTAAATGCGATAACCCGGACCGAAGTCCAGCCGCAACTCCTGAACACCCGCGCCTTCGCTCTTCACCGACGAAACATTACCCCGCTCGAGCCGGTCAAGAGCAATGACTATGCGTGCCTGGGTGGTATTGTCCAGCTTTTCAAACCATCGCTCAAAAGGATTGCGTCCCAGACGGTCTATGTACTGGCGAATCTCAATCACATAGACATGGTAGCACAAAAGATACTATAGCGGTATATTTATGCGCCGGAATCCCACCCTTTCCGCAGAACACCACCCCACGGACGAGGACTTGTCCGTGGGGACCCCGGTCAGCGGAAAGGATGGGGCACGGGGCATTACAGAAACAATGAAAATGCACTAAACGCCCTCTCAGCGCGCTGTGCTATGCACGCCCAGCGCGCTCAGCTTGGATTTCGCCTGCGCTGCCTCGGGGGTTTGCGGATGGCGCTTGACGAGCAGCTTCAACTCGGTGATGCCCGCGTCCTTTTTGCCCAGTTGCAGCAGCGCCAACCCCTTGCGCAGTTGCGCGGCCGGAGCCTTTGCGCTGCCGGGGAAGCCTTCCAGCACGGCGTTGTAGGCTTTCACCGCGTCCGCGTAGTTTTTCTGACGATAGGCGATCTCGCCCAGGTAAAACTGGGATGCGCCGGCCAGCTCGTCCATCGGATAGTAGTGAATCACGTCTTGAAATTCGCCGCTGGCCAATTCGTACTTGGCCGCGTTGTAGTCGCCAACGCCGGACTGAAATGTTTCCTTGAGCGGTGGCGTCTGAGGGGCCGACGGAGCGTTGGGAGCGCCAGGGCCGGCCGTTGTTCCCGCTTGAGCCGAAGGCGGATTCTGGATGTTCTGCAACTGCGCCTGCATATCCTGGATCGATTTATCCAGCTTGGCGATGCGCGACTTCAACTCGTCCACCGAGTCGTTGAGCGCCTGCACCTGGCCGGAGGCGGTGTCCAGCTTGCCGCTGGCCGCGTCGTTTTGGGCGGCAATCTTCTGCTGCAGAGTGGTCACAGTCGCGGACATCTGGTTGGCGTTGTCCGCGGTTTGCTCGGCCAGGTGTTGCAGCACGGCGAAGCGCGTGTCCAAGGTGGTCTGGAGCCGCTGCACCATGTCCAGCAACTGCTGCACCTGGGTTTGCAGTTCGATCATCTCTTTTGACGCGGCGCGCGCCGGCGTCGAGAGGGTAAAAAGCATTATGGCGAACAATGCCGCCGCGAAAAGACGATTGCGATGTGAATATGTTTTGTGCATGATTCTCCCCAAAGAAAGCTGACAGCTATCAGATTACAGTTGACCGCGTATCGGCGACGGTTAGCTGTAAGCGGCCCACCGAGTTACTGCGCCGGCTTGATAAAATACCCCGACACGCGCCACTTCCCATCCTTGTCGAGCATTGGAGTAATCGTCTCAATGAACGGCCCGCCTTTCGCAAACTCAGCTTTGTATTGGATGATGACGTATTCTCCCTTCGGCGCATTGGGGACATCGGTTTGATACAGCGACCCCATCAGAGTGCGGCTTCCGGCGGCTCCAAGCGGCGCGCGCACTTGCTGAAGCGCCTTCTCCCAATCGGCCTTCGATATTTTTGACTGGAAGAAAGATGCTGCTTCCTTCCAACTTTGCCCATAGTCGCCGCGGTCCACCAACGCCAACCAGGAGCGCGCACTCAGCTGCGCTGCTTCTCGTTTTGCCGCCTCGTCCTGCGCAAACGAAACGGAGCACATCAACAGCGCCAACATTGCAATGGATAAAATCCGTTTCATGATTTCTTCCTTTCCATGAAAACATAACTCCAAATCCGTGAAGCCGGGGTGTCCCAAGTCTCGCTTCTGAGACCTGGGGATACATCAAACTACAGCAAAACTAAACGGAACGCTGCTCCCTTTTCACTGTCCACTGACAACTGACCACTGATCACTGATCACTGACAACTGTATTTTACCTTTCCGGCGTGAAACCGGCGCGGCGGTTCTGTTGCCAGCACTCCTCGGTTGACTCGGAGCAGAAGGGCTTCTCCTTGCCGTAGCTGACGACGCGGATGCGGTTGGCAGCGACACCGGCGGTCACCAGAGCATTTTTGGCAGCATCGGCGCGGCTCTGACCCAGCGCGAGGTTGTACTCGTTGGAGCCGCGCTCGTCGCAGTAGCCGCCGAGGACGATCTTCACCTCAGGATGGCTCGCCAGGTAAGAGGCGTCGCGCGAGAGCGTGGCTTGCGCATCGCCGCGGATGTCGTAGGTGTCATAGTCGAAGAAGATGTCCTGCACATTGCTCTTGAACTCCTCTTCCGCGCTCATGGTGCTGTTGGGCACTACTACGGCAGGAGGTCCATTCACCGTCACCCGCGCCGTGGCTTCAGCCGTGCCGCCGTCGCCCTTCGCCACCAGGTGATAGGTGGTCGATTCTTTGGGAGTCACGGTTTTGACGCCCGAGGAGGGCACGTCGCCGATGCCTTCAATGGAGATCGTGTCGGCGTTTGTCGTGCGCCAGCTCAGTTGCACCTGGTCGCCGGACGAAACCAGCGTCGGAGATGCGGTGATCTGCGCGGTGGGCGTGGCCGCGGTTGCCGCCGGAGCCGTCTCCTCATGGGAAATCGGTTTTGTCTTCTTGGTGTTGCCGCAGCCTGCAACAGCAACCAGAGCGGCAAGCAGCACAACAGGCGCCAGAATGCGATTCAATCGGTTCATTAGAAAACTCCTTCCAGAATTCAGTGGCAACGTAAACATGATAGTGCAGGAAATTGGATTGTTCCATTCAGCAGTCTCGCTGGCTGGTCAACTCGGCTCACGTCAATTCACTTCCAACTCCAGTTGGGCATGAAGTTGTTGCCCGTCTGCGTCAGCTTGTGCTGCTCGGTGCCGTCGGAGAGCATCGACCAGATTTCGGTGTGGCTGCCCACCTTCCGTTCAAAGACGATGTGCCGGTTGTCCGGCGCCCAGGAGGGATAATCGTTGACTCCGGCTTCGTGAGTCAGTTGCAGCCAGCGCTTGCTGGCAATATCCATCACGTAGATGTCGTATCCGCCGGGCGCGCCGGGTCCGTACTTGCGGTCCCAGGCGAAGGTCAAAAACTGCCCGTTGGGCGACCACGAGGGCGAGACGGCATAGCCCGAGTCGGTCAACCGCTGCATGTTGGCGCCGTCCGCGTCCATGGTGTAGATTTGCGGCAAACCAGTGCGCCCGCCAGCCCATGCGATTTGCGAGTTGGAGCGCGGATTCCACGTGGGCGCAACGTTAGGTCCCTTCAGGGAGGTAATGCTGTGCAGGTTGGCCCCGCTGGCATCCGCAGCCCAAATCTGGGAATCGCCCGAGCGCGACGACGAGAAGGCAATCCTGGTTCCGTCGCCCGACCATGCCGGAGACTGGTTGCTGCCTCCCGCCGTGCCCGCCGGAAAGTTCACCATCCGGAACAGTTCCAGGGAGTACATGCGGATGGCCCATCCCTCGCGGCCCAGCGATGCGAAGGCGATGCGCGAATTGTCCGGCGAGATGCGCGGCGAGAGCGAGATGGAGCCCAGGTGCGTGACCTGATACTGGTTCTGGCCGTCGTAGTCCATTACCCAAATCTCTTTGGTCCCGGTGCGCGAGCTGACAAAGTAAATCTTTGTCTCGGCGATGCCGTTGATCCCTCCGCCCAGGCGCAGGATGATCTCATCGGCAAACCTGTGGGCAATGGTCCGCGCCATATCCGGGCTGGCCACTTCGTTGTACTGTTTGCCCAGCACCTGGGGATTGGCGGTGTTGCGGATGTCAAAGAGCCAGCCGGAGACGGCCAGCCGGCCATTGGTTGCCGACAGCGCGCCGAAGGCCACCATGGCCGCGTTGGCCGGAGCAGCCGACCACTGCGCCAGGTCGATCTCTTTGGGCGAGCCGGGCGTGGCCGGCGGCGCCATGCTCTTCGATATCAAATCAAAAATGCCGGCGTTGGTCAGGTCATTGAAGAGCGTGGCGTCAAAGACCGCCTTCAAGGTAGGCGTCTGAGGATCGCCGGCAACGGGCTTGAAATCCGCCGCGGCAAGACGAATACGCTCGTTGCCCAGGCCGGAACCTGTACGAATCCAATCCTGAGCGGTGGCGGGAATGGCTGCTAAAGCCGCCAGAACAATCAGTACTGTAAGAAAAAGCCGGGAATGTGCCTTCATCGGACGCGCAATCCTTCCTCGGTAAACTCGACCACATTTCATTTTACGTCCGCGCCGCCCCATAGCTCTGCACGATCTATCGGCGTCTGTCACACAGATGTTCGTTTATGTTTTGAAAGGGCACGAGTTTAGCGAACACCACTAGTTTTGCGGCGTAGTCGCCGGCTGCTCATGGTGATGGTGAAAGAGCTTGCCAACTCCCCGCCCTGTGCCCATGGCGATTTTGCCTGTTCCCTTGGCCACGCCCACGCCCACATCCTTGCCCGCAACCGCCGCGCCCTTTCCCACATTCCCGGCGGCCTCGACTGGGTGCAGGGTGACCAGATCGCCCGCGCCTTTTCCCACTCCCTTGGCTGCCGCGCCGGTGCCCTTGGCCGTCCCTTTGCCGACATCGCCAGCACCGCTGCCCACCTCGCCCCCGGCGCTGTGTTTCTGACTCTTAGCGTCGCTTTTAGCCTGTTTAGCCTCGGCCTTGGTCTGCGCCTCAGGCTGGGCGGGTTGCTGCGCCAGAGACTGCGCAGGTTGCTGAGCGGGAGGCTCGGATCTCCCTGCAGGCTCGCTGTTCTGGCCGGCGGTCTTCAGCCCGCCAAGAGCCAGGGCCAAGGTGAGAAGCGCGATGGATGGTAGAGGGAATACGTTTCGCATCGGATAAGACCTCTACCTCATTAGACGCTTCGGCGGAAGCGGTGGATAGCTCCAGAGGGAAGGTTTCAGGGATTTCTATGCCAATCTGGAGCCGTTTGAAAAGGCCTCTATTTGCAGCGGGCACCACTAGTACTCACAGTAGAAAGACGTCATGACCGTGCTTTTGTTATATTGCGCGGGCAGTGCGCCGAAGGTGTCCACGCGCTGCGCGGCCCTCATGCAGGCGCGATCCAGCGTCTGGCTGCCGCTGTTCATGCTCATCTGCACATTGCTCACGCTGCCGTCGCGGTGAATGGCGAATTGGATGTAGGCTTTGGAGCCTTTGGGTGTGTGAGGGTCTACCTCTAGCCGGAAGGAGCTGGCGGTCATCTTGCGATTGATGCCCTCCACGTACCAGCCAAAGAGAGAGCCGAAGTCGCCGTCGCTGACCGTGGTCTGGCCGCTGCTGAAGCCCTGCGTCTGAATCGACCGCGCCATGGATGACCCCGACTGCTCGCCGTATCGGGCCAGATTATCCGGCTGCGGCTCATGCTGCTGCGTCTTGCGCGTGTTCTGCTTTTGCTTATTCTGCTTGTCGGCGATGGCCAGCGTGCTGTCGTCCACCGCCTGCTTCGATTTGGCGGCAGCCTCTTCCGGCGCCTGGCTGGGCGTGTCGGTAGCCAGCACATTCTCATTGAGCGGCTGATCAGAGGGCAGGGGAAGTGCGCTGGTCATGCTTACCTGAATCGCCCCGCTTCCCGCGCCGCCCCACGTGTTGTGATGAAACAGGCCGGCAAGCAGCCCATACGCCAACAAGAGCGCGACCAGCCCGCCGTGCAGCAACAGCGATCCCGCTGCCGGGGCCATCATCGGCTCCGGCGAGGAAGCTAGCTCCCGCTCCAGTTGCTCACCGCTATCCAGTAGGCTGTCCATGCGTTTTTCCGATAACCCTGCCTGTCCGCTGACTCGCTGACTTGCTGACTCGCTGACTCGCTTCTTTCCTAGTTCCCGCCCGCCGCCTTCGTATCCAGCGGCTGCGTCACAATCGAAATGTTGGTAATCCCCGCCTGCTTCACCGCGTCCATCACCGTGGCAAAAGCGCCAAACGGAACCCGCTCATCGGCTCTGAGATAAATTACCTGATGGGCCGGATCGCTCCCCGGCTGATGCAGCCTGCCGGCCAGTTCATGAATATTGACCGGCTGATCGCCCAAGAATACCTGCTGGTCGCGGTTGATGGTCACCACCAGCCGCTGCTCGGTGATCTCCCGCACAGTCTTCGTCTTGGGCACGGCCACTTCAATTCCCGACTGCAACACCGGCGCGGTGATCATGAAGATGATCAGCAGCACCAGCACCACGTCCACCAGCGGCGTGATGTTGATCTCCGCCAGCGAGGTTCGCGTCTGGCCGTTGCTACTTGTAAAGGCCACGGTCTACCTCCCAGGCAGATTGCCTGCCGGTTCACGAACCCCTTCAGCGTTTGCCGCCCGCGCAGAAGCGCGCACCGGAATCTCCTCCAGCGAGTTCAGCAGCTCGCGACAAAAGTCGTCGGTAGCCGCCGCAAAAACCCTGACCCGCGCCGTGAACTGGTTGTATGCAATATTGGCGGGCACGGCTACGAACAATCCTGCCGCGGTCGTAATCAGAGCCTCGCTGATGCCCGGCGCAACCGCCCTGAGCGTTGCCGCACCCGCCGTGCCCAGTCCGTGAAAGGCGTCCACAATGCCCATTACCGTGCCGAAGAGCCCTACATAGACGCTGACGGAAGCGATAGTCGCCAACCAGGTCATCCGCCGCTCCAGGCTGGTTACCGCCTCGCTGGCCGCGGTCTGCGCCGAGCGTTCCAGCGGCGCCAGGTTGCGCGGCGGGCCCGAGCCGCCCGTCTGCCGCTTGTAGGTCTCGTACACCTCATCGAAGACCTGCGACAGCGGGCTTGCTTTGCAATCGGCGGAAAGCGTCGCCATCTCCTGCAGGCGAGTCGCCGTGCGGAAACCGCGGATAAACCGCTGGCTTGCCCTGGCCGCCCTGCGAAAAGTGGAGAACTTGCCCAGAATCACGGTCCACGAATAGAGGCTGGCAATCAGCAACACCACCAGCACAGACATGGCCACCGGGCCGCTGTTCTGGATCATCTCGACCAGAGCGCTGGAGCCCAGCAACGAGGATGCTCCCTGAGCCGCGCCGCTGTCAGGCGGCAATTGAAGGACGATAGCAGCAATGAAAATCGGCGTTCACCTCACCTTTAACGGTAGCAGACGCCGTGCCTCGCTCCAAGTTATCGATCTGGTGCGCGGGCGCGCTTTTCCCCTCAATTCCCAAGTCTGGATGCGGTCCTTCATGCTATGCTGCGCTCGGAAACCTGTTGTGGCTTTTTATGCATTCCGGTCTGTTTATGCCGGTTCGAACCACAATAATTCTGTCATCCTGAGCGAAGTTTGACACGTTTTTTTGTGTCAAACGGAGTCGAAGGACCTGCTGTTGTCTTTTTGAACTGAGTGCCACAAAGGGTGGGAAACCACAAACCTCACACCGTCTTTTTCGGGAGGATTTCTCTCCATGCTCGTCGAACTGCGCGCTGAAAACTACGCCGTCATCGATCACGCCATCGCCAACTTCGGCCCCGGCCTAAACCTGCTCACCGGCGAAACCGGCGCGGGCAAATCCATCCTGGTCGATGCGCTGGCCCTGCTCATGGGCGGCAAATCCTCCGCCGAGGTTGTCCGCCACGGCGCGGACAAAGCCGTGGTAGCCTGCGTCTTTGAATCCACGCACAACGCCGAGAACATTCTGGAAGAAAACGGCATCGATTCCGGCGGCAACGACGTCATTCTCCGCCGCGAAATCATGGCCACCGGCAAGGGCCGCGTCTTCGTCAACAACCAGCCGGCCACCGTCGCCGTTCTCCGCCAGCTAGCTCCCGAGCTGGCCCTGGTCCACGCCCAGAGCGAGAGCCTCAGCAGCTTCGACCAGGCCCAACAACGCGCGCTGCTCGACCGCTTCGGCGGCCTCTCCACCGACGTCGTCGCCGAAGCCTACGCCCGTTGGCACGCCTCGCAGACCAAGCTTAACGACCTGCTCCTCGGCGAGCAGGACCGCCTGCGCATGGTCGATCTGTGGAGCTATCAGAGCAAGGAAATCAAGGACGCCCATCTCCAGCCCGGCGAGGACGAGGCGCTGGAGACTGAAAAGCGCGTCCTGGCCAACGCAGAAAAGCTCTATGCCGCCGCCATGGGAGCCTTCGACGAGCTTTACGAAGGCGGAGCATCGGCCGAGGTCGCCCTGCGCGCCGCCTTGCGCAATGTGGAGGAGCTGGCACGCTACGACGCGCGCTTCACCGAGTCTGCCCAGCAGCTTGCCGCCGCCCGCGCCACCGTTGGCGATGTGGCTGCCGGCCTGCGCGACTACGCCGAGGCCATCAACGCATCGCCCGAGCGCCTCGCCGAAATCGAAGACCGGCTGGCTCTCATGGATCGCCTCAAGCGCAAGTACGGCAAGACCATCGCCGAGGTGGTCGCGTTTGGCGAAGAGGTCAGCCGCAAGCTGGCCGAAGTCGAAGACCGCGACGAAATCCTGAAAACTTTGCGCGCCGAGTTGGCCACAGCAGCAGCAGCCTACCGCGTCGCCGCCCAGGCTCTCACCGCCGAGCGCAAGGCCGCCGCAACAAAACTTGCCAAGCTCGCCGAAGCCCAGATCAACTCCCTGGCCATGAAAGTCAAATTCGAGGTCGCGGTCCACTCCGCTGAAGACCTCCAACCGGGGAAGGGTAGGGAAATGAAGGGTACGGGCTTCAGCCCGTACATTAGCTCAGAAAAATCAGGCGGGGCTTTAGCCCCTGAGGGAAGCTCTTCGGAGACTGCCCACTGGACCTCGTCAGGCTGGGACATCGTCGAATGCCGCATCGCCACCAACCCCGGCGAGCCGCTCAAGCCGCTGCACGAAATCGCCTCCGGCGGCGAAATGTCCCGCGTCATGCTGGCCCTCAAAGTCAGCGTCGAAGAGGGTGCGGCCAAGCCCAAAACCAAGGCCCCCACCCCGCGCACCTTGGTCTTCGACGAGATCGACATCGGCATCGGCGGGCGCGCCGCGGAAGCCGTCGGCCAAAAACTCAAATCCCTCAGCCGAGGCCAGCAGATTCTCTGCGTCACCCACCTGCCCCAGATCGCCGCCTTCGCCGACCAGCACTTCCTCATCGACAAGCGCGAATCCGACGGCCGCACCAAAACCAAAATCAGCCTCCTCGACGACCGCGCCCGCACCCACGAAATCGCCCGCATGGTCTCCGGTGCAAAGGTCACCGAAACCAGCCTCCAGCATGCCGCCCAGATGATCGCCGCGAGCCGGTAGATAGAGGGATGCCGAGGATTTGCAATGAGCGGGGTGGCTCTCTTTGAAGAGTGCCCAGTCCGCCGGGTTTTTCAGAAACAGAAGTGCTGGTTTGGTCTTTCTGACATTGTCGCGGCACTCTCCTGGCTCGCGCGATGATGCTCGCAGGCTCGTGATTCAAGCACTGCGAGCCGTAAGCGAAAAGCCGCCGGTAATCTCAAGCTCCGGCCTTAGCTCTTGTGGACTGCCTCGAATGAATATCCGTCCGGGTCGAATACATCGGCGGCGTAGTAGCCGGAATAGTATTCAAGTCGTGCACGTGGCGAAATATTGTCTCTGGCGCCAGCGGAGATCGCAGCCTTGTAGAACTCATCGACTTTTTCATTGCTCTCGGCCATGAAGCCCCAGTGAATCGAGGCCGGATCGGGTTTTCCTTGCTGGAGCCAAAAGAACGCTTGCTTTCCATCGCCAAATCCCCACAGATCGGGATGACCGTCTTTGCCTTTGTACGGCAGGAAGAATTTGATGTTCAGAGGCTTCAAGGCTGCTTCATAGAACGCCAGTGAACGCTCAATATCGCTAACAGTCAGAATTATGAAACCGAGCATTGTTCTCTCCTTCAGATCACGAGTGCTTCATCGGCATTTTCGCCTCATTCGAAGCCTCCTTCTAACTAGATGCTTACCTTCTGTTCATTGATTCTATTGGGAGATCATATTATGAACAAAAGGGAATTTGAACTGAGCAGCACGCTTGGAGGTAAGTATAAAAAAGGCCATATCCAAAAGACCTCTGGATTCCGCCTCGGCCTGCAGTCATGAAAACCCCGCTATCGATATCTGAATCGCCCATGAATTTCACCTTTGACGTCTTATACCAATGTGGGCATAATTGAACGACGAGGCAAGCGCCCAGGCCGCTGCGCTGGATTGGTTCAGCGAAGAAGGACTTGCTGGGCATGCCCGACGAAGTGCAGCAGAGTTTTGGTTTTGCTCTGTATCAAGCCCAGATTGGCTTGCTCCATCCCGATGCAAAGCCGCTCAAGGGGTTCGGCTCGGCGGGGATTCTGGAGATTGTCGAAGATTGGCGTGGCAATGCCTACCGTGCGGTCTACACAGTGCGCTTTGCACAATCGGTTTTTGTCTTGCACTGCTTCCAGAAGAAGTCAAAGCACGGAATCGAGACTCCCAGCGCGGATATGGATTTGATTCGTAAGCGATTGAAGGAAGCCGAAGCACTGGCGAAAGGAATTAAGTAATGAGGAAATCAGAGAAGATAATGACTGCCTACGAGCATTTGGGCTTTCCCGACGCCGAAGAGATGCTGGTCAAGGCGAACCTGGTCATCAAGATTGCGGAGATTCTGCGCGAACGCGGATGGAGCCAGCAGCAGGCGGCGAAGGTTTTGGGCTTGACTCAGCCCAAGCTCTCCAAGATGCTGCGCGGCCAGTTTCGCGGCATCAGCGAGATGAAGATGATGGACTGCCTCGTCCGGCTCGGACGCGCTGTCAAGATCGTCGTAGGGCCTGCGCGCAAAACCGCCGACGAACGCATCGAAGTGGTAGCCGCGTAGAGGCAAGACGATGAAGAAAGATAATCCAGAGCCGCTGACCCCTGAGTTGCAGGCCGAGCTTGATGCTTTGGCCGCGATGCCCGACAGCGAGATCGACACCACCGAGATGCCGCCCATCACCGATTGGAGCCATGCCGTGCGCGGGCCGTTCTACCGTCCCATCAAGCGCCCTTGCGAGCGATGAGCGAGCGTTTGGCCGCACCGCAGGTCCTTGCAGATCATTTCCCTCCCAGCGCGCACAATGGAATTGAACAGTGAAAAGGGTTTTACATCCCCCCTGTTCTTCGCTCTTTCTTCCCCGTTTTCAGGGCTGACCCCCACCCCCCACCCTGTGGAAATCTTTTTTCGGCCCGTAAATATCTCGCAAATAGCACATTATCAATAACTTGCATTTTTGCACTGTTGACGAGTTAGTAACTGCAAACCCCCGATTTTGCCCTGTTTTTGGCCCAAAAAGGCCTTATTTTGGCTCAAAAAGGCCACTTTTTCGTCATTCTGATGCTCCAGTTCTCGCCTTTGGGACTTGGCAATTAATTGCCGCACTCTGACATTCCGCGAACTCAGCGCTTATCATGATTGCCATGCAAACAATCTCCGCATCGGAGGTCCAGCCGCAATGAAAGATCTGCCTTTGTCGAAGGTCTACCAGTTGCTTGAACCGGGTCCGGTTGTCCTGCTGACGACCGCCCACAAAGGCCGCGCCAACGTGATGGTGATGTCGTGGCACATGATGGTGGAGTTCGAGCCGCCACTGATCGCCTGTGTTGTCAGCAACGCCAATTACAGCTTTGCCGCATTGCGGGCCACAAAGGAGTGCGTGATCGCGATTCCGGCGCTGAAGCTGGCGTCCAAAGTCGTGGGAATCGGCAACTGCTCGGGACAGGATGTAGACAAATTCAAGAGATTCAAACTGACGCCGATGCCGGCCAAACGAGTTGCGCCGCCTCTGGTGGCCGAATGCTTCGCCAATCTCGAATGCAGGGTTGTCGATACTCATCTCGTGAACAAGTACTGTCTCTTCGTCCTGCAGGTTCTCAAAGCCTGGCACGATCCGGCGCAGAAGAACCCGAAGACCCTTCATCATCACGGATACGGCAGCTTTGCCGTGGATGGGGAAATGATCCGGCTGAAGTCGGGCAAGCCGTAGAAAATGTGAACGTCCTTTTACCTGTTGTCCCGCGTCCGGTGCAAATTCAACCCTATTTGTCCAAAAACAAAGGGATTGTCCTCAAGGGCTGGGTAAGATTCCCTGGACAGGCAACCCCAACACGCACATTGGTATACTGGTAGTGTGACTACAACTTTGACTGATTCCATCTCGAACGTTAACCGCTCCGAGACTTCCCCCATTCAGAAGAGGGTGTTGTTGCTCAAGCCACGGGGCTTTTGTGCTGGCGTCGTGCGCGCCATCGATGTTGTCAAAATCGCGCTGGACACCTTCGGCGCGCCCATCTACGTGCGCCGCGAAATTGTGCATAATCGCTATGTCGTGAATGAGCTGGCAGAAAAAGGCGCGATTTTTGTTCATGAGATTGACGATGTGCCCGACGGTCAGCGCGTGGTCTACTCAGCCCACGGCGTCTCGCCCGCAGTGCGGGATATCAGCAAGCGCCGCCATTTGAGAGTGATTGACGCCACCTGTCCGCTGGTGACCAAGGTCCATATCGAGGCGGTCAAGTTTGCCAAGCAGGGCTATTCGCTGGTGCTGATTGGCCATCGCGACCACGACGAGATCGAAGGCACGCTGGGCGAGGCGCCGGAGGCGACGCAAGTGGTCTCCAACGTGGCAGAGGCAGCCGCGCTTGAAGTACCCGACCCCAATCGCGTGGCCTACCTGACCCAGACCACGCTCTCGCTGGACGAGGCGCGGGACATCATCCACGCCCTCAAGGAAAAATTTCCCAACATCGTGGGCCCCCCTTCGCAGGACATCTGCTATGCCACTGAAAACAGGCAGGTTGCTGTCCGCAATGTGGCGCATAATGCCGGCCTGGTGCTGGTGGTGGGCTCAACCAACAGCTCCAACTCCAACCGCCTGGTCGAGGTCTCGCGCAACTTGGGAACCATCGGCTATCTCATTGATAACTCGCAGGCTATCGACCCGGCCTGGCTTGAGGGCGTCAGCACGGTTGCGGTGACGGCCGGCGCCTCGGCTCCTGAAGTTTTGGTCGAGGATGTGGTGAATTACCTGCGCCAAAACGGCTACGACAACGTCGAAGAGGTTGAAGTGATGCCGGAAAACGTGCGCTTTGGTCTGCCGCCGGAGATTGTGCAGGCTATCGGCAGCGCCGGCGAGGCACAGGCTGTGCCGGTAAGATAAGACAGCTTCTAGCTTTTAGCTCTTTCTTGAGGAAGTCAGCTTAGGCGGAATACCATTAATTCGCATACGCGTAGCTAGCAACTAGAGGCTTGTAGCTAGTAGCTAACATGAGGCTTTTCAATCGCATGAGCATTCATCAAGGGAAGACACAATTTGTGGCGCCCCGTTTTGGGCGGCTGGACGCAGACCTGGCAGATGTCCAGTCGGCCGTTGTCCGCTCCCGCGACTACCTCTTTTCTCGTCAGCATCCAGAGGGCTATTGGAACGGGGAACTGGAAGCCGACGCGATGCTCGAGGCTGATTACATCTATCTGCATACGCAACTGGAAAGCGGCGATCCGGGCCGGCTCCAGCGCGCGCTCACCGAGATGATGCGCTACCAGAACGAGGACGGCAGTTGGAGCATCTATCCGGGCGGTCCGGGCAATATCTCGCTCTCCGTCAAGTGCTACTCCTCGGCCAAGCTGATGGGCGTGGGTGCGGATGATCCACGGCTGGCCAAGTGCCGTGAGTGGGTTCTCGCGCACGGCGGCGTAGTGGCGTGCAACACCTTCACCAAGATGTATCTCTGCGGACTGGGCGAATATGACTATGATGCAGTGCCCGCCATTCCGCCGGAGATTGTTCTGTTTCCCCGCTGGTTCTACTTCAACATCTACGAGATTTCTTCCTGGTCGCGATCGATTCTTGTTCCGTTGGCCATCATGTACGCCAAAAAGCCGTTCAAGAGAATTCCCTCCGAGCAGGGAATCGACGAATTGTTTGTTGGCGGACGCGCCAACTCGATTCTGCGTCTGCGCAGGGACCGCAGTTCCATCTTTTCCTGGCGCAATTTCTTTATCGTTTTAGACAGGCTGATGCATTGGGCTGAAGCGGTACATCTTCGCCCAGTGCGCGCCATCGCGTTGCGTAAGGCTGAAAAATGGCTTCTGGATCGGTTGGAGATGACCGACGGATTGGGCGCCATCTACCCGGCCATGCTGAACGCCATCATCGCGCTGCGCTGCCTGGGCTACTCCGAGGACGACCCGCAGGTGATTCGCGCGCGCGATGAGTTTGAAAAGCTGGGCATCGAGGAGCCGGCCAGCGAAGCGATGCCGGAGCCGACCTTCCGCATGACGCCGTGCGTCTCGCCGGTGTGGGACACGGCGCAGGCGGTCTTTGCGCTGGGCGAGGCGGGCGTGGAGCGCAACGATCCGCGCATGATCAAGGCCGTGGATTGGATGCTCTCCAAAGAAGTTCGCCACAAGGGCGACTGGGCCGTGAAGGTGCGCAACACCGAGCCCGGCGGCTGGTACTTCGAATTTAATAACGAGTTTTATCCCGACACCGACGACACCGCCCAGGTGTTAATGGCGCTCAACAAGGTGGACAATCCCCGTGAAGGCTATCAGCACCAGGTGGCCGAACGCGCCATCGCGTGGGAGTTTGCCATGCAGTGCAAAAACGGCGGCTGGGGCAGCTTCGACAAAGACAACACGAAGATGATCTTCCAGTACATTCCCTTTGCCGATCACAACGCCATGCTCGATCCGCCCACGGTGGACATTACCGGGCGCATGTTGGAGATGCTGGCCAGCTATGGCTACACGCGCAGCGACAAGCGAGTGGAAAAGGCTGTTCAATTTATTTTCCGCGAGCAGGAACCGGATGGAAGTTGGTTCGGGCGCTGGGGCGTGAACTACATCTACGGAACATTTCTGGTGCTGCGCGGACTGGACGCCATCGGCGTCGATCATCTGGAGCCGCAGGTGCAGCAGGGCGCCGAGTGGATTCGCATGGTGCAGAACGCCGACGGCGGATGGGGCGAGAGTTGCGGCACATACGACGATCCGGATACGCGCGGCGTGGGGATGAGCACTCCGTCGCAGACCGCCTGGGCGCTGCTGGGCCTGTTGGCCGCCGGCGATGACCGCTCCGACTCCATTGCCAAGGGTGTGCGCTGGCTGCTCGAGCGGCAGCGGGCTGATGGCAGTTGGGATGAGTCGCTGGGAGAAGGCGCGACTCGGCAGAGTATCATCACGGGAACGGGCTTCCCCAGAGTTTTCTATCTGGCCTACACACTCTACAGGCAATACTTCCCGCTGATGGCTCTCACCAATTATCAGCGAGCAATGGAACGCGCAAGCAGCTAGCGGCTACAAACAGTACTTATGAAACGCGCCAATCAAGACGGCGCTGGAGGTTCATTTCAAGATGGCAATTCCCATCTCTCAGATGTGGACGGTATCAACTTATGTGCTGAAGAAGAAGCTAACCGGCGTCCAGCGCTATCCCTTGGTGCTGATGCTGGAGCCGCTCTTTCGCTGCTCGTTGGCCTGCGCCGGCTGCGGCAAGGTGCAGTATCCGCCGCACATTCTCAAAAAGCAGCTCACGCCTGAAGAATGTTTTGCGGCAGTCGAAGAATGCGGCGCGCCCATGGTCTCCATCCCCGGTGGCGAGCCGCTGCTGCATCCCCAGATTGTAGAGATCGTCAACGGCCTGATCGCGCGCAAAAAGTACATTTATCTCTGCACCAATGCGCTTGAACTCAAGAAGAAGCTGCCGGAGTTTACGCCGTCCAAGTACCTCACTTTCTCGGTTCACCTCGACGGCCAGCGCGAGCATCATGATTATTCAGTGTGCCGCGAGGGCGGCTATGACATCGCCGTTGATGGCATTCAGGAGGCCGTCCGGCGCGGCTTCCGCGTCACCACCAACGCCACCTTCTTCGACGGAACAGATCCCAACAGCGTGCGCGCCTTCTTCGATGAGGTGATGGGGATGGGCGTCGAGGGCGTGGTGCTATCTCCCGGCTACAGTTACGACAAAGCGCCCGACCAGAATCGATTCATGGGGCGCGCCCGCGTGCGGCGGCTCTTCCGCGCCATTCTTTCCAACCGAAAGCCCACCTGGAAGTTCAATATGTCGCCCCTCTTTCTGGAATTTCTGATGGGCGACCGCAATTACGAATGCACTCCGTGGGGAATGCCCGCCTATAACATTTTCGGCTGGCAAAAGCCTTGTTATCTGCTCCAAGAAGGTTATGCGGAGAGTTACAAGGAGTTACTGGCAACGACTAACTGGGATAACTACGGCGTAGCAAGCGGCAATCCGAAATGCGCTAACTGCATGGTAAGTTGCGGCTACGAAACTACGGCGGTGATTGACGGCTTCGGTTCCGTGAAGGGATTTATCGGAATGGTGCGCGGCACCTTCAGCAGTTATCGCGATCCTCATGCCCAAAAGCTACTCAGTGAATATGCTTCGCACCAAGCCGCGCCGCAAGCAAATCT
>Ga0302319_10010930_pt1 | contig 17250 bp, 14 predicted proteins | sample Bog_T0_2_FD_203319 | JGI IMG/M metagenome (GOLD analysis project Ga0302319, IMG submission 203319) | Peat permafrost microbial communities from Stordalen Mire near Abisko, Sweden - Bog_T0_2 | ecosystem: Environmental > Terrestrial > Soil > Wetlands > Peat | place: Sweden: Abisko, Stordalen Mire...
CACAACACTTTCCATGCTTCACTTTATACATTTCCGCCTCGTCAAGTTGAATCCTCCGTGTAGTGCTGGTGTAGTGTTGTACAGAGGATTCAGAGGAAATGTCGGAAATATCGGCCAACAAAATCAATAATTTACTGATTCTGCGAAGACGATCCGTCTCCGACTCCCATTAGCTTCCGCCATCCTTTTCTGTCCTTTTTTGTCAGAGTTACAAAGAATGATCACCCTCTGCCCTTCGGGCAGGCGAATCAATGTTGCCTGATTCTTAGCCACACGCACTTGAACTGGTTTCGCGATCAACACTTGTAGCGGCTCTTCTTTCGACCCAGTCTCGAAAGCCAAGCAAATAGCCCGATGACGATCCGGAATGCCGTTAGATTTCGAACGAAGAAGTTTTGCCGTCTAATCTTATAGCGCCGCGTCGGAGCGAAACGTGACGACGGCTTCAAAAAGATTACGACGGGATCTTTAGATTGAGTTTGAAATTATCGAAACTCTGAAACGAGCGCTCACTTCTGAATGATTAATGCATCCTTCTTAGAGAAATCGAACACTGCGGGAACTTGGGCGGATTTTTCCGTCGAGCGCAGAGCTGGGTTCACGTTCGTACCCCCGGCCAGCGCCGGTTTCTCTGAACTTTGGGACTTGATCCGCTGCGTAAGTGAGCCACTCGCCGACGGCGATTTGTTTGTCGACGGGTTTCCAATCGCCTTTGCCTTCTTCCAGGCCTTGCTTGATGAGCACATAACTTAAGAGGCCCTGTTGCAGCTTGGAGTCCTCCAACGCTTCGGCGTCGGATTGGCTGGCGGCGAGGATGCGCATGCGCTTGTCATAGGCGAGTTGGCCTAAGCCTTGACTGCCCATCGGACCGGGTTTGAAATCGTTGGCTTCGACGCTCTTGGCGGAATAGCAAGAATCGAGAATGAAGGTCATTTCGCCCGCGTCAATGTGACGTAGCCAGTCGGCGAGTTCATCGGAGGAGATGGAGTTGTGGAGGAGTTGGACGTCAGCGTTGTGGCAGGAGCCTTGGATATCGGAGGGCAGAATGAAGAACTTGCCTTCGGGACTGGAGTAACCGTGGCCGGAGAAGCTGAGGAAGAAGGCATCGTCGGGCGTGGCTTGTGCGGCAATGGCGGCGAGGGCGGCACGGATTTGCTCTTTGGTGGCGCCGGGGGCGTCTGTGGTAGAGACGAGTTCGCCCGCAGCGAAGGATTCACAATCACGTCCCATCTAGCGCCCAACTCCCCAAACTTTCGAATTTGATCCGCTGCATACGCGAGCCACTCCCCTGCGCTTCGTCGTCCGACTGGCTCGCCGCCAGAATGCGCATGTGCTGGTCTTAGGCGAGTTGCCCCAGCCCTTGGCTTCCCATGGGCCCGGGCTTGCAATCGTTGGTCTCAACGCTTTTGCCGAAAGCAGGAATCCAGATAAACGTTAGCCCGCATCAATTGGAGCCAAACACGAGGTACCCGCGAAAACTCACGGCTACCCCAACTTCAACCCCACACCATCCAACTGCTGCGCCAAAAAAAGTCGCCCCGTCTGCAACTGCCGCTTCGCCGTCCGCACGTGCATTCCCAGAGCCGCTGCAATTTCATCAACCGTATTTCCCGCAAAATACTGCATCTCCACCATCTGGGCTTGCCGCCGGTCCAGCTTCTCTAGCCTTGTCAGCGCTTCGTCCACCGCCATCACTTGCTCAAAATTGAAAGGCATGGCCACGATGGCGTCAGGATCAACGTCCACCTTCACTCTCTTGCCCCCGCGCTTGAGCGCGAACTTCTCGCGCGCATGGTCCACCAGCACGTGCCGCATGGCCCGCGCGGCGACCGCGAAAAAATGGCCACGATTTACCAGGTTCATTTCGCCTGCCGCCACCATGCGTAGATAGGCTTCCGCCACCAGCGCCGTAGGCTGCAGCGTGTGCCCGGTGCGTTCATTCGCCTGCATCAGTTTGCCGGCCACGCGCCGCAGTTCGTCGTACACCAGCGGAAACAAACGGTTCAGCGCTTCAGGATCGCCGTTGCGCAGTTCGCCGAGAAGGCGCGTGATGGTGGCTTGGTCCGGGAATGCTTCTGACATTTTTACGTTTTACGCCAGTATAGCGACCGCCGGAAATGCTATACAGATAGGTATTCCTACTGATTCTCCGAGTTCCGAACAAGCGCAGTTGTGGCAACAGGTAAAGACTATTGCCGCCGATGCCTTGGAACGCCCGTCCGCTGAGCGCGCGCAGTGGGTGCGCGAGGCCTGCCGTGGCGATGCCGCCAAAATTGAGGCAGTGATGGGGTTGCTGGGATTCACCAGCGCCCTCAGTGAAACTGAGCCCATGAACACTTTTCAGCGGCACGCGGCACAAATTGGCGGCGCTGGGCAATTTAGCGGCAAGAAGATCGGCCCCTATCAGGTGCATTGGCGGCTGGGCGCCGGCGGCATGGGCGAGGTTTATTTGGCCACCCGCACAGAAAACGTCCGCATGCGCGTGGCGCTCAAGTTCTTGCGGCCCGATTGTACGCATCCAGGTTTAGTCCACCGCTTTCGCGCGGAAGCGCAGATCCTGGCAGCGCTTGACCATCGCAACATTGTGAAGCTCCTCGATGCTGGCGAGACTGAAGACCAGCAGCCCTACTTTGTGATGGAGTATGTGGAAGGTCTGCCGATTGATAAATGGTGCGTGGAACACCGGTCGAGCCTCAATCAGCGGCTGAATTTATTTCGTGAAATCTGCCAAGCCGTTCAGTATGCGCACAGCCACTTGCTGGTGCACCGCGATCTCAAACCCGGCAACATTCTCGTCACTCTCGATGGGTCCGTGAAGCTGCTGGATTTCGGTATCGCTCGCCTGCTTCGTCCGGAATTGCTGCTCGGGGGCGGTGACGATCTGCCCACGGCGTCCTGGGAACATCCGCTCACCCCGTCTTATGCGAGCCCTGAGCAACTTCGCGGCAGCGCCGTTTCCACGGCCACGGATATCTATGCGCTAGGCGTCGTGCTGTTTGAATTACTGACAGGTAGTGTTCCGTTCGCGCCCAAAAAGGACTCCACCTGGCCGGAGTTCGTGCGCACCGTGACCGAAGAGAATCCTCCGCGCCCAAGTTCCACCATCCAAACCTTGGCGCATCAAAAGATCGGCCGCGAACTCGACAATATTGTTCTGAAAGCCATTGATAAAGTTCCCGAACGCCGCTATCTTACGGCGCAAGAGATGGCGGACGATGTGGCCAGCTATCAAGCGGGCTTGCCTGTGCGCGCCCATCCGAATTCGCTGCCGTATCGGGCGGGCAAGTATGTGCGGAGACATGCGGCGGCCCTCGGCGCCGTCGTAGCCGTCGTGACCAGTATGGCGGCGGGACTGGCCGTCAGCCTTCGCGAGAAATCGGAGGCCGACAGCCGCTTGCAACAGGTGCATGATTTGGCTGCCACCATGGGCACCACGTTTTCCAAGGTGGAGACATCCTGCTTTCCCCCGGCCAGTTCAGCGCAAAAAAACGTGACAGCGGCGGAATCGGCCGCACTCAACAATCCGAATGATCTGGCGCTCCAAGATCAGTTGGCCAGGAGTTATGCGGTGCTCGCGGCGACGTTGAAGAGCGATCATCAGGACGCCGACGCGAGCACGGTGATCCAGAAGTTGATTGCGCTCCGGACACGCCTCGCCAAAGAACAACCTGACAATCAGAAGGCGCAGAACGATCTGGCTGCAGTACTGCAACAATACGCACCGTCTGGCACTGTTCTAGGGTTTGCTACAGGCGGCGAGCCCGCGCAGAATGCCGTTTCGAAGCCGCCGGTGCAGCGGGACGGCTCCGACATGGCGCTTGCATTGATTCAACTGGGCGATGTCTTGCGCCTGACCGGAGATGAGAGCGGTGCGCGTAAGGCTTACCAAGCCAGTATGGATATGATCACCGAGCAACTGCAAATCGACCCCGCCAATGCGCGGCTGAAAGATGCCTTGGCCCGCGCGCAGGCAGCGGCAGGCAAGTAAGCACTTTTCTTTTGGCCCCGTTTCCCATGGTTTGCACTTCTCTGAATGTAAGGGCATGAAGCCCGAACAAAGAAAAAGGAGATTAAGACAATGAAACGAACTGCTGGTAATTATGATTTTCGGCCTGCCGTCTGTAGGAGCATTCGCCGACACCAATGACGAAGCTCAGAATGTTTACACGTGGAGCAAAGGGGCAGCGTCCGTAGGTGAAGCTGTTCTCGGATCGGCGGGCTATGCCGCTGGCGCATTTGTGGGCGCAGTTCTAGCTCCGACATCAACTGCCGGCCCGGAGACGGATGAGATGACTCATCTGGGAACGGCGTCTGACGATAATTCAGACGGCGGACAGTAAGTAATAGACGGCATACCTTATTATTCGCCAGACGAAAACAACTAAAAACAACTTGACCAAGGGGCGCGGAAAGTATCCGTGCCCCTCTGTCGTTTTTGGGGCCGGTGTCCCAACCCAACCGCGAAGTTTGGCCCCGTTTTCTGCCGTCCGCACCTATAAGAATGGAGGCCAACGGAACCTTCAGAAAAGGAAACCCCAATGAAACGCTTCATTCAAATATGGATACTTGCCGCGGCCACCCTAAATCTCGGCGGCCTTGCAACAGCGCAGGACTTGGGCTACGCCGCCTCCAGTAATCAACAGATGCAACCGACCACCATTCCGGTCCCGGTTCAGATCAGCAATCCCTTTGCGTCAGGACCAATTTCATTGCCCATACCAGATGCAGGAATCCCAGACGCGATCATCTTATAGACACATTCACAAACCGCCGAGCTAGTCTGTGCGGCTAGCTTGGCGTTTTTTCATTTCAACTTCAGCCCAACCGAATTTAGCTGTTCAGCCAGAAACAGCCGCCCCGTTTGCAATTCCCGCTTCACGGATCTCTCCGGCATCCCCACCGCAGCCGCGATTTCATCAATGGAGTTCCCGGCAAAATATTGCATCTCTAGCATCTTCGCCTGCTGTGGGTCCAACTTTTCGAGCTTCTCCAGCGCCTCATCCACCGCCATCACGTGTTCCACGTCCACGTCTATGTGCGCCATGACATCGTCCATTTCCACTTGAACCTGCCGTCCGCCGCGTTTATCGGCAAACTTCTGCCGGGCGTGCTGCACGAGCGCCTGGCGCATGGCACGCGAAGCGATTGCGAAAAAATGGGCGCGGTTCTGCAGATTCATCTCGGGCGAAGCAACCATCCGAATATAGGCTTCATTCACCAGCGCCGTCGGTTGCAGCGTGTGGCCGGGCCGCTCCTGCCGTTGCATAAGGTTGGCCGCTACCCGGCGAAGTTCGTTATACACTAGCGGAAAAAGATAATTCATGGCATTGGCGTCGCCGCCACGCAAGTCGGCCAAAAGCCGCGTCACGGTGGCTTGTTCGGTAGGTTGTTCGGAATCGTTTGTCATGTTTCTTTGCGCAAGGGCCGCTGGAACAATTCTAATTCGATTGGCCCCGTTTTCCTGCGCGTTGCACCTCTTTGAGTGTAAGGGCATGAAGCCCGAACAAAGAAAAAAGGAGATTAAGATAATGAAACGGATTGCTTCAGTATTGATGATGTTCAGTGTGTTGACGGTGGCCACCGCGTTCGCGGACGATACGAACCAAGAGGCGGATGTCCAGGGTTGGGCCGAAGCAGGCGAAGCGATTGGATCTGCCGTTGCGGGTTCCGCCGCTGGCTTTGCCGGTGCCGTGATCGGCGGTGTTCTAGCGCCGACCTCAACCGCGCCCGCTTCTATCGACGAGGCCCCTCCGGCGGGTACGCCTTACTTTTCGCCCGATGGTAACTGAAGCTTGCAGCATAAAGGGGGCAGCGGACGGAATCCGCTCCCCCTTTTTGCCGTTACTTCTGAATTACCAAATCATCCTTCTTTCTTTGAAAAATCAAAAACCGCCGGCACCTGGGCGCGACTCTTTTCCGTCCCGCGTAGCGCTGGGTTCACCACGACGCCGCGTCCAGCGCCGGATTCTTTGAATTTCGGCACTTGATCGGCTGCGTAAATGAGCCATTCGCCGACAGTAATCTGTTTATCGACGGGCTTCCAGTCGGCCTTCCCGCTGTAGTTGGTGAGGGATTAAATCTCCATCTGGAGAAAACGCAATACCTCCCGACATGTCTTTGGAGCCAAGCTCCACGAAAAGTTTGACTTCCTCACCGCCTCGCGTATTCGACGTGCCACTATCTTCTAGCGACCGCACCTGTTGCGCAGATAGAACCGAAATGGCAACCAACGCTATCGGCAGTGAGCCAATGGCCGTCATCAGTACCAACCTTGATCCCGGCCTGCTAGAAGCCATTCCACACTCATAACCATGGTAGTTTCAAAGAGAGCATGCCGGGAAAAGCGCTGAAGACGCACCCAGCCAATAAGTCGGAGAAGCAATGGTTTTGCTATGTTTTTCGGCGTAGTAGCTATGGGTCGCGGCCACCAGTTCTTTTCTGTCACGACGGGCGCGGCTGCGAACTGTACCTGTTCTGTTAGACCTTCGCTGGCGTCACCCCGCAAGACCCCTTCTCCGACTTCTTCGCAGTCACGCCCAGAGTAAGGTAACTCACTCCCGGTACCTGTGCGGCCACCAAATCGTCGTTCAGGTCCATCGGGTCGATGCTCTTATCAACCAAATATCCTTTAACAATTTTGAGCTTACCCATCTGATCTTTTATAGCCGACCCATGCTCCTGCGGCAGCGCAATATAGCTTCCAGTGCGCATCGGGATGGCATTCTGCAAGTCCGCCAGAACACTTTGGGTAGCCGCTATGTTGAGCGGTGCGCTTTGCATCACCACAGCCTGATTTCCGCCGCTGAGTTGTAAGTTCGCCACAATAGCACGGATCGCGCCCAGCGCGGGTGACGCCAGGAATGGGATCGACAGCAGTTGCGAGTAACTGGAAGTATTGGAGCCCGCTACCGCCGAAATAAACTGACCGAAGACGGATTGGCGGCGATCCTTTACAAACGCGACAAACATGGCCTTCCCTGCGCCCTTAGGCAGAACAAGCGACTGCGCTTGACTTTGTTGCTGCAAAGGCACGGGATGCCCAGCGGCCCCCGAGGCCGGTGTTGTCGGATTTGCCAGGAAGCCGTTACCAACGGACGCTCGTTTCTTATTACCGCTGCCGCCCGTTTTCCCTCCAGATTTTGGGAAAAAGGCGCTGAACACGCTGGACGCCATCTTTGTAAAGTCTGATCCGCCCGAAGCGGCTAACTCCGGGTGCTGCTGCATATCCATATAAATGCCGCCAGAGGCAAAACTCGCAAAGTGGCCCTCATCTTCAGAGTTCAAGCGGAGCCTGTCCATCGTGACATCCACCTGCGCATCGCCGTCCGGCAGCAGCTTCGTCTTTGCAATTTCTCCCACCGGAATCAAGGTCTTCTGGTCCTCATCCCAATGCAAGAAGATAGGCTCGCGATTGATGCTCGTCTCACCGCCCGCAGTCTTGTGCCCTTTTCGGTAGGCGGTACCAGCCGATGTGATTGACCCTTCCGGTATCCCTATCACATCGATCCAAAAATTGAGGGCATGCTCGTCGGCGGGCGTTATCGCCTTCTCGGCTCGCAACGTCTCAATCAAACCCTCAAAGCCGAGCGCCATGAGCGGAACCGAGCCCACGAAAGTACGCCGATCAAAACCCATTGTTATGCTCTTTTCCCTCGTGAAGAGTTGTTTTGTTTTCGCTAGTATAACTTACGGTTGCCCTCAACCGTGATTTGATCGGGCAGCGCTTCGTACTCGTACTAATGGTTGAAGCGCAACAACTTTCGCTCTATTGAACTGGCACGCTCCTAAACGTCAGCCTCTCAACACTCCAGCTTGTAGGTACCGGACGCAATGCGGCGCGCGTAGTATTTCCTACGCCTGACAGCAAGGCTGTTAACGGGTTCTCGGAATGGATACCGCGCGTGGAACCCTTTGATCGCGCCCCATCAAACTCAAAAATCTCTGGGTTATCAATCGGCTCCTCAGTGGTCAACATCAGGTAGGTGTCTGTACCGAACGGCGGCCCAACGCTGAAATCCTCCTCGTCCCCATCTCCATTCACAGCCACCAGCGGTTTCGCCGCGCTCGCTTCGCTCGCCTCCGGAGCCTTCGGAGGAAACTGGTTGCCTTCGTTCCCGCGCCCTAACACCGGAAACAACAAAGTGCCCTTCCCAAAGTGGTCAATCGCGAATATGTAGATCCAGCGCAGAGCGACAATGCCTGTAGGATTCTTGGGATCGGCCTTCAAATACATCTTGTACTTGCTTCCATCGCGAAGTTCACCGTCGTTGACGTAATTATTCGTTCCCACTTCGCGAAACACCAAGTGGTACGGGAAGCTTTTCTGCGACGACCCGCCCAGATCTGGCAGTACCAACCAAGCCCGCAACCGCCCGATACGCTGTGCTTTGTCCACAATCTGGCTCGCCGCCCGGTCAACCGATTCGGGCGTCCCCTGCGCCAAAATCCAATCGCTGCGCAACGGCAGCGGCAGCTCTTTGGCCGATTTCGCGCTGTCTTCCGTCGCACCGGGTTCAACCCAGGCATATTCCACGTTGCCATCCACAGTATGGCCGAACAGCGAGTACTGCGACCCGGCCGCTGAGCGAAGCACATCGATATTGCCGCCCAGCCCACGGCTTGTTGTCCCGGTCAGTCTCTCCGCGAGCCGCGGCGTAGGAGGTACCCAAAAGAAAAACTGCGCCGCTTCCGGAAGATGCTTCCGAACATCCTCAGCCTTCGGCGCAAGGCCCAGATCAACCGGCGGAGCCGGAACCGAAGTCTGCACGTACCCATTCTTCTTTGACACCACGGTCACAATCGGCTGTGCTTCAAGCAACCATGTTTTTCCATCCCACCGCATCACATAGGTAGGCCGCGCCATGGTCGGATCTTCCAGCCACTGTATGGACGAATCAGCTTTCAGCTTGCCAATCTCAGCAGCCGCCTGATAAACAGTCTCTTCCGGAGCAGTCGGCGGCACATAAACCTTCAACATGGCTTCAACCGGAATCACCCATTTGTCTACTTCAAATACTTCGCCCGGCTTGATCTGCACGGCACCGGGACCATGTTCCGTCACCACCGCATCCGACAGAGACATACCCTCCTCCGCTGTCACCTTAATCTCCAACTTCGGCTCGCCCTTCGTCAACCGCTTCAACTCCGTGCCTTGATAAATGCCGACCGCCTTGCCGCCGCGCAGCCGCACCTTGTTTCCATCAACCGCTTCCACAATCGCAGTCTGCGTTCCAGAACCATCGGCCGGGCCTCCGAAAATACTCGTGTGGTTCAGTTCCTTGCCTTCCGCCACAGGCACCTGCGTCGCATTGTCCGCGCGCAATAAGGCGATCACTCGCCGGTTGAGCGTATCAATATCTTGATTAGCCCCGCTGTCCAGCGAGCGCTTCAGCGCCCACGTGAATGCGCCGTGCGCCAACCCAAAGGAATTGTCGTTGGAAGAATCGGCGGACAGGTCCGCCTCCTCAGCCGGCTCACTGCGTTGTGCGGCCGAAAAGGAAATGACACCCACGGTCGCCGGGTCGATGGGCTTGCCGGTTTTCTTATCAATATCGGCGGCATCTTTGACCGCTGGCGAATCTGCGCCATCCGCTCTTCCCGATTCCGCTGTCTTCAGCCGCCGTCCACTCAATGCGCCGCGCGTGAGCGAACCACTATGGCAGCTATCTGCGATAAACACAACTTTCACCCCTTTGCTGCCCGCCGCGAAAAGGATGCGCGAGATCTCTTTGTCCCGCACATCTGCCACTCCCCGGAAATGATCCGCCGGCACAATGGTTTGGTCGAACGAATCCGCTTCTTTGCTGGCTGTATTCCTGACATAGTTGCCATGGCCCGAGTAATAAACTACACGCACGTCGCCGGCCTTCGTATCATCCACTAAGTTTTTCCGCAGCGTCGAGAGAATGGCATCGGCCGTCGCCTGCCCGTTCTTAAGAGTCACCGTATCGAAACCGAACGTCTTCAGTATGCCGTCCATCAGATCGACGTCGGCCACTGCGCCACGCAGGTTCGCATATTTCCAAACCAGCCAATTTCCCGTAGAGGCCGCACGCGGGTACGACTGTGTTTTCGGTGCGCTTTCTAAACTTCCACACTCAGGCGCATTCGGGTTGTAGCAATCAATCCCGATCAGCACAGCCCGCTTCGTCTGCGCCTCACAGGGCGATGCCGCGAAGAACAATGCCCCTAGCAACAGGCACACGAAGACGATTCTTTGCAAACAAAGAGAGATTGTCATATATAACGATGTTTTAGTATACAAACGCATAGGCGGCCGCCCTCGTCGCCCACCACAAAGCGAAACCACCGAACCCAGCGCAGGAAATTCATCGTTTCCTGTGCTATCGTTTATCAAAACAAGCTCAGCGTTCTGGTCCCGCAATTTTTTTGGGTGCTTTTCGCTTGGTCTCGTCGTTGAAAGACGTCGTTCGAAGGAGCATCAAAAGCGTCAAATGCTGGCACTCAAGTTTGGGTCGTTTCTTGCCTCTCTCCTCGTTCCCGCAATTCTCTGGGCCGCCGATGCTCCGCTACCGGAACTAGTTACCCCACAGCGCCATTCCGATTCGGTGGATTCCCTTCAAGTAAGCCAAAACAACGAATGGTTTGTTTCCGCTGGCAGAGATCGATTTATTCGCGTGTGGTCTCTGCCGGAACTAAATCACCTCAGATCAATCCCGATCCCAGGCGGTGATATCTATGCCCTTGCGCTGCATCCTTCCAAGCCTTGGGTCGCCGTCGGGCAAGATCAGGGCATTCAAATCTGGGACATACAGTATGGCCAGAAGCTGAGTGAATCCAAAAGCCTTTTTTCCGATTCAATAGCGCTGGCATGGACTCCCGATGGAACCAAGCTGGCATCTATCGGCGCCCGCCTTCGCGTTTTCGATTTGTCTCTTCGCGAACTATGGGCGGCAGCCGGACCGAAACTAGACTCTTCCGGCGTTGCCTTCATGCTGACAAACCACGGGCAGGGTCAAAAGCTCGTCTTCTCTGCAGACGGGCGGCGCCTTTTTGCCGCAGGTTATTATGAGCACAACGTCGCCGTCTGGGATGTCTCCAATGGTGCCCTTATTGGCAACCTGACTGGGCCAACCAAACCTGTCATGGCACTCGCGCTTTCCCCAGACGGCAAGACGCTCTATGCCGGATCTATTGACGGCCACGTGTTCATCTACAATTCAGAAACCCTGCTTGCCACAGGCGCGCCGCTAGCGGGGCTTCAACCGATCATCGCCATTGCCGCAACCGGAAATAAGCTCTTCGCCATATGGAAGGACCCGGTCCGCCCAGTAAACAACACGGGTATCCGCGTCTGGAATCTTTCGCAAGCGGAAGCAACGGATGTGCCGCTCGAAGACGGCACTTTGTCGCTTATCTCTTTGGGCCTCTCTCCTAAGAACGGTGTCCTCATCGCCGGCTCTACTTCAGGCCAGATCAAAAGCTGGAACTTATCCACGTTCAGTCCGCTATCCACCTTAGAATCTAAAACCGTCAGGATCGAACCCGGATTCACACCGCAAGGTCGCCTGATGCTCAATCTGGGATTTGCATTTAACTTTATCGATGTCGATCAGCAAATCAAAGTCTCCTCTCTTTACGCCGGCGGTGGCTGCCATTTCTTTCTCGGCGGTAGCCGGATGTTTTGCAACAGCGGCATCACAGGCTCTCCCGATGATGCCTTTCGCAATGTGAAAGCCGGCCTCGGCATATTTGACCCCACCTCACTTTCAAAAGTCGAGGAAATTGCGGGTAACGACGAGCCGCCCACTAAGCAGACCGAGGATCCGATAACGGAATCAATCTCAGACACGGTGATCGACAGCCAAGGCCACTATGCGGCTTGGACCTTCGCTGCAAAAGACTTCCAACTGGGTTACCACCATGTCGTCCTTTGGAATCTCAAAGAGCGAACCCGCATCGTCGGTCTCAACTTCCTGAATCCAAAATCCGTAACCGCCTTAGCGCTTTCCCAAGATGCTTCTCTGCTGGCAGTCGGCTTGTCAAATGACGAGATCTCACTCATCGACACAAAAACCGGCGACACAGCGGGCACTTTGAAAGCCCATGCGAAGACTGCCTTTGGTTTCCCTGCGCTTGTCTTTTCTCCAGATCGACGTTTTCTGTTCGCCGGTGATGCCCAGGGCGCAATTTTCTTTTGGGATCTAAAGTCAATGCAGGCAACACAGTTCAAAGGTCACGAAGGGAGAATCACCGCGCTCGCCTTTTCCCCGGATGGCAAATCGCTCTACTCCTCGGGTGACGACCGCAAGCTCTTGCTGTGGTCTATCAACGAAAACGGCGTCTTGAGCAAACCGCAAGAGCTGGCCACTCTTCAAAATCCCGCGACGCGTCTGACTTTTCATCCAGCCAAACCATTCTTGGTCGCGGCAGACAACGTTGGCTCACTGGCTCTCCTAAATACCGAAAGCCGCAAAATCGCCGCGCAGATGGATGTGGATTGTTCGTTCGCTCCATGCCGCTGGATCGTCACAACCCCGGAAGGCCTCTTCGAATCGAGCGACGATAGCTGGCGCGAAATGGCGTGGCGCTTCAACAACGACACCTTTAGCACCGTACCTATCTCAACTTACTTTGTTGACTATTTCCGCCCCAACCTCCTCGCTCGCCTCTTGCACGGCGAACAGCTCACGCCCCCGGCTCAACTCAGCAAACTTGATCGCTCTCAAGCCTCTGCCGAGTTGTCCGTGAAGCGTCTGACGGACCAGCCGTACGCTTCGGTGTCGATTACAGTCATGCCCACTTCGCCCAAATCTGAAGTTCGCGACGCTAAGTTGTTTCGCAATGGAGTCTTGGCCGCAAAATGGGCTGGCGCCTTGCCTCCCGGCAAAGACGGCAAAGTGCATCTCCAAATAACTACGCCCCTCGCGCCTGGGCCAAATGAATTCCGTGCTTTAGCCTATAACCACGCCAACGTCGCCTCAAAGGAAGCTCTAGCGGAGGTAGAACTCCCTGTCACCGCCTTTCATGGCGGAGCCTTGCATATCCTCGCCATCGGTATCGATCAATATGCCGATCCCCGCCTAACCCTCAAATACGCGGCCGCCGATAGCCAACTGCTCATCGACTCCATCCGCAAGTCGGAGAGCGAAAGCTGGCAATACCGCTCCATCGATGTAGTACGAATCTCTGACGCCGACGCCACGCGAGACCACATCTTAGCCGCCCTCTCCGGCTTGGCCGCTCGTACTTCCGTTCAGGATAATGTCATCATCTTCTTCTCCGGTCACGGCTACGCAAAGAAGGAGCGTTTCTACGTCGTCGCTCACGATTTCGATGGCGGCCAGCGCGGCCTCGTTTCAGATCAGGATCTGGAGCGCGTCCTCTTGCCGTTGCAAATGAACAACGCTCTCCTAATCCTCGATACGTGCGACTCCGGGCAGGTCGTTGACGCGAAGCCGGCCGCTCCGGTGATTGGCCCCATTAACACCAGCGGCCTTGCGCAATTGGCCTATGAGAAACACATCGCCGTCATCACGGCATCCCAGGCCTTCCAGGCCGCTCGCGAGATCGATTCCTACGGCCATGGCCTACTCACGCAAGCTTTGGTGCAAGAAGGTTTAGTCGAATTCAAAGCCGATCGCAAACCGAAGGACGGAAACTTGACGTGGTTCGAATGGCTCGATTTCGCTCGCGATCGGGTTCCTCAACTCGAAGCCGAATGGAAACAAGGACAGCGCGGAATCGTACGCCGCACTCGCACCGATAGTCTGGTCCAAACGCCCTCGGTTTTGTTCCGCGAGAGCGGAAATACCAGTGTTTGGATTCACGCCGATCCCTTGCCCGACCCCCATCCAAAACTCCCATCCGCGCTATCGAAGTATGTGGGCGGCGGACAGCCCACTGTCTTCATTTTTTGGGATCCACCTACGCTCGGGGAACTGCTGCTCAGCGCACAGGCCATCCGCGCCGAAAACCCGTTCTTCCGCGTCGTCGGCGTCGATAATGGCGGCGGATTACTAGAAGCTATGGGCCAGTCGGTAACTCAGACACGCCTTGAACTCGGCATCAACGTTCCGGAAGTGCGCGACCCCGACCTCGAAAAAACGCTACGTGCTTTTAACGCGTGTTCACCGGATTGCTTCGAACCCTACACAATCGTCCTTGACGCGCAAGGCAACGTCACCGCTCGCATCAGAGGTTATCGCTCTCGCGAGACCTTGCGCGAAATCTTCAAATCCACCCTTAAAAACAACGGAGGAATCAAACAATGAACCTGACCAAATATTTCGGCCTATTCGCGCTATCGTTCGTCTTCTTCTCCCCTCGTGCCGCTCTTTGCCAGGCAGATGCCAACGCGAATGCAATTGCGCTCGGCTCTAACGTCTGGACGTCTGGGGTCAAGCATGACGCTTCGCTTCTTTGGACGACGGAGTTGGAAGGAGACAAACAACACGGCGAGTGCAAAGTCAAGATGGAAGATACCTGGATGATCGCCCTGCTCATAGATGCCGACGATGGGAATCTAAAAGGCGATCTCACTCTCAATCACAGCGAAATGCCCGATGGCTCAAGCGGTCTGCTTTGTGTCGGTCTGGCGCAGGCGAAATTTATTACCGCTTCATACCGTACAGTTGTGGCTAAAGATGGTTCCAAACTTGAAGCCATCTTCGACAAATGTCAAAATGGCCCCTGCCCCAACAAGGCACCAATTTCTTCCCCAATCACATTCGCCGGCGGCGGCTGGAGCGTCACGCTCCCCGATGGTAGAGTTCTGAAATTTGAAAAGTTCCAGCCGAAGAACGATGCCACCCCAAAATAATCTTTGGCCCCGCTCATCTTCCTTTTGCACCTATCTAGGTGGAAGCGAGAAACGCTCCCCAAAGGAAAACTTCAATGAAACGCTTTGCTCGAATCTTCACAGTAACCGCCGCCGTAGTCTTACTCAGCGGCCTCGCAATCGCCCAGGATGACGACGACAACAACAACAACATCAACGATAATCCGCTAGCCCAATACGCCCCGGCTTATCAAACCCAGTATCAGGAACCTCAGTTCCCCACCGGCCCGATGCCCACCGTACCGCCCATGCAGATTCCCACCGGAATCCAGGTCGGCCCCGGAACTCTGTCGCCCACCTTCAACCCTCCAGGGGTGCAATATACAATCCCCTTCTAACCGCTTCGCCGAACCGTCAAGCTGACCCCTTCAAACGGCCAAGCTTGACGGTTTGCTATTTGTCGCCCTTACCCCCCCCCAATCATGAGAACGCGTCCCATTGTCCGATGACTCCCGCAACCCGATCGCCCGTAACTGCGTTGTCACCGTCGTTTACCCAACTCTGTGTTAGCCTGATCCAAACGCATTTTTACCTGCGAGTTGTATTAGGCGAATAGCTGGCCCGGAGGAGGAAGTCTGATGAACTTCGGAGTTCAGAGATTTGTTCGCATTTCTCTGTTTCTGTTTTTGACCGTTGCCCCCTCACTGGCGCAATCATCAACAGACACACGCGGCATTCGAATCGCGCCGCGGCAATATCAGTCCTTTCATGATGAGGTGAAGGTCGCCCTCGTAGTCGATGTCGATAATTATCCGAACGGCAGCGGCTTTGCCAATCTCAAGTTTGCGGTGGAGGATGCCAAGGCCGTAGCCGCCGAACTGAAAAGCCAGGGCTACATTGTTCGAACTCTCCTCAACGCGGAAGCCGTCCGCACGGCAATTCGCCAAGCGCTCAAAGATTCGGATCAGGTGTTAGATCAGCGGCAGGGCACATTCGTCTTTTTCTTCGCGGGCCACGGTGGCCAGCAAAAGGATAAAGAGGGCGGGCAGTTCCTAGCCACTTATGAATCCGGCATCGACTCCATCGTCGACCTCGGTCTCCCTCTCAAAGAGGTTCAGGAAACAATTGCGGCACTGCGCGCCCCGCGCAAAATGATGTTCGTCGATGCGTGCCGGAACGAAGCGGCCGTTGGTGCGTCACGTTCGAACGAGCAAGCCCTGCGCTCGTTTGCTTCGCTCGAAAATGAGCGCGGCTTGCACCTGCTGAATTCGACCGCGCCGGGCCATTTCAGTTTTGAAGATCCGGAGTTGGGTCACGGTGTTTTCACCCATTTCCTTCTCAAGGGCATCCACGGTGAAGCCGCCGGTGCCGATGGACTCGTCACATTCCGGCGTCTTGCGGACTACATGAACCGTTCGATGCGTGAATTTACATTTTCCAAAGGGCACTTGCAAACGCCATTTGAAGGCGGCGACGCTAGTGGAGACTTTCTTTTGGCGGGCAGTTTAATTAAGGCCCCTGTTGTAGTGCTGTCTCCAGAACAGAAGCAGCAGGTAACGGCCGCCATCGACGAAGGTCGTCAACTAGCGAATACCGGCAAACACCGCGAGCCGATTGCCGCTTACAAAAATGCTCTGGAGCTTCAACCCGATCCGGCTGATGCCTTCCTCGTTAACCTGAGTCTCATATCATCGCTGGATGCAGTCGAAGATTGGGCTGAAGTAATCCGCGCCTGCGACCAGGCATTGGAACTTTTGCCCTCCGGTCTTTCGATCAACATTCGTGACACTCTGTATCATGCCAAATGGGGAGCTCTGATGAGATCGGGAGATCCTGGTGGCGCGGCGCTCGCAATAACGGAAGACCTGCAACTGAATCTTCCGACCGCTCCGAAGCGCACCAAGGCGCAAACCGCCGAACTTTACGAGGATAGAGGTCGCGCGTTTTTTGAGGCCGAGCAGTTCACAAAAGCCGTCGAAGACTTCTCTAGCGCTCTGCAGCTAGCGCCCGATAATCCGGAACTTTATCTTTTGCGAGGAAACGCCTCTAGAAAAGACAATAACGACGGCGATGCCAGGCGCGACATAGACGAGGCCATACGCTTAAAACCCGATTTCGATATAGCTTACTATGCACGAGGCGAAATGCTCTCTGGCGAAGGGGACAATCAAGCGGCCATACGAGATCTGTCGGAGGCAATTCGGACGATCCTAAATTTTCCCGCGCCTATCATGAACGCGCTGGCTGCGAATTCGCACTGAAACGTTACACCGAGGCGCTTGCCGACCTGTCTCTTGTTATCAAGGCCGAGCCCAATTGTACCGGATGCTTCGTAGATCGCGCTGCTACGCATGGCGCAATGAATGACTGGCCCGAGGCCATCGTGGACGCTGGCAGATTGCGACGAGGCCATTCGCATCCGCGACAACACCACCGAAGCCTACCGGTATCGAGCGGCAACAAAGCGCTTACTCAAAGATGAAGCTGGCACGTGCAGACTTAGTGAAATC
>Ga0302319_10010931_pt1 | contig 17250 bp, 15 predicted proteins | sample Bog_T0_2_FD_203319 | JGI IMG/M metagenome (GOLD analysis project Ga0302319, IMG submission 203319) | Peat permafrost microbial communities from Stordalen Mire near Abisko, Sweden - Bog_T0_2 | ecosystem: Environmental > Terrestrial > Soil > Wetlands > Peat | place: Sweden: Abisko, Stordalen Mire...
TGAGAATGACCGCTCCGGTGCAGCGCGATGGTGCGTTGAGGGTGCGGGCGATCTCCAGCGGGGCGTCCGCAGAGAGAGTGGCGGAGTAGTCGAGGGGGCCGGCGCCGGCGAGATTGTCGATAGTGAGGGTCATGCGGGTTCCTTTTCTTAGAATCTGTTTCGATACAGTCTTCGGACGGGTCCACTGCGCGTGGTGCGGGCGTTCGCACGCCTTGTTTAGAGCTTCGCGTGATGCTCCCGACGGTCGGAAGTCAAGTCTCGTGTCGACCAACGGGAGCACCGCGCGAAGCTCGGCGTAAGTCACGAAGTGACCGCAGCTCGCGCAGTGCGGTCGTCCAGCAGGGCAGTATTGATCGGGGTTAAGCCGTTGCGGTGAGCGGTGGCAGCCCGCGCATCTCGCGGACTTCGTCGATGGTGATGACTCCGACTTTGAGCAGTTCGGTCTGGATTTGCAACTCTTCCATTTCGTCGCGCGCTTCGAGGTCGTTGAAGGTGAACTCGAACTCGCGCCAGCCAAGCTTTTTCGCAAACAGATCGCGGGTGATGTGTTCGGCGACAAGTTTGGCGACGGGGATGACGGCGGACTGGAAGGCTTCGTCGGCCATCTCGCCGGCGGTTGAGCGGTTGACGTCGGACTGCAATCCGAGCAGCATGGGCGGCAACTCGAAGGCGTTGGCGATCATGCGCATTAGGAATTCCTGCCACTGGATGCGGAGATCGGCGTCGGTGCCGCCGGCGAAGCGCAGGACCTCGGGCTTCTGTTCGCAGGAGAGTAGCGGGACGCGGCCGGTGCCCTCAATCTCGTCCTGCCACCAGCGGATGAGGCGGTCGTGCTGTTCGGGCGTGGCCTCGTTGAGCCAGAGCGCGTACTGCACAACGGAGTTCGAGGCTAGGCGGCCGGCGTAGCGGTTGGCGGAGAGAAACTGATTGACTGTTTCGAAGGCAACCTCGAGGCGCCCGAGGCCGAACGGTGTGTGCGTGCGCGGGTTCAGGCGGAGGTAGATGAGTTCGTCGTCGAGTAATGGAATTGGTTTTTGCGTGGCGAGGTTTCCGCGGGACTGCGCGTAGCGTGGCGCTGCGGGGTCGCCGTTCCAGGTGACGTCGATCTGGATGGTGGCGCCGTCGACGGGCCAGAGTTGGAAGGGCCGCGCGGCGTCGCCGGTCGCTTCCATCTCGATTGCGCCGAAGCCGCCGACCAGCAGGTCTTCCAGCGCCTGCTCGATGAGGGTGCGAAAACTGTCGCTGGCGTTCGGCTCTTCGAGGCAGCGGCGGAGAGTTTGCAGGCGGACGGTCGCGTCGGGAACATCGGCGGCAAGGTAGCCACGGCGAACGCGGACGGACCAATCCATGCTGGCGATCTTGTCTTTGACAACGTTGATGGCGCGGCGGGCGATGGGCGTTTCGGCGAACTTGCGCAGATTGGCCGGCGTGGGCTTGGGCGTCGCGTTGCTGCGATTCGGATTGTAGGGCGTGAGGATGGAGGGGAGGGCCGCGGTTTTGCGGGCTGCCGTTGCCGCCGCGGCGATGGGCGCGGCGGTGAGTTGGTGCCAGGCGTGGGTGATTTGGGTGCGAAGATTCATGGTGTTCCTTTCGGGTTTCGGGCAAAAGAAGACGCACAGCGCGGGGCTGTGCGTGAACGGGAAAACTGGTGCTGCCGGACGGTTCCACTACGCGTGGGGCGGTCACTTCGTGATTTGTACTGGGCTTCGCGTCGCGCTTCCGATGGTCGAGAACAGGATTCAGTGTCGACCATCGGGAGAATCACGCGAAGCTTTAAGAGGGCGTGTGAACACCGGCTGCCCGCGCAGGGCGGACTTCTATCGGTTACAGGCGGAGGTCGACGCGTGCGGTTTCGGCTGCGCGGGCGAGGTCGGCGACGGTAATGACGCGGATCTGCTGGCTCTCCATAGTGGCGACGCCGAAGCGGTAGCGGTCTTCGGAATCGGAATCGGATTCGGGCGGCGATCCGGCGATGGTGTGGAGCGGTTCGATGACGGCGGTAAGCTCGAGGTGAGCGCCTTCGACGCGAGTGACGCCCTCGTTCAGCCGCGGCGCTGACCAGGCAAGGACCTTGGCGGCTTCAACGTCGGCATCGAGCGATACGGCGTGGAACATTTTGATCACGCCGTTGGGACGATAGCCGCAGTCGATCTTCATGGGGTCGCCGGGCTGCGTATATATAGAGGCGGCGATTTTCTTGCGCATCAACGTCCAGACGCCGGCGCGTTCGAACTCGGTGCGCATGGCGGCGGCGATGGCGGCGCGGCCGGTGCGGCGACGGACGAGCGCGATCTTCAGCGGTTCGACATACATCTTCATCAGCAGGTCGAGTTCGGCGGCGACGCTTTCGGCGAGGCAGGCGCGCGGTTCGGTGATCTGGATGGAGTTGGAGAGGGAATCTTCGAGGGTGCCGAGGACCGGCTTGAAGTCGGTGGCGGAGTGAGGCAGGCGTTCGGCCATCTCGGACTCCAGGGCTTCGAGCAGGGCTACGTCGGCGTCGGCGTCCATGCAGCGCACGCGGGACCAGTCGCGGGTGAAGCGGAGGTGGGCCGGTTGCGCGATGGCCCCGGCTTCGCGCAGCAGAACGCCGATGTTGGCGAACTCGCCGCGAACGGGATCAGGCACGTAGCGGATGAGGTGGAACTCGCATTGGATTCGGTCAGGCGTATAGGCTCCAGGTAAGTTCAGTTCTCAGTTCTCAGTTCAAGGTTCAAGGTTCAAGGTTCAAGGTTCAAGTTATGTTTCCATCAGCAATTTGGACGCCATTTGCAGCGATGCTTCTCCCATCGGCAATAGCTGCCGGTACCTGACAACTGAGAACTAACAACCGACAACTGTTTTGCTCACATTACAAACTTTCCCGCGGCGCCTTCCATGAACAGCGGCGGCACTGCGACGCTCAACTTTTTCTCCCACATTGGGAAAGGTTCCCGATTTGAGTCGCGGAAGGCGGCGATGCATTCGCGCACGCGTGTCCGGCGGCGGAGCAGTTGTTCGAGGAGCTGCTCGATCGCGGGCATGTCGCCGGCGTACCACTCGGGCGGGACCATGTCGGCGATGCTGAAGATGGTGTCGCTGTCCATCTCCTCGATGCGGCTGAGCCACGGCTCGAAACTGTGCCATCCGGTGATGCCGGTGTAGACGCGGTTGCGGGCGTAGACGCCGCGCAGGGGCAAGTCGGGAAAGTTCCAGTCGCCGGCGTTGAAGCAGAAGCCCTGGTCGATAAAAGTTGCGCGATAGCGGCGCTCGCGGGGACGGCGGTCGAAGACTGCCTGGCGACCGTTGGCGTTGCCGGTCCACTTGTCGAGCGCGAGCATGCCGGCGAATTCGGCGAGGTTGCGGAGTTCGTCGAGCTGCGGCTCAGGCAGATAGTCGACCACCAGGCCGGGCATGAGGCCGCCGATGAAGCGGCTTCCGAATTGCAGGCCCGCGGTGTAAGGCTGGCGCTGGCCGCGCGCGAGCTCGACGTGCATGCCGGGCGAATTGGCGATGAGCCACGCGGAGACATCGACGACGTCGGTGGCGGGGACGGTGAGGCCGACGGCTTCGGCGAGACGCGTGGCGAGCAGTTCGTTGACGAGCACACGCAGGTGCTGCGGATTGTTCTGGAACTTGACGACCCAGAGACTGCGGTCCGCCCCGAGCATCAATTGGCTCTGCGCGCCGCCGCGCATGCGCCGGATTGCCTGGACTGCGAGGACTGCCAAGGGATTTCTCCGTTCCAAAGAAATTGTACGCAACCTGCTTAACACTGATACCACCGATGTCCTGCCGGACGGTCCCACTACGCGTGGGGCGGGCGTCCGCACGCCTTATTACTGCTTCGCGTTGTCCTCCCGTTGGTCGGCACGAAATCAGTTTGCGACCAGCGGGAGCACCAACGCGCAGCCCAATATAAGTCACGAAGTGACCACGCCACGCGCAGTGGGCCCGTCAGGCAGGACAGTAGTTATGCAGCGCGTCGTTTTCCTGTGTGTCCCAATTCTTTTCGGACTCCCAGGGCGATGGCCATGGCCATGACGCAGTCGTCGTGCGCGCCGTGGATGGCTCCGGTGCGGCCGCCGGGATGGGTGACGAAGGTGCGGCACTCTTCCAGCAGGCGTTTGCTGCGGAAGATCTCGGGATACTCCGCCAGCAGCGCGTCCATATCGCCGACGATCGCCGGCTTGGACGTGCCGGTGGTGAGCCAGCCGGGGACGCCGGATTTGTCGTCGTAGACATTGGCGTAGGGCACGCCTTGCTGGAGATGCGCGAGCACGCCGTGGCCGTGGTTGTTGCGTTCGACGACCAGCAGCGCGGGGCGTCCGGGCGTGCTGTACTCTTCGGCCAGCTTGACGGCGGCGCGGGTTACTTCCAGGGGCCGCAGACGCTGTTGCAACTCGGCGCATTGCATGCCACTTTCGCAGTCGATCACCTGTACCGCGGCGTAGTCGCCGTCGGAGCCGCCGCCCGCAGGATCGATGGCGACGATGTAGGCCTTGTCCGGTTGTGGCGGAAGGAATATCTGCAACTTGCCACCGCGGTGTGTCTCGACTGGCTCCTCTATTTCGCGGATTCGCGCGTCCAAGGCCTCGGTGTCGAAACAGCAGTCGCCGCTGGTGAGGAAACATTGCTCGGCGCTTTCGGCGAACTCCTGGGCGCGCAGGCCGCGGTAGCCGGCTTCCAGAGTGCGACGGTAGCCTATTTGCGCGGGGGTGAGATGGTGCTGCTCGATCAGCGCACTTTCGTCCTGGGTCGGGTCTGTAACTGGAGACGCTACATATGCGGGCTCCATCCACCAGGGGAAGAAATGCTGTTCGGCGCCTTTATCCTTCGCCTGCTGCCACTCCTCGTAGAAGCAGCCGCAGGCGCCGTTGGGCGTACTCTCCAGCACGATTTCGCCGCCGGGGACGAGTGCGGCGCGCATTCCAGCCAGCGTCGCGGCGGCGTCTCCCGGCCAGCGTGAGACCTCACTGAGGTGCATGTTCTGCACGGTCAGGCCGCGGCCTGCGTTGCTGTCGGAAGCGGTGAGCACGCGGAACTCGCTGTCGATTTCGGGGAAGACCATCTGCCCGACGTTGGCGCGGCTGCGCTTTAGATAGCCCTTGCGCATGGAGTCGGGCAGACACTCCCAGAAGCGCTGCACCATGCGGAAGATGGACTCGGCGGCCTCGCGCGTGTGGGCCACCTGCACGGTCAGCACGCCACGCGCGCAGATGGTCTTGAGGAAGAAGCGGGCCGCGATCCAGGTGGTGAGGCCCATCTGGCGTGCCTTGACGACGATGTTCTTCTTACCGCGTCTGCGCTCGAATTGTCTTTGTACTTTATTGGCGACCAACTCACTCTCTTCGCCGTCGCGGTTGCGAATGCGAAGCAGTTTGCGGGTTAACTCCATGGAGAGCGACTCGTCTTCCTCGCTTAGCGGCTGCTCGTCGAGACGCTTGCCGAAGTCCAACATTTCTTGCTGACTGTAGTCCACAGGATCCCTTTCGATTGTTCACGTCGTCGGCGCTGGCCAAGCCGCCGGATGCATCGGTACGGGCTAGATTTTCGCGGTCCAGGTGCCATCGGCGCAGAAGGTTGCGTGGCCGTCCTGCGAGAAAACCCATGCGCCGTTGCTGGGGCATGTGCCGGTGGGTGCGGCGGTGGGGCCGAGGTAGACGGCGGCGTTGACGGACGGGAGGGTTGCGTTTCCACTTCCATCAATGCTTCCGGCGCAGGTTGTTGCGTTCGTGCAGCCCACACTGAAGGGCTGGCCCGCAGCTACGGAGAACCCGGCGGGGAGTATTGCAGTCGGGGTGTATCCCCAACCAGCACCGCCGGAGTGTCCCCCAATGTCGCTGTCGAGCAGCAGTCCAGAGCTTGCAGCGAATCCTTTCAGATAAACATCGCCAGTGGGTGAGGAGCCGCAAGGATCGCAGTATCCCCAAATCTGAATCTGGGCATAGCTGGAATCGGATGGATAGTTGTCCCCTTGCAAGGTCAAGCTGCTGCAATTGGCGCAGGATGATCCCAGACCGCTCACCACGTTGGTCTTGAGTGAGTTGGACTTCCAATCCTGGGTACCGTCGCTGGCCATGGCACTGACGCAAGGATTCCCCAGAGTGCAGACCCGCGATCCGTTGTAGTTGAAACCGCCGCCGCCGCCGTTGTATGACTTTAGGTTGAAGATGCCGGTGGCATGATCATAGGTGAGAGACGAACCGTCATCGCCTTGCGAGAAGAGTCCCTCAAGCGTGGAGGTTGCGCCCGGTGCTGGCCCCTGTCCAATACACAGAAGATAGCCCGCGCAATTCGCCCCAGCGTCGCCGATGTTGCCTCCGTCAAACAGAGGGGCATACTGCATTGCGATGCCGTTGGCCCATGCACCTTTTGCGTAGATCAGCGTGGGAGCTTGAAAGACGCCGCCAGTCAACCCTTGGTAGTTGCCGGGTTGCGCATTATTGAGATATGCCCAGGCGTTGGTGTTCAGTCCTCCACCGTAGCCGAACAGCGTGTCCTGGTGAACGACACGAGTCACGAATGGGTTGTTGACGTTGGAGTTGTAATAGTCGTTGTAGTAGTTCGCGGAGATGTTGTTGGTATTCTCGACCGAATCGCCCAGTGTGACTCCAACCGGAGGAGTCCACGACGCGGTGTTTGCCATGATCGCAACGTAGGTTCCATCCGGGGACGAAGTTGCCGGGTCGAGCACGCCTACCACGTCGCCACCCTGGTAGATGTTGCCCGTGCCACCCTTCACGTAGTCTGCGCGGAATCCGCCTGAAGTCTCGCTGCTAACCCAGATCGAGTTAGGGCCGGTCGATCCGTAGATTCTGAGCAGGTAGATGTTGTCGCCATCGCCCGGATCGTCCGCTGTCTGGTCGAAGTAGGTTCCGGCAGCGCCACCACAGAAGAACGGCGCTCCAGCCGTGTGTGAGTAATAGAAGTTGGCAGTTACGGTCTGCGTGTGCGCGCTGCTGTTGTAAGTCCCGAAGGCGATGGGAACGCCATTGCTGTTGCCAATCGTCTCGTAGAACGTGGGGCCAACGATGCTGCACACAATCGGGGAGGGCAGCAGGGAAAGATCGGTGGTCGTGTTCAGCGTTACCGTGCGCGCGCTGTATGTGAGTTGCCCAGTCGTGTTCGCGGCGATGCGGGGAACATCCGCTGCACTCGCGAGAGTGCCTGCGTCCGATACCGTTAGCGTGCAGCTTGTAGTTGCTGCGGCGAGCGTGCCGTAGGTGCCAGTGAGTGCCTGCGCACGGATGTTTGAGAGAGTGCAACTGGTTCGGCTGTTGAGGTCGATGAGCGGAGAGTTGAGCCCCAGGCTGCCACCGTTTGAACCAATCTTCAAGGTGAGCGTGGTCGCTCCCGTTCCTCCGGTCGCGACGGTTCCACCGTAATCGCCGAGTTCGGTCAACTGCTGGCGAAACATGTGGAGGCCCTCGGTTGAGCCGGAGATAACCGCTTCCTTGGAATTTCCAGTGAGGTTCAAGACCACGGTATCGCCTGGGCCTGTGTATGTCGCAACAACCTGCTGCGCAATACGGATTCCGGCTGACTTGCTATCGACGTTGAGGCCGAAGGCGTACGGCATGTACCAACCGCCGTTGGAGAGGTCTCCCGGCGAGCCATAATCCTCACCCGGATACCAGTCATTGAAGCCTGTGTTTATGCAGAAGCCAGCGGGATAAGGGCTCCCATTGTCGCCGGGGAAAAGGGTCTGCGCGCAACCCATATCGATGCCTGAGTAAGTGTCCCACGCGCTGTTCGGCGTGTTGTATGCGAAGACATTGAGATAGGGTGCTGCGGTTACATCTCCAATCGCGGGAGGAGAGGCGAGGTCGTCGTCGTTCGGAGTTGCCGGAACGTAGGCGCTGCCGTTCCAGGTGAGGGTCTGCCCGATGGCCGGCACAGTGGCAGCGACGGGACTGCCCTGGATGCCGATGACGACAGGAGCCGTTGCTATGCCGCCGAGATCGCCACCCAGGGATATCTTCTGCGTGCCGGCGCTGGCAGAGGCTGCGACGCTTTGGTCGACGTAGTTCTTGTCGGCGGCCTGGTTGGCGGAGACGGGATCCGCGGGCAGGATGAGCGGGCCGGTCATGGTGTCGCCGGACTTGAGTGTGAAGGGATTCGAGTCGAGCGGATGGCCGGTGACCGCTGCTGCGATCGCGGTGTCGACGTAGCTCTTGCTGACTGTCTGCATGGCGACGGAGATGGGGAGCACGGCGCTCTCGACAGCAGAGACCTTGACCTGCGAGGTGCTGACGGGCACGACCCAATACTGGCGGTTAACGCTGCCGTCGTCGAGGTGATAGACGACGGTGTAGTAACTACCAATGGGCGTGGCCCCGGCGTTGGGTGTGAGCTGCACGCTGAGCGCGCCAGTGACGGTGATGGCGGCGGAGGTGCTGCCGGGTGGAATGACATCGCCGTTGCTGGTGGTGAAGGCTGGCCAACTGATGAGGGCCGTACCGGTGGCGGCGGTGCCGTCGGCGTGATAGATGGTGTCGGCAACAGTGGTGGTTACAATTTGCGCGTGGGCTGCGGCGGTGAAGGCGGCGAGCAGCACGCTGATGAGGATCCAACTTCGAGATTTCGAGTGCATGGGTTCTCCTTGAATGTTTCCGGTAAGACGATGTTCTAGACTTCGCGCAGAGGCGCGGGGAGATAGCTGCGGAAGCAGAGGACGGTTTCGCCGTCGTTGGCGTCGCGGACGGGTAGGGCGCGGAAGGCGGCGGCGAGGCGGATGGTTTGTAGCGGTGCGGCGAGCGCGTCGGGAACTTCGGCGGAGGGCTGCATCGCCTGCAGGCGCGGGTAGTGGTAGAGGATGCGGTCGCCCTGCGTGCCCGGCAGGATGAAGAGCGCGGACCACTCCTGAAAGAAGCTGGCGCCCTCGCGATCGCAAAAGCCGGTGAGCTGGCTGATCTGCATACCTGCGATGGGCGCGCCCGCGGGCAGCGGCGAGGCGAGCGAGAGGATGCCGTCTGCGATGGAGGCGACGACGCCAACGTTGAGGGTGACGCGGCGGACGTAGTTGATATCGCTTGCGACGGCTGCGGCGGACTGCACGTACGCTCCGCTGATGCCGGTGCCGAGGTAGCCGAGTTGGCCGGTGTAGTCGACGTCGACGGCGATGAGCGAGCCGGGGGCGAACTGCGTGGCGGCGGCTCCGACGTTGAGGGCGGCAGCGGTGGACGTCGGTCCCGTGCCGGTTAGCAAGGGGACCGGCGTCGCGGCGAGACCGCCGCTGCCGTTGAGCGCTGCGCCTGCGGCGGTGGTCAGCAGATTGGTTTGCTGGGAGCCGGAGGCGAGCGCGGACTGGAGCTTGCCCCAGATTTCAAATTCGAGCGAGACGGTGGCTTCGACTTCGGTGCGGACCTGGGCGATGGCGATGGTGGGCGCGCCGGCGCGGAGGGCAGCGACTTTTGTGCCTGACTTGCGCACAAATTTGGAGACCCATCCCAGGTCGATCCAGGGGGAGGGTGGACTTTGTAACTGAAAGAGGCCTAATTGCGCGGGATCGAAGAGCGTCGGAGATCCTGCGGCGCGGTTGACGGGTGCAAAGTAGGAGCGCACCCGGCTGGCGACGGGAGCTACGGAGGTTATGGTCGCGCTCACAGCTCGCCTGCTTCCTGATAGCTAAAGACTTGCACGGTTGCGGTGCGGGCCAGGCGCTCGTTGACGGTAGCGATGGGGCCGAAGGCGGGGTCGGCCCAGAAGACGTTGGTCTGCATAGTGACGGGTGGTGTCTCGGTGTAGTTCATCTTTGGTACGGTGGCCGGCTCCTGGGCTAGTGCCGTCGCGAGTTCGGCGTCCATCGCGGCGAGCATGCGGCCGCGATCCATGCCGCCATTGGCGGTTGAGCCGTCGGTGGCGTAGTGGATAGAGCACTCCATCGCGACCCAGGGAAGCGGCGAGGCGCTGGTGACTTGTAGCTTCGTCCACTGCAGGCGGAAGGCGTCGGTGAGGACGGAGGCGGTGGGCAGCTCGTTCTCGTCGACCAATGTGGCCGGCCGGACGACGCCGCGAAGGACGACGGTGCGCGACGGATTGAGCGCGGCGAGGCGGCTTTGCAGCGTGAGGTAAAACGTGTCTTTTGCGTTCTGCATTTGCTCTCCTGTTGAGGAACGAATGGTTCGTATATGTCGGGCCTTCAGCCCTCGGTCTTCTTCTTGCCGCCAACGTGGGCCCTCGGCCTAGGCTGGTATGTGTCGCGCGTTTGGCGCTGGCTTGGTGAACCTGCAAAGCCCATGGCCGACTGCGTCGAACACGCGCAAGGCATGATGGCGGGCCTCGACATGGGGTGCACGGGTTAGGTAACTTGCGCTTGCGGGGCGCGGAGGATCAGGCGGTACACGTAGGGTTGGCCGAAGGCTTCCTCGGCGGAGGCAGAGACGATTTCGAGTAGTTCGGCGTCTGAATCAGAATCGGCACAGGAGCTGGCGACGATGCCGAAGGCGTTGGCGAAGAGGACGCTCGCGGAGGCGCAGGCGAGCGAGCCGGCGATACTCTCAATTGCGGAGGCGGAGACGAGCAGTTCGGACTTGATCCCGCCCGAGCTGAGCCTGGACGTTGCGCCCGCGGTGATGGTGGCGCGCGCTTTTCGATAGACGACGGGCGCGAGTGGAAGATCCTGGAACAGCGGTGTCGCGATGCCGAGCTGCTCAGTCGGGTCTGCGGGGACGGCGGGCGCGGGCATGCGGAGCATCACGGTGCGTCCGCCCATGGCGCGGAGGAGAACGTCGGCGACGCGTGTGGTTGAGTCGCTCATGATTTACCCGATCCTTTGCGCTACGTAGGGCGCGAGCATGCTCTGCACGTTTGCGTCGATGAGCGAGGTGGAGAAATACTGCATCTGCAAGGTGTCCATCTTGCTGCTCTTGACATTGAGCGCCGGCGTGGCCTGGGCGTTCTTGACGATCTGCGCGCAGGCGAACTTGATGGCTGACGGGATGATGGCGAGCCCGGCGGTGTAGGTGATTTCGACCTCGTTGTAGTTGAGGCCGAGCACATTGATGGGAAATGTAACGTCTCCTGTTACAGGATTCAGGTCGACGGCGGTGGGGTCGAGCGTGCTCCAACTGCCGGGGATGGAGAAGGCCCAGGCGACCTGCGCGAGCATGGGATCCTGCAGTTCGCCGCGTCGCGGATTGCCGTAGCGGACGCGGATGCCGACGAATGGCGAGGTGGCCGCGCCGAGCGGGCTGGGAGGAAGATAGCTGAGATGTACGGCTTGCGAGCCGGCGGTGAGGCGCAGGCGTTCTACATATTGCGTGACCTGCAGGCTGGGGCGGCGGCAGTGCGCTTCGATCAGCGTGGACGCGAGGCCTATCAGGTCGTCCGGTGTGTCGGCAGTTAGGCCGTAGGCGAGGTATTCAGTGGGGTCGAGGTAGGACATTGTTATGCCTCCGAAGTGGTTACAGAAGAAAGTTGTCAGTTCTCAGTTGTCAGTAAGAAACGGACCCCATTCATGACGATTGAGCCGTCATGAATGGGGCACCCGATTTGTTGCCGGGTTAGCGGTCGACCAGGACCTGGAAGTGGGCGTAGCCGGCGCCCTTGACGACGACGCCGCCGAACTTCACCACCACATACTGCGAGGCGAGCGAGCCGGGGACTCCGAGCTGGAAGATGCGCGGGTTCGGGTCCGAAAGCCAGTGGTACTCAATGAGGTCTTCGGTGACGATGTAGGCGGGCAGCACTGCGGAGCCGGTGCCGGGTACGCCGGTGTAAGGCAGCGTCCACTCGGGGATCAGCGGGATGTCGCCGGCCTGGGTGGAAAGCATTTTGACGGTGAAGCCGCTGGTGATTTCCTTGGTGCCGAGGACCACGTTGAACTCGGACTTCATCTCGCGATCGATGAGGTCGAGCAGTACGGGATTGGCGTAGATCGCGGTGGGACGCACGCCGAAGGAGGCGTTGGCGACCATCTGCGCGACGGTGGATTTGAGGCCGTCGACGATGGACTGGTTGACGCCGATGGTCGTGGTGTTGCCGCCGGAAACGATCTGCGCGGATGCGCCGAAGTACTCGGCTGTGGTGGGCGCGGAGAGCGAGGTATCCGTGCCATTCCACAGGGCTACATCGTGGGTGCGGAGAACGCCATCGACTGTGTCTGCCAGGTCTTTGGCCTGGAGATACGCGAACTGCGACTGCTGCGCGCCCAACTCCATGTCGAAGAGGTTGTAGTTGATCTGCGCGACCAGGGCCTTCAGCGGCACGGACATTTCGACGCGCGTGGGCGAGACCAACGGCGCGATGATGTTGCGCGGGTCGACGAAACCGGAGGTTGCGGAGGGCGACGGGATGGTCGTTTCCTCAAAGTAGCGCGATGGGTGGCCGGTGGCCGGCACCTGCTTGATGCGCTGGCCGAAGATGCCACGGCGGCGAACGATGTCGAGGATCTCGGTCTGGTAGAGAGGGACTTCGATTGCGCCCGGTCCGAGGTAGTCTGCTGCGGCATGGATTTGCGTAAAAGTTGCGTTCATTTGGTGCTCCCTTAAGAACGAAAACGCAGCGATAGCTGCGGGTAGTGGTGAGTGTCCTGCCGGACGGACCCACTGCGCGTGGGGCGGTCACTTCGTGACACGTATTGGGCTTCGCGTTGGTTCTCCCGATGGTCGAAGACAGAATTCCGCGCCGACCGACGGGAGGGCCGCTCGAGGCTTTAGCTGAGCAGGCCGGCGCGGAGGAGTTGGGCTTTGACCGCGATGCGCTGCTCGATGCTGAGGCTGATGAGCGCGGCGTCGAGGGCTCCGGCTTCGAGCGACCCCGCCTCGAGCGACCCGAGCGTGACGCCTTGCTTGGCTAGCAATGTGGTCATCTGCGTGGGGAGGGTTTTACGTACAGCTGCATCTGCGCGAGGTGTTGCCGGTGCGACTGCCTGCGCTTGCAGCTCGGTGATTTTCTGTTCGGCGGTCGCGATCTTTTCTTCGAGGCGCTCTATGGTCTGCTCCAGCAGGCTTGCGGCTGCGGTGAGGCGGTCGATGGTTTCGCCGAGCGTGATGCTTGCGTCGATGTTCATTTCCATTTCCATTTGTGATCTCCATTGTTCGTGATGGGGCGAAAAAGGCCCGGGGCTAAAGCCCCTGATTATGCGTTCGTTTACCGCGGGCTGAAGCCCGCTGCTAATCCGAAAAGCAGCGACGGAGATTCTGACTCTTCGAGTCAGAATGACGGCGAGGGAGGGATGTAGCGGCACCCGCTTTGGTGGTCGATTATGCTTTGGCGGTGGCCGGCATCGTCTGCACGTTGAGGATGGCGACTACGGCGGAGATGAGACTCTGCACGTAGGCGGTGCTGACCTCGATGTTGGCCTGGGTCAGCAGCGTGGTGACGGCCGCGCCGGCGAGCGTCATTACTTCGGCTAGCTTCTGCGTGCCGGTGCCACTCTGAATGCCGGAGGCGGCGTACTTCTGCTCGACTGCGAGCACCGCGTTCTGGATGAGCGTGGTGGCGGAGGCGAGCGCGACGGCCGCTGGGGCCGCGGGCGGGAAGATGAGCGCGACGAGTTTTTCGACGGGGACGGCGTACTGGACGGCCCAGGCGAGGCCCTTTTCGAAGTCTTTGCCGATGGCGGTGAGTAGGGAGGTGAAGGTCATGTGTTCCTTTCGGTTGGCGGTTCTTGAAGACAAAAGCGACCACGGATTGCGCGGATAAGGACGGAGAAAGCCGAAGCGGTCTTAATCCGTGGTCCTCCGTGTCGATCCGTGGTTGGTCCTTAGCCGGAAGCTGGTTTCGCGGTAGGCGGCTTTGTCGCGGAGCAGGATGGCGGCTCCGGTGAAGGTAGCGCGGGTCAGGGCCCAGACCTGGGCGCTCATGTCGGCGACGTGGGCTTCGGCGAGCTCGTAGCTCATGCCCATGGCTCCGTCGGTACTGTAGCCCCCGGCGAGCGAGAGGCGCTGCTCGATCTCGGGGAAGTCGCGGGAGAAGACGAAGCCGCCGACGGTGAGGCGGCGGCCATCCAGCTCGGCTGCGGTGATGATGCCGCATTTCTGGCGGGCGTCGTGGCCGTCCCAGCCGGCCTTGTAGTCGACGGCCATGCCGAGCAGGCTGGGCAGAGCGGCCTCGGCGGCGGAGCGGGTGAGGATGACGCGATGGCCGCGCGCGCCCGAGGGGGCCCGGTCGCTGGCGACGTCGACCAGGGTCAGAACGCCTTCGAACGGCAGGCGGTTGGGATGCCCGTGGACCTGGGGAAACTCGACTGCCATGGCGCGCAAGGCGAGCGCGACCGGTTGGGTGCGGATGCTGCTGGCCAGTTCATGTGCGCGGGCCCGGTTGGCGTTTTGCCAGTGTCGATCTGCTAAATGGTCTGCATGTTCCATGCCACCTCCTGATTTTGGTCTTAAGTGACAAAACCCGGCACGGTGGCCGGGATTCAGACAAGCTTAAAAGGAAACGGGAGGGGCACCGGTTGGCACCTCTCCCGTTCTGTCTTTAACTTACAAATATAGAATAACACATTTACCGTAACTCATCTGCTATCTATTTTTTTCGATCAAGTTGCACAAACGAGGCGGCTTGCGCGATATTTCCAGGATTTACCCCCTTGACAGTGTTTTAAGGGTGCGGGTTTAGAGGGGCGAGCATATCCACGTCGAGGAAGATGCGGGTGAGGCGGTCGAGCGCCCGGGTATGGCGGCGGATGACCGTGCGGGGATCGAGGCTGAGCGCGGCCGAGACGTCGCCCACAGTGAATCCCTGCAAGGTAATGCGGGTGATGAGGTGCTGCTGACCGGCGTCCAACTTTTCCAGGCAGTGCTCCACATCATGCAGAAAAATAACGACATCCTCGAAGCTATCGAGTCGGTAGCTGGACGCGTTGCCGCATTCCATCTCCTGGCCAAGTTGCGACGGCACCCGGCCAGCCTCCATCGTCATCCGGATATACCGGGCGAGCAGCGCGACGGTGTATTTGCGGTAGAAGGCCATGTTCGGCTCGGGCGGTTGGGCTTGAGTGATGGGAAGATTCGGCCCCTGGGAGAAGGCCCAGATGTAGGGGATGACCGCAGCGGCGCTCAACGGACACCTCCGGAGCGGCTGCGGCCGGCGGAACAGCCAATGACACGCGGACGGCGGCGAGGGCGTCCGGTGGACGGGCGTCCACCTGGGCGTTTGCCTGAAGTTGGGGGAAAGCCGGCTATCCGCACAACGCATTCGCTGCAATACACACCGTCACCGGCTCCACCGCGGAGCCAAAGGGCGCCACAACCTTCACAGATTTTCGTTTCCACGCGCAAGTACTTCATTATCAGTGTTCTCCAAAGGGTATCTTCCCCTGGTGAGCCTCAGTCTTTCAGTGGTCGGAGGGGCTCGCTCAAGTTGCTGGGAGGGGTCGGCGTTCGCGCGGGGGACTCTTTGGGCCCATACGGCGGAGTGCGGCACCTGTTTACGTTAGTTCGTTCTTCTTGTTACCTGGGAAAGTCCTTGCGTTTGTTTCGCCCTTTGCATCCTCTCCAGCTTGGCGGCAGCTCCCCACAGAGCGGCTTTCCAGGAGAAAGGGGCAACAGTGTTATAGCTCACGACAAACAATATTGTCAACATCAGATTTATATATAGCTTTGTGCAGGATTGAATATAGAACTAAAGGGCGATTGACGGTACCATAGTTGCTGAAAGAGAATATATGGTTCTATATTTATTGCTCCAAGATGATATGGTCAACAGACAGGAACGAAATGGATTTTCAAGATTTGCACGAACTTCTCCGTTTAGAACTACTTGGCCGCATCGCGAGTGGCGAGCTTACGGGCACGGCACTGGCTCGGCAGTCGAACTTCAAGCAGGCGCATATCTCAAATTTTCTGAATGGAAAGCGAGCGCTATCTCTGGAAGGGCTGGACCGGGTGCTGGCGGCGCAGGGGCTGACGGTGGACCAGTTGATGCCAGTGGAGCTGAGCGCGGCGGCGGAGTCGAGTGCCGCGGAGATGGAGGCGATCCCGGTAGTGACGGCAGCGACCGCGATGGACGAGCCGACGGTGCGACCGGGAGCGGTGATCGAGACGGTGCAGGTGGCGGCGGCGGGGTTGCGGAGCAACCGCTGGTGGGCGCCGGAAAGGTATGTGCGCTGGCAGCGGTATGTTGCGGTGCGGGCGGATGCGCAGCAAGCGGCGGCGATGGCGTCGCTGATTACGCCGGGCGCGGTAGTTGTGTTGGACCGGCACTATCGTTCGCTGGCGGCGTACCGGGCGCAGCAGAAGACGGTGTATGCGGTGCGGGCCGGGTCGGGTGCAGGTGCGGGGCTGGTGTTGCGGCACGTGGAACTGGATGGGGAAACCCTGGTGCTGCGACCGCTGGCGCTGACGGTTCCAGTGCAGGTGGTGACGCCGAGGCCGCGGGAGACGCCGGCGGACTATATAGTGGGGCGGGTTTGCGTGGTGGTGAGCGAGTTGTAAGGATTCGAACGGAGAACGAACAACGCCAAGGCGGGACTTCCGCGGGGATTTCCACAGGTTTTCCGGGGGGTGGATGCGGCGGTGCCGTTGACGCGGCAAAAGCTGTGGGCGTATAAACCAGCAACAGCTTTTGCTGGAGGTGCAGCCTTGCACACGGAACCCGCAGCCCACTCCTCAGCCTCATTTCCCCACCTCATTCATGAACTCCACGCAAACTGCCCGCATTGCGGTGGCACGGTTGATATCCCGCAGGCCGCCGTGCATTCGGACGGCAGCGCGCGCGGATATTGTTCGTCGTGCCGCACGGAGTTGTTTGAGGCGAGTCTGGACAACTGAGGCTTGCTGGTTGCTGTTGGCGCGCCGCAGACATCCTGTGGGTGAGGATGATGGGGCTGATTGTGCGCCCGCGGAAGCTGATTCAACCTTGAGTGTGATTGCTGCTGCGCTGTGGAATTAGCGTGTGGAGAGTGGTCCATCTTGGACGAGCGATACGTCCTGGAGCCGCGGCTTACTGCAGGTTGTTCGATTGAAGCGCCTTGATCTGGATGGAAGAGAATCTGGAGATGAGCAGGTCGCGGCCCATGGCGGATGCGGTGAGGGCGAGAAGTTGCTGCCGATCGGACGCGGCGACCTTGCCGACAGCCTTCGCGTGGTCGAGAAGGGCTTCGGCGGTGTCCATATCTGTGAAGAACCTGAAGCGGGCTGGTTCCAGGGCTTCGGTGCTCTCGTAGAAGTAGTTGGCGTGGCCGATCTGGCTGGAAGGGATGAGTGCAAGAGAGCCGTCGATCTTGGCGGCGACCCAGGCGGCGTCATGGCTTCGGTGCAGGTCGTAGCGGTAATCGAGCTGCGGAAGGATCTGGGCGTCGGAGGCACCGGAGTTGAGCAGGTC
>Ga0302319_10010934_pt1 | contig 17248 bp, 14 predicted proteins | sample Bog_T0_2_FD_203319 | JGI IMG/M metagenome (GOLD analysis project Ga0302319, IMG submission 203319) | Peat permafrost microbial communities from Stordalen Mire near Abisko, Sweden - Bog_T0_2 | ecosystem: Environmental > Terrestrial > Soil > Wetlands > Peat | place: Sweden: Abisko, Stordalen Mire...
ACAGGAAGTACCCCAGGGAAATCCGTCGCGCAGAGATTGGCTGTTCACCGCCGGCGTGGCCTTAAATGTGATTGCCGGGGCCGCGTTGGCCGTGCCCCTCATCGGCTTTATCTTTTCGAGTTTTGCGGAAAAGAAAGATCCGCGCGATTGGATCTCGCTCGGCGAGCTTGAGCATTTTCCGGAGAAGACCACGCGTATTGCCACTTACCGCAACCCTTACACGCGTCCGTGGGATGGCCAGACAGCCGACATCCCTTGCTGGGTGCGCCGCGTGAGTGGCAAAGAATTTCAAGTTTTTGCCATCAACTGCACTCACCTGGGTTGTCCGGTGAGATGGTTTCAGGAATCGGGGTTGTTCCTTTGTCCTTGTCATGGCGGCGCTTATTTGGAAGATGGTTCGCGTGCCGCCGGTCCGCCGCCGCGCGGCCTTTTTCAATATGACTACAAAGTGGAGAAAGGCCAACTCTGGGTTAAGGGCGGGCAAATGCCCACTCTCTCAAATCCTGTGTAGGAGCGCCAGTGATCAACACTTTACGCAATATCGCTGTTTGGCTGGATGACCGGCTTCATCTCACGGCCCTCTATTCTTCTACCGCGGGCCATGAGGTTCCAAAGAGCGCCGGAAGCTGGTTTTACGTGTTTGGCAGTGCGACGCTGCTCTGTTTCATCATTCAGGTTATTACGGGCGCTTGCCTGGCGTTCGTTTATATTCCATCCACCAACGAAGCTTGGACCAGCCTGCAATACCTGAATCATGCCCAGTTTTGGGGATGGTATCTGCGCGCAGTTCATAACTGGGGATCGAACTTCATGGTGGCCATTATGACGCTGCACATGATTCAGGTCTTCCTGTTTGGTGCTTATAAATATCCGCGCGAACTCACTTGGGTGAGTGGCATCTTTCTTCTCCTTATGACGCTAGGCATGGCATTCACCGGGCAAGTGATGCGCTTTGACCAAGACGCCTACTGGGGCCTCACCATCGGTGCTTCCATAACGGGGCGTGTCCCCATCATAGGTGAGCAATTGGTGCATCTGCTACTAGCCGGGCCTATCATAGCCGGCGAGACGCTTTCGCGTTTTTTCACGCTGCACGTGTTCATCATTCCAGGCATGATCATTGCGATCGTCAGCATGCACCTGCGCCTTGTCTTGACCAAAGGCATCAATGAATATCCCACGCCCGGCAAGCCTGTGCGCAAGGCTACCTACGACGCTGAGTATGCCGATATCATTCGCAAAGACGGCGTACCCTTTGTGCCGCACGCCATTGGCAAAGATCTCATTTTTGCTGCGCTTGTCATCGCGGGTATCTTAGGCGCTGCTTTTGTGTTCGGACCCAAAGGCCCCGGCGGACCTCCCAATCCCACGCTGGTGGACACCAACCCGCGCCCCGATTTCTACTTCCTCTCGATTTTTGCCGCGCTCGCGCTTTTGCCCGACTGGATGGAAGTGCTCATTCTCTTCGTGGCCCCTGCGGTCTGCATCACGCTTCTCATCGCCCTCCCGTTCATTTCTCCCACTGGTGAAAAGAGCGCCATCCGCCGCCCTGTTGCCGTTTTGTCCGTCGTGTTTGTCATGTTGGTCATAGCAGTGCTCACGTATATGGGTGAAACATCACCATGGTCGCCTAAAATGAATGCTTGGAGCGGCGATCCTATTCCCGAAAAATATGTGCGAAAACGAACGCCACTTGAGTTACGCGGTGCCGTGGTCTTTCAAAACAAACAGTGCCGCAATTGCCACGCACTGGGAGGCTCGGGAGGTCAGCGCGGTCCCGCGCTGGATGAAGTCGCCACTCGTCTTACAAAAGAGGAACTGGTGCGCCAAGTAATTCAAGGCGGAGGCAACATGCCTGCCTATGGAAAGAAGCTGAGTCCCGCGGAGGTGGAAGCGTTGGTGGCGTTTATGGCCACGCTTCATTCCACTGCGCCGGTTCGGCCTTCAAACAAACCACAAAATAATCTGCCGCGTGACGTGGCAGCCGTCCATCTGCCCGCGCCTCCTTTGAGAGCGCGTTGAGGTGGATTCTACCGTAACAGCTGCGTTCGCTTCCTGGCCTCTTGACGGCCGTGTTATTGCCCTCCTCTTACTTAGTGCTTTCGTCTACACGCGCGGCTGGCTGAAAGGTCGCCAACTGCTGCATAATGAGTATGATGGCATGCGTATTGGGGCGTTTATGGGCAGCATGGTGGTGCTGTTCCTGGCCACCGAATCGCCCCTCGATGCCTTTGACAGCCTCTTCCTTTCGGCGCACATGGCACAGCATTTACTGCTGATCATGATCGCGCCGCCCTTGCTACTGCTTTCGCACCCGTTGCTGCCCATGCTGCGCGGGTTGCCCAAAGGATTCGTCAAAGAAGGACTCGGTCCGTTCCTCTCTTGGCGTCCGTTGAAGAACTTTTTCGGCTGGCTGACATCTCCTATACCTGCCTTTTTAGTCTTTGCTGGGAGCACCCTTGGGTGGCACCTCCCATTCATGTATGAGTTGGCTCTATCGTCAGCCGCCTGGCATGGCTTGCAACACGCATGCTTCTTCTGGTCGGGAGTTCTCTTCTGGTGGCCTGTCATTCAACCTGGACCTGGTAAGCCTCGCTGGCCCAGATGGATGGCCATTCCTTACCTCCTACTCGCCGACATCCTGAATAGCGGACTCTCCGTCGTTTTCGTGTTTTCAAGCAAGCTGGTGTATCCCAGTTACGGTGTAGTCCGTGCCAGCCAGTTCGGCGCGTTGGAAGACCAGAGCTTGGCCGGATTGTTGATGTGGGTGCCGGGGTCAGTGGTCTATCTCGTACCGGCTTTCATCTTGGTAATGAGCCTCTTCACCTCGCCGCGCATGCAGCGGGCGGTTGCCCCGGAGCGTGTTCGTTCTAAACGGCCGCAAACCTCCTCGATCTGGTGGAAGCGAACTCCCACTTTTCGTCGAGTCGCCCAAATCGCGATGTTGCTCGTTTCGATCGCCGTTGTGGCGGACGGCTTCCGCGGCACGCAAATCGCTGCATTGAATCTAGCCGGCTTCCTTCCATGGATCCATTGGCGCGCGCTCTCCATGCTGGCGCTTCTCGCGGTGGGCAATCTCTTTTGCCTGGCGTGTCCGTTCATGTTTGTGCGCGATGCCGCGCGGCGGATCTTCTCGCCTAGCCTGCGCTGGCCGCACGTTCTGCGCAACAAATGGCTGGGTGCCACTCTCATCGCGCTGTATTTCTGGGTCTACGAAGCATTCTCCCTATGGGACAGTCCGTGGATGACGGCGTGGCTCATCACTGGCTATTTCGCCGTGGCTGTTTTAGTCGACTCTGTATTCCGCGGCGCGAGCTTCTGCAAATACGTGTGCCCCGTTGGCCAATATCATTTCGTGGTTTCGCTCGTTTCTCCTCGTGAGATAGCCGTGAAAGACAAAGCCATCTGCCGCAGTTGCCAGACTTACGATTGTCTGCGTGGTAACGAAAAGGCTCGCGGTTGCGAACTCTATCTATTTCAACCTAAGAAATCCAGCAATCTTGATTGCACATTCTGCCTCGATTGCGTGAAAGCTTGCCCACACGATAATGTCGGCTTGATGTCAGTCGCACCCGCGAAAACACTGCTTTCCGATAGCTATCGCTCCTCTCTTGGGAGACTGTCGAGACGGACTGACTTGGTGGCTCTCGTGCTGCTACTCGTCTTTGGCGCCTTCGTCAATGCCGCTGGCATGATTGAGCCTGTCATGGTGTGGGAGCACCGTTGGCATGCGCGCCTGGGAGTTCACGCCATGCCTTATGTAGTGGGAGTTTTTATCCTAGCTGGCGCCGTTCTCCTCCCCATGCTCATCTTTTGGCTCTGCTCGCTCGTGAATGGCGCAAAGGAGATTGCCAGTCGTCTGGCTTTCTCGCTGGTTCCCCTCGGAGTTGGAATGTGGGCCGCTCATCTTGCGTTCCATGAAGCCTCTTTCTGGACTACTGCGCCTGTGGCTTGGCTCCAAATCCTGCTGCTCGAAGCTGGCCTATTACTCACTCTCTATACTGCCTGGCGCATCGCCAAAGCAGATCTTCTGAAACTATTTCTCCCATGGGCCAGCGTTGCGTGTCTGCTATTTGTCGCTGGCATCTGGATTTTCTTTCAACCCATGCAAATGCGGGGGATGATGCATTAATGCTCCGTCGAATCGCAATACTCTCTCTCGTTTCCATGCTTCTGTACGCCGACGGCGGAAAGGTGCTGTTTCAACGAAAAGCAGGCGCTTTCAACATCACGTTCTTTGCCGCCGACTCACCCGTTCGAGTTGGCCGCACGGACCTCAGTGTCATGGTGCAAACCACGTCTGACCACACGCCAGTGCTCGATGCTAACGTCAGTCTCCGCCTGGTTCGACACGAATCCACCACCATCTCCGATATCAGCGCTCCCCTCCGCCATGAACAGGCCACGAACAAGCTTCTCTACGCCGCCATGCTGGATCTAAACACGCCTGGCCAGTACCGCGCTGAAATCTCCGTCCAAACCAAAAAGGAGAGCGCGCTGGTGACTGGTGATTTAGAAGTCTTACCTCCCGAACCTCCGCTCCTCGCTCACTGGCCCTATTTCGTCGCACTGCCCATCGTGGCGCTGTTGTTCGCGCTCAACCAGCGGCTGAAGCTGAAGCGGCGCGCCGCGAGTCAGCAATAACCGCCATCGCTGCGTTGCGCCCGTTGATGGCAATCACGCTGCCGCCTGGATGCGTAGCCGCGCCGCAAAGGTAGAAGCCACGCATGGGAGTGCGGCAACTCAAACGGTTGCTCCACATATACTGCGGCAGACACTCACCTTGAAAGATATGTCCTCCCGTCAGGCCCACCCTCTTCTCCACATCAGCGGGTCCCAAGGCCTCACAGTCGATAATTGCGTCTGGAATGTTCGTACAGTAACGCCCAATCGCGTCGAGCGCCAATCTCTTCGCGGCCTCCCGATGCTGGTCCCAGTCTCCCTCGGCGAATTTATATGGAACGTACTGCGCAAACACGCTCATCGTCTGCGTTCCTTCTGGCGTCACGCTGCGATCGTGGACGCTCTGAAAATACAACTCCGTCCACAGTCGCTCAGGTAGCCTTCCCTCGCGCGCCGCGGCGTAATTGGCTTTCCATTCCGGCTTGCTGAGTGGCGTATTGATTTGTCCATAATGATGCGGCTGCAGCGTTCCCGGCCGCGCTCGGAAATTAGGCAGCTCTTTCAGCCACACATTGAGCTTCAACGTGCAGCCGCGCATCGGCACGCCGCCCACTTTGGCCCGCCACAACGGATCCGCCCGTTCACCCAACAACCGCAGTGCTGTGCGTGGGTCGGCATTCGCAATCACCACCGCTGCCTGAACCGTCTCGCCACTTTCAAGCTCAACGCCCTCTGCTGGAATGATGCGCGCCACCGGCACCCCACTCGCAATCACCGCGCCCGCTTTGGTTGCCGCGTCGGCAATGTGGAAAGACACCATGCCCATGCCGCCCTTCACATAACCCCACATGCCGGACATGCCACCCATTCGGCCAGATGAGTGATGGAAGCGGATAGATGCCGTGCCCGCATCGAACGGACTCGCGTTCGTCCCAATTACCCCTTGCCCCAAATATCCAGCCTGCAACCGCTCATCCGTCAGATAGTGCTCCACCATCTCCGCCATTGACCATTCAAAAAGGAGTTTGTAGGCTTCTTTGTCTCTGCCTAACCTCCGCTCAATGTGCTCACGCGTGGGAGGTTCGCCAATCCAAACGTCATGCTCACTATCAGGCCGCAATCTGTCGCGCGTGCGCCGCATCAAATCGCACATCGCATTCCAGCCAGTCACATCTTTGGGAGAAAAGCGCGCGATCTCTGCTTCACACTGCGCGTCATCTTCGTGAAGCTGAACACTACTGCCGTCTTCAAACGGAATGAAAAGCCCGTTCACTGCCGGTGTCCACGAAAATCCCAGGGCAGGGAGGTCAAGCTCCTCAATCACCAATGGGTGCAGCAATCCCGCTAAATAAGCGCAAGGCGACACACGCACACCCGGCCATGGCTCTTCAATTGTGCAGGCGCCACCGATGCGTTCGCGGCTTTCCAATACCAAGACTCGCTGGCCCGCCCGTGCCAAATAAGCGGCGCAAGTCAAGCCATTGTGTCCCGCACCCACTATCACGGCATCCCACTTCCGTGCGGCTAATTCGTGCACAGGCGCGGGCAGACCTACTTTACCTGCGGATTCGACGGCAGACCGCAACATATCGCACTCAATAAGATAGCGCGTTGGATGCTACGCTGAAAATTCCAATGCAACTAGAGAAAGTTTACGAGCCTCAGCGCTTCGAACCGCACTGGGCTCAGTGGTGGATCGAGTCTGGCATCTATAAAGCGGACGCCAAAAAGGCCCTCGCGGGCAAGATGTTTTCTATTGTCATCCCGCCGCCTAACGTCACGGGGCAGCTCCACATCGGCCACATGTTCGAACACACCATGATGGACGTGGCCGTACGCTGGCACCGCATGCTAGGCGAAGAAACTCTCTGGCTGCCGGGCACCGATCACGCCGGCATCTCTACGCAAATTGTTGTTGAACGTCAACTCAAGGCAGAAGGTCTCACCCGCATCGGTCTGGGCCGTGAGGCGTTTGAAAAGCGCGTTTGGGAGTGGAAAGAACAATACGGCGGCCTGATCAAGACGCAGATCCGCCGCGAAGGCGCGAGTGTCGATTGGTCTCGTGACCGCTTTACTCTCGATGCCGGTTTGTCGCGCGCCGTACGGGAAAACTTCGTCCATCTTTGGAAAAAAGGTCTGATGTACCGCGGCGAACGCATGGTGAACTGGTGCCCCAGTTGCCAAACCGCGATCTCCGATCTCGAAACCATTCACGAGGAAGTGGAAGGCAGCTTGTGGCACATCCGTTATCGCGTGAGTGATAGCGATGAAACTCTTACAGTGGCCACCACTCGCCCGGAAACCATGCTCGGTGATACGGCGCTTGTCGTGCATCCGAACGATCAGCGCTACCAACACTTACTCGGCAAGACGGCGATTTTGCCCATCATGAATCGGCCGATACCGATCCTGGCCGATACCATGGTCGATCCGAAATTCGGAACCGGCGTAGTGAAGGTGACACCCGCGCACGACCCTAATGACTTCGAAGCGGGCAAGCGTTTGAATCTGCCATCCATTAAGGTAATCGGCGAAGACGCCCGCATGACTGCGGCTGCCGGACCGTACGCAGGCTTGAAACGCGAAGAAGCGCGCAAACGTATTCTGGCCGCGCTCGAAGAGTCGGGCGAACTCACCAAAACTGAAAAATACACAGTCAACCTGAGTAAGTGCGAACGCTGCAAAACCGTTATCGAACCGCTCGTGTCCATGCAGTGGTTCGTACACATGAAACCGCTCGCCGAAAAAGCCATGGAGGCCGTGCGCAGCGGCAGCATCAAGTTCGTGCCGAATGACCGCGAAGTACTTTTCTTCCAGTGGATGGAAAACATTCGCGATTGGTGTATCTCGCGCCAGCTGTGGTGGGGCCATCGCATCCCCGCCTGGTATTGCAAACCGCACGGCCATATGACCGTTGCGTTGGAAGCGCCGGCCACTTGTCCCGAATGCCATTCCACCGAACTCGCGCAAGATCCCGACGTTCTCGATACCTGGTTTAGCTCCGGCCTGTGGCCCTTTTCCACTCTCGGCTGGCCCGATCAGACCGAAGATCTCAAAGCGTTCTACCCGACGTCACTCATGATCACCGGCGCCGACATCCTCTTTTTCTGGGTGTCGCGTATGATCATGCTCGGCATCGAACTCACCGGCGAAGTGCCGTTCCGTGAAGTCCACATTCACGGCCTCGTGCGCGATGCCGACAAGCAGAAGATGGCCAAGATGAAAGGTAACGTTGTCGATCCGATCGTGAAAATGGACGAGTTCGGCACGGACGCTGTGCGCATTGCGCTGCTCGTATCCGCCGCGGCGGGGAATGATATTGCGCTCAGTGATAACCGCATGGCTTCTGGCCGCGGCTTTGCCAATAAGCTCTGGAACGCCTCCCGCCTGTTGTTCGGGAACATGGAAACATCGGGCATTACCGAATGGTCGCCCAGCGGCGCGACCCTAACATCCGACACCATTGAAGACGCCTGGATTCTTTCACGCCTCACTCATGCCACTGGCGTGGTCAACCGCGCTTTGGAAGTGCATCGCTATCACGAGGCCGCCGAGACTCTGTGGGATTTCATCTGGCGCGAATTTTGCGACTGGTATCTGGAAGCGAAAAAGCTCCGCTTCCGTCCAAATTCAGGCGTGGATGCGCACTGGCAAGCTACCTTAACCGTTTACGAAGCGGCCTTGCGCTTGCTGCACCCGCTCATGCCTTTCGTGACCGAAGAACTCTGGCAGCGCCTTATTCACGGTGCGGCCGCCAATACCAATCAGCCGAAATCCATTTCGTTGGCGCCGTATCCAACCACCAGCTTTGCGTCTGACGCCAAGAAGGTGCAAACGTTCGAACTGTTGCAGCAAGTGGTAACCGCCGCGCGAGAATTGCGCGCCGACAACAAGCTCGATCCGAAAGCCATAATCGACGCCACGCTCTATTTGCCTGCAAGTCAATTTGCGGACTCCGATTTAGCCGCCATTGGCAGTATTACCAAACTCAAGCTCGCTCAGCAATCCGGCAAACTGAGCGACCACAAAGGCCTCATCCGCTCTACGCCTGATTTCGACTTGCAACTCCACGCCGAAGCTCCAGCGGCCAGCGCTTCTACGGGCGATTCCAAAGCCCGCATTCAGAAAGAAATCGATTCTCTCGAACAGCTCATCAGTAAATTGAAAGTCCAACTGAGCGACGAAACATTCCTCAGCAAAGCTCCGGAAAAAGTGGTAGCCGGCATGCGCGCTAAGTTGGCCGATTACGAAGAGCAACTCGCCAAAAACAAAAAACTGCTGGAGAATCTGCGCTAGCATCATGTTCGATGTGGAACAGCCGGATGTTCTTGACGCGGTCGCCCGTGCTCTGGCCGAAGATATCGGCTCGGGCGACATCACGTCTCAGCTAACCGTTTCGCCCGATCAAGTGGCGAGCGGCAGCTTCATCGCGAAACAATCTCTGGTCTTGGCGGGAGTCGAACTCTTGCCTCTTATTTACAAGACGCACGGTAGCGCCGTGAATCTCCAACTTCTTCAAGCCAGCGGCGCGCAATTGGAGAAGGGAACTGTCATCGCCACGGTAAAAGGTACGGCCCGCACTCTGCTCGAATGCGAACGCGTCTCGCTCAATTTTTTGCAACGGCTCAGCGGTGTCGCCACCCTCGCCCGCAAACATGTAGCTGAAGTCGCGTGCACGAAAACCAAGGTGCTCGACACCCGCAAAACCACCCCAGGCCTGCGCCGCCTCGAAAAAATGGCGGCTGCGGCCGGTGGCGTCACCAACCATCGCTTCGGCCTCTTTGATGCCGTCCTCATTAAGAACAACCACATCTCGGCCGCCGGTGGTGTCCGTCAAGCGCTAGAAAAAGCCCGCGCTTTCGATGGCCCTGTAGAAATCGAAGTTCGCACCCGCGCCGAATTGGACGAAGCCCTCGCTTGCGGCGCCACTCGTCTCTTGCTCGATAACCTCACGCCCGCAGATGCCGCCGAATGGGTCCGTTACATCAACGGCCGCGCCAGCACCGAGCTTTCCGGTAACATCAATCTTTCGAACATTCGCGACTACGCCCAAGCCGGCGCCGATTTTATTTCCTGTGGCGCCATCACTCACTCGGCAACCGCCGTTGACATTAGTTTCAGGTTGGAATTGAATCCGTGATCGATATCGACAAAATTCGCGCCGCCCGTCCCGGTAATTTGCTGCACTACTTCGCCACCATTGGCTCCACTATGACTGAAGCCTCCAAACTGGCCGAAGCGGGCGCGCCTCACGGAACGGTTGTTCTAGCGGAAGAACAATCCGCTGGCATAGGGCGTCTTGGTCGCAAATGGCTCTCACCTGCGAATGCAGGCATCTACACCACAATTCTTCTACGCCTCAAACTCGCGCCCGCCAGTTCCCCGGTAGCCAGCCTCCTTGTCGGTCTCGCGGTTGCGGATGCCATTCAGAAGACCACCAACCTGCTCTGCGACCTCCGCTGGCCCAATGACGTTCTCATCGGTGAACGCAAAGTCTCCGGCATTCTTACGCAGTTGATCAACGATTGCGTCATCGCCGGCATCGGCATCAACGTCAATCAACTTAGCTTCCCGGCCGACCTCCGCACTCCTGCCACGTCCCTACGCATCGAATCCAACGGTCGCGAACAAGCCCGCGAACCACTCATCATTCATCTGCTTGAATCTCTCGAGACTCTTTGCGAAAAACTTTGGAGCGAAGGCGTCAACGGTATTCTGCGCGCCTTTTCCGCAGCTTCCAGTTACGCCCGACATCGCCGCGTCATCATTGAAGAGAGCGGCGCGCGCGGCACCACCACGGGCCTCGACGAAAATGGTTTCCTGATGGTCCGCTTTGAAGACGGCCAGGTTCAACGTCTCGCTACCGGCGGCGTTCGCCCCGCGCCCTAATCAAAATGAGCAATACCCCCGATGCCGATTGGCCCAGCAACTACTTCAACTACTTCACAGAGATTGAGGAACACTTCCAGCGCGCCCGCGGCACCGGTCTTTTTCTGCTTTCTCCACTGGACTGGGCTCTCATCGAAAGCTGGAAAACCGCTGGTGTTCCGCTTGAAGCCGTTCTGAAAGGCATTGACGAAGCCTTCGAAAAATGGCGTAGCCGCAAAGTGAAGCGGCGTAACGTCAACTCCCTAGCGTATTGCTCCCAAGCTGTAATGGAAGCTGCTCAGCGCGCTCCTGGCTCATCCAGCAAACATGGCCAAACTGAAGCCCCCTTCAGCGTTGAAGATTTGCGCATGCACCTGAGCAACGCCGCCAAAGCCTTGCGCGCAAATCCAAACACCTCCTTGCACGACGTCGCCGCCACTCTCGAATCTCTCGCCTCCGACGCCGACCAGCAAAGCCGTAGTCTCGAAGATCTCGAACGCCGCCTCACCACGCTCGAAGATAAAATCGTCGCCATTCTTCGCGCCGCTCAATCGGAAGAAGACCTCTACGCCATCCGCGAAGCCCTCGACCGCGAACTCAGCCCTTACCGCGGCAAAATGACCGCCGAACAACTCTCTATGCTTGAGCGCCGCTATCTCGATACCGCCACGCTCGAATGCGGCAAAATCCCCCGCCTCAGCCTCTTCTACCTGCACTGAGCGCGGTTTGATAGCCTTACCGAGGATGTCCGAATCGAATCTCAAGCCGCGAGTGATCCACTGGTTTGCGCTCTTCCTTCTCGTGACGTCTGTCTGCATCAACTATGCCGACCGCGGCAACATTGGTGTCGCCGCCACGCGTCTGCAACACGAAATGCATCTTACCGGCACAGGCATGGGATTCCTCATGGGCGCGTTCTCATTTACCTATGCCTTCTCGCTCCTGATCGCCGCCAAAATTATCGATCGCTGGAACGTGAATTGGCTCTACGCCATTGCGTTTTTTCTCTGGTCCGGCGCCACGGCCGCCACCGGCCTTGCCAATTTCTTCTGGCAATTTCTCCTTCTGCGCCTCCTCCTCGGTGTAAGCGAATCGCTCGCCTACCCTGCCTACGCAAAGATGATGGTCGTCAGCTTTCCCGAAAAGTTACGCGGCGTGGCCAACGGTTTAATCGACGCTGGTTCCAAGCTTGGCCCCGCCGTCGGCTCATTCGTGGGCCTGCTGATCCTTCCCAAATACGATTGGCGCGGCATGTTCATCATCATCGGTGTGGCTAGCATGCTCTGGCTTTTCCCGTGGTGTCTTATCGCGGGTAAGCTGCCGCACAAAGTTACCGGCGGCGTTTCCAAAACCGTAATCTCTCCAGTTAGTGACAGAGTGCTCATTCGCTCCCGTGTTTTTTGGGGCACCGCCATCGGCCTCTTCGGCGGCAACTACGCCTGGTACTTCATGCTCAATTGGCTGCCGTCCTATCTGGAAAAAGAACGCCACTATTCAGGCGACCACCTTCGCAACGTCACTACGCTTTGTTACCTCACCGTTGCCATTGCTTCCGCTTCATTCGGTTTTCTCGCTGATTGGTTTATCCGCCAGGGCTTCAATGCCGGCAAAGTTCGTCAAATGAGTATGTGCCTTGGCTTGGGATTTTGTTGCCCGCTGATGTTCGCCGCTGTCAATGCGCCCACCGAACGCTCCAGCACCACCTTGCTTGTTCTCATGTTCATCGCCATGGGCGGTTGGTCTTCGAATCATTGGGCTCTTTCGCAAACGCTCGCTGGTCCTGGCACAGCCGGCAAATGGACCGGCTTCCAAAATTGTATCGGTAACCTAGCTGGCATCTTCGCCCCATGGATCACTGGCTACGCTTTAGATTTAACGCACAATTTCTTCGTTGCTTTCGCCATCGCCAGCGCATTTTTGCTGATCGCCGTTATCAGCTATTGGTTCGTCGTCGGCAAACCTCACCAGGTGTTTCACCTGGAAGACGCCCACACGCCAATACCCGTCGCTACTTCATAGCCACCAGTGATAAGCGAAAGGCAGGACGATGCGCTCTCACCTGCGCATGGGCCAACCCTGCGTCCTTCGCCAGCGCACGCATCTCACAAGCTCGAAAGGCGGCGCGTACCGAAGTCATCCCGTCATGCACCGTCATGCGCCTCCAACCCAGAAACGGCTTTGTCACTGGAAAGAACAAATACGGCAAAACATGTCGTTCTAAATCTGAGATCAATAACGCTCGCCGCGCCACCCGGTAAAAGCTCGCCATCAATTTACTCACCGCTGCGTCTTCAAAATGATGCAGAAATAATGAGCAATACACAAAGTCGAAACTGTCAGGCTCGAAGGGCAAATCAAACGCATCCGCCAAGAGCTTCGGCTGCGGTGCCTCTGCCAAATTCACCTCATTCGAATCCAAACTTGTGACACGCGCCTTCGGATACAGTTGCGCAACCAATCTAGCCGTGTCGCCCGATGCCGCGCCAATGTCCAGCAGTGTGAATGCCGGGTCCCCATTCACTACCTCGCTCAAGACGTTCCGCAGGACGCCATGGCCGCCAAAGCGCTCGTTCAATCGCACGATATCGGCCAAGTTAGCGCGTGCCTCCTCTACCGGGGCGTGCTCCAAAAGTTCAGGCTCAATGACTCGTTTTCCAAGCAATCGTCAATCCTCTTCCCCGAAGTGGTACAAAAATGATTACATATATTCCATGACGAATCCTTCCGCTTTCTCAAGACGCGGTTTGCTCAAAGGCGCCGTCGCCCTCGCAGCCACCTCCGCCATCGCGCAAGACCGCAACGCCGCCGACACCGGCCCTCGCACCTCCACTGTCGAAGATCGCGAACGCCGCCTCCAGTGGTGGCACGAAGCTCGCTTCGGCATGTTCATCCACTTTGGCCTTTACAGCGTCTTGGGCCGCCATGAATGGGCCATGGAAGAAGAAGGTATTCCCGTAGCTGAATATCAACTACTCGCCAAACAGTTCAACCCAAAGCCGCACGCGGCACGCGCTTGGGCCAAACTGGCAAAGGCTGCCGGTATGAAGTACATGGTGATGACCACCAAGCATCACGAAGGCTTCTGTCACTTCAACACCAAGCTCACTGACTATTGCGCGCCCAAACAAGCCGCCGGCCGCGATCTGGTCGCCGAATACATCGAAGCCGCCCAAGCCGAGGGTTTGAAATATGGCTTCTATTATTCGCTCATGGATTGGCACCACCCCGATGGCGCCCTCTGCAAAACCGATGAAGCCGCCCGCCGCCGTTTTGTCGATTACATCCACGGCCAAGTTAACGAACTCTGCAGCAACTACGGCAAAATAGCCGTCCTCTGGTACGACGTCAACTGGCCGCTCACTGCCGAGGGCTGGGAATCGGAAAAGATGAACCAGATGGTGCGCAAGCTCCAGCCCGATATCTTGATCAACAACCGTTCAGGCATCCCGGAAGATTTCACCACGCCCGAACAACACATCCAAGCGTCCGCCGCGCCTTGGGAAGCCTGCATGACCATGAACGATAGCTGGGGCTTCAACCACAACGATGACAACTGGAAGTCGCCCAAGACCGTTGTCCGGAACTTGTTGCAATGCACGCGCGATCAAGGCAACTATCTGCTCAACATCGGCCCCAAAGCGGATGGCTCTATCCCCGAACCGTCCGTTGAGATTCTCACCAGTGTCGGTCATTGGATGGATTCTCACGCAGATCTCATTCACAAAGCCGACAAATGCAAAGTGCACAGCTCAGAATTCGCCCAGTTTACCCGCCAAGGCAACACGCTCTACGTGCACGCTCATTTCTGGCCCGGCGAAACTCTCTCTATTGGCGGCCTACAGCAAAAGGTGCTCTCTGCCAAAATGTATCCAAGCGGCAAGCCTGTAAAATTTGATCAGCAGGATTTTCGCGTTCGCTGCACCGGTCTTCCCGCCAGCGCGCCCGATCCGCTCGTTACCACGCTCGCCTTCGAGTGTGACGCTGAACCCACGCAAGATATGAACGCCATTCGCGTAAACCGCAAACGCGAGAGCGTTTGATGTCAACAGGAGAGATTTGGAACTAAGCATACCGAATACGGGCTGGATCGAAGCGATCTGCGGCCCCATGTTTTCCGGCAAAAGCGAAGAGTTAATTCGACGTCTGCGGCGGGCGTTCATCGCCCGCAAGCGCGTCCAAGTCTTCAAACCCGCCATCGACAATCGCTATTCCGATACCGAGATCGTCACCCATGCCTCCGTTCGCATGCGTTCAGAACCTGTCAATAGCGCTAGCGAAATTTTGGCGAAGCTCGATTGGCGGACCCAAGTCATTGGCGTAGACGAATCCAATTTCTTTGGGCCGGACCTGGTCGCTGTGGCCAACCAACTGGCTGACGGTGGCAAACAAGTGATCATCGCCGGCCTCGATACCGATTTTATGGGCCGCCCCTTTATCCCGATGCCTGAGCTTCTGGCGGTGGCCGAATCCATCACCAAAACCCTCGCTGTTTGTATGCGTTGCGGCGCTCCTGCCAAACATACGCAGCGTCTAACGGGTTCCGACGAGCTCATTATGGTGGGTGCCGACGGCTCCTATGAAGCCCGTTGCCGCCGCTGTTTTGAGCCGGGAGTACCAAAACAAGAAGTTTTAAACTTCACGACGGCAACCTCCAGCGGCTCTAACGAATCCAAATGAATAGTGCCAGCCGCGTTTATAAGCCTATATAATGATTGAATTGGTTTAGAAACAAATCCTGACTGGGAAAAGAGAAAATGGGAAGTCCACAACAGCCGACATATATCATTCCGCCTCCATCGGGGCCAAACTGGAAAACTCCGCTCCTCATTGGCGCGCTGATCCTGCTCGGTGCCTCGAACATCTTCCAATTTGTGCAGTTGGGGAAGGTGCAAAGCGAGTCAAAGGCCGACATGACGAAATTGCAGACTGACGTCAACGCGGCTATTGAACGGATGAAGATTGATTCCAGCGAGCAAGTGCAGACGTCGCGTCACAACGTAGAAGCCTTGCAAACCCAGCTTCACCAGCAAACGCTGCAAGCCAATGCTCTTGTCGGTCAAGCAAAAGTCGATGCGCAGCGCAAGGTGGAAGCCTTGAAAGAACAAGTGGCCCAGAAGGAGAAAGAGCAGGAAGCAGCGATCTCTCAAGTCAAAGCCACCGCCGATACGGCGACCACGCAGATCGCCTCAGTTAGCACCGACGTAGGCGCCGTCAAGACGGATCTCGGCGCCACCAAGAGCCAGCTGGAACAAACGATTTCGACCTTGAAAAAAGCCACCGGTGATATCGATGGCCATTCTAGCCTCATCGCCACCAATGCGTCCGAGCTGAAAGCGCTGCGCGAGTTGGGTGAGCGCAATTACGCCGAATTCACCATCAACAAAAGCAAACAGTTCACCCGCGTGGCCGATGTTTCTATCGAATTGAAGAAGTCCGATCCGAAGCACAACCGCTTCACCATCGAAATTACCGCTGACGATGTGACCGTTGAGAAAAAAGATCGCACCGTCAACGAGCCGATTCAATTTCTCACTAAGAAGGCTCGCCAGCCCTATGAGCTTGTCGTAAATTCAGTTAAGAAAGATGCGATTTCCGGCTATCTCGCCACCCCCAAAGTGATGACTGGCCGCGGCGGAGATTAATTTAAAATACTATGCGTTACCCAGAGCACTTTATTGCTCCGATGCGTCAAGACCTGACGCAATATGGAGTGGAAGAAACCAAAACTCCCGAAGATGTAAACCAGTTGCTGTCTCCTGGCAGCGGCACGGTTTTGATGATTACCAATTCCGTGTGTGGTTGCGCTGCCGGCAAAGCGCGACCAGCAATCGGAATGGCGCTCAACCATCCCAATCGGCCTGATAAGGCCGCCACTGTTTTCGCTGGCGCCGATATTGAAGCTGTCGCGCGCGTGCGTGAACTTCTGCCTGGCGTGCCGCCATCATCGCCATCGATGGCGATCTTCCGCGACGGTCAACCCGTCTTCGCCTTGCACCGCTTCCAGATCGAAAGCTCTGATGCGGGAACCATCGCCAAGATGTTGACTCAGGCATTCGACGAGCATTGCGCAACCGCTAAAAAATAACAGCAAGCCCGTGTCTTCCGTAGGCACGGGCTTTTTTCCCTTCCTCAAGCACCTCTCAGTGGCGTCGCGTTCCCTTTGCCAAAGCTGTAGAGTCCGTGCAATTCAATAAACGCCCGTACTAAGCCCGGCAATTCCGGCGTCGCTTTTCCAGCCGCCAGTCTCGCCCGTATCGTCGAGCTCGACACCGGCAGTGCGATTCCATCTAGCTGATGTACCCGCGCCCCTTCCGGCACGCGATACTCACTTTCCGGTCGCGCTACCACGATAAACTCGGTCAGCGTTAGCAATTCCTGCCAGCCCTTCCAAGTCTCCAATTCATCAAACGCGTCCGCACCAATCAGAAAGAACAAGTCGAAATCCGTCTTCATCTCACTGCGAAACCGACGAATGGTATCCACCGTGTAACTCCGCCGTTTCGACCCTTCTTCTAAACGCGAGGCTTCAAACGCCGGATAGGATTGGCACGCAATCTCCACCATGCGGTACCGGTCTTCGTATGCCGCCAAACCGGTGCTCTCTTTATGTGGTGGATTCCCCGCCGGTACAAACAAAATGCGCGTTAGCGAAAATGCTTGCCGCGCTTCTTCGGCAATTCGCAAATGGGCCAAATGAATCGGATCGAACGTGCCCCCGAAAATGCAGATGCGTTCTCTAGTCGGCATGTTTGCGGTA
>Ga0302319_10010936_pt1 | contig 17247 bp, 15 predicted proteins | sample Bog_T0_2_FD_203319 | JGI IMG/M metagenome (GOLD analysis project Ga0302319, IMG submission 203319) | Peat permafrost microbial communities from Stordalen Mire near Abisko, Sweden - Bog_T0_2 | ecosystem: Environmental > Terrestrial > Soil > Wetlands > Peat | place: Sweden: Abisko, Stordalen Mire...
GCAAATCAAGCTCGTCGTCATCGAGCCAGACGCCATGGGCGGCGGTGAAGCGCGGGCCGAGCATGCCGAGGTCGGCAAGGTAGCGGACAGCGGATCGGCCATAGGTACTTCGCGCCACCACCGCCTGTAGCCGCGATTCCGCGATATGCATGTGGATCGGAAGCGCGTGACGGCGGGCCAGGTCCATGCAGCCGTGTAGAAAACGCTCCGAGCAATGATGCGGAATGGTGGGGGCGATCGCAAGGTCGATGCCGTCCGGCAAGTCGCCGCGCGCGGCGACGATGGCTTCGACGGCTTCCAAGGTCTGCTCGGTGCTGGCCAGCGCGAAGCGCCCCACGCTGTCGCGCAAATTCCCCGGCAACGCCTCTCGCAGCCCCGGAATCGACTGGAAAAGATTTCGATCGGCGACCATCGGCGCCAGCACTGCGCGCATGCCGGCATCGGCATAGGCGCGCGCCGCGGCCATGAAACCGGCAAGTGTCGGTCGTGGAAATTCGTAGACGAGGTCAAAGCAGGCGGTGCAGCCCTTCGACAGCATGTCGACTGCGCCGAGCAGGGTCGACAGATAGATGGTGTCGGGATCGCGGCGGCCGGCGAGCCATGGTCCGTTGGTCAGCGAAGCCTCGAGCGTCCATGCTTCGGCCACGCCCTTCATCAGATTGGCGTGCCCATGGGTGTGGGCATTGATCAGGCCTGGCATGACCAGCCGATCACGGGCATCGTGTTGTGCTGTGGCCGACGAAGACAGCGTCCCGGGTCTGCCGATGGCGGCAATTCGGCCCTGCGCGATCATGAGGTCGGACCGATCTGCCCGGCCGGTTGCGGGATCAACGACCAGCGCTCCACTGATCAGAAGGCTGTCGCGAGCGTTCATGGCCAGCGCTCCGCGGGGTGGGTGCGGATCCAATGCCGGGCGACCTCGCCGCGGCCGGCGAACCAGATCCCGTCATGCCGCGCGGCGAAATCCAGGAACCGGGTGATGGCCTCAAACCGCGCGGGCTGGCCGGAAATCCGGCTGTGCAGGCTGATCGTCATCATCCGCGGCTGACGGGCGCCTTCGGCATGCAGCACCCGCAGCGCCGATGCAAGATGGTCATAGAAGTCGTTGGCGGTGCCGAGCTTGGCAGTAGCGAGCCGGTTGTCGTTGTTGGTGAAGCTGTGGGGAATGACGAGATGCGGGGTGTCGCCGACCTTGACCCAATAGGGCCAATCGTCGGCATAGCTGTCGGAGTCGTAGAGAAAGCCGCCATGCTCGACCAGCAATGCGCGGGTATTTTCGCTCGGCGAATAGCGGCTCTGCCAGCCCAGCGGCGGCCGGCCGATCGCCTGTTCAAGGCCCAGCACCGAACGCGCGATGGCGGCGCGCTCGGCGGCCTCATCGAGCAGGAAATGCCGAATGAAACGGTCGCCATGGCAACACAGGTCGAACCCGGCGGCTCGGATCGCGGCCGCGATCTGTGGATTGCGCGACAGCGCCTGGGCGCAGGCGTTGATCGTCACGGGGATGCCGCGTTCCCTGAGCAGCCCGATGATCCGCCAGAAGCCGACCCGCGAGCCATATTCGAACAGCGATTCGGCGACGAAGTCGCGGGTTCCGGCCGGCACCTCCTCGCGAATGCCATCGCTCAAGGCGGTTTCCGTCGCCGCGTCGCCGTCGGGAATCGAAGGTTCGGCGCCTTCTTCGACATTGAGTACGATCACGACCGCGAGCCTCGCGCCGTTCGGCCAGCGCGGATCCGGCGGCGTAGCGCCATAACCAATGAAATCGCGGTCGTTATTGGCCCTCATGGAAGGCGCGCACCCGCGGGCAGGGTATGTCCGATTTTTTCCGCGAGAGCGAGCAGGCGCTGATCGCCGCGCGGGCCTGCAATCAGCGACAGGCCGACCGGGCAACCGTCGAGCGCGACGGCCGGTAGATTGATCTGTGGCAACCGGCACAGGCTGGCGACGCAGGTCAGGGCCAGCGTCTTCTCGCGGAATTCGACCTGAGCCGCGACCTGTGCGTCGCGTAGCGGCGGCAGATCGTGCGCGGTTGGCAGGATCAATATTCCGTCCTCGCCCAATAGCGTCACAACCCGCTCGGTCAAGGCTTCACGCCTGACCACCGCGGCCGCAAACTTGGCCGGATCGACATTGGCGGCAAGATCGAGGCGTTCGGCCACGGCCTGGCTCAGGCGGCGGCCCGGCATCGTGCCCCACGCCCCCAGCGTCGACCAGAGATCATGCAGCTGCAGTGGCCGGAAGGTGTCGAGCCAGACCTCGACGCCCTCCGCGAACAGGCGGACCTCGGTGCTCTGACCGAGCGATTGCGCCGCCGGCAGCAGTGCCTCCTTGATCCGCCGCGTCGGGATCTCGAACGCGTCACGCGCCAGCAGCCATCGCGGCGGTGGCTGCGGCCCGATCCGGCCAAAATAGACTTCGCCGACCCGCTTCAAGGTTGTCGCATCGCGTGCCAGAAAGCCCAGTGCATCAAAGCTCGGCGCCATCGCCATGATGCCGGCCACCGAGATCCGGCCGAACGTCGTGCGCAGGCCATATAGTCCGCAGAAGCTCGCCGGCACCCGGACCGAACCGCCGGTATCGGTCCCGAGCGCGAAATCGCAGAAATGCGCCGCCACCGCGGAGGCTGAACCGCTCGATGATCCGCCGGGAACGCGGCTCGGCGCCTTGGGATTGATCGGCGTGCCGAAATGCGGGTTGATGCCGAACATGCCGCAGGCTAATTCGTCGGTATGGGTCTTGCCGATCAGATGCGCGCCGGCCATCAGCGGCACCAGCGCAGCCGGGGCGGTTGCGACCGCAGGCTGCGCATCGCGCAGCCGGTCCGGATTGCCACAGGCCGAGCGGTATCCGGCAATATCGATCAGGTCCTTGGCCGCGAAGCTGAGATCGGCGAGCGGGCCATGCTCGACCAGCCGCAGCGATGCGGGACCGTGCTCGACAAACGCCAGGCGCCTGATTTCCTCGGGACTGTACAAGATGGCAATTACTCGGCGGCGTCGGGAAGTTTCGAGCGGTTGTCCGGCAGTTCGTAGGACGCCATGAACTGCTCGACGCTATCCTTGACGCCGTCCCAGTCGAAGAACCGGAAGGCGTTGCCGCGGGTGACAAGGGGCGCGCCTGAATAGAACATCTCGTATTGCAGATGACGCGAACCGAATTCGGAACCGACCGCATCCCAGGCGAGCTTCATCAGCTTGACCCGCTGCTCCGAGGTCGCGACCGTCGAGCGCTGAGTCCTATGGATGATGGCGTTGGTTTCCGGCGTGGCAAAATCGGCGTAGGAGGACGGCACCATGATCATGCCGCCGCCCGACAGCGACCGAATGGCTTCGGCGACCTCGGGATAGGTGGTCTGCGCGATGACCTGGGCCGCGCACAACATGGCACGGTCGGGCACGTAGAAGCCCTTGAAGTTCTCGCCCTTGAGTTCCATGGCGATGACAAGCGCTTCCATGTTGCCGACTTTCGCGGCCATCAACCCCAGGGTCTCGCGGACCTGCGGGTAATTGATGATATTGTTGGTCTCGGCGATCTTGCGCGCGAGGCCGAGCAGGAATCGCAGCTTCACCATCAGGCGGATCATGCACTGGTAGTTCTGCATGACATGGGCCCGCGTGTCATGCCATTGCGCCTGCGCCATCCGGAGGTCCTTGAAAACGAAGACGCGATCCCAGGGGATTTTCACATCGTCGAAATGGACCACGGCGTCGTTCTCGTCGAAGCGCGACGACAGCGGATAGTCAAATGTCGAGGTGGCGTTGGCTTCATAGCTGCGCCGCGACAGCAGGGTCAGGCCCTTGGTGCCGAGCGGCACCGCGGCGGTGAAGGCATAGGCCTCGTCGCCGGGCTGCAAGGCCTGGAAACCGGACACCAGCAGCTCGTTGGCCATCACGCCGCTGGTGGCCAGCATTTTGGCGCCACGAATGGTGATGCCGGAACTGTCCTCGTCGACGACCGAGGCGACCAGATGCGGATCGGGCTGGCCGCCGGCCGACCTCGCCTTGTCGGACTGCGGATTGATAATCACGTAGGACAGGAACAGGTCGTTGTCCCGGGCATATTGGAAATAGGATTCGAGGGCAGCCGCGCGGCCCTTGTCGTAGGCCGTGATCCCCATCCGGAAACCGGCCAGCGTTGAGGCCACATGATCCGGCGAGCGGCCGATCATGCCGCAGGACAGCCCCGACCATTTCTCGATCGCCTGGCGGCGGCGCACCAGATCGCCATAGGTCTTGGGCAATTGCCACGCCAGATTGACCCGCTCGCCGCTGGTCGGGGACTCGAAGGTCATCGATGGCAGGTTTTCCGGCGCGGCCTGGAAATCATACAGCCTGGCGGCAGTCGCGACCACGTTGCGAAAACAGGGGTCGCTGGTCACATCAGCGACTTTTCGCCCGTCGATAAAGATCGAACGCTGGTCGCGCAGACTCGATAGATACGCGTTTCCGTCTCTGGCCATGTGAGGACTCCGCAAAACCTGCTGGAATCCGACGCCAGGAATTTACCCATTGCAGCCGGAATTGAACAAAACTTTAGGGTCGAAGCAGAACGGCGGTCAAGCTGATCCATTGAGCAAGCTGGCTGCGCGATTCCAAAGCTGGCCCTGAAATTGTGATTATATATTAAGCAGAATTACATCAATAAATAGGCAATCATGACCGTCATTGTATACGGCCCATCCGCGGTGAACGCGTTGAGGCGGCGCTAGCTGCCGGCCATGAAGGCCAAGGCAGCCTGGCCATGCTGGTAGCGCAGCTGTGCCAGATCGACCCCGACCGGAACGCCATCGACCAGGCGCCATTGGCCGGCGATCATCACCCGGTCGGCCTGATGGGCGCCGCAGAGCACCAGCGCCGCGATCGGATCGCCGGCCCCCGAGAACCGCAATTCATCGAGGCTGAACAATGCCAGATCCGCCTGGCGGCCGACCTCGATTCTGCCGATATCGGAGCGTCCGAGACATCTCGCCGATCCTTCAGTCGCCCAGCGCAAGGCATCGAGATGGGTGACGGAAGCGGCGTCATAGGCCAGCCGTCCCAGCAGAAAGGCATGGCGAACCGATTCCATCAGGTTGGAGCTGTCGTTCGAGGCCGAGCCGTCGACGCCAAGACCGACGGACACGCCCGCGGCCTCCAGATCCCGGGTCCGGCAAATGCCCGACGACAGCACCATGTTCGATGTCGGGCAGTGGCAGACTCCCATGCGATGCCGACCGAGGCGCGCGATTTCGGCGTCGTTGAAATGGACGCCGTGGGCCAGCCAGACGCGCTCGTTCAGCCATCCGACCTGTTCCAGATAGTCGAGCGGCCGACAGCCGAAATGATGCAGGCAGTAGTCGTCCTCATCCCTGGTCTCGCCGAGATGGGTATGCAGCAGGCAATGGTGCCGTTCGGCGAGATCAGCGGTGTCGATCATCAGCTGCCGGGTGACGTTGAAGGGCGCGCACGGCGCCAGCGCCACGCGCAGCAACGCGCCGTCTGCCGGATCGTGATACCTGGCCAGCACCCGTTCGCAATCGGCGAGCACCACATCGTCGCTCTGCATCAGGCGTTCGTCGGCGATGCCGCCACTGGCAAAACCGAGATTGATGGCGCCGCGCGTCAGCGTCATGCGCATGCCGAGTTTCGCGGCCTCTTCGGCCTCGATATCGACGGCGTCGGCCATGTCCTGCGGAAACACGAACAAATGGTCGGACGCGGTGCTGCAGCCCGAAATCAACAGCTCGGTCAGCGCGACGCGGACGGCGAGACGGAAGCCATCGCGATTAAGATGGGCGCCCCAGATCGGATAAAGCTGCTGCAGCCAGGGAAACAGCGGCTTGTTGATGGCGCTCGGATGGGCGCGCGTCAGCGTCTGGAAAAAATGATGATGCGCGTTGACGAGTCCCGGGATGACGACATGCCCACCGGCGTCGAAGTTTTCGTCGCATGGCGTCGATGGTCCGGCAAAACCGACCAGTTCCACGATCTTGCCGTTCTCGACCACGAGCCCGCGCGGGCCTGTCGTCGCGAGCATGGCGATGGGATCGCGGATCCAGGTTCTCATGCGGGCGGAATCGCTTTCTTGTGGGCGAGCCAGCGGCCGGATTCCGCAGCGCTGAACAATTCGGCCAGTGCCGCATTGAAGGCGGCCGGCTCTTCGCTGGTGACATTGTGCCCGGTGCGCGGCAGCACCAGCAGCGCCGCGGTGGGCGCTGTGCGCTTGAGATAGAAGCTGCCTTCGAGACAGGGTTCATCTTCGTCGCCGACGATCACCAGCAGCGGCGGGGTGAAGCGCCGCAAATCGGCTTCCATGTCCCATAGCGTCGGGCGCTTCAGCTGCACGCCGAACATCGTGTTGGCATGGCCGAGTGACGAATGCTCGGCGAGCCGAGCCGCGAATTCCGACCAGCCGCGCGGATCCTTGTTCTTGTGGGCCTGGCGCATCGGCGCGTCGGCATATTTCGCGGCTGCCTGGTCGATGCTTTCCTCGGCGAACATCCGGCCGTTCTCGGCCGCCTGCTGCTTCATGGCGGCGGCGCGCGACGGGTCCGGCAGCGACCCCCAGCCGCATCCGGCGGCGACCACCGAAATGCAGCGCTGCGGCGCGGCGATCGCCAGATGCAGCGCGGTGTAGCCGCCCATCGAATGACCGACAATGTGCGCGCGCTCGATGTTAAGGCCATCGAGCATGTCGACCACATCATCGCGGGCAATGTCCTGGCTGTAGCTTTCAGGCTGTTGCGGCACGTCCGACGGTGGATAGCCGCGCTGACTGAAGCTGATGCAGCGATGTGACCTGGCGAAATGCCGGAGCTGCGGCTCCCAGGTCCGATAGTCGCCCGCGAACTCATGAACGAACAGGACGGCGCTGCCGGTCCCGACCTCCTCATAATACAATCGGGTGCCGTCCCGCGCTCGGATAGTGGGCATCGGTTCTCCGTCAATCTGAGGATAATAAATGTGTGGACGGCGATGCTAGTGGGCCCCTGGCGCTTTCGCAACCAATCGCCATCGATCGCCATCGCGGCGGCGCCGGTCTCGACCAACACCTTTGAGTATCAATTGAAATTCTTAAAACCTCAGCCTGTATTTCGCCGCCGCTTCTGCTCCATCGCAGCGGAGGCTTCAGGCTGCACAGCGATTAGCCATCGTAGCGCAGGCGCGACTGGCACGATCGTGTTCCGCCATGGGCACAAAACCGATCTCGCGGCGGTCCTCCGCGCCGGGTCAACGCGATATCGCCTTGAGGACGCGCGAAAATTGCCTGCTCACAAGGCGATCGGTGGCTACGGCCGGAATTGTCGCCCGAATCGGCAAGGTCTCGCCGACTTGGCGCGCAGATTGCTTGTGGATCGTCAGCGCTGGATGCCGCTGCTGGTTGCGGCAACTCGGCTTTGACAAGATGGGCCCTCCTGAAATGGAAGAAACAAAGCCGCGGCTGGTGCTTACCGGCATTACCAAGCGATATCCGAGCGTCGTGGCCAATGACGGCGTCTCGTTAAGCGTTCGCCCTGGCGAGATTCATGCGGTGCTGGGCGAAAATGGCGCCGGCAAGAGCACGCTGATGAAGGTCATCTATGGCGTGACCAAGCCGGACGCCGGCACCCTGATGTGGAACGGTCAATATGAGACCATCGTCGCGCCCTCGCAGGCACGCCGCATGGGCATCGGCATGGTGTTCCAGCATTTCTCGCTGTTCGAGACCCTGACGGTCTGGGAGAACATCTCGCTGGCGCTGGATGAGCCGATCCCGACCGCCCAGCTGGCCGCCCAGATCACCGAAGTGTCCGAGAAATATGGTCTGCCGATCGATCCGTACCGGCTGGTGCACAGCATGTCGGTTGGCGAACGGCAGCGGGTGGAAATCGTCCGCTGCCTGCTGCAGGAACCTAAGCTCCTGATCATGGACGAGCCGACCTCGGTGCTGACGCCGCAAGCAGTTCTGGTTTTGTTCAAAACCTTGAAACGGCTGGCTTCGGAAGGCTGCAGCATCCTTTATATCAGCCACAAGCTCGATGAGATCCGGGCGCTGTGCGATAGTGCCACCGTGTTGCGCGGCGGACGGGTCAGCGGCACCGCGATCCCGCGCAATGAAACCAATGAGAGCCTCGCCCGCATGATGATCGGCGGCGAATTGGCGGAGTGTCACCTCACCCCGCGCGAAACCGCTGAGGTGCGGCTCGACGTCGATCATTTGTCACTGGCCTCGCCGGACCCCTTTGGCACCTCGCTGAAGGACATCACCCTGCAGGTCAGAAGCGGCGAGATTCTTGGCATTGCCGGCGTGTCCGGCAATGGCCAGAAGGAATTGATGGCGGCGCTGTCGGGCGAGCGCCTGAGCAAAGGCGCGATGATCAAGTTGTTGGGGACGCCGTGCGGCAACCTCAATCCGGCGCAGCGCCGCGCGCTCGGGATGACCTTCGTGCCCGAAGAGCGGCTCGGCCGCGGCGCGGTGCCACCGATGAGTCTCGCAAGCAACGCGCTGCTGACGGGCGCTCGCAAGGGCATGGTGCAGAACGGATTGATCCATCCCAGCGTGATGAAAACCTTCTCCAAGTCTGTGATCGAGCGGTTCCGGGTTAAATGCGGCGACGAACAGTCGGTTGCCTCCAGCCTGTCCGGCGGTAATCTGCAGAAGTTCATCGTCGGACGCGAAACCATGCTGGCGCCGAAGATGATGATTGTGGCGCAGCCGACCTGGGGCGTCGATGTCGGCGCCGCGCAATTGATCCGGCAGGCCCTGATCGATCTCCGCGACCAGGGCGTGGCGCTGCTGGTGATATCAGAGGAACTCGATGAGCTCTTCACCATCAGCGACCGGCTTGCCGTGATTGCCGAAGGGCGGCTGTCACCCTCGGTGAAACCTGCCGAGACCTCGATCGAGCAGATCGGAACCTGGATGAGCGGAAAATTCGGCGATAAGGCAGGCCCTGCCGCTGGTTCCGCCAACATGCCAATGGAGGCTGCACATGTATAGGCTCGAGCGGCGCGCCACGCCGTCTTCCACCATGAGCGTCGTGTCGCCGATCCTGGCGGCGGTGGGGATGCTGATCACCGGGTTCCTGCTGTTCAGCGCGCTGGGCAAGGACCCCTTGGAAGGGTTTTATCTGTTCTTCATCAAGCCGCTCTCCACAAGCTATGGTCTTAGCGAGTTGCTGCTCAAGACCACGCCCTTGTTGTTGTGTGGATTGGGTCTGGCGCTCGGCTTTCGCGCCAATGTCTGGAATATTGGCGCCGAGGGCCAACTGACCATGGGCGCGATCGCCGGCGGCGGCGTCGCGCTATGGTTCGGTGACAGCGACTCCAGCTTTGCCATGCCGTTGATGCTGCTCGCCGGCGTGCTCGGCGGGATGGCCTGGGCGGCGATCCCGGCCTTTCTGCGCACCCGCTTCAACACCAACGAAATCCTGGTGACCTTGATGCTGGTGTACATCGCCCAGCTGGTGTTGTCCTGGCTGGTGCATGGACCGTGGCGCGACCCCGAAGGACAGAACTATCCGCAGTCGCAGGGTTTTGGCGATGCCGAAACCATGGATGTTCTGATCAGTGGAACGCGGGTGACCTGGGGTATTGTGTACGCGTTGGGGCTCGCTGTGGTCGCCTGGGTGTTTTCGCAGAAGACCTTCGCCGGCTTCCGCATGCAGGTGGCAGGGCTAGCGCCGGCGGCGGCGGCTTACGCGGGCTTCTCCGAGAAGCGTAACATCTGGATCGCGCTCCTCTTGTGCGGCGGTGCCGCCGGCCTGGCCGGGATCTGCGAGGTGGCCGGCCCGATCGGACGCATGCAGCAGGAAATTTCACCGGGCTACGGCTTTGCCGCCATCATCGTCGCCTGGATCGGACGGCTGCATCCGATCGGGGTGGTGTTCGGCGCGCTGTTGATGTCGCTGCTATATCTCGGTGGCGAGTCGGCGCAGATGGGCATGGGTTTGCCGTCGGCGATCACCGGCATGTTCCAGGGGCTGCTTCTGTTCTATCTGCTGGGCGCCGACCTGTTCATCAATTTCCGCTTGCGGCGGGTCACGCCCAAGCCGGCGACCAGCGCGCCGACGGCTACGGCAACGGTGGGGAAAGCGGCATGAATTCCTTCATGATTCTGATTCCGATGATTGCCAGCACCGTGATCGCGGCGACCCCGCTGATCTATGCGGCGCTCGGCGAAACCATTGTCGAGCGATCCGGCGTCCTCAATTTGGGCATCGAGGGCATGATGCTGATCGGCGCGGTGGCTGGATTCGCCGCGACCCGCGGTAGCGGCAGCGACACCATCGGCTTCATCGCCGCCGCCTTTGCCGGCATGGCCTTGTCGCTGGTGTTTGGTTTTCTCACCCTCAACCTGCAGACCAACCAGGTCGCGACCGGTCTGGCGCTAACCCTGTTCGGTATAGGGCTGTCGGCCTTCGTCGGCCATGATCTGGCCGGACTGCCGGTGGACAAGCTGGCGCCGATCAACATACCGGTTCTGACCGCGATCCCGATCGTCGGCGACCTGTTGTTTCACTATGACATCATGGTTTATCTGTCGATCGCGCTGTATATCGGCATCCAATGGTTCCTCAACAGCTCGCGTGCCGGATTGCAACTGCGTGCGATCGGCGAGTCGCCGCATGTCGCGCACTCGATCGGCAAGTCGGTGCTGACGACCCGTTATCTGGCGGTGTTGTTCGGCGGCGCCACCGCCGGCATTGCGGGCGCCTATTTGTCGCTGGTGCAGACCCCGATGTGGGTCGAAGGCATGTCGTCCGGCAAGGGCTGGATTGCGCTGGCCCTGGTCGTGTTCGGGACCTGGAAACCGACCCGCGTGGTGCTGGGCGCCTATCTGTTTGGCGGCGTAACCCAGTTTCAGCTGTTCGCGCAGGGTTTTGGCTTGCCGATCCCGACCGAGTTCCTGTCGATGCTGCCCTACGCGGCGACGGTCATCGTGCTGGTCATCATTTGTCGCGATCCCAAGACCATCCTGTTGAACCAACCCGCCTCACTCGGCCACAGTTTCCATTCGGCCGCGTGACTCCTTCCATTGAGCCGCGAGATTGGGGCCCCGCGGCTTGAATACCCCCAACCCTTCGAAGCCAACCAAAGGTAAATATCATGAAGCTAAAGAGAACTTTGAAAGCATTCCGGCTGGGTATCGCGACAGGTCTGGTCGCGGCGCTGCCGGCGGCGGCCTTCGCCGCCGAGCCGCTCAAGGTCGCCTTCGTCTATCTCGGCCCGCGCGGCGATGGCGGCTGGACGCAGCAGCACGACATGGGCCGGCTCGGCCTCGAAAAGGCGATGGGCGACAAGATCAAGACCACGTTCGTCGAAAACGTTCCCGAGACCGCCGATTCCGAGCGCGTGTTCCGGCAACTCGCCGCCGACGGTTACAAGCTGATTTTCGCGACCTCGTTCGGCTACATGGAGCCGCTTCAGAAAGTTGCAAAATCGTTCCCGGACGTGAAGTTCGAACACGTCAACGGCTTCAAGACCGCCAAGAACATTGTGGTATACGAGCCGCGCTTCGAAGAAGGCTTCTATCTGATCGGCACCATCGCCGGCCAGATGACCAAGACCAACACGCTGGGGTTCATCGGTTCGTTCCCAATCCCGAGCGTGGTCCGCAATATCGATGCGATGACGCTGGGCGCCGAGGCCGTCAATCCCAAGGTCAAGACCAAGGCGATCTGGGTCAATACCTGGTACGATCCCGGCAAGGAGCGCCAAGCGGCTGATACCCTGATCGCGCAGGGCGCCGACAATGTCGCGCAGAACACCGACTCGCCGGCCTCGATCCAGGCGGCGCAGGAGAAGGGCACCTATGCGTTCTCGATTGATGCGGACATGTCGAGCTTCGGCAAGAAGGCTCAGCTGACCGGCACCACCGAAGACTGGAGCGGCTATTACATTGCCGAAACCAAGAAGGTGATGGACGGAACCTGGACCGGCGATCGCCACACCCGCTGGGGTCTGAAGGAAGGCATGGTGGTGATGGCGCCGCTCAATCCCGCGATTCCGCCAGAAGCCGTCAAGGTGTTTGAAGACAAGAAGGCCAAGCTGATCTCGGGTGAACTGAAGCCGTTCGCCGGTCCGATCAAGGACAACACCGGCAAGGTTCTGGTTGCCGCCGGTGCCGACATGGACCCGAAGACCTTCAACTCGCTCAGCACTTATGTTGAGGGCATCGACGGCAGCGTGCCGAAGTAAGACTGGCCTAAGGGGGGCGCCCACAAGGGGCGTCCCTATATTGCATCAATGTTTGTAGGGGCGACCCTAGTGGTCGCCCTTTTCGTTGCAACGCTGTCATCGCAATGGATGGCTGGCGATTCCGACTTTTATCATGTCTGACTTCGATCCCGTCATTCTCATTCATGGCGCCTGGCAGGGCTCGTGGGCGTGGTCGCGCTTTGTCCCGCATCTCGCAGCTGCCGGCTTCGTCACCCGCGCGGTCGATCTGCCCGGCAATGGCGTCGATGGAACGGCGCCCGCCGACATCACCTTCGACTCCTGGCTGAACTATCTTCAAGGCGTCGTAAATGGCTTTGATCGCCCGGTCAGTCTGGTCGCCCATTCCGGCGGCGGCCTGTTGGCGACCGCTTTTGCGGAGCGTTACCCTTCATCTGTTTCGAGGCTGGTCTATGTCGCCGGCATGATGCTGCCCGGCGGCCAGGGTTTTGAGGACATCGTCCATTCCGTGCTGTCGCAGCATCCCGAGGCCGCCGGCATCTGGCCGCATCTTGAATGGTCGGAAGATCGACGGGTTTCGCGCGTGCCCGCGGCGGCCGCGATCGCCCATTTCCTGCAGGATTGCCCCGAGCCAGACGCCGCGGCGGCCGCGGCCAAACTGACGCCGCAAGGCGAGGGCGGTCGCGACGTCAGGTCTCCCGCGACCCCTGAACGCTATGGCCGGATTCCCCGGCTCTATGTCGAAGCGCTCGAGGATCGTTCGGTGATTCTGCCGGTGCAGCGCGCGATGCAGGCGCTTGCGCCCGGCGCACAAGTGGTCTCGCTGAGAACCGGCCACGCCCCGCAATTCTCGGCGCCGGCCGAACTGGCTGCGGCGATCATTCCGTTTCTCTCCGCCCGATCATAGCGGCAGGACGAACCGCAATTGTTTCCTTCATCCAGTCGCAAGATGATTGAGCAATATTGGGATTTCGAAGGGAGAGTGAATGTCACGGTCGAAACACGGCCGCTTTCCTGATCGCTGATATCGGAATACCTGATCCGCCTTCCGCGTTGGTGATTTGAAAAATATATTTCCTATTTGAATCGTCATCATGACGATCACCACTGCCGACCTCTTGCCCGATCGACCGGCCGTTTCGACCCGGACGACCTTCCTGCTGGCTGTCGCCTGCGGGCTGATCGTGGCCAATATCTACGCCCCCCAACCCTTGGCGGGACCGATCGCCGCGTCGCTCGGCATCTCGCCGCACGCCACCGGATTGGTCGTGACCGTCATACAGATCGGCTTCGGCGCCGGACTATTGCTCCTCGTGCCCCTCGGCGATCTCTTCGAGACCCGCCGCCTGACGCTCGGGCTGATCGGTCTCGCCACGCTCGGCCTGCTCGGCGCGGCGCTGTCGCCGCGCGCGGCACCGTTCCTGATCGCCTCGCTCTTCATCGGACTTGGTTCGGTCGCAGCTCAGGTGCTGGTGCCCTATGCCGCGCATCTGGCGCCTGAGGCGGTGCGCGGGCGCGTTGTCGGCAACGTCATGAGTGGTCTGATGCTCGGCGTCATGCTGGCCCGGCCGGTGGCCAGTTTCATCGCCCAACTCTCGTCCTGGCACGTCATGTTTCTGATTTCGGCGGGCGCGATGATGGTTCTCGCTGCGGTGCTCAGCCGCGCGCTGCCGCCGCGCCAGCCGGCTGCCAAACTTCGCTATGGCCAATTGCTGGCGTCGATGGCGCAGCTGGCCATGACGACACCGATCCTGCAGCGGCGCGCGCTCTATCATGCCTGCCTGTTCGCAGCCTACAGCCTGTTCTGGACGACGACGCCGTTGCTGCTGGCAGGACCGGAATTCCAACTGTCGCAAGGCGGTATCGCGCTGGTTGCGCTGGCAGGGGTCGCGGGCGCGGTCGCTTCCCCGATCGCCGGCCGGGTCGCCGATCGTGGCTGGACTAGGCCTGCGACCGCTTTATCCATGCTGGCGGTGGCGGTGGCGTTCCTGATGACGCACCTCGCCGCACAGGGATCGCCGATGGCGCTCGGACTTCTCGTCGCCGCTGCGATCCTGCTGGATTTCGGCGTGTCCGCCAACCTGACGCTGGGGCAACGCGCGATTTTCGCGCTCGACGCGGAGGTTCGCAGCCGCCTCAACGGGCTCTACATGGCGACCTTCTTCGTCGGCGGCGCGATCGGCTCGGCCATTGGCGGATGGGCCTTTGCCCAGGGCGGCTGGACTCTCGCCTCGTCGCTTGGATTTGCGCTTCCCGTGGCGGCGCTGATCTACTTCGGAACGGAGTGAGGGTTGCAAGAGCTTGCAATGATCTTCAAGTCTCTTGCATTGACGGACGAGTCGAGCGAATCAATCTACTTCAGCGTTTCTTTGATCTGAATCATAAGACTCGATGCGTAGGGTGGATTGAGCCCTTCGCGAAACCCACCATATCGGCCGCCCGCGATGGGTTTCGCGAAGAACTCAACCCATCCTACAAATTTTTGATTCCAGGAATCGCTACTCCAGTTTGAATTTCCGCCCGATCACATGGTCGACTGACAGCGCGCCAGGTCCCCGCGCGATGACGACCAGGAAGCAGGTGGCCCAAACCCCGTGGGTCGGCCAGGCGCCGGGATAGACGAAAATTTCGATCACCGCCGTCATGAACAAGAGGGCCAGCGCGGACAACCGCGTGGCGAACCCGATCACCAGCAGGATCGGGAACAGGTGCTCCGCGAACGCCGATGCGTAGGCCGCGATCGCAGGGTCAAGCAGCGGCAACTGATATTCGTTCTCAAACAGCGCCATTGCGCTGGGCTTGAGGTGCCAGCCTGCGGTCTTGGTTTCGCCAGACTGCCAGAACACCGCAGCCGGAAACACCCGCGCCGCCAGCGCGATGAACCAGTTGGGGATGCCGCCCAAGGTGGCGACGGCCCGCTGAACGATTTGCACCGCTGCGGATTTCCTTGTCGCGGTCATCTCCGTCATCATTTCAGTCATGGATGCGGTCCCCGAAATAGCCCTGGCTTCACTGCGAGACCGGCGTCGATCATTCCCGCGAGGTTTGAGGTAAGGTCGAAATTCCGGGCGTCGGCAAGCGCCGTGATGGCCGCCTCGCCGAGCGTCGCGCCGCTCGCCAGCGCTTGCAGGAATGCCGCACCGCCCGGCGGCAGCGCTCGGACCTCGACGTCGAGGCCGGGACGCGCGACAAGCGCATCCTCTGCCCGCCAAGGCTCGATCGTGGCGAGATCCCGCTCGCCGCTGTTCATCGCCCAGATCGTGACGATCGGATCAGGCGAGCGAATGATCTCGGTCGAAGGATGCAGCGCGATGCGAAGATCTTCGGCCAACTGGCCATCGAGCATGGCAAAGTGCGCAGCCCCCAGCGCGGTTGCATCGGCCGCATGATAGGCGCGGATCCGCGCGATCTCGAGCCGCGCGACATCCGCCAGATAGGGCAGTTCGGCCGCCGGCTCGAAGCCTTTGATGAACGCCGGAAAGCTGTCGCCATACCTTGTGATCAGAGGCGAGCGCGGCGGTTCTGCGGTCACGTAAGCCCGCGCCAGCCCTTTGAAAAATTCCTCGCCGACGAGTTTCTCGACCACCGGAAAATGGCGCCTGAGCGCATTCACCAGGCCCAGCATCCTATTGTTGCGGTGGACCGCAAAACGCCGCGCCAGAGCTGCCGGGTCCGGCGCCGTGATGCCGAACGGAACCGGCCGGTCAGGATTGAGCAAGGCATCGGCAAAATCGGCCTCGAACGATACCCGCATCATTCCCTCATGCCGCCGATGTGACGACCCGTTCGAACAGAATGTGCTGCGCCTTGGTCGCTTCCGCGCGCAGCGTCGGCCAGTCGGGAACGTCATTGTCCCATTCGATCAGGGTTGCCACGGCGCCGATCCGGGCGACAACATGGCTGTAGAGGGCCCAGACCGCGGCCGCTATCGGCGAGCCATGGCTGTCGATCAAGAGCGGCGCGCCGCCCTCGCAGGCTTCCTCGCAATGTCCGCCGAGATGGACCTCCTTGACCCGATCGAGCGCAAACGCGGCCAGATAGTCGAGCGGCTCCGTGCCATGGTTTTGGGCGGACACGAAGACATTGTTGACGTCGAGCAGCAATCCGCATCCGGTCTTCCTGGATATTTCGGCGAGGAAATCGACTTCCGGAATCGTGCTTTCGGCGAAGCGCACGTAACTCGCCGGATTTTCCAGCAGCAACTCGCGGCCAAGCGCGGTCTGCACCTCATCGACATGCTCGACAACCCTGGCCAGGGTCCGCTTTGTATAAGGAAGCGGCAACAGATCGTTCAAGAACAGGCCATCATGCGACGACCAGGCGAGATGTTCGGAGACGCTGTCCGGCGCGTAGCGATCGCAGACCGTCTTCAGCCGCGCGAGATGGTCCGAAGCGAGCGGTCGCATCGAGCCGATCGACAGTCCAACGCCATGCACCGACAGCGCATAGCGCTCGCGCAAGGCGCCAAGCTGCGCGTGCATCGGTCCGCCGGCCCCCATGTAGTTCTCGGCGTGGACCTCGAAGAACTCAACCGGCTGCGGGGCTGCGATGATGTCGCGAAAATGCGCGGGCTTGAAACCGACGCCGGTGGATTTTGGCAGGCTGCAGGCTTTTAGCATCGGCTCTGGGTTTCGCTTCGAACCATGGGTCAAGCAGGGATCGCCGCACGCGCGATCCAGGCTCAGGACTTGATCGGCTCCAGCGAGCCGGTGCCCTTGGGGGTCTTGATGGTATCGCAGGTGCCCTTCGCGACATATTTCCAGGCATTGCCCTGGTAGTCGGCGTTGGCGGTGCCGGCGCAGGTCGTGCCGGCGCCGGCGGCGCAGTCATTGTCGCCTTTCAGGGCGATGCCAAAGCATTTGTCCATGGTGGGCTGTGGCGGCTTCGGCCCGGCAAAGGCCGGGGCGGCGATCATGGCAAGCGCAGTCGCCAGAGAGCCCGCGATCGTGGCGTGGGCGAGAGCCTTGGTGGAATTCATCGGGGATTCTCCTTTTTACAAAGCATCCAGGATTGATCAGAACCAGGAGGTCCGGCGGCGTGCAACCACGATGACTACGCTACGAGCCTGCGGCCCTTCGAATTACCCCCGGCAGATTCACAAAGTCGT
>Ga0302319_10010939_pt1 | contig 17242 bp, 15 predicted proteins | sample Bog_T0_2_FD_203319 | JGI IMG/M metagenome (GOLD analysis project Ga0302319, IMG submission 203319) | Peat permafrost microbial communities from Stordalen Mire near Abisko, Sweden - Bog_T0_2 | ecosystem: Environmental > Terrestrial > Soil > Wetlands > Peat | place: Sweden: Abisko, Stordalen Mire...
ACCGAAATCGGTGGTCAAGGTGATCAGTGGATGCAACATGGCTTGTTAAACTTGTATTTGAATTTGAACCGTTATTACTTCGACCACAACGCCACCACTCCGGTGTCCGCCGGCGTGCTGGAAGCTTTGCTTCCGGCCCTAGCCGAAGTGTATGGCAACGCTTCCAGTATCCACCACTACGGCCAGATCGCGAAACAGCGATTAGAGATAGCTCGCCGTCAAGTGGCCGGTCTCTTAGGATGCGAGCCGCGCGAATTGATCTTCACGGCCGGCGGCACTGAAGCGAATAACCTGGCGATCTTCGGCGTTCTTTCCACCGGCGGTCACGTAGTCACCACCTCTATTGAGCATCCGGCTGTGCTCCGAGTCTGCGAACAATTCGACGTGACCATGGTACCGGTTGGCTCAAACGGAATCGTCGATCCGGACGACGTCCGGCGCGCCATCCGTCCCGATACTGCGCTGATTTCGGTAATGCATGCGAATAACGAAATCGGGACCATCCAGCCGCTGGCGGAGATCGCACGCATCGCCCACGAGGCGGGGATTCTGTTTCACGCCGATGGAGTGCAAGCCGTCGGCAAATTGCCAACGAACGTAAAGGCGCTGGATGTCGATCTGTATTCGATCAGCGGACACAAGCTTTATGCCCCCAAGGGAATCGGCGCGCTGTACATCAAGAAAGGGACTAAACTGAAGCCGCATCTGTTCGGTGGACGGCACGAGCGAGAATTGCGTCCAGGAACGGAGAACGTCCCCGGCGCCGTCGCTTTAGGCCGTGCCGCGCTGGATGCGATGACAGCTAACCAGGACGGCATCGGCCAATTTCGCGATCGGCTTGAACGCGGCATTCTTGACGCTGTACCTGACTGCACCGTGAATGGCGATCGCCGGAGCCGGCTTCCAAACACGACGAACATCAGTTTCGACGGCTTTGACGGCGAAGCGATGGTGATCTCGCTCGACTTGAAAGGCTTCGCCGTTTCGAGCGGTTCCGCCTGTTCCAGCGGAGCGGTGGAGCCGTCGCATGTTCTCTCCGCCTTAGGTCTCTCGAAGGACCAAGCCAAATCCAGCATCCGTTTTTCATTGGGACAAGGAAACACAAGCGAGCAAGTGGATTCACTTGTCGGCGCGGTAGCGGAATCGGCAGCACAGTTGCGTAAGCTTTCGCCGGCCTATTCAGCGAGTTACTAGATGTCGGATCACCTCAACTTAACCGCAGTCGCGATGTCTGGCGGAGTGGATAGCTCCGTGGTCGCCGGACTCCTGCACCATCGCGGCGAGCCCATCATCGGACTGACTATGCAACTGTGGAATCAGCGCCGCCTGCCGGAACTAACGCCCGAAGGGGGAGCCACCGGACGCTGCTGCTCGATCGACGACGTGTACGACGCACGCTACGTCGCCCAGCACATCGGCATTCCGTACTATGTCGTGAATTTCGAGCAGCGTTTCGAACAGCAGGTGGTGAGGCCCTTCGTCGAGGAATACCTCGCCGGGCGCACGCCGATTCCATGTACACTCTGCAACAACTTCGTGAAGTTCGACGACTTCCTCGAAATGGCCGAGGGCGTGGGCGCATCCACCATCGCCACCGGCCACTACGCCCGCATCACCCACAACCCGGAAACGGGCCGCTATGAGATGCGTAAGAGCATCGACGCGGTTAAGGACCAGACTTACTTTCTCTTCGGTCTTAAGCAGGATCAACTGGCGCGCACGCGTTTTCCTTTAGGTGGGTACACTAAGCCGCAGGTCCGCGAGCTGGCCCGCGAACTGGGGATTCCGGTCGCCGAAAAGCCCGACAGCCAGGAGATCTGCTTTGTTCCCAACGGCGATTACGCGGCATTCATTGACGCCTATTTCCGCGAGCAAGGTGTCTCGCCGCGGGAGACTCGCGGCGAGGTCGTCAACACCGATGGCCAGGTGCTGGGCGAGCACGAAGGTGTGCATCATTTCACCGTCGGCCAGCGCCGCGGATTACGGATCGCCGCCGGCGAGCCGCTTTACGTGATCGCAACAAACCCCGCCCAGCAACAGGTGATCGTCGGGCGCAACGAAGATCTGCTGCGTGCGAAGCTAACGACCAAAGAGACCAACTGGATTTCCGTCGCCCCCATTCATGCGCCGAGGCGCGCTCAAGTGAAGATCCGTAACAAGCACCTGGCCGCGAATGCCACAATCTACCCGACGGCAGATCCGCTGCGTATCGATGTACACTTCGATGAGCCGCAACGCGCCGTGACGCCTGGCCAAGGGGCTGTCTTCTACTCGGGCGATCTCGTGTTGGGCGGCGGCTGGATCGAATGATGCCGGATCAACGAAGCTGATCGTCTATTTACTCGTTCGTTTATTGCTGTGGAGCGCCGGGTTTTTTGGACCCGGTCTGGCGATGTTCTATGCTCGATTGCTGGACCGCGCCGTGCCGCGCTTCCGTAAGACCGCGCTACGCAATCTGGAACTGGCATTCCCGGGTCGCCCGTCCGAGGAACGCGCCCGTATAGCCGATGGCGTGTTTCGCTCTATCGGCCGGATCATTTATGCCTTTGCGCGCATGCCGCGCATCAACGCGTCAAACGTCCATGAAGGGATTCGCTACGAGGGCCTGGAGAATTATCTTGAAGCCAAACGGCAAGGCCGCGGCGTTTTAGTTGCGACCGGCCACCTGGGCAACTGGGAGTTAAGCGCGTTTACACACGCCATCATGACGGAGCCGATGAATGTGGTCGTCCGCCCGCTGGACAACCCACGACTGGACGCGTTCGTCGAAGCACGCCGCCAGTTGACTGGTAATAAGATCATCGGCAAGCGGGACGCTCCCCGGGCCATCCTGCGGGCACTTCGGAACAACGAGGCGGTGGGCATTTTAGTAGACCAGAACACGTCGCTCCAGGAAGGAGCATTCGTCAACTTCTTCGGCGTGCCGGCGAGTACGGGGACCGCCTTTGTCCGCTTCGCCGCACGCACGGGAGCGGTTGTTATACCAGGCTTCGCGCTGTGGTCTGAAGGGGAACAACGGTACGTGCTCAACTTTTATAAGCCCGTGCCAATGACCGGCGACTTCGTAGAAGATACTCAGCGTCTCCACTCACGACTAGAAGAAATCATCCGGGAACACCCCGATCAGTGGCTGTGGATTCATCGACGCTGGAAAACGCGCCCTTCCGGCGAACCGCCGATATACTAAACATTGCGCGACCAAAGGGCATCCGGGAGCGTCAACTTCATATGGAATTTCGACAGCTGGGTAAGAGCGGTCTGCAGGTTCCCGTTCTCTGCTTGGGAACAGGCACTTTCGGCGGCGGCGGAGAGTTCTTTAAAGCCTGGGGTGAGACCGATGTCGCGGAGGCCACCCGCCTGATCGACATCTGCATGGACGCGGGCGTTAACTTCTTCGACACGGCGGACATCTACTCGCAAGGGCTTTCGGAGGAGATTCTGGGCCAAGCGATCCAGCACCTGCCGCGGGAGAATGTCTTAATTTCGACGAAAGCCACCTTTCAGTTCGGATCCGGGCCAAATCGCGTGGGGTCGTCGAGGCTTCACCTGACACGCCAGTTAGAAAGCAGTCTGAAGCGTTTAAAGACAGACTATATCGACGTCTATCATCTGCATGGCTTCGATGCCTTGACGCCGGCCGAAGAGACGCTTAGCACGTTAGACCAAGCCGTGCGCGAAGGCAAGGTCCGTTACATCGCCGCTTCGAACTTCTCGGGCTGGCACTTGCAGAAGTCGCTCGGGGTGAGCGGGCGTTATGGTTGGGCGCGCTACGTCGCCCACCAAGTCTACTACTCGCTGGTCGGCCGCGAATACGAATGGGAACTGATGCCGCAAGCGTGGTCGGAAGGTCTGGGAGCCCTCGTCTGGAGCCCACTGGGTTGGGGCCGGCTGACGGGTAAGATCCGCCGCGGCCAACCACTGCCGGAGCAAAGCCGGTTGCACAAGACGGCGGAACTAGGGCCCGCGGTGGCCGACGAGTATTTGTATCGCGTGGTGGATGCGCTCGATGGGGTGGCCAAGGAAACGGGCCATACCGTGCCGCAGGTGGCTCTGAATTGGCTGTTGAGAAAGCCGACCATTGCGAGCGTGATCATCGGCGCGCGCAATGAGCAGCAGCTACGCGACAATCTGGCCTCCGCGAATTTCGCGCTGACTCCCGAGCAGGTGGCCGCGCTCGATCAGGCGAGCCAAACGGCTGTACCGTACCCGTACTGGCATCAGCGTCAATTCCAAAATCGCAATCCACTGGCACCGTCATATCGATGACGGCAAAGTTGTAACCGCTGGAAACGTGCGGAGTCAAACATTTATGGAGACAACGGATTTCCGGGTAAGCCGCCGCGCCCAGGACCAAGTCAGTGTCCTGACACCCTCCGGCCGCATTACGCTAGGCGCAAGCGTGCGAGAGATGAAACTGGCGTTCGAGACGGTGATTGCGGACGGGCAACTGGCGGTGGCGTTGAACATGTCGGATGTTCCGTATGTCGATAGCGCCGGCTTAGGTGCTATTGTCACCGGCCTCAATCTGTTGCGTAAAAAGGGCGGGGACATGGCCTTGTGTTGCGTCCAGGGGCGCGTGAGCCAATTGTTGGAATTGACCCACTTGACTGGAGTTGTGGCTAGCTTCGGTAGCGAAGAGGCAGCCGTTCAAGCTTTGAAAAAGACTCCCTCTCAAGCGCCTAAGTGAACAGCCACCGCCTGAAAGGGGGCGGCTCTGGTAACGGACTGTAAGTCCTGTTCCGGCCAAAGGGCGGCAGAATGCTTCCCGCACCAAGCGGGCTTCAAGAAGTAGATGGCCTTAACCATCCACTCGGAAATCTTCATCTTGATCAATGTTTTGTTCCGCGATGTATTTGGCAATGATCTCATCCGTCACGTTGCCCGAACTGCAACAGAATTATCCTCTTGCCCACAAGTGCCGTCCCCAAACTGCTTCTTCAAATGCGAATATTCGGCCAGCAGATGGTGCGCCGTCTTGCCTTTCAGCCACTGGACCAGACGGCTTATCGTTACTTGCGGAGGAATGGAAACAAACAGGTGCACGTGGTCCTTGGCTACGTGTCCCTTCATGATCTTCACCTCATGCTGCCCGCAGATGTCGCGAATTAGATCCCTCACACGGGTTGCGATTTCCCCCGTTAGTGCCGCTCGCCGATACTTCGTTATCCACACTAAATGTAGGTGGATCTCGAATACGGTGTGCGCGCCACCTCGGTATTCTGCCATCCCTCAAGCTTAGCCGGGGCGCGCTTGCTGAAGCCGTCGCCTCAAGGCGAGGGCTTCAACCCTCCCAGGCTGAGACAGTGATTTGTTTATGCGAGCCTGCCGCAGGCTGTAGTTCCGCCAAATTAGAACTGTCTTCGGGGGCGTCGTAACTGGTAAAATTCATTGTCTTCCACACCAGACCCCCATGGACAAACCACAACATTCCCGACATGAAGTGTTTCACGGCAGCCGTCCGATGTATGCGCGGCACTGGCTGCTAGGGCCGGCGCCAAGGCACGCGATTCCACAAGACGGCATGCCGCCGAGCACCGCCTATCACTTGATCCACGACGAACTGATCCTGGATGGCAGTTCACGTTTCAATCTCGCTACATTTTGCGGCACATGGATGGAGCCCGAAGCGGTTCGCTTGATGACCGAAACCTTCGACAAGAACATGATCGATAAGGACGAGTATCCGCAAACGGCGGAACTCGAGATGCGCTGCGTGAATATGCTGGCGCAGTTGTGGCACGCGCCGGACCCGGACAACACCATCGGCACGTCCACGATTGGTTCGAGCGAAGCATGCATGCTCGGCGGCCTCGCGTTGAAATGGAGCTGGAGGGAGAAGATGAAGCGGGCTGGAAAGCCGGACACCCGCCCGAACCTGATCATGGGCACGAACACGCAGGTCTGCTGGCACAAGTTCGTGCGCTACTGGGACATCGAGGACCGGTCCATTCCCTTGGAAGGGAACGAGTACATGATGAATACGGAGAAGGCTGTGGCGGCCTGCGATGAGAATACCATCGGCGTGGTTACGGTGTTGGGGAGTACTTTCACGGGCGATTATGAAGATGTGGTGGGCCTCAGCAAAGCGCTGGACAGTCTGCAGGAGAAGACCGGTCTCGACATCCCAATCCATGTCGACGGCGCGAGCGGAGGGTTCGTGGCTCCGTTCCTGCAACCGGATGTGGTGTGGGATTTCCAATTGCCGCGGGTGAAGTCGATCAACACGTCCGGTCATAAGTACGGCCTGGTGTTTCCCGGCGTGGGATGGATCATTTGGCGGGAAGCGGCCGATTTGCATCCAGACCTGATCTTCCACGTCGATTATCTGGGCGGAACCATGCCGACGTTAGCGATTAATTTCTCGCGGCCGGCCAGCCAAGTGGTGGCTCAGTATTACAATTTGATTCGCCTGGGGCACTCCGGCTATCGTGCCATTCATCAGGCTTGCCAGGATGTTGCTTTGTATCTGGCGAAGCAGATCGCGGAGCTCGGGCCGTTCGAATTGGTTGGAACGGGCACCGATCTTCCGGTGTTCGCCTGGACTCTGAAGGAGCACACTCATTGGTCGCTTTACGATTTGGCGGACCGTCTGCGCGATCGCGGATGGCAAGTGCCCGCGTACAAGATGCCGGCGAATCGCGAAGACATGGTGGTGCAGCGCGCGGTGATCCGCAACGGCTTCACTTGCGACTTGGCCGACATGCTGGTGCGCGACATCAAGCGCCATCTAGACTGGTTGGCGTCGCAACCGGGGTTGAAACCCAAGCTGGAGGGCGCTCAATTTCATCATTAAAGGAGTACGATACAGCTATGGCTTCGGCGGTTAGCGCTTCCGTTACGCGCAGCTCTCGGATGTTGCCGCATCCACCGGAGGAACTCACTCATGGGCGTCTGCAGCGCCTGGGCGAGGGTGTCGGCAAGGTGGTGTACGCATCCGAGGACTGGGTGGTGAAGCGCGAGCGATCGCCCTCCGAGGTGGTGGCGCTGATCGTCATATGGAAGGGGCTACGAAAAGTAGCCCACCTTCTGCCGCCCGGCTTAAGCGCACGCCTGATGGAGCGCCCTTCGAAGGAGATTCGCTTCCTCAGAGTGGTCGCCCAAGTCTTTATAACCGTTGTGCCGAAGAGTCTTTGGTTCATGACCCATTTCGGCGAAATCTGGCGCACTTACCACTGGCGCAATGTGCGCGGCGAAAGCTTGGCACAGGCGCACCTGGCCGGGACGGGACTGGTCCCGGAGCGAGTGATGTTTCCGCCCACGCGAGTCCGGGTGGATGGCTGGCCGGGCTGGCTGATTGTACATGAAGCCACCGAGCGCTTGGAATCCACGCTCCATCAACGGCTGTTGGACCTCGCCGGAGCCGGGCGCTTTGATGAGTTGGAGCAATGGCTGGACCGCTTGCTGGAGTTGCGCCAAAACGGCTGGCGGCGCGGGCTGTTCTCGGTGGATACGCACCTGAAAAACTTTGGCATCAGCGGCCAGAATATCGTGCTGCTGGATGCCGGTGGTTTAACTACTACTTGGACCGAGATCGAGCGGCGGCTGGATTACGAGGAGACTGCCGGCGAACCGCATCGCCAGTTGGGCCTGGGAACCGCATTGCAGAACCGGCCCGACTTGGCGGCGCGATTCAATGCGCGCTGGAAAGCGATCGTGAATAGGGAAAATGTGCTGCTGCAGTGGTTGGGAGATCTTTAATATTGCTGGCGAACGTTATTGCCACTGCCCGGCGTATTGCTCCAGCGCGATCCGGACCAATTGACTCCTGGTGCGGACTCCTGTCTTCTGGAACAACTGTTGCAGGCCTGCTTTCACCGTACTCTCCGAAATCGAAAGCCGCGCCGCGATCTCTTTATTGGACAAACCTTCAAACACTCCGCGCAGCACCTCCCTTTCGCGCTCTGTAAACTCCGGCGGCGGAGTGGCCGCCGGTACCAGCAAGCGAGCAGAATTCCCGTCCAGCCACATCTCACCCGCCATCACTTTCCGGATTGCCTCCGTCAGCAGCGCGGGCGAACTCTGCTTCAAGAAAATTCCCGACACTCCCAGGCCGATTAGCTGAACTGCTTCGGCATCGGTCATGCCTGCCGTTACCATTAGAAGTTTCGGTTGATGCGCCATCTCCCGCACCCGGCCGATGAACTGAAACGCACTGCCCTGCCCCAAGTCGAAATCCAGTAGAACCAAATCCACCTCCCTGCTCCCAAGCACCCGCAGCGCGTCTTGAACGGACGAGTAGTGGCCAGCTATCTCGAAATCAGGTTCGGACTCCAGCAGCCGGCTCAGGCTCTCGCGAAAGAGCATGTGATCGTCCAGCAGCAAGAGGCGCACTCTCTCCATTCGAATAGGGTCTCCATTCATCTCCAGAATCCGAAGCCGCCGTTAGTTCTATCAAAAAGCAGCATCCCTGAGCCTGCGGTTCATACCTTAGATCGCCTTTGAAAGCACGCACCAGTGCCCGCGACACGTACAGTCCCAACCCGGACGCTTCGGCTCCTGGCTGGAATGGCCGGAACAGGCGCTCGGGGGCGGACAGGCCCGGTCCGGTATCGCGGCAGCGTACTTGCACAAGGCCGGCCACTATGGACGCGTCGATGGAAATCTCCCGCTGGGAGGATGCCGTGTGCAAAGCGCGTAAGCTGTTTTTAGTCAGGTTCAGGAAGACCTGAAGGAGCAAGTGCCGGTCCGCCCAGACTAGCGGCAGGCCGGCAGGCGCCTGGCAGCGCAACGTAATCCCGGCCTCCCGGCAGGAAGGCTCGATTACGATTCGCAGTTCATCGAGCACGGAATGCAAATCCACGCCGCGAGTGTCTTCGTTGAGTGTGTTTCTGAGCTCAAGCGAAGCCATTTTGCCCAATCCATCGATGAGTGTGCCCAAGGCTAGAAAATCTTCACTGCGTGCGAGCGGCTGCTCTCGCGACAGGTTGGCGTAGATCACGGCAATAGCACCGCAGATATTGCGGATCTCGTGACAGATCGCGCCCGCGACGATCTTCGAGCCGGTCAACATCTGCTGCAGGCTGGATTCTTCACGGTCGCGGAGGTCGTCGGAAGTATCCGCGACCACTGCCGCCAGACGAGGCCCCGATTGGGTCCGGTAAGTAGAAAACCAGATATTGGCTTGGAACACTTCACCGTCCAAGCGTGTACCCTGGCACTCCATTTCGGTGCGAAAGAACTGATTTCCGGGGCCGGCGGATGGCACGTTCGCGAGAGCGGGAATCGAGCGGCCGATCGGCACGCCATGTAAAGTTTCCGGAGCATACCCAAGCAGCCGGTGAGCCGCTTGGTTCGCCAGCAGAACTTTACCCTCGGCGTCCAGAGTGAAGATCGCGGCCGGACTGCTTTCGACCAGGACCTTGAGTTCCTCTTCCGCCTCGCGCCGCCGCACCACTTCATGTTCCATTTCAGCCAGATGGACTCCCGCCAGGAGCCGGTTGCGCGCGGACTCGAAGACAAAAAGGCTGGTTCCAAAATAGGCTGCAAACGTAAGGATCACCCTGGGAAGACCTTCAGGCGGGATAAACGGAAACGGATCGAACATTTCGCCCAGCACCGTACAGAGGGCGGCCACTATCGCGATCTGCCAGCGTGACAGGCAACCTCCCACGATCAGCATGGGGAACAGATAGAGAACCCCCAGGGAGACGTTGGTTTCCACCCGCCAATCCACCAGCGCGATTATGGCGATCATCACACCGGCCCGGATCAGCAGCGTGCGGCGGCTTCCCTGTAAGAAATATGACAGCACAGTGGTTTGTGAGGGTCCTTATTCATTTTAGACCCGCTTCGGGCAGAGGGTTATCCGAAAGATAGCCTGGAGTTGTCCGAAAGATAGGCCGAACCGGCAGCTGACCGTCGATACAATGATACTTGAGCCGCCATCCGGGGACGGAAGACGCTTGCCACGGCCTGCAAGCAAGGTCCGAGGACTCCACATACTCAGCAAAATGTTATCGGTTATAGGCCAACAGCTTTCGACATCGCCGAACGGCGATCCAACAGCCCAGGTGGTCGCTTGTTCGGACTGAGCCGTCTGCGTCTTTCCTGGCTATTTCTGACTTGCCTCACTCCAAGCGTCATGGCGCAGAAAACGTACACATGGCAAGAGCTTCGCGAGAAATTTGAAAGCACCAATCCGACGCTCAAGGCTGCTGAGGAGAATGTAACCGAAACGCGGGCCATGGAAATCACGGCATACCTGCGGCCAAATCCCGACGCCACCTTTGGCATCGACCAACTCGAGCCCTTTGTGACCAATCCATACTATCGGCCTTTCTCGCAGGCACTGCCTTCAGCCAGCTTCGATTATTTGCACGAGCGCAAGCACAAGCGCGAACTGCGGCTGGAAGCGGCCAAACAAGGGACGGCCATCGCCGAGTCGCAATTGCAGGATCAGCGGCGAACCCTGCTGTTTAATCTGCGGAACGCCTACGTGCAGTTGCTTCAAGCTAAGGCCATTTCCGCCCAAGCCAAAGACAACCTGGCCGAATACGACAAGGTGATTGCGGTCAACCGAGACCGCCAGAAGGCGGGCGATATCGCGCAAGTGGATCTGGACCGCATAGAACTGCAACGCGTGCAGTTCGAGTCGGACCTGCAGACGGCTAACGTAAACGTGCGGACGGCGAAAATCAACCTGCTAACTTTGCTCAACGATCGCACGCCCATCGACCAGTTCGACGTCACGGGAATCTTCGATTTTAGTGAATTGACCGAACCGCTGGAGGACTTGAGGAGGCAGGCCTTGGAGTCGCGTCCGGATTTGAAGGCTGCCACGGAAACGGTGGAGCAGGCCCGCACCAACTACAGGTTGGCCGTTTCGAACGGTTCGACAGATCCGACGTTCGGGTTCGATATCGGCCGGAATCCGCCCTCTCTCAGCCAGTACATCGGGTTCAGCGTGTCGATTCCGCTGCGAATTTTCGACAAGAACCAAGGAGAAAAGGCCCGTACTGCCGTCGATATCCGCCGCAACCAAAGACTGCTGGACGCGAATCAGGCTCAGGTTTTCAGCGACGTGGATTCGGCATATGCCACCATCAACAGCACCATAACTCTGTTGAAACCATATAAGGAACACTACCTGGCGCAAGCGACGCGCATTCGAGACACCATCAATTTCTCTTATCAGCATGGCGCCGCTTCCCTGCTCGACCTCTTACAGGCACAGCAGGACTACCGGGCCACTGAAGTGAATTATTTAAATCTGGTCGGATCGTATTTAACCGCCGCAAGTCAGTTGAATATGGCAGTAGGCCGCGAGGTCCTCCAATGAATCGCAGAATTTTTGTGGAAGCGTTGTTGTGCGCCGGGTCGATCGTTATGCTGACGAACTGCGGCGCAAAGGTGCAGGCGGATCCCAAGGCGGAGGCGCCCCCTCCCGTTCCAGTCGAGCAGGTAAGCGACGTAAACCTGGTCAAGGTGGACGATCCGAAAAAGTTCCCGATTGTCACGGCAACTTCCTTCTCGGCCGCACCCGAACTCAGTGTCACGGGCACCGTGAATCCAGATGTGTCGCGGCAAGTTCCGGTGATCTCGCTGGCGTCCGGCCGGATTGTGCAGGTTTATACGCGACTGGGAGACAGCGTCCAAAAAGGGCAACTGTTGATGAAGGTACAGAGCGCCGACATCTCCCAAGCCTATTCCGACTACCGTCAGGCGGTCGCCGACGAAGTTCTATCGAAAGCTCAGTATGAGCGTTCCAAGGTCCTGTTTGACAAAGGAGCCATCGCACAAAAAGACCTGGAAGTGGCGAAGGACACCGAAGACAAAGCGGTGGTTACAGTGGAAACCACGCTGGAACATTTGAAGGTGCTAGGAGCCGATCCCGCCCACCCCACTGCGCTAGTCGACGTTTTCGCCCCTATTTCAGGTGTTATTACCGACCAGCAGGTGACTGCGGCCGCGGGAACCCAGGGTTTGGCATCTCCCAATCCGTTTACGATATCGGACCTATCACATGTATGGATCATGTGCGACGTATACGAAAACGATTTGGCCCAAGTCCATCTCGGCGAGTTCGCCGACATTCATTTGGCCGGCTATCCAGGGTTGGTGCTGAAGGGACATATCGGAAATATAGGACCGGTTCTCGATCCTTCCCTACACACCGCCAAGGTTCGGCTGGAACTGCCGAATCCAGGCATGTTGCGGCTCGGCATGTTCGTGACGGCGACATTTCACGGGCTCCGCAGACAGGAATACGCCAGCGTGCCATCCTCGGCTGTACTGCACCTGCACGATCGCGATTGGGTATACGTTCCGGTCGGTGGGCCCAGGTTTCGCCGCGTCGGCGTGGTGGGCGGAGACATGCTGCCCGACGACCGACAGGCGATTAATTCCGGCATTCTACCGGGCCAGCCAGTGGTGGCGAATGCTTTGATCCTGCAGAATACGGTGGAACAGTAGCCTTGGAAATGAAGTGGATTCATAGATGATTCGCGGTTTCGTCGATTTCGCGCTGAACAATCGCTTCCTCGTATTGGCGATTGCAATTCTCCTGTTCGTCTGGGGCATCATTTCGTTCCGCAATTTGCCCATCGAAGCCTATCCGGACGTAGCCAACAACTATGTCCAGGTGATCACGCAGTGGCCCGGCCGGGCGGCCGAGGAAGTGGAGCAGCAGGTGACCGTTCCACTCGAGATCGTGATGAATGGAATTCCGCACATGGAACATCTGCGATCCATTTCTATCTTCGGGCTGTCCAGCTTGACCCTGGTCTTCGACGATCAATCCGAAAACGATTGGAATCGCCAGAAAGTTTTAGAGAGATTGTCTCAAGTACAGCTTCCGGCCGGCCTGCAGCCTCAAATCGGTTCGGACTATAGTCCGGTAGGACAGATTTACTGGTACACGTTGCGGAGCCGAAATCCAGAGTTCGACGTGATGGAACTGAAATCGCTAGAGGACTGGGTACTCGAGAAGCAGTTCAAGTCTGTTGCAAACGTTGTGGACGTTTCCAGCTTCGGCGGTATCACACGGGAATACCAGGTCCGCATCGATCCCGAAAAGCTGATCGCCTATGGACTGAATCTGGCCACGGTCGAACAGCAACTAACGAACAACAACACCAATGGCGGCGGCAGTTTCATTGAAGCCGGCTTACAGCAGATCAACGTACGCGAACTGGGCCTGGTGAAGACGGTTCGCGATATCGACCGTACGGTGATCATGGCCAAGAATGGCACGCCGCTGCACATTTCAGATATTGCGACCGTTCTGCAGGGCCCCAAGATACGTCTGGGACGGATCGGGAAGACCTATCGCGCCGGCGGTAAGTTGTTGGACGACGACGACGTTGTGGAAGGCATCGTGCTGCTGCGGAAAGGCGCGGAATCCGACGCCACGCTCGAATCGATCCACGCCAAGGTCAAAGAGCTAAACGAGACTATTCTGCCGAAGGGGGTCGAGATTGTGCCCTTTCTCGACCGTAGCGATTTGGTGCATTACACCACTCATACGGTGCTCAGAAACCTCTCCGAGGGAATTTTTCTAGTCGCGATCATTCTATTTTTGTTCCTAGGCAATTTTCGCGGAGCCATCATCGTCGCGCTCACAATTCCTTTCTCGCTACTGTTCGCATCCATCTGCCTGGACCTGCGTCATATTCCGGCCAATCTGCTTTCGCTCGGCGCTTTGGATTTCGGCATGGTAGTGGATGGCGCTGTAGTCATGGTTGAAAACATAGTACGGCACTTGAGCCGGAATCATGAAGGGGACTCGCGCACTCCCATCGATAAGATTCGTGAGGCGGCGCATGAAGTGCAGCGGCCCGTGTTTTACGCCATCGGCATTATCATCACCGCGTACCTACCGATCTTTACCCTGCAGCGCGTGGAAGGACGCCTGTTCAAGCCGATGGCCTGGACGGTGGCTTTCGCGCTACTCGGCGCATTGATCTTCTCGATGCTGCTGGCTCCTGTTCTATCGAGCCTGGCTTTCCGTAAAGGCGCTAAGGAATGGCACAACCCGTTGATGGTCTTCCTGACCGCCCGCTATCGCGGCGCCCTCCGCTGGGCAGTGAGTCATCGATACATCACCGTTGGGGCGGCGTTTGCTTGTCTGGTAGGAGCGATGCTTCTGGCCAGCAGCGGTCTGATCGGATCGGAGTTTTTACCCCACTTAGACGAGGGCGCCATCTGGACTCGCGGCACCTTGGCTCCGAGCACGGGACCCACCGAGGGCACCCGCCTGATGAATCAGGCTCGTGTCATTCTGGCTTCGTTTCCGGAAGTCACCGATGTCGTATCGCAAGTGGGACGCCCCGACGACGGCACGGACACTACTGGTTTTTTCAACACGGAATATTTCGTCGACTTGAAACCCAAGGACCAGTGGCGTCCGGTCTTCCGTGAAGACAAAGAAGAATTGATCGCAGCCATGGATCGGGAATTGGAGAAGATTCCCGGAGTACTTTGGAATTTTTCTCAGCCGATCGCCGACAATATGGAGGAAGCGGTCAGCGGCGTCAAAGGACAGCTCGCCACGAAAATCTACGGCGACGATCTACCGACGCTAGAACAGACCGGAGACAAAATCGTCGGCGTCATGCGGGGGATCAAAGGCATTGAAGACCTCGGACTTTTCCGCATAATTGGGCAGCCCAACCTGAATTTCATCGTGGACCGGGATAAAGCTGCGAGGTACCAGATTAATGTCGGCGACGTTCAGGATGCCGTTCAAACTGCCGTCGGAGGAAATGCGCTGACTCAGGTACTGCAAGGCGAGCAGCGTTACGATCTCGTGATGCGCTATCTGGCTCCGTATCGGAATACGAAAGAAGCGATCGAAGGCATCCGCCTGCTGGCGCCGAGTGGCGAACGCGTTTCCCTGGCCCAACTTTGCAAAATTGACGTCACCGACGGGGCTTCCGAAATTTACCGTGAAGCCAATCAGCGTTACGTCGCTCTGAAATACAGCGTGCGCGGACGCGACTTGGGGAGCACGGTGGAGGAAGCCATTAAGAAGGTCCGAGAGCAAGTGAAGCTGCCCACCGGCTACCACATCGATTGGGCGGGAGAATATGAAAGCCAGAAGCGCTCGTCGAAGCGATTGATGATCGTGCTTCCAATCACCATCCTGGTGATCTTTATCATCCTCTACACCATGTTCGGTTCCTTCAAGTGGGCCGGTCTGATGCTGGCTAACTTGGCCATGGCCCCCATTGGCGGGTTGGTCGCCCTGTTTATTACCGGCACGAACTTCAGTGTTTCATCCGGCGTCGGCTTTCTGGCGCTCTTCGGCGTCTCCGTCCAGACCGGCGTCATCATGTTGGAATACATCAACCAGCTTCGCGCCCGTGGGCACTCCGTCGACGATTCGGCCGTGGAAGGGGCTATTTTGCGCTTACGACCGATCATGATGACAACGCTGGTAGCTACCCTGGGCCTGCTGCCCGCCGCCACTTCTCGAGGCATCGGGTCCGACTCGCAGCGGCCGTTCGCCATCGTCATCGTAGGCGGCCTGATTCTGGGAATGCTGATCAATATATTTCTGTTGCCGACAATCTACGTGTGGATGGCAGGTCCGCAGGATGTGCTGCCTACACCGGAATCGTCCTTCGAAGAAGTTTAGCTCCGGTTCCCGGCCGCGCAGACGCACGATACTGAAAGCATGTCATTTTTCCTGAAGACCGCTTCCGTTCTTGCGGTCACTTGCGTAAGCTCCGTCTGGGCTTGGGGTCCGGCAGGGCATTCTATTGTGGCCATTGTAGCGGAACAAAGGCTTACGCCGGAGGTTCGGGCGCGCGTGTCGCACTTGCTGCTGGACGGCCGGTTCACGATGGCGCAAATCAGTTCCTGTCCGGACGTTCTGCGGGGCGCCGAACGAGTGCCGCCGAAACCGGAGGACGAATATTGCTTAAAAATCGCACCAGTGCCGAGCGGCTCCGGGCCGTGGCATTACATCGACATTCCGATACCGAAGCCGCAGCGGCCGCTCGAAAGCTACTGCCCCGATGGCAACTGCGTAACGGCGAGGATCAAGATGTTTCGCGATGTGCTCAGGAATTCCAACGATGACGCCAAACGGCGCGAAGCCCTGATGTACCTTGTCCATTTCATGGGCGACATTCACCAGCCGCTGCATTGTGCCGAACGGCAGTGCGATCAGGGCGGAAATCTTGAGCACGTCACTGTCACTCTCCACAGCGGGGAACGGCCCGACCGGCGGCTCCACGCCGCCTGGGACATCGACTTTGTCGACAAGCTGATGGAGGATGCCAAGATCACAGATCCCGAGGCGTACGCGACTCTATTGGCGAATAGCGTTCAACCAAAGCAGGCCGATGCCTGGAAGGGAGCGTCGGTCGACGAGATTGCCTGGGAAGGTTGGGAACTCGCCAAGAAGCACGCCTATGACGCGATTCCAGATCTCGACTATTGCGATCCCGATGTGAAGGCGCAGGCTCCGGTGGCTACCTACCTGGGTTCGGGTTACGAGAAGGAAGCCGCCAAAATCGCGCATGAACAGTTGATGAAGGCCGGGGTTCGATTGGCAAACCTGTTGAATGAGAACCTTACGCGGTGATGCTGAATAGATCGCTCAGGAAACTGGCCATACTCCAGTTGTGGATTCCCTTCGCCTGCGGGCAATACAATGTTTCCACTTACGCAGGCGGGGCGATGCCATCCACTCCGGCATCGGCCGCGGTCGTATCCGTTGGCTTCGCTGCTTACCCAGCCGTGGATGGAGCAGGCAACCTCTACTTCATCGGTCTGAATTCCGTGTTCAAAGTGGACATCAACGGCACCTTAACGCACATTGCGGCCAGGTGAATCAGACAACGTACGGCGGCGATGGGGGACCGGCCGCGACGGCGCAATTGAACCAGCCTCAAGGTCTCGCGATGGACACAGCGGGCAATCTCTATATTTGCGACTCGGGCAACCATCGTATTCGGAAAGTGTCGACCTCGGGAATCATCAGTACCATCGCGGGTAACGGGGTTTATGGCGACTCGGGCGATGGAGGACCGGCGACGAGTGTTCGAATGCTGCCATCGTGCATGTAAGGAGCCGTGATCGCGATATTCCTCAACGTGGGAGTTTTAAACTCTCCTGTCTCGCCGGCAGTAAAGCCGGTGTTATGAAACGCGCCGTCGGTGAAATTGAACCCGCCGTGACAGCGAAAGCACGATAGGTGCCGATTGAAGAACAGTACCTCGGCGTGCTTGGCGGCCTCCGAGACCGCACCGTCGTCGCCTCCATAATGGTAGCGATCGTAGGGCGAGCGCGCGGA
>Ga0302319_10010940_pt1 | contig 17242 bp, 15 predicted proteins | sample Bog_T0_2_FD_203319 | JGI IMG/M metagenome (GOLD analysis project Ga0302319, IMG submission 203319) | Peat permafrost microbial communities from Stordalen Mire near Abisko, Sweden - Bog_T0_2 | ecosystem: Environmental > Terrestrial > Soil > Wetlands > Peat | place: Sweden: Abisko, Stordalen Mire...
TTTCTCCAAGAGAACGAGCTTCTGGGCTTCCTGAAACCATGATGATTGGAATCGAATTCTTCTTTTCTCTGATCGTTTGAACCAACGTTGGACCATCCATGTCGGGCATATGGCAGTTGGTAATAAGCAGCGTCGCGGCTCCGCTGTCCACTTCGCGCAACGCGTGAAGACTGGAGGTGCGCTCCCCAATCGACGCGCCAGGAACCGCTACGAGGGCAAGTGCGCAAACGATCGAACGGATAGCATCGTCATCATCAACGACAATTATACGGGCCAACGACATGGCAGTGTATCCTTCGTTTTCGCCAAAAAGCAACATACCATTTCAAATGGCATCGGGAAATCGTCATCAAATCCTTCCATTCGACGCGCTGATTTGGTTCCACATTCAAATTCAACTTCGTAGCGGATGCGCCATGCCAAAATCGGCATCATATTGATGCCGGACCGCTCGAAGCACCTATGCTTTGAGCGCGAGCCAAGGGCAAAAAAGCTCTCACATAAGGGTTGTCAAGAGAATGCCGGGGAGGGGACTCGAACCCCTAAGGATTGCTCCACCAGATCCTAAGTCTGGCGCGTCTGCCAATTTCGCCACCCCGGCTCTTTCGTTTCCAAACAGCTTACGCAGGATCAACGCTTCCGCTATCGCGTGGATCGCCATTTCCTAGTCGTCAGGGTCGTCGACCGCAAGCCCGGATGCGATGCATGTTGAGCGCCGGGTTACCGGAGAAGCAAGCGCGGAGTGATTTTCTGGCCGACAATCAGTCCCATTTTTCGATTTGAAGGGATGCGGGCCCATCAGAAATAGCGAACAGTTCACCCTGACCACTCCAGCAGAGTGCAGTTCCGAACGGTGATAAAACGACAACTGGGCGCGCCCTCTGATAATGCGATCGTTCTGGATGACGCCAAACCCCCGATTTCACGCTTGGCGAATTCTTTATAGACGATTGTGTATACCCCCCTCAAAAGCGCGAATCATCCTCCAAAAAATTGGTTTTGCAAAGCCGCGCGTAAATGCCCCCAATCTCCAGCAGCTCGCTGTGGCGACCACGCTCCACGATTCGCCCGTGGTCCATCACCAGGATTTGATCCGCGCGCCGAACGGTGGAAAGCCGATGAGCGATGACAAAACTTGTTCGCCCTGCCAGCAGGCGTTCGAGCGCTTCCTGGATCAAACGCTCTGTTTGTGTGTCCACACTCGCGGTCGCTTCATCGAGAATAAGAATCGGAGCATCTTTCAGAAGCGCCCGCGCGATGGAGATGCGCTGTTTTTCTCCGACACTGAGTTTTACTCCGCGTTCGCCGACAATCGCATCGAGACCATTGGGCAAGCGCTCGACAAATTCGCGCGCATTCGCCGCATCGAGCGCACTCCACAATTCAATGTTCCCGGCGTTTGGCTTGCCGATCCTGAGGTTGTCCCGGACCGAGCCATTAAAGAGGAAGCTCTCCTGTGTGACCATCCCGATGGCGCTTCGCAGAGCGCTCTTTGGATAGTCGCGCAGCGGTTTTTCATCGATGAAGATCTCGCCTTCGTCGAATTCGTAAAATCGCGTAAGAAGATTCACGAGTGTGGATTTGCCGGCGCCCGTGTGGCCGACCAGGGCCACCGTGTCACCCGGGCGGGCACGAAGGCTGATTTGGTGGAGCACGGGCAATTCCTCGCCGTAGGCGAAATGCACAGCCTGAAACCGGACGTCGCCCGAGATCGCGACCGGCTCATCCTGCTCGCGCAATCCCGCCTCGATCGGGGTATCCAGAACTTCGAAGACCCGTTCACTGGCGGCGCGTCCGGCCTGAAGAAGTTGGTTCACCAGATGCAATCTCCCGATGGGATCGTATAACAGCCCCACGAGGATCAGGCAGCCTGCCAATTCGCCCAGCGTCATCGCGCCATGAAAGACAGCCCTTGCGCCCACCCACAGCACCGCCGCTGCCCCGCAGGAACCCAAAAAGTCCATGGAGGGTCTGTAAATCGCAACGAGATGGCTTACGACCAGCGTGGCCGCTCGGAGGCGTTCGCAGACATTGTTGAAACGCCCGTGCTCTTCGCGCTCCCGCGCGTACGCCTTGATCTGCCGGATTCCTGCAAGGTTGTCGTGCAGCAGGGAGTTAACGACTGACGACGCCTGGCGTTGGAGCCGATAGCGCTTGGGCGCCGTGAGTGTATAAGCAATGGCGCCGGTGATGAGCAGCGGGACCGGCAGCAGCGCCACCCAGGCGACCTGGGCGTGATATCGGAAGAGCATCGCGGATACGATGATAATCTGGAGCAGCGCAATGACACCCTGCTCGACGCCATCGATCAAGACTCGCTCAACGGACATCACGTCCTCGAGGAGCCGCGTCATTATATCGCCGGTGGCGCGATGATCGAACCAGTCCAGCGGCAGCCGCTGAATGTGCGCGTACAAATCGCTGCGCAGATCGAAGATAACCCGCTGCTCGAATGCGCTGTTCGCAACGAAGTTGATGGCGCGGAAAACGTCTCGCAGGAAAAACGCGATAACCGCGAGCAGCGACAGAGCCGCGAGACGATCCCCGCGCCCGTTGCGAACGTCGTCGATGATTACTTGCGTCACCTTCGGAAAAACCACGACCATCAACGTCGTGGCGATCGCGCTCCCGAGTGTGCCGGCGGCCATCCAAGGATAGCGGCGCAGGTAGATAAAAACTCGAAAGACCGTCTTCATTCGCGGGCTGGAGGCCACGCGCCGGCTTCCCCCCTGCAAAGCAAGCGAGAAGCCTGGAAATCAGTGGACATTGGAATCGGGAGGGAGCGATTTAGGAGCGAACAGGCTCGCGCCCAGCGCTCAATCGATGCCCCGCCGTCGTCCACGAATTAACAAATACCAAAAGCCTTTACATCGACGGAGACAGACGTCGACCGCGCGGAGTGTTAACGCGTGATAAGGTTATGACTAACAAGTCCAGGATGAACGCTGCTGCAATTACCAGGCGCAGTGGGCATACCCACCCTGCGGTGTCGAGGCATTGCTGGCAGAGAACTCAACGCAACCACCGGAGTGGTAACACGGCCCATGTTGGACATTCACCGTGCGATCTCCGCAGCGAACGCAACGCATGACGTGAGTATTATCCTCGACCCCATTGATGGTAATGACGTAGCCGTGCTTGCCGAGCAACACCTCCCCCATGAACCGCTTGTCGTGCTGGCCGCTGGAGGCGGCTTCGTGGATAAGGTCAAGAAAAGTAAGACGCCGGCCGCACGCCGGGCAGTCTGTCGGTTCCACGCAAGGGTGGGCGTTCCTAATCTCGGAAACGTCGATGCCAACATAGTCGCCAAGCTCCTGCATTTCGCTTTCCGTCATCGGCTGCAATTTTTCCAGCCCTTGCTCGCGCATTTTAGAGTAATTTGCCACCGCAACTTCCTCGGTCACGCGATAACTACGCGTTAACTTCGGGCGGGACAGGGCAATGGAGGTCAGTTCTTCGATACTGTCGATTAAGCCTTGATCGTTCATAATTAGTTGGGATCGTTTCTAGTTCGATGTTCGAGTCCAAAAATTACATTTTTGCAGGTTTAGCGTCAACGGAAAATTTTGGAGTGGCGATTTAAGTTTGGTTATTAGCTACGATCCCAGGAGATCCTAGATATTAACCACTCCAGCGCGCGCATCGGCGGTGCGCGCGATGCCCGCCGCCTTTTTCACTGCATCGAGTTCGAGCCGGAGATGCTTTTGGAAGAGCGTGATATCGGCGCTGTGGATGAGCATGTTCGCGCCCAGCGCGAGGAAATGCGCCTGCTCCTCGACGGTCCCCCAGAAGTGGATGCCTGCGCCGAGGCCAGCGGCGCGGGCCTTGTGAAAGATCGTCTCGCAGGCCGCGAGAAATTCCGGCCGGTCGTATTGTTCGGGCATTCCAAGGCTGCACGATAAATCGTGCGGGCCAATGAGCACGGCGTCGAGGCCGGGCACGGCGAGGATTTCGTCGAGCGCCGCGATGGCGGGGAGGCTTTCGATGTTCACGATGAGGAGCCGGTCTTTCGCGCCGCGTCGCAGATAAGCGTCGAGATGCGGCTCGCTCTCCTGGCCTTCCAAAAGTTGTTGCAGCATTTGCCCCTTGATCGGGCGCAGCTTCACGGCGCCGCGCAACGCGCGCACCTGCCCGGCATTCTCCACATAGGGCGCGATGACGCCCGCCGCGCCGCCATCGAGCGCCATGGTGGCGGCGAAGGGGTCCGGCGCGGGAATGCGAACGATGGGCGCGAGGCCGAGCGCGGCATAAGTCTGGCACATCCAGGAAAGCTGGGCCCGGTCCAGCGCGATGTGCTCGGTATCGATGAAGACGAAATCCAGCCCGCATCCGCGCACGACTTCCGGCCAGCGCGGCGAAGGGGAGACGATGAGCGTGCCGAAGACGTGGCGGCCCGCGCGCAGGTTCTCCATCAATTCGGAGGCGTTCATCGTCCCTTCCTCATTTCGGGCTGGGCGCCAGCCGGAATTTGCCGAAGCAGATGTGCGTGCGATTCCGCTCCTTTGTCCCGCTATCCCAGACGGCGCGAAACTCCCCGGGCGCGATTTCCAGGAGCGTGGGATACGAATTGTGCGCGGAGGAATCGTAGAATGTCTTTTCTTCGGTCCACGCGCCGCCAGTGGGCTGCACTTTGTAGCGCAGTGCCATGCGGCTCCAAGCCGGGCCGTCGCTGTAGATGTAAAGGTCCGCGCCATTGGCCGCGCGGGTAAAGAAGGCCTTCGCATTGGTGTTCCAGAGATCCGGCTCCTCCATGGCGGGCGTCCATGTGCGGCCGCCGTCCTTGCTCACGCTCGAGAAGGCCCGCGGCGGTTCGAGCGCTTTGCCCTCGTTTTCATATTGCGCGGCGCGCATCACGATTTTCAGTTCGCCGGCGCCGAGGCCGATATTTCCTTCCTGAAGGAAAACGCGGCCAGTTTCGGGCTGCGGGATGTAGCCGGCCAGCCGCCACTCCAGGAGGCTGGTGCTGCTGAGCACAAAGAGATCGCGCGAGCCCATCGGATCGTTGCGGCGCGTATTGCGATGCACCGGCATCAGATAGCGCGGCTGGCCGTTTTCCACGACGCGATAGAGGCCTCCGCTCACGGTGATGAGCGGCCCGGTGTAGTGCATCGCCAGTTCGACCGGCGTCCATGAGCGCCCGCCATCGCCGCTGAAGGCCGCGGCGAGATGCGAGTCCTCACTATGCGCGTAATTCATCGGGCAGCGGATCGCGAAGCACCAGAGCACGTCCTGTCCCGGCGGCTTGTAGATGACGGGATTGGCGTAGGCGAACTGCATGTTCCCGAAATGCTGGTTGTGGTCGAAGACGAACGCCGGTTCGCTCCACTTGTCCCCGTCGTCTGTCGAGACGCTGGCGTAGATGTCGCCCATGTCCGTTTTGCCCGGAATGCCCGCGCCAAACGCGACGACGAGATATTTCGGCTTCCACTCGGCGATCGATGGCTCCCAAAGGAGCGCCGCGCCCGGATGCTGCTCGACGCTGCGGACCACGCGCACATCCGCGACGTCCCCCTTATAGTCGGCGGTCTGGGCGAATGCCGCCGCTGAGGTGAAGACGATTGCCAGGAACGAGGGAAGAAGGGGGTATCTCACGGGGTGAATGGGATTTTTGTTGACGGGAGGCAACCATTGAAACGCGGACGCGCCCACGCCAGCCCGTTCCACTGGTCATTCCAGTTGACCAGTGAGGACGGCAGGCGCCAGTCGATAGCCGCACCGGACGCCAGACCCCAAAACGACGACGGCGACCAACTCGTGAGAGCGGTCGCCGTCGAAAGTGGATTGGGATTTTAGCGGATCGCCCGAGTTTATTACTTCGGGGCATCGGCCGCCGGCGTGGCGGCGGCCTTTTTCTTCGAGCCTCTCACGGAGGGGGTGCTCCCGAAATGCACGGAATAGGCATTGAGCGTATCGCCGTCCTTCACATAGGAACCCGTGAGGTAGACGCCCACGGCGATGTCGTCGAACGTCTTGGCTTGCTTGGTGGCTTTATCCAAAATCTTGGTTTTATCGGTCACCACGAAGACGCGGTCGCCCTTCTTTTCCGCGAAGGTAAAGGTCTTCTTTTCCTTGTCCACGGCGGCCACGGTGCCGGTGTAGGGGATGGGCTTCGCGGCCTTGGTGGCGGCGTCAGCGGCCGCGGGAGCCGGCTTTTCAGCGGTGTCCGCAGCCTGCGCCATAAAGGGCAGGCCGGCGAGAATGAGGCTGAGAGCGAGAATGCTTGGGAGTTTGATTGGTTTCATTGGGGATTGGGGTTTGTGGAAATTGACTGCCAATACTCCTATGGGGGGAACTCGGGGGTTTAATCAAACCATTTTTTCCACCTCGATGAGCTATCGCGGGCGGTATCGATACCCGGCGCCGCGCACGGTCTCGATGATCTCCGGATTGGCGGGGTCGATTTCGATTCGCTTGCGCAGCTTGGCGATGTGCTGGTCCAGCGTCCGGGATTCGGGAAAGTAATCGAGCCCCCAGCAGCGATTGAGCATCGCGTCGCGATCCACGACCTGGCCCGCGAGTTCGTGCAGCATCTGAAGGATGCCAGCTTCGCGCGGCGATAGGTCGATGGAGTCGCTCCCCCGCTCGGCGCGCAGTTCGCGAGGATAGACGATGAGATCGCGCATGACGAAGCTTCGTTCCAAACCGGCCGGGGCTTGCGAGCGCCGGAGGGCGGCGCGAATCCGGGCGAGAAACTCGTGCTTCCCGAAGGGCTTGCGCATGAAGTCGTCCGCGCCCAGTTGCAGGCCGACGACCACATCGATCTCCTCGCTTTTCGCGGAAAGAAACAGCACGGGGACCCGAGCATTCGAAGCGCGCACCCGGCGGCAAACTTCGTAGCCGTCCATTTCGGGCATCATGATATCCAGGCAGAGGAGATCCGGCTGGTGTTTCTCCCAAAGCGCCAGCGCTTCGCCCCCGTGGCGGGCGAGCAGCGCGGTGAAGCCCTCCGATTCCACGCACGCGCGCAGGGCGTCGAGGGTGATCGGGTCGTCGTCGGCGAGGAGCAGTTTCATGCGGCGGAGATGGCGGAAAGCGGGCCCGCGGGCGGCGCCGGAACGCGCAATTCAAACGAAGCGCCGCGGCTGCTCGGGACGAGTCGGAGCGAACCACCCATGGCGATTGCAAGGTCGCGGGCGATGGCGAGGCCGAGGCCGGTCCCGTTTGCGCCTTCGTTCACGCGGCTGCCGAGGCGTTCGAACGGGAAAAAAATCCGCTCGGCGGCTTCCGCGGGAATGCCGGGGCCCTGGTCGGTGACCGTCACCGTCAGCGTTCCGTCCACCAGCGCGCCATCGATCGTCGCCACCCCGGCGGGAGCGTATTTCTCCACGTTGGAAAGCAGGTTCGCGAGGATTTGCGCGAAGGCGTCCGCATCGAGCAAACAAGCCGCGGTGAGATGGCCGCCGCAGCGGATTTCGACCGCGCGCCGCTGAAAGGAAGGCAGGAACTGCTCGACCACGCCGCGAATCACGCTTGCCGGGACGCAGGCCCGCGGCTCGGCGCGAAGCTTGCCCTGTTCATGGCGGGAAAAGGTGAGCACATTGTCAATGAGCCGGCCGAGCCGCCGCGCCTCCTCCTGGACGAGCGCCAGCCGGCGCGCGGCCTCCGGGGTGTCTTCGAGCAAATCCGAAGCGAGGTCCACGTTGAGAAGGATGTTCGTGAGCGGCGTGCGCAGCTCATGAGAAACCCGGTTGACGAACGAAACGCGTTGCGCGGCAAGAGCGGACGCGCGGCGCTGCTGTTCGAAGACCACCGTGCCCAGGAGCGCCACACAGACAGCCAGAACGCTGCTGGCCGCAAGCACCGCGGAATCGTAATGGACACGCGTGACCCGCCGGTCCCAGGAAGCCAGCTCCCAGGCGCCGAGATGGCTTCGAAATGGAAGCAGCAAATCCGGCCGATCCGCCACGGCGGCGCCTTCCGTCAGCAGCGCCTTTCCATCACCTATGCGGAATTGATCCGGCCCGCGACCGGCGCGCACCGGCTCGAAACGCGGCTCCGCCCAAGCCTTTAGCCACTCGCTGATCGCGGTTTCCACGGCGGCGGGATCGATGAGGAGCGCGACAACTTCATCGGAAGCCACGCGAGCCCAGAAAATCACCGGTTTGCCCGGCTCCTCGATCCAGCCGCTCCGTTCCCCTTGCTCGTCGAAAAGCTTTTCTTTCGACAGCAGGACGCTCGGCGGAATCCCGGCGCCACGTGGATTCTCAAACGCAGGGATCGGGATATGCCCGTTGACCGCCCTTCCAATCTGCACGTGGATATCAGACCCCGCCTGCTTCGGATTTCGATGAAGGAGCGAGAACTGGCGAATGCCGATCAATTGGTCCGCCGCCTCCCGCACCGCGAAGGCATCATAAGGTTTGCCCGTGCGGGCGAGACGCGTCAGGTCGCTCTCGTACAACGTTTCCAAGCGCTGGAGTTCGACCTGCAATTCCCCGGAAAAACGCCGGAGCGCTTCGCGGTCGCGCGCCAGGCGCACACTCTCCACCTGGCGCGCCAACCGCATCCCGCCGCAAAAGATCAAGGCGGCGAGGAGGAAAAGCGAAAGCAGAATGGCGCGGGGGGTGACGGAAAACATCGGCGCGGAAGGATGACGGAAAAGCCCGCCGGGCTCAAGCCGGGCCATTAGGTCGAGGCCATGATCCTGGCGGGCATCCCGATTCGCCGAGGAGAGCGCCACCCATCCAATGAATCGCGTTCCGTATGATTACGGTTCGTTGGTGGTGGCCCGGACAAAGACGAGCCACGTGCGTCCGGCATCGGTGCGCTCGCTGACGCCATCAGCCAATGGCGGATTCAGCGTGCCGACCAGGATCGGCCGCCCGGTGGGAATCGCCTGACAGGTCGTGAATTTCCTCGTCTGGAATATTGCCTGGGGCGCAAAACCGGCGCCTGCCCCCGTCCCCTTGAGGTCGCCGAGATACGCGCTGCTTTGGAAAACTTCGTTGAGATCGACAATCGATCCATCCGCGGAGACCACGGGTTCGACCTGGAGAGAAACTCCGAGATTGCGGGATTCGAATGTATCAGCGCTTCCAGGGATCCTATCGGGATTTGGCGCAGTATGATTCGTCTCCACAGTCTCGGTCACGGTGGCGGCTTTTCCGCCTTCTTTTTTGGGCGGATCATCCTGCTTTTCCACCGCGGGTCCGGTCGTGGTGGTGGTGCGGTGGTTTTCCTGCACGGTTCCCGTCCATTGCGTTGGTGAATAGCCGCTCGCGTAAAAGAACTCTTGAGTCTCCTCATTGTCGGAATTCTGACCCGACGAGGCATTCAAACTCATCACGTGTTCCAATCGAGCCCGTTTGTCCCCGATCAAGGTTTGGATTTTTTCCCACGGCGCAGGCGAGAGGACAGGCGCCTGAAGGATGTCGCGAGCCAGAATGAGATCGAGCGAATAGCAAGTATACTCCAGATGCACTTCGGAAAACTTTGGCATCTCGGGCGTCGACAGCTTCGATGGCTTCGACGGCGGCTGGGCCGGCGGCGCCGGTTTTTGCAAGCTGATATGAATGAACGCCAGCCACACTTGGGAGGCGCCGCCTCCGTTGGCGATGCCAGCCAAGGTTGGAGGAGAAAAGCTGCCGAGGAAATGCGGTTCGCCATCCGTTGCTCCGGCCGTCAAAACTAATTTCTGGGACGTAAACTGCGGCTGGGAGACCGCCGCAAAGCCCGCGACCGAGCCAATATCCCGGAATCCGGCAAGGCCCACACGGCTCAGCGCAAGATTGATATAGGATGTGTGCCCGTCTGGGAAAACACCGGGCTCGAATTCGATGGTATCACCTAAATTACGCGGAGTCCACTCTGTGGGAGTGGGGGCGTCCCAAGTGGTCTGCGGCGGCAAAAAAAGGGACGCGAAACGCACCTCATCGATGGACTGGTTCACCGCTCTCTGTCCGGCTTTCGTTGACAGCGCCGTCAGGATCTCAAGCCGCGCTTTGGCTCCGGCAGCCAGGTCCGTGATGCGCCGATAGCGCGCGGCGCTGCCGCGCTCGGAATCGAGGATCCCCGCAGCGTCATTCTTGTCGAGGGAATAGACTTCCAGCACGAGCAGGCAATTCCCGCGGTTCGGTTCCTTTGCGTTCGGAGCGGCGGAAGCAGGCGCGCCTTTGACAAATGGATCACCGCCCGAGGGAGCCTGGGAGTGAAGTGTGAACGCCGGCGCGAACGCCAGCAGTGAGGAGAGGAGGGAACGAGTGAGTGGTTTCATTGCCGCCATCCTCGCGCACGTCCGCATCGGCTGGGTCAACGCGGCGTCTTCAGCGTGTAAAAGTTCTGTAAATGGAGCGTCGCCTGGCACATGCCAGCCGGCGGCGCTACTTGGAGATCCGGCGGTCCACTTTATGGATTGCCGCCTGGGCGGTGCATTTGATGAGGATCTCATCGATGCACACGTGAGCGGGACGGCTGGCGCACCACACGAGCGTTTCCGCGATATCTTCCCCGATGAGCGGTTCGATGCCTTCATAGACCTTCGCGGCGCGAGCGGCGTCGCCCTTGAAGCGCACCATCGAGAATTCCGTCTCGGCCAGGCCGGGATCGACGGTGCCGACGCGGATGCCCGTCCCGCACAATTCGAGGCGCAGCGCGCGCGTGATCTGCAATTCGCCAGCCTTGGCCGCGCAGTAAGCCGCGCCGCCCTCATAGGCGACGCGCCCGGCGATGGAGCCGATATTCAGGATCGAAGCGCCGGCGTCCCGAGGCATGAGCGGAAGCACCGCGCGCGTCATTCGGAGGACGCCAAGCACGTTGGTTTGCATCATCGTTTCCCAATCTTCATCCCGGGCTTCCGCGACGGTTTCCATGCCCTGGGCGCCGCCGGCGTTGTTGATGAGCACGTCGATATTCGGCGTAAGCTCCGCACTCCACTTCACGAACGCTTCCACGCTCGCAGTTTGGGAGACATCGAGGGCATGCGCACGCGCCGACTTTGCTCCGGCTTTTCGCGCCTCCTCCGCGACGCTCTCCAGGCGATCCACACGCCGGGCCCCAAGCAGCAGATTGCAGCCCTGGGCTCCAAACGCCACGGCGGTCGCCGCTCCAAATCCGCTGGAAGCTCCGGTGATCAGCACCCATTTGTCTGCGAGTCGATATGCCATAAAAAGAAGAGTCAGCTCAGGAAAGCATGCCCCGCGCGTCCACGGCAATCTGTAACGCCGAGCCGTCCGCTTCCCGCCACCAGAGGGCGCTCTGAAGATTGACGCAGGGGCAGATGTGGTTGGGAATCACGGTCACGCGTTCGCCGACCTTGGGGCGCTTCTCGCAGCGCGTAACGTCCACCTGGCCGTGCTCTTCGCTGAGCTTGGAAATCCGGGCCTCGGGATATTCGACGATGTGGCCGTGTCCGCTGTCGCGAGCCGGAGCGCAGAGATCGCTCGTCAGCGTCTTGGTGCCGGCATCGATGACGAATTGATTCTTCACCGCATCGCTCACCACGGTGCAAACGATCCGCGCGGCGCAGTCCTGCCAGTCGCAGAAGCCGCCCCGCACGGTGTTGTAGTCGTTGAAAATATAAGTGCCGGGCCGGATCTCCGTGTAGGGAGTGACGAGATGCGATTGATAAGCAGTGGGGGTTGAGCCGCCGGAAACGATCTCCGCGCGAAGGCCGTGACTGGCCCAAAGATCGATGGCTTCCTGGAGTTGCGCCGCGACACTCGCCAGCGGCCCCGCCTGTTCATTGGCTGGCTGCCAGATGTGGCCCGGGTAGCACATGATGCCATCCAGGCGCAGCCCGGCCGCCTTTTCAACCCGTTGCGCGAGATCCAGGGACTCCTCGGCGGTCGCCACGCCGGTGCGATGCATGCCCACATCGATTTCCACAAGAATCCCAATGGTGTTCCCGGCGGCGCGCGCCGCCTGATCGAGCGCATCCACGGCGGTCGCGGTATCGATGGCGACCCGGAGCGTCTTTTCCCGCGCCAACGCGGCAAGCCGCGTCGTCCGCGCCACGTCCACCGCCGGGTAAGCCACCAAAAGGTCTTCGGAAGCCACCGCCATTTGCTCCGCTTCCCCCACCTTCGCCATGGTCAACCCCACGGCGCCCGCTTCGATCTGCATGCGCGCCAGCATCCGGCTCTTGTGCGTCTTGGTATGCGGCCGAATGCTCAAATGATGCTCCGCGCCATAGCTGGCGAGACGCTTGACGTTTCGTTTCACAGCCGCGGCCTCGATCACGAGGGCCGGCGTCGGGATTTCTTCGAGGGGGCGATTCATTGTTGAAGGGGGAGATGCGATTTCAGTTCCAGCGACTGGCGCGCGGCAATCCATTTCAGAATATGAATCGCGGACGCTTCAAGAGCTTTCCGGGCCAGTCCGGCTGCAAAAGAAGGGCCGGGAGTTCCCTAAATCAATCCCAAATGCGCGGCGGGAGTTCCGCGATATTCTCGTTGCCTTCCGTCCGGATGGGCTAAACGATGCCCGGCGAAACCCGCCTGCCGCATGCCTCCTCCTCCCTTCCAAAGAAACATCACCCCTTCCCCTCTGTCCGCCAATACGCGGGGAATCATCGTGCTCGCCGTGTGGGCGATCCTGGCGCTCATCTTCATTTGGACTGGCGCTTATACAGTTCCGGCCGAAAGCGTGGGCGTGGTGCAGCGCTTCGGGCGGTATCACACGACCGTCGGAAGCGGCCTGCAATTCAAAATCCCTTACGGCGTGGATGTCGTCACGCTCGAGCCAGTGCGGCGGCAGCTCAAAATGGAGTTTGGATATCGGGACAGCGAGGGATCGAATGGATATGGCAGGGAGTCGGACCCGGAATTGGAGCGGTCCATGGTGACAGGCGACCGGAGCATGGCGCTGGTGGAGTGGACGGTCCAATATCGGATTTCCGATCCGCGCGTTTATCTCTTCGATGTGAAGGATCCCGACGAGACGATGCGCGCCGCGTCCGAAGCGGTGATGCGGGAAGTCGTGGGTGATCGCACCGTCGATGAAGTCATCACCGTCGGCCGGCAGGATATCGAGAGCGAAACACTCGTGAAGCTCAACAAGGTCGCGCAGGATTATCACCTCGGCCTGACCATTGATTTCGTCCAGCTCAAGAACGTGAATCCGCCCCGGCAGGTGCAGGCTTCATTCGATGAAGTCAATCAGGCGCAACAAGAGAAACAAAAGGCGATCAATCTCGCCAACACCGAATACAACAAGACGGTGCCCCTCGCCAAGGGAGACGCCAACCGGTCGATCAGCGAAGCGCAGGGAAACGCGCTGAAAAGGGTCAACGAATCCGAGGGAGACGCCCTGCGGTTCAAGGCGATCTTCGCGGAATATCAGCGGGCGCCGGAGGTGATGCGCCAGCGCATGTACATTGAAACCATGCTGCTGGTGCTGCCGCAAATCGGGCGGAAATACATCCTCGATGAAAAAGGCCAGCAGATCCTGCCCTTCCTGCAACTCTCCCAGGAGAACAAGTAACCATGAAATCCGGCTTTCGCTCCCTGGGCCTCGCTCTGGCCATCATCGTATTACTCGTCGTATTCAAGCTCTGCAGTTACTCCGTCTCGGAGACGGAGCAGGTGGTGCTCACCCGCTTCGGAGCGCCGATCGGCGAACCCGTGACCGAAGCCGGGCTGCATTTTTGCCTCCCCTTCATCACTACGGTCAATCGCATCGATAAACGCATCCTCGAGTGGGACGGGCGCGCCAGCGAAATGCCGACGCGGGACAAACTGTACATTATCGTGGATACATTCGGGCGGTGGCGCATCAGCGATCCGCTCGCATTTTTCATTCGCATGAAGGACGAAGACAGCGCGCTTTCGCGCATCGACGGCATCCTCGGCAGCGAAGTGCGCAATGCGGCCGCCAAGAATGATCTTATCGAGATCGTGCGCACGGATAAGACGCGGAAACCCGTCGTGGACGCGACACTCGGGGAAGGCGCGCCGCCGGACACGCTGCCCTCGCTGCCCCCAATCAATCTGGGAAGGACGGCCATCGAGCAGGAAGTGGTGAAGGCAGCGGCCCCGAAACTGAAAGAGTTCGGCATCGAATTGCTGGATATCCGATTTATGCGGATCAACTATACCGGGCGCGTGACCTCGCCGATTTACGACCAGATGATCAGCAAGCGGCAGGAAATCGCCGCGCAGTTTCGTTCCGAGGGCGGCGCCGAAGCGGCAAAAATCAATGGCAACCGGGAGCGCGAACTTCGCCAAATCGAATCCGAGGCCTATCGTCAGATTCAAACCATCCGCGGCGAAGCCGACGCCAAGGCTGCGGCGATTTATTCCGAGGCGTATAATTCAACCCCCGCGGCGGCGGAGTTTTACCAATTCCAGCGCACCATGGAGGCCTACCCTGGGATGTTCGATCACAACAGCACGCTCGTGCTTTCCACGGATAGCGACCTGTTGCGGTTCTTCAAATCTCCGAATTCCAAGCGCGCCGCGCCTGCTCCGGAAATCAAGCCGGCGCCGACCGCTCCAGCCCCTGCCCCGGCGGCGCCAACTCCTCCCGCGGCGGCGCCGGCGAACTAGCTGGATTCATCGCGTCTCAATAGCTTCCCCGTGCAATCGAGCCGACGCCGCTTTCTTCACCAAATCGGGGCTGTCGGGGTCGCTTCCGCCATGGTCATGCATGGACACCGCAGCGGGTCCGCGATCCTCGGTCCTGGATACTCGAGTGATCAGGCATTCCTGATCGCGCTCGACTCTGGACAGTTCCGCCAGCCCTCCCTATAACGCCGCCGCAATGTCCAGCAGCCTTCCGCTTCAAGTCCTCGAAAAAATCAAAACCGCGCGTCCGAAATTGGCGAAAGCCCGCGTGCTTGTGGGCTTCGATGGCTTCGTTGACACCATTCTTCACGTAGTCGCGCAGCGGGAGTCGGTAAAAAAATACACGCGCCTGGAAAAAATGGGGGATTTCGCCGCGAAGATCGGCGCGGCGGCCGGCTTGAGCGCCAATTTCGAGTTTGTCACCCAGATGGTGAAGCTCGGAGGCAACGGCCCCATCATGGCCAACGCGCTCGGCAGCTTTGGTTCGCCGATCACTTATATCGGAAATCTTGGCTCACCGAATCTTCATCCGGTTTTCGCGGACTTCGCGAAGCACGCCACCGTCCACTCCATCGCCGAGCCGGGTTATACGGACGCGATCGAATTCGAGGATGGCAAACTGATGTGCGGCAAGCACGAGAGCCTGAAGGATGTGAATTGGGCAAGTCTGATCAAACATCTGCCCGAGAAAAAGCTGATCGAGATTTTTAAGCATTCCTCGCTCATCGCCATCGTCAATTGGACGATGCTCACGCAAATGACGGGTATTTGGCAGAAGATCGCCAGCCGGATCGCCCCTCAATTGACGGGAGAAAAGCGCTGGCTTTTCTTCGATCTCGCGGACCCGGCGAAACGCTCGCGGGAGGATCTCGCGGCGGCTTTGAAGCAAATCACCAAATTCGAAAAGCAATTTCGCGTGATCCTCGGCCTGAATCTGCAGGAAAGCCGGCAGGTGGGTGAAGTGCTCGGCTTCGCGCCGCCAGAGGAGACCTACGGCACGGTGACCCAGCACGCAGCCAGGATCCGGGTCGCGCTCAAAATCGATACGGTGGTCATCCATCCCACGCAGTTCGCCTCCGCCGCCGACAGCCACGGCTCCACGCACGTCGTGGGCCCATTCACCGCCAAGCCGAAGCTCACTACGGGCGCCGGAGATCACTTCAACGCGGGATTTTGCATCGGACGGCTCCTCGGGCTGGACCTCGCGGAAAGCCTCCAGATCGGCGTCGCAACGTCCGGCTTTTACGTCCGCAACGCGAAAAGCCCGAAATTGGACGATTTATTGAAGTTCCTCCGCGTGCTGTAAATCGAGGCGGCTCCGTTGTCGGGTCACCCGCAGCGCCCATCCCCGATTTCCGCTTTCGTCAGTGTCCCAGCAGCCAGGTCACTTTGCCTTCCACGGGGCGGACACGCGCGGCGGGACGCGCGCTCGAACCCGCGAGGATTTCGTCGATGATCGGCTGCTTGCCAGCGTCATTGACAAGAAAGACGACGTGCCGGGAAGCGTTAATCAGCGGCAGCGTCATCGTGATCCGCTGCGGCGGCGGCTTGGGCCCCGTGGCGGGAATGACATTGCGCGCGGCTTCCGCCAGCGCCGGAGATCCGGGGAAAAGGGAGGCGGTATGGCCGTCCTCTCCCAGACCGAGAATCAGAATATCGTGCCGGTAGCGGGCTTCGCCGAAGCGCGCGGCGAAGGCGGCGAGTTGCGCTTCGTATTCCTGGGCCGCGGCTTCGGGATCGATCTCTCCACGGATGCGGAACACATTGCCGGCGGGGATGCTGATGCGGTCGAGCAGGGATTCGCGCGCCATGCGGTAATTGCTGGCGGAGTCGTCCGGCGGAACGCACCGCTCGTCGCCGAACGTGATCTGGATTTTCTCCCAAGGCAGATCGCCGATCCCGGCCAGCGTTTCGTGAACGGGGCGCGGCGTATTTCCACCGCTTAAGGCGAGGCGAAATACTCCCGCGCGGGCGATTGCGGCATGAGCCGCCTCGGCGATGAAGCGGGCGGCATCCGGCGCGAAGTCCGGCGTGTGGATGACACTGGGAATTACATCAGTTTGCATGGGATGGAGAATTCGAGCCGTCCGGCCCGGGGTTTGAAGAGGTCGATTTCGATCAGAGTAAGGGAGGCTTTGCGCACGTGAAACGCCATCGGCGTGGAGAGCCCGAGCAGGTAGGCGGCGAACTGGCTGAAATCCGGCTCGTGCCCCACCAGAAGCACGCTCGCATGCTGCCGAAGAGCGGAGATCTTCTCCAATCCGACCGCGGGTTCGAATCCGCAGGCCAGCCACGGCGCGATGCACACCTCGGTGGACACCACACAAGCGGTTTCATGCGCCCTGCGGACCGGGCTGCTCAGAATCAGCGCCGGGCGAATCGCGTGATCCGCCAGGAATCGCGCGACGCCCTTCGCTTGATCGATCCCTTTTTTCGAGAGGGCTCGATCCGAATCCCTTTCCGCCGGCGTATCGGCATCGGCGTGGCGAAGGAGGTAAAGTTGCATTGGATGCTGGCAGTTTGAGTTTTCGTGGTAATGGCGGCGCCCTCGGCCCGCGGCGAACTCTCGGAAGCCCGCGATCGAATTCGCGGCTTCCAGAGCGGATGGATGTCACATCACCATGCCGCCGTCCACCGTGAGCACCTGCCCGGTGATATATTTCGCTTCGGCGCTCGCCAGGAAGGCCACGGCTGCCGCGATGTCCGCGGGTTCGCCAAATCGCCCCAGCGGCACCTGGCCG
>Ga0302319_10010942_pt1 | contig 17240 bp, 17 predicted proteins | sample Bog_T0_2_FD_203319 | JGI IMG/M metagenome (GOLD analysis project Ga0302319, IMG submission 203319) | Peat permafrost microbial communities from Stordalen Mire near Abisko, Sweden - Bog_T0_2 | ecosystem: Environmental > Terrestrial > Soil > Wetlands > Peat | place: Sweden: Abisko, Stordalen Mire...
TCACTCCCGACTTTCGCATCCTCATCGCCGGTCCCGGTGCGGCAGAGGTGAAGGTCCGCCTCGGCCAGCACGGCGACACCTGCGTCGACAACGCCGGAGTGAATGCGCCCTATGTTTTGGTTTCAAGCGTCTTTGACGGCGGCGACTATCGCGTCCAGCCCGGCCAGCGCGTCATGTTTCAGCACGGCAGCCTGAAGGAAGTGGTGGACCAGGAAAAAGAACCCTGCGGCTGCCCGCCACCCGTCCCCGCCCAAAGCAATGAGTTTCCGCTGGCGCAGAGCGAGGGCCTTGCGCCGCTGCCCGCCACAGCTCCAGCCACAACCAAGACTGGCGAGGCACAGCCCCAGCCGATTCCGCCACTGGTCTACAAGGCGGAGGAGCACGCGCCCACGCCGGTTCCGGCCGAGCAGTCCACCGCAACGCCGCCTGCCACTGCCGCGGCGAATCCGCCTGCGCCAAAGAAAAAGACAGGCTTCATCGCGGGTATCAGCCGGTTCTTCCGCCGCATCTTCGGCGCGGAGTGAAAAAACAGGGAACAGGGATTAGGGAATAGGGAAAAGGAAAAGAACCCGGCCAACTTCTACCCTCAACCTGCGCAACCTCCTAGATACGAGCGCAACTGTTGGCCGCCCGCACAAATGAAGGACTGTTCCCTAATCCCTATTCCCTAATCCCTATTCCCTATTCCCTAGTCCCTATTCCCTCGTCTCACATCTCCCGCGCCCGCTCGATCGCCCGAATCACCGCCTGCGCCTTGTTGAGCGACTCCTGGTGCTCCAGTTCCGGCACGGAGTCGGCCACGATGCCAGCGCCAGCCTGCACATAGCCCTTGCCGCCGATGGCCAGCATCGACCGAATAGCAATGCAGGAGTCCAGATTGCCCGAGAAATCCGCGTAGAGCACCGCGCCGCCGTAAGTTCCACGCCGCGTCGGCTCCAGCTCCTCAATAATCTCCATCGCCCGCACCTTGGGCGCGCCCGAGAGCGTGCCGGCAGGGAAGCAGGCGCGCAGGGCATCGACGGCGGTCAACTCCGGCTTGAGCCGCCCCTCGATGGTGCTGACTATATGCATGACGTGCGAGTACCGCTCGACGAACATCAACCGGTCCACCTTGACGGACCCAAACTGGCTCACTCGGCCCACGTCGTTGCGGCCCAGGTCCACCAGCATCACGTGCTCGGCGCGCTCCTTCTCGTCGTGGAGCATCTCGTCGGCCATCGCCTCGTCTTCCTCTTCAGTAGTCCCGCGAGGGCGGGTTCCGGCAATCGGCCGGTACTCCACCTTGCCCTTGTTCACGCGCACCAGCAGCTCCGGCGACGATCCGGCCAGCTCCACTACTGTGGTTGGTTTTAGTTTCTTGGACGAGTGCTTCGCCTGGTCCGGCAGGCCGCCCAGCGGACCCTCCGGCGCAAAGCGCAGGAAGTACATATAGGGGCTGGGGTTCACGGTGCGCAGCGCACGATAGACCTGGAAGCTGTCGGCCTCCGGCTCCACGTCAAACCGTTGCGAGATGACCGCTTGGAAAATGTCGCCCGCGCCAATGTACTCCTTGGTGCGCGCAACGGCTGCCAGGTAATCCTTCTTCGCCGTCCGGTATCTCACCTTCAGCTTGCCCTTGGCCTGTGGGCCCGACGGCAGCTTGGGCAGCGGCTGCCCGAGCCGCGCCTCCAGCTTGTCCAGCCGCTTAACCGCCTTTTCGTAAGCGTCAGATGGTTTGTGCTTTGTCACGTCGGCCGTCACCACCAGCCAGATCTCCTTGCGCACATGGTCGAACGCCAGCACCTCGTCGAAGAACAGCAGGCAGGCGTCGGGAACGCCCAACTCGTCCTTGGCCTTTTCCGGCAAGCGTTCAATCTGGCGCACCGCGTCATAGGAGAAAAACCCCACCGCGCCGGCGCTAAACGGAGGCAGCCCCGGCAGCCGGGCCGGCTTGTGGCCAGAGAGCGCCCGCCGCAACACGGCAAAGATGTCGTCCTCCGTCTGCACGACTTTTCTGCCCTCGGTGATGGTAATTTCGCGCCCGCGCGCAACAATCCGCTTGAACGGAGCCAGTCCGATGAACGTGTAGCGCCCCACCTGCTCGCCGTTCTCAACCGACTCCAGCATGAAACACTCCCGCTCCGGCCACGCCGCCCGCAAGAATGCCGAAACCGGGGTTTCCAGGTCGGCGGCCAGCGTGCGGCAAACGGGGACAAGCGTGTGCTCTTTGGCGAGCGCAAGAAACTCTTTGCGGCTGGGCAGGACGGGATGAATGGAGGCTTTCACTCGCTCAGTGTAATTGCTTTGGAGCTTGAACCAAGAATCTGGCGCCGTCGAATCTGTTCCCAAGGTGGCCCGATGCGTACAATACGTAATTGCGGGCCAGGGAAGCCGAGCCTGACTATTTCATGGGTTCCCGCGTCCATCGCGGACCGCCGGCAGGCAATCGGAATTGGAGAGGTTTATGGCAGGAGTAACCCCGACTATGACTTTGGACCAGGAGATCAATCCCTGGGAGGCGCAAAGCGCGCGGTTCGATTTTGCGGCGCGCAAGCTGAACCTGGATGAAGGCCTGTGGAAGATGCTCCGCACCCCCACGCGCGAAGTCATCGTGCATTTCCCCGTAACCATGGATACGGGCAAGATCGATATGTTCACAGGCTTCCGGGTGCAACACTCGATCGCCCGCGGCCCCGGCAAGGGCGGCATCCGCTACTCGCCGGACGTAACCCTGGACGAAGTACGCGCGCTGGCCAGTTGGATGACCTGGAAGTGCGCGGTGGTCAATATCCCCTTTGGCGGCGCCAAGGGCGGCGTCATCTGCGACCCCAAGAAGATGAGCCAGGGCGAGCTGGAGCGCATGACCCGCCGCTACACGTCCGAGATTATTGATTTCATCGGGCCGGAGAAGGACGTTCCCGCGCCCGACGTCAACACCAACGAGCAGACCATGGCATGGATCATGGACACCTACTCGATGCACATGGGCCACACCGTCACCAGCGTGGTCACCGGCAAGCCGCTGAACATCGGCGGTTCGCGCGGGCGCATCGAGGCCACCGGACGCGGCGTCATGCTGGCCTGCGACGAGAGCCTGCGCTATCTGAATATGCCCATCGACGGCTGTCGCGTTGTGATTCAGGGCTTCGGCAACGTCGGCTCCAACGCCGCGCGCCTCATGACCGAGCGCGGTTACAAGATCGTGGGCGTGGCCGAGCTGGATGGCGGCCTGTCCAATCCGAGTGGCATCGACATTCACCAACTGGTCGAGTACAAGTACCGCAACGGCACCACCCTTGGATTCCGCGGCGCCGAGGCCACGCCCAGCGATGAACTGCTGGTGATGGATTGCGACATTCTTATCCCCGCCGCCACTGAGAACGTGATCACCAGCCGCAATGCCGACGCCATCAAGGCGCGCATCGTTGTCGAGGGCGCCAACGGTCCCACCACCGCGGTGGCCGATGACATTCTCGCCGAGAAGCGCATCTTCATCGTGCCCGACATTCTGGCCAACGCCGGCGGCGTGACGGCCAGTTATTTTGAGTGGGTGCAGGACCGCCAGGGCTACTTCTGGAAGGAAGCCATCGTCAACGAGCAACTGGAAACCATCCTGCGCGACAGCTTCGACGACGTGGTCCGCTACGCTGAAGCGCACAACGTGAACAACCGCATCGCCGCCTACATGCTGGCCATCGACCGCGTATCGTTCACCATCCGCCAGCGCGGCATCTACGCATAGTTCGTGCTTTGGAAGGGCGTGGCTTTAGCCACGCCTTTCACTCAAACGAAAAGGGAATCCCTCGTCCCACTTCTACAGTGCAATAATGGAGCTAAGCCGGAGGCGCCTCTTCCGGCTCCGCGCAACCCGCATGAACCTGCCCAACTCCATCACGATGAGCCGGATCGTCATGATCCCGCTGCTGCTGTGGATCCTTTCGCCGCACTTTACGTGGCTGGGGTCCAACGGCGAGCAGGAGATTGCCGCATCGGTCTTGTTTGTGCTGGCTTCGATTACCGACGGCCTCGACGGCTACCTGGCCCGCAAACGCAAGCAGATCACCACCATCGGCATGTTGCTTGACCCCATCGCCGACAAGATCATGGTCACCGGCGCGCTGATCGCCCTGGTGGCCTATAACCCCCAGGTGGTAAAAGTCTGGATCGTGGTGGTCATCATCGGCCGCGAGTTCCTCATCTCAGGGCTGCGCGCCATCGCCTCGTCTGAAGGTTTTACCATCCAGGCCAGCGACCTGGGCAAGCTCAAGACAGTCGTCCAGATTGTGTCGGTGGTTTCCGCCATTCTGGCCCATCATTGGTTTCAGTGGCAGATCGGCGTCGTGATTATTCCCGTCAAGTGGATGGCCATCGCGGCCATGTACTTCACCGTGCTGGTGTCCACCATCTCCGCCATCGACTACTTTGTGGGCTTCTGGAAGCAGATCGACCACGCCTCAAAGGATCGCCGCAAGAAGTCGTTTGTGCTTACCCGGCGCAAGTCGGCGAGTACGCCTTAAGCTGCTTCGCTCATTTACAAATTGAAATAGAAGACGGGAGCCATCGATGCCGGGACAACTCGTGGACCTTTGTCTAAAATTTGCCAAAATCGATCGGAAGAGAGTCTGACTTTTTCTCTTCTTCTTGTTCCGGCTTTGCCTCAAACTCAATGAGGCCGAACGTGTTCGGTCCGGTCCTTGTAAAAATTCGGCGATCCTTCACGTATCCGCCAAGCGAACCACTCAGAGAAACGCGACTTTGTTTATCTAGTGGTTTCCCTATGAATTCCAGGATCGTCGAAATGTGTTGGGGACTGCCTTCGCGCTTCAGAAACACTTGAACCTGAGCAAGCGCACTTCCGGGCCGGAGCTCCCTTTGGGAATTCTGCGCCTGGTCTTCTTTGGGGAGGAGTTTGAAGGAATCCTGGACGGCCTGTGCATACACGCGAGCGTCCCTTAGTTGCTGTTCGAGCCTGTCTATTTCGGCGAGCTTGCGGTCAATCAGTTTTTGAAGGCTTTCTCGTGCTCCCATTTTCCATCCCTCTTTCCATAATGTACACGTGATGGGGAAGATGGGCAAGAATTGAATTTTAGTAACCAAGCCGTCTTGAATCTAGCAATCAAGGCGTCACGAATGTTGATACAATTCATGCGGAGAGGGCCCAATGGCTGAGAATGAACTGTTTCATCTAGGGTATATCGTCGATCAACTCGAACGGTCTAAGGCTGTTCACGCCAATGGGGCGGAAATTTGGGATGCTCGAACTCTTTTTGCAGTTTTGGGATATTCCGATTGGACGAATTTTAAAGCCGTCATTCAAAAGGCAATGACGGCTTGCGACAATTCCGGTGTTTTTTCTGCAAACCATTTCCGTGAGTTCACGGACATGGTTGGGATCGGAAGCGGGGCAAAGAGAAAGATTGAAAACTGCCACCTTTCACGGTACGCCTGCTACCTGATTGCCATGAACGGCTCCTCAGAGAAGCCGGAGATTGCGACCGCACAGACATATTTTGCTGCGCAGACACTTCGATCTGAGGCTGAACAGGCGTTGACAGAAGAGCAGCGTCGCCTGATGCTCCGTGACCGCGTAAAGGGTGCAAATATCAAGCTCGGCGGAGCAGCTAAGGAAGCCGGCGTCCAAAGCCAGAACTTTGGGATCTTCTAGGACGCGGGATATAAAGGTCTTTATGGCGGGATTGGAGTAAAGGCTATAAAAGAAAGAAAGGGGATCGGAGCAAAAGAGGAACTACTGGATTGCATCGGCCGTGCGGAGCTCGCTGCAAATGAGTTCCGGATTACTCAGACTGAAGAGAAACTTCGCATCGGCCAAATTCGCGGCGAACAGAATGCAATCAACACTCACCACGAAGTCGGCAAGAAGGTTCGGAAAGCGATTAAAGATATTGGCGCAACCATGCCTGAGAATCTACCTGCAGAGTCTTCGATTAAGAGGCTTGCGGCAACTGAAGCGAAGGCGGGCAAGAAGCGGCTAAGACCGAAGAGCGAAGGTTGAAAAGGAAAAATTCGACGTGCTGTTCGGTCGCCTGATGAAAGCATTCCCCGGAACGGCGAAGATCATAACCCCGAAGTGGGAGACTGATGAGCTTCGCGCCCCGAAACTGGCGCTGTGAGCTCCTGGTATTGAATCCCTTGCGGGGTGCCCGAAGGCCGCGCTTCCGATAGTTCAGAAGCCACATATCTTCGCAAAAGAGAAAAGCCCCGGCCATGGCCGGGGCTTTTTGCCTCAAAGGATGCGAGGGGCAGGTTGCTATGCCAGCGCAGGAACCGCTTCAGGCATGCGGAGGACCGGTGGTCCAACGGGCGCCGTCATCTGCGCCGGAACCGCCGCCGCGGGCTGCGCATGACCCGAGCGGGTCAAGCGGTGGACGAAGTGGTAGGGCGGCCACGGACCGGAGACCTGCATCTGGCACTCCCGCATCATGGCGCTGGTGGTCGAAAACTTGTTCTGGTAGCGCTCCACGCACTTGCGGTCGATCAGGTGCGCAATGTCCAGAACCATCTTGCCGCTTTCGGTGAGACGGCAACTCACTTCTTCATCCAGAGGCATAAAGAGCCGGTGCATCTGGAAGCTCACCGCCCGGGCACGTGTCTGCCGCTCCCTGGTGCGGGCCGCGTTCTCTCGCAGATTGCTCAGATACTCCCGGCCTACACCTTCGGCCGGTTGATGTTTATCGGTCTCCCGGCCACAGCAGTCGTCCACGAAGATCTTCAGGTGCATTTCGGTCTTGCCGCGCAGCTTGTCGATGTTGCCAAGAAACTGCCGCTGGTTGGAGCGAATCGACTTGCGCAGAGTTTCGTCGTCGTTGAAGACGGTCCCAAACCGGAAGGGCAGCACCGTCGAATGCTGAAAGCAGTCGGCGATCACCCGTGCGTGATCCACGCCGGATTTCTGGTTCAGGGTCTCCGCGGGGTTGTGTTCGCTCACGATCACGGCCAGGTCGCTGGCGGGATAAAGAAAGACCTGGTTGCCGCTCACTCCGACGACAGATTCCATCGGAACAGGTTTGCGATGACGTGCCAATTCAGGAAATGCTTGCTTTTCACCGATGCAGTAGGCATACCATGCCATGACGAGACACTCCGATTGCGTGCGCTGGTAAGCGCCGCTCGTTGGTAAAACTTAGTGAACTTGGGATTAACTGCATAGTTGGCGAGGTGCCGGGCCATATTGAGCAGACCCGGGTGAACTATGCCGAATACTAGCCCTTTGAAAAGACGACTGGCAATGATTCAAATCACTAAGTCGGGAAAAGGTAGCAAAATCAATCGAGTTCCTATTCATGCAATTGATAAAGCTATTGACACCATGAATACAAGTTTCATTTTGGACAGCCAGATCCGCTCGGAATATGCAATGCATTCACGCCGAAGCAAGGAGCTGCATCGATTGCCTGCAATGGAGGAACTTCTTTGAATGGCATAAACTCAAACCCTTCAGCGATGCCCTCCAGCTTTGGGCCTTACGGCAGCACCCGCCGGATGTGCAGATAGAGGATTACGTTCACGAGAATCGACACGGCCAGCAGGGCCAAGGCAAAGAACGCGAATGTAGTCACCTTGGTGCCCACGGTCTTCAGATCTTCGAGAAGTTCCTGTTGCTCCAGCGTATTGCGGTCCGTAGCTTCGCGGACCATCTCCAACTGGTCCTCGACCCGTTTCAGCGACGTGTTCTGCTCGACGATCTGATTGCGCAGATCGCGATGCTGCGTCTGAAGCTCGGCCAGGCCGTCCTCCAGGGGCTCAAGATTCACCGGTGGCGGCGGCGGGTGCGGTTGCGGGTGCTGAGTCAGGACATTCGAGACGGCTGTCCCGATGTTTCCGTCCAGCAGAGGCAACAGCTTGTGGACAAACGGCAGCGCCAATTTCAGGGCATTGGCCGCCCACTGCAGGCTGGGGGGCAGTTCCCCCAGAGAGGGCGGGGTCGTATTGGCCAGCGCGCGCCCTGGCGGCGGAGGCGTCGCACCCAGACGCTGGGAATCGTCCTGAACCCCCATCAGCGAAGATGGGCTGCCGGTTCCAATCGGCAACGGGGACCCAACAGCGCGCGGTTGCAGGTCGCCGGGGGTCGGCGCGCGCCGGCCTTGGCCGTTCGGTCCCTTGAATCCAAAACCCTCTGAATCGTTCATGCCTTCCTTCTCCCTCCACTATATAAGGGATTGCCGCATCCTATAAGATTTCAGCCTCTTGGGTGAAATTCGCTGCGCTTCGCGCGTCCAGCAGCGAATGCCGGAGCCGGTGTGCCGTGCCTGAAGCCGTTCCCCTCGGAACCCCCCAGGCGCCCCCAAACGAAGTAGAAGCGCATCCGCAGGCAAAGGCTGAAGCGGTCTGTTATGAACAACCGCGAGGTCCGTGATCGCGTATCCTCGTAGCCAGGAGAAATGAGTGAATCCCGTTCTTGCCCGTTCGCTGCGCAGCCTGCAACGTAACATCCTGGCTGGCATCATCACCATCGGACCGCTGTTCGTTACCTACCTGATCTTCAGCTTCCTTCTGGGCATCCTGGCCAAAGCGGGTTTGCCCGTGGTGTGGCTCCTGGCCGCCATCTTCCCTGGGGATTGGCTCGCCCAGCCGTGGTTGCAGTCCGTGATGGCTGTCGTGTTGACCCTGGTGGTGCTTTTCGTGGTGGGTCGCGTCACCTCGCAGGTGGTGGGCCGTCAGGCGTTCAAGCTCTTTGAGGCCGCGCTTGACCGGCTGCCCTTTGTCGCAAAAGTCTACACGTCCGTGCGCCAGCTTCTTGACAGCATGATGGCCAAGAATGAATCCAGCCAACGCGTGGTGCTGGTCGACTTTCCCATCCCCGGCCAGAAGAGCATTGGCTTCCTTACCCGCACGATGACCGACGAAACCACCGGCGAACTGCTGGCTGCGGTTCTGCTGCCCAATTCCATCAACCCGACCTCTGCCTTTTTGCAGATCCTTCCCATCGACCGGGTCACCGAAACCGACATGAACATGGAGCAAGCCATGAGCATGTTGATGACCGGCGGCGCCGTCGGCCCGGATAAAATCCGGTTCACCAAGCCTGCGCTCCCAGCGCCTGAGGACCCTACGCCGCCTGCGCCCTCGGCTTGACCTTGGCGAGGGATTTGTTCTTCGCCGCAACCCAAATATCGTGATCCATCTGCAACCCAAGCCAGAGCTGTGCGGAAGTGCCAAAGTAGGCGCTGAGCCGCATGGCGGTATCCGCCGTAATCGACCGCTTGCCGCGCACCAGGTCGTTTACCCGCGGCGCGGAGACGTGCAGATCCTTGGCCAGCCGGTAGCTGGAGAGCCCTAGCGGCTCCATGAACTCTGTCTTGAGAATATCGCCGGGATGAATCGAGTATGCGAAAGGGATCTTCTTCATGGCGTCTCCTCGCTGACCGGTTCCTCCACCGCCAACTCCTCGCCCGCGTGCCCGCTTTCCTCCGTGATCTTGCGCAGGCTTACGTGCTCGAAGCGGGCCCAGATCAGGCCCACCGGCACGATGCTCAGGAAGGTGACCAGCAGCAGGGTAGCGGCGCAGGCGGTGGATGCCTCCGGCGAAGCGCCAAAGAAGCTGGCCATTGCAGCGGCCACAAATCCAATCTGCGAAAACCACCCCAAAATAGGCAGTTGAAACACGCTGGCAGTACCGCTGACGGCCAGCAGCAGGATGCACTTGGGAAGGTCCATCGCAGTCAGCGGCGGACTCGCTGTGAAGGCCCGCATCGTTTCCAGGTAGGCCAGCGTGATCAGCATCCACATGGTCAGCGAGAGCGTCGCGGCAATGGCGAAATCGGAGAACGACCGTATCGTGTCCAACCCGGCGCGGAAGGCGCGGATTCTGTTGCCTACGGCTGCCCCAAGCTTTTTTGAGATGAGCCCAAACGCGCCCTCCATGAACGAGGCGACCATGCCGCCGGCCAGCCGCACGGCCACCAGAAACAGACCAGCCAGAAGCGTGATCGCCAGTCCGCCGTAGCCGGCCTTCTTCAGCTCCTCAGGATGCGGCAAAGCGCCCGGCTGGCCGAACCAGACGGTGAACAGAATGACGGAAGAGATAATCAGCGCCATGGCGCCGAAGTCGAAGAGCCGCTCAACAATATAAACAGCGATCTGGGTGCTCAGCGGCAGGGCCGTCCTTTTCGAGACCAGGTAAGGCCGCACCGGGTCCGCGACCCGGCCAATCAGCGCCACCGCCGTAAAGCCGATTACCTGCGCCCCCAGCAGCGAGAACAGCGGGACCTTCTTGTTGTGCCTCATCAGCAAGGCCCAGCGCACCGCGCGAAAAACGTAGCCTACATAGATGCAGCCGACGGCAATGCCGATCTTGCGCCAGTCCGCGAGCGCCAGTTGTGCGCGGAAGACGCGAAAGTCGAAGTGAATCTTGTCGCGTCCCCAAAACAACAGCGCCGCCAGCGCCAGCACCACCACCAAGCCCACAATCCATTGCTTCTTCTTCAAGCGTTCTCCGTTCTGAATCCTTCCACAGCTCTCAAGTCTAGTTTCTCATCCTTGAATGAACGCGGAATGAAGCCTAGCGGGAACCCTTTTCTCCGGCTGAGGATGCAACCACCTGTTTCGCCTGCGCCTCGCGAGCCAGCACGCGGCGATTGAACTCGTGAATCACCCGCGCCACGTAAGCCTGCGTCTCCCGGTAAGGCGGAATGCCGCGATACTTGTCCACCGCCAACGGGCCGGCGTTGTAGGCGGCCAGCGCCAGCGCCAGGTTGTCGTGGTAGTGGGTGAGCAGGGAATCGAGATAAACCGATCCGCCGCGCACATTCTCTTCGGGCTTGAAGCTGTCTTCCACGCCCAGAGTGGCGGCTGTTGAGGGCATCAGCTGCATCAGCCCCCGGGCGCCGGCGTGGCTGACCGCGCGGGCGTTGCCGCCGCTCTCAGCTTTTACCAGGCTGGCCAGCAGGTCCACATCCAGGTTGTGCTCCTGGCCGGCTTTCGCCAGCATCTCGCCCAGGTCGGCCTCGCTGAGCCTGGCCCCCGTGCCGGCCTCAGGCCTGGGAGCCTTATCCTCAGGCCTTGCAGCCTGCAAGGTCGAAGCAGGCTCCGCCGCAGAGCCCGCCAGCGAAGGCGGATTGGGAACCCTCTCCACTGCGGCAACCTCCCGCGGCGCGAGTTCGATGTAGTTGTCTTCACCCGCGCTCAGGTAGAGCCGGACGCGGCCCTCGACCTCCGCGTGGTGGTCGCACTGCATCTCAAACCCGTTGCGCAAGGTTACCTGCTCAGCTGCCCGCGCGGCCGGAGCAAGCGCCGCAAAAACCGCCGCCAGGCAAGCCGCCGTAATGAATAATCTTGTGCGCATTCCCAACTTCACTTCCCCATCCTAATCATTCAGTGACACTTTCGCAGCAGAAACCTTTGCCACGGCAGCTTCCAACACTTGAGCCACGCCGTCCTCGTCGTTGGGCGGCGCCTGTTTCCAGCCGCGCATTTTGGCCATCGTCCGCAACTCGGCGGCCGCATTGCCCATCATCACGCCCTGTCCGGCCCACTCCAGCATGTCCACGTCGTTCCAGTTGTCGCCAATGGCCATGGTCTCCTTGCGATCCACGCCCAGCCGGGCAGCAAGTCTTTTCAGCGCCCAACCCTTTGAAACCCCAGGCGGCAACAGGTCCAGAATCGACAGATCGCGGCCCAGGTACTCAGTCCTCATGCACTCGCAACTGCCGCTCCACTCGCTGGCCTTGAGCGCCTGCTCGGCCTTTCTCATCTTGTCCAGATGCCCAGTCACCATGCCTTGAATGGGGTCCTCGCCATCGGCGAGCGCCAGTTCCAGCGGCTTCACCACCTCAATGGCGTTGCGGTTGGCCTCCACCCAAAGCGCGATCCTTCCCTGCGCCTTTTCCAGCTCCTCGAGCACCAGCTCGCCGCGCCCCAGCTTGTCAAAGGTAAAAACCAGCACTCCAAACGGCCTGAGCAGCCCGCACAGCCCTCGCGCCACCCGCGCCTCCATTTGGCACCGGTCGATCCGCTCGCCGCCCAGGGTTCGGGTCACTGCACCATTGGACGTCATAAGCGGCGTATCCGCTCGCAAGCCGAGCCCCTCAAGCAGCGGAGCCGTGTAAGCCGTGCGCCGCCCCGTGGCAATCGCGACAGTGATTCCGGCGTCCTGTGCGGCTTTGAGAGCCCGTGCGGTTCGCCGGCTCATCTCCTGCGCAAACGTCGGCAGCAGCGTTCCATCCATGTCAATTGCCACTAGCCGAACCGGAGGGTGCATGACAATAGTCTACCGGGCCACCTGCGGTGGGGCAGCCGGCGCTTGCGCGCCACGGATGCAGCCTGCGGGAAATCCGCCCAAGAACAGAGGGATGGGATATCGTTCAGATATGGAGCGAATTTGCAGTCACTGCCACGCCGAACTGAGCTTGAAGGTAGTCGCGGACTGGTGTCCCGCCTGCGGTGGCGCATTGATTGAGCGTTCAAGCCCGCCCGCACCCGGCCAGCCCGCCGCCCCGCCGCCTGAAGTCGATCATCGCGGCATCGTCCTGCCCCGCCGACACGCGCTGGGAGGGATCATTACGCCGCAATGAGTTTCTTTTGCCGGTGGGAGCTAGGGGTTCGTATCCAGTCCGACCGCCTCGGCAAGACGCGCCTGTCTGTCGTCGAAGGTCCAGAACGTCTGCGCCCTCAGCTCCATTGCGCAGGCCACATGAAGCGAGTCGAGAGTGCGGACGCCAAGAGCGGGCCCATATCGCTGGGCTAGATTTATGCTCGCGTCCCAGATCTTTTCCGGAAGACCGATGGAGATCCAGATTCCTTCTAGGCAATCTCGCCGGAAGCTATCCCAGTAACGTTGTGCTTCTGCCTGTGACAATGTTCGCCGAAATACGTACTGATGGAGCGCATGCGCCAGTTCCGACCTGTGAAGCGGGGTGATCCAAATTGAGGGCAGCAAAGCCATTCGACGAACAGCTTCCGCGGAATGCGCATCTTGTATGTAACCGGAGACTATGAAGCTTGAATCCGCATAGATCGTCAATAACGGCTATTCCTTTCCTCAATCAGAATATCCACGGCGGGGATCATGCGGCCGCCGAAATTCTCCTTGAGGCGAGCGGCGAAATCCGGCCACTCGACGGGCGTGGTCCGTGGCGATTCCGGCACAATTCGTGCCACAACGCGGTTGCGCTTACGTAGTTCGACGACTTCACCGGCTTCCAGCCAGGTCAGCAGTTGACGGGTGTCGCGGAGTTCGCGGAGGTTTACGCTTGGCATACATCAAATGTGGCACAAAATGTGTCACATTGTCAAATCAGGACCCCGCCCCGTTACTCATACCGCAGCGCCTCCGCCGGCAGCACCCGCGCCGCCGCGTACGACGGATATACCGTAGCCAGCAGCGAAATCCCGATGGAAACCGCAGCCACAATCACCCCATCCAGGGGTCGCGGCGCGAAGGGCAGGGTGTCGATCGAGTAGACCTCGGCCGAGAGATGGATGAACTGGTAATGCCCGCCTGCCCAGGCGGCGAGGTAGCCGACCGCCAGGCCCACCGCAGTGCCGATGAGGCTGATCAGGAGCCCTTGCAGCAGGAAGATGCGCCGCACTTGCCCCGGCTCCACGCCGAAGCTCATCATCACGGCGATATCGCGAGTCTTTTCCATCACCATCATGGTCAGTGCGATGAGAATGTTCAGCGCGGCCACGATCACGATGAGCGCAATCACGATGAATGTGACCACTTGTTCCAGCTTGAGGGCGCGGAACAGCTCGCGGTTCAGCTCCATCCAGTTGGTGGTCATGAAACCCCTGCCGGCTTCTTGCTCTATCGCCCGGCCAATGGCTGGAGCGCGGTCCAGATTGTCCACCTTGAAGCTGATCACCGACAGCAGGTCCGGTTCGCTGAACAACCTCTGGGCGTCGGCCAGCCGCAGAAATCCCATCTGTGCGTCGTACTGATAAAACCCGGATTGAAACGTCCCCGCCAGGCGAAAGCGCACGTACTTGGGGATGATGCCGAGCGGAGTCATCTCCCCCTGCGGACTGATAATCATCACCGAATCGCCTGCTTGTGCCCCGACGGTTTCCGCCAGATCTTTGCCCAGCACGATCGGCGGCAGGGCGGCATTCAGGTTCGAAGCCGCCGCCCGTTCCGGCTCCAATGCGCCGATCGACCCCGGCGTTGCCGTGCTCAGGATGTCGCTCACGGTCTTTTCCTGGTCAGGCAGAATGCCTTCCAGCAGTGCGCCTCCATCGCGGGCTCCGCGCGCAACCAGTACTTGCTCATAGAGCCCAGGAGAAGCCGCGGTCACATGCGGCACATGGCGCAGCCGTTCAAGCAGCGGCTGCCAGTCTCGGATGCCGTCGCCCGCCACACGCATCAGTTGCACGTGCGCGCTGTTTCCCAGCAGCCGGTCCTGCAAGTCGCGCCTCATGCCGTTGGTGATGGCCAGTGCAATCACCAGCGCAGCCACTCCGGCGGCAACTCCAGCAATGGAAATGGTGGTCACAACGCCCACCACGGCCTGTCTCCGCTTGGCCTTCAGGTATCGTCCCGCCAGAAAAAGTTCAAATCGCATCGCGCCTACTTCTTTGCCGGAACGGAAAATACCGCCTTGGCCACACCCACATTATCGTGCCGGTCATAAACCCGGACAGTGATCAAATGCTCGCCCGGCTTGCCCTCAAGACTCGAAACGGGGAGGCGCGCATCATAATGCTCGCGCTTGGAGTCGGAAAGGCCGCCCACCGGCTCGATGAACTGCCATGTCCCCGCGTCCAGCGAATACTCGGCGTGGGCGATGGGCGAAAATGCATCCTCAGCGTCAAAGGTCACGATAGCGGACTTCCAGCAAGGTGCGCTCCCACACGGGATGCCTTCGGTTACCGTTAGCCCGCTCACCACCGGCGGAGTCGTATCCACCTCGAATCGCTCGCTCTCCTTGGCGCCGGTCAACGCATCGCCGGGAGTGTGCGAAGGCGAATCCGAGGCCACCACCTTGATCTCATAGCCGCCGTCGGGAATCAGCGTTGCGTCAAAACTGTAGAACTTTTCGGTGATCTGATCCTTCAGCAGCCGCCATACTTTTTCGCCGTCCCCGCGCAGATAGAGGCCATACGTCAGATCGTCGCCGTCGTCGTCGTGGGCGGCCCAGCGCACGGTAATTGCGGTCCGGTCCTTTATTGCCTGCAAAGGTGCGCTCGTGGCTCCATCGTAGGTCACCGTCACGCCCTGGTTCGACGACGGGAACGCGATGCTGACCGTCTGTGCCGGGTTCTGAGCCAGGTTCTGAGCATTGACGCGCGCCCCTGGCGCCACCATCAACTCGTCCACCACCGGGGCCGAATTCACGGGCAGGTAGTTCACGCCCACGCTGCCCACGCTTCCACCCGCGTGCAGCACCGCCTTCCACTCAAAGAATCGACCCGCCGGAGAAGCCACTGCGCCGTCTTTCAACTGCTGCCATTCGGACCATCCCCAATCGCCCCGGCCGCGTGCCGGCTGCTCCACGTTGCCGGTGCGGGTCCATAGCTCATAGCCGGTCGAGCCGGGCTCAACCTCGACGCGCCCAAACCGGGCCAGAGCGCCGGCGTCCAGCACGTCGCTTGCGTATTCGTGTTGGCTGGTCGCCGCGCCAAAGCGAAACAGCTTGCCGGTATTGCCGCTGCCGATCAACACGCCGTTTTCCGCGACAGCCAGGCTCAGCCCCTGCTGTGCCTCCAGGTGGGCCACATCGGCGTAGCTGCCGTCGTCGGCGATCTTGAAGACATGTCCCCGATTCCCCGTCAGCGCCAACAGTCCGTCCGGCCGCGCCGCCAGTGCGTAGACAATCTCATCCTTGCCGGCCCAGAGCTTGCGCGGCGCCTGGGCCGAGTCTCCAGAGGCGGGGCTGAGCGCGTAGATCTCGCTCCCCTCGGGCAACGAAGTGCTGGTGTTGGCCGCCTGCAGCGATCCCGGCTGCACCACCGTGATGGTCACCGAGGCAACCCCTTGCACCGGCAGCGGAGGCAACGGATTGTGGCTCTTGTCGCCCACGCTGGCCGCGTAGATGGTTCCGTTCGTGGCCACCGCAACTGCCGTGATCTCCCGCTTGGGAGCCTCAAACAGCACGTAGCCCTTGCCCTGCGGGTTGATTCGGATCACCAGCCCCGACCCATCCGACCCGGCAATCAGATTCCCCTTCGCGTCCCAAGCCAGGCACCGGATGTGCGCCTCGTCGCTCTTGAAAAACTCTTCCGCCGCCCTTGCCCCGCTCTTTGCGGCATCCACCCGATACACCGCCCCCGGTCCGCCCGTAGCAATATAAAGCCGCCCGGCCGCGTCGAAGGTCAGGTCCCAGATGTAGTGCGACTTCACATCCGCTTTCCCATCCTCCGGCCTGCCGCCGCCCTCTTTTGCCTTGTCCTGTCCCGCATGAGCGCCATCGAATGCAGCCGCGTCAAAGATCACGGTAGCGCTTGCATCATCCTGCTTGGCCGTCGCGTCGGCCTTCAGCCGGTAGACCTTGCCGCTGGGCAGCGTAGCCGCATAGAGCGCTCCATCCGGTCCCAGCCGCACCACCTGCACGCTCAGGTCTTTGCTCTCGAACAGCGTAAACGGCTTGCCGTCCGCTCCCACCCGCAGCACTGTGGCTGGCGAGGCGGTTCCCAGGTAGGCCGTGCCATTTTTGTCCACGGCCACCGACCACACATAGCTCGACGGCGTGGTGAACACCTGGCTCAACGCCGGCCCCTCGCGCAGATGGCCGTCGCTGGTCAGCGCAACCCCTTGCGGCGTGCCCTTTTCAAAATCCTCCAGCTTCGACTGGGTCCACAAGTGAGTGCCCTGCGCAAATGCAGGCTGCGAAGCGGCGACGGCAGCTACGAAAACACAGCCAACGAGGGCAAGACTCCATCGGGAGCCAACGCAGCGAACAGATTGGTTAGAAACATTCATGCTGCCGTTGAGTCTACTAAAGTTGGCGGTAGTTAGGCAGCAGCGCCTGACCTCCTATACTGAAACTCCAAACGGAACATCCTATGACTGAGCTTCCAGGTACCGCGCATCCAGGACCGTGCCGATGAAGTTGATTGCCGCACTCGCTTTCTTGCTGTCCTCTGTCGCCCTCGCGCAACTGCCCTCCGCATCCGCGCCGCGGACGCCCTCCCTGCGCACGCAGTCCGATTTGGTTATTGTTCCGGCACTGGTGCGAAGCGCCGATGGAAAGCTCGTCTTCACGCTGAAGGCCGATGACTTCCGCATCACCGATGACGGCGTCGAGCAGAAGCTCACGTTGGATCAGGACACCGGCGATGAGCCGTTGGCGCTTGTGATCGCGGTT
>Ga0302319_10010943_pt1 | contig 17240 bp, 15 predicted proteins | sample Bog_T0_2_FD_203319 | JGI IMG/M metagenome (GOLD analysis project Ga0302319, IMG submission 203319) | Peat permafrost microbial communities from Stordalen Mire near Abisko, Sweden - Bog_T0_2 | ecosystem: Environmental > Terrestrial > Soil > Wetlands > Peat | place: Sweden: Abisko, Stordalen Mire...
AGGAGCCCTTTGCCTCCGCCCATCCGCCCGGCGACAAAGGGCCGCAGGTCGCCGTTGAAGGCATCGAAACTCCCGGGGGCCGCCGCATCGTCCTCTTCACCACCACCGACCTCAAGCTCGCCGACGCCAACGCCCTCCTCACCCAGGCGGGCTTTCGCGGCATCATGCGCCTCGACGAAGTCCGCCGCGTCGATGCCCTCCCGCTGCTCGGCACCGGCAAAATCGACTACAAAGTCCTCCGCGCCCAAATTTTGGAGGGTCAGACTCTGTCCTGACCCTGACTCTTGCCATCATCAAGTAAAGGTCCTCGTTCCCAAATTTCATTTGGGAACGCAACTGCCGTCCGCAGGACTGTTCCTCGCGAAATTTTATTTCGCGCATAAATCCTCTGCCTTCTTCATGTATTTCATGACTTCATGTCTTCCTGTCAAAATTTTCCCTCCAAAATCCCGTTAATTTGGTAAATTTGGTCATTCCGTCATTCGGTCAGGAGTTCCTCAATCTCATCCCCCGTCAGCTTCTCCACGAACGCCTCATCCCCGCCCAGGCTCGCCTCGAAAAGCTCGCGCTTCCGCGCCTGCAGCGCCTGGATTTTTTCCTCCACCGTCCCTGCCGCGATCAGCTTGTAAGCCGACACGCTCCTGGATTGCCCCATCCGGTGCGCGCGCGACGTCGCCTGCTCCTCCACCGCCGGATTCCACCACGGATCGAAATGAATCACCGTGTCCGCGCCGGTCAGGTTCAGCCCCGTCCCGCCCGCTTTCAGGCTGATGAAAAAAAGCGGAATCCCCGTGTCATTTTGAAACCGATCCACCTCGGCCTGCCGCTCCACCGTCTGCCCGTCGAGATAGCAAAAACGCAGCTCGCGCCGCTTCGCCTCGTCCCGCAACAAATGGAGCACCCGCACGAACTGGCTGAACAGCAACACGCGATGCCCGCCGTCGATCGCCTCGTCGATCAGCTCAAACGTCCGCTCCATCTTCGCCGACGGCTCCTTCCACTTTCGCGCCCCCTCGTTCCCAAATTTCATTTGGGAACGCTCCTGCTCCCCGCGAAGCTCCGCTTCGCGCTGATCTGAAGTAAGTGCAGCGCTGTCTACAGTTTCACCAGCCTCCAATTTCGTTAATTTGGTAAATTTGGAAATTTGGTCCTGCTTCCCTCCGTCTGTGCCCGGCAACAAATCCAAATGACAACACACCTGCCGCAACCGCAGTAGCGTCGTCAGCACGGCGATCCGGTCGCGGCCCTTGCCTGACTTGCCCGAATGTTTAAACACCTCGCTCCGGCCCTGCGCCAGCACCGCCCGGTAAACCTCGCGCTGCTCGTCCGTCAATTCGCACAAGGTCGGAAATTCCAGCTTCGGCGGAAGTTCCGTCAGCACTTCCTCCTTCGTCCGGCGCAGGAAAAAAGGCCGCACGCGCTGTCGCAACCGTTCCATCAATTTCGGTTCCGGCCCCCGGGTTAAAGGCGTCTCATAGCGCTGGCGAAAATCGGCCGCCGTGCCGAGATAGCCGGGCAAAAGAAAATCGAAGAGCGACCAGAGATCGAGCACCGAGTTTTCCAGCGGCGTCCCGCTCAGAATCAGCCGATGCTGCGCGCGCAGCGCCTTGGCGCTCTGCGCATTCTGGCTGCCCCGGTTCTTGATATGCTGCGCCTCATCGAGAATCACGAGGGAAAATTCGTCCGCACGATAATGCTCCACGTCTCGCCGCAAAATCGCATACGAGGTCACCAGCAAATCGTATTCTTTTCTCTTCGCAAATTTCTCCGCGCGATCGGCCCCGGTCAAATCGAGCGTCCGCAAATGGGGCGTGAACCGCGCCGCTTCCCTCAGCCAGTTCGTCACCAGGCTCGTCGGGCAAACCACGAGCGTTCCCTTCGGTAGGGACGGCAGTCCCTTGCCGTCCCTCGAAAGTTCAGCCATGGACGCGATGGGACTCGCGTCCCTGCCCTTCACCCACGCGCAAAACGCCAGCGCCTGCAGCGTCTTTCCCAGCCCCATGTCATCCGCCAGCAATCCATGAAAATTTCGCTGCGCGAGTCCCGCCAGCCACTCGACTCCCTGTGCCTGATAGGGACGAAGCTGCTCCCATAATTTCGCCTCCAGCGCCGCCTTGACCCCGGGCGGCGGAAAATCGCCCGCCACATTTTCCGTGGCACGAAATCCCTGCGCGGTCAGCGCTCCCGCGAGATAGGGTGCAAACGTCGGACCGATCCGGATCTGTCCCGGCTCCTGCTCGACCTCGCAATCGGCCAGCACCTCCTGCATCTCGCTCCACGCCTCGGTCGGTACCAGGAGCACGCGTTTGTTCGCCGTGCGCGCAAGGCTTTGGCCGGTCTGAAGCCAGCGTTGGATTTCCGCCTGATCGAGCGGCACCGGTTTGCCCTGCACCGATAATTTCAGGTCGAGGCTCAGCCAATCCTCGCCTGAACCCGAACCAGGGCCGGGGCCAGGGTGCCGCAGGGAAAACTCCGGCACCGCGACATCGATTTCCGCCATCGTCGCTTCGAGCCGCGGACCCAATTGGACTGTCCACCTCTGCCTCCAGCGCGGAAGCGTGTTGGCCAGAAAGCGGGCGACGTTGTTTTCCGTCGCCAGGCTGAAAGTCGTCGCACCGCTGCGGACCAGGTTGAACCCGGCGGCCTCGACCTGGGCCAGCGCATTTCTCTCGGCCAGGATATTGCGCCGCCAAAATCGATTCGGTTGCCGCGCGTCGGGCATGTAACGCTGGTAGGCGTTTGATTCCGTTTTTCCGTTCAGCGAATACTCCTTATCCTCGTAGCGGGCGATCAGTTCCAGGGTCAGGCCCGATAAGGCGCCTTCCAGCCGCGCCGTAAAAGTTGGCTGGGCGATTTCGAGACGAAACTCCTCAAAGCCCGGCGCGAAGACGAATTCGCAGGTCCGTTCCAGTGCGGCAAATTCGCGCGATAAAAAATCGGCGATTTGATCATGTGGGATCACGCGTGGAACCGGCAGGCCGCGCAGGACCATCGCGCCATCGGTCCGTCGGCTGAAAATAATCTGTGAGCCCTCGACCGGCTTTGGATGAGGCGGTTGCGGACTCCTTTCCTGCGGCGGGCGGGTGACGGCCACCTTGGCTTTCGGCGGTTGCAGCAACGCCAACCCCGCCGCCAGCGCATGGGCGCAGACGCGACCCGTGCGGCGCGACTCGGCGCAGGTGCAGCGCACCTCGACATTGGCTACGCGATCGGCCAGCGCGATCTGCGGCTCGTAAATTTTCTCCGCGCCCTGGACGCTGGCGCGGATAATGTCGCCCTCGCGCCGGGCATTGCCGACCCGGCCCCGCTCGACCAGACCGCGCGCCTCCTTGAGCGCAGGCCAGCCGCCGATGTCGGCGAGGAGGTTGGTCGTCAGTTCCAGCGTTGGCATGACCCGATAATCGCACAAAACCCAAAAAGTCCGGTAGCGCTACTTATCCTATTTCGGCAAAAGAGCCTAAAAAGATCGGGATTATGCACCTCGCAAATGTGAGGCTGTCCGATGAAGAATAAAATATTACTCTGGCGGTACTTCTTCGGGTTTATTCTCCTCTAGTTTTTTTGGAGCGGTATCTGTTTTCTTATCTACGATGCCAAGTAACGGAAGAGCGGTTAATGCCCAAAGGAACCCCAGTATCACGATTACAACCCCACTCGCTGCATCTGGATAAAATTCTACTTTTTCAACTTCATTGCGAGCCTGGTAGACAAAGTCGTTACGCTGATTGACGCTTGGCAATTCAGAGCCTTCCTTGCCGTCTGTATTGGAAGTAACAAAAGGCTCATCTGGATATGGCACATTATCCAAAGCTGCTTGAGATCGGTTAACCGCCGTGTTCCAGATCGCAATACCAGCGAATATTATAATGGCTATACCGGACAGGATAACTGAAAGTACTTTGTACTCCTTCGGATGATGGTAGGCAATGAACGCTAAAGATGTGACCGCAGCCAATACAAGCCCGGTGAATATTTGCCCCATTTCGCGAGGCTACTTCTTTTTCTTAGACTTGGTAGCAAATTTCTTTTTCAGAGGCATAGGCGGCACGCGCACGGCTCGGCGCATAGCTTCGTCGAAGGACAAAGCTCGCGGCGATGTGACAACGAATAGCGCAGAGGGTTATTTTTCACTCCTCAAGCGCGGCGTTATCGGAACTTTCCACCATGTCAGCAAGAAGCACCTCCCGCTCTATCTGGCAGATTTTGATGCTCGCTACAGTGCCCGCAAGGTTACAGACGGCCAGCGCACGGTTGAGTCGCTTCCTAACGCAACCGGAAGGCGGCTCACATACAAGCCATTGCAAGGTAAGACGAAATAGCCTACTGTGGGAATTGGACCCAGTTCTCTCCATTCCAAGTGGAGTATTTTAACCCGAGGTAAACTAAGTAGGCAGATCGTTCCGCAGTGAACTGGAGATCGCGGCGGGGTATTTATCGTACCCCGCCGCTGTTACTATCTCCTTGGAGGGGGCATGCCCGTCCTCCTTCACTCAGGCTTTCCCCTTGTGAAAAGGGGTGGAAGCGGTTAGCCTCCCGTCAGCGTCTCAAGCTAACGCCCCAGAAGCCTGCGACTGGGGTATATTAACGGGGCGGTGTTAGCTACCAATATAGCTAACACCGCCCAAATTGTTATGATGTTTCCTCCTCAGGTGGTTTCATAAGTTGGTCAAACCAAACAAACCATTTGGCCTTCATGTCATCGGGCCAGTTCGGATCGTATGAGGGAACTTTCGCCATCATGATTTCACGCATACTAGGCGACATACTTGTTGAGCCAAACTGAAGAGGGGGAACTTGTGGGGGTTTATCATTCTTGCCCTTACCCGCCTCTGAACTCGCCGATTCAGCTCCGCCTAATTTGATTTTACTGCCATTGCGAACAATTAATTTCACCAAAACCAAGTAATCCAGGAGAGTCTTAAGTTGCGCGGTGTGCGCCACGCCAGCCCCCGAGCATTCAGCGAGACACATTATTGCGTCCGACTCTTCCAACTCCTTCATCTTGGCGCGTGCAAGTATTTCCTGTGCAAACCATGTCTTGGCGAGAGCGGAAGACAATTTCATCCACGCCTTGGATGCATCGAATTGCATGGCTTTCGAAAATGAGAGGAGATCGCCAGTAGGCACAAATTTGCCGGTTTCAGACCGTGAAATAAAACCTACGTCTAAAAGAAAGGCGTTCATGAGCGCCACAGTAGAGGGCTTCATTTTAACGAGAGGGGCGACGTCTTCGTTTGAGACGGCCGAGTTTCCTGCTTTCTCATAAGCGGCAGAGTAGCCCAAGATAACTTCCTGCTGTTTAGCGAACCCTATCCGATCTGTCGGCAGGGTTTTCGTCAGTTTCGCCTTACTCATAATGTTGAGAACATTGGCCATCCGCCTCCAAATCGTCAAGAGTATTTATGAGATAGAATCCAAAATGAGATCGTAGTATTATGTAAGTCGTTACTTTTGCCACACTCTAGATAAGTTATTATAGTGGTCAAAAATTGCCTAGGAGTTCGTAGCAATTTGAGGCGGTGACGACAATTTTCAATGAAGGTGGCGTTCTATTCTCTGAGATGGTACGCTCTGTGAGGAATGAAAAAAGCCGAACCACTTAAAATCGAAATGCTCTTTGACGAGGCCATGCGCCGAGCGGTGCGCGTGCCGCCGATGCCGCCAAAGAAGAAGGTCAAGGCGAAGAAGAAAAAGGGTTAGGTTACGCTGTGGACTCCATAGCTTTCGTGACTGTCGCGATTTGGCTTGCTGCCTTTATGGTATTTATTTTGGCGTGGCGTTACCGCGCTACCCTTAAAACTCATTGGTTTCACAAAATCGTACATTGGAGTGTGCTCGTAGGCATCTCGCTCGCTATCACCGCCGTTGCAGCAGGGCTTATCTATGGACAGAATACGCCACCTGATCACGCACCTATTGCGTGGCCCTACGATTTCCTGATGATTCCTGCCCTGACCCTTCTTTTCTTCGCCGTCTTTTTGACCTTTGTTTATGATCAGTCCAGAACTCGAAAGAACGGAATTTTGACCCTGATCTTCTGGAGCGGACTAGTGATTTATTGTTCTGGTCTTTGGGCACTATCACATTTGTGATGTGCACAATCCCGAAAAAGATAAGGCCTTCAGGGCAAATAAGCGCTCCGCCAAAAGCCGGGCCTCAGACCTCCGCGACATGAAGCGCGACAATGCCAAGGGTGAGGTTCGTCCAGCGCGAGGCGGCGAATCCGGCTTCGAGCATCATGGCGGCGAAGACGGGCTGGCGGGGGAAGGTGCGGATCGATTCACCGAGGTATTCGTAGGCGCCGCGCTCGGGGGTGATGAACTGGGCGTACTTCGGCATGAGGTCGCGCATGTACCAAAAGTAGAGGGGCGCGAGCCAGGGAACGGGGTGGGAAAATTCGAGGACGTAGGCGCGACCGCCCGGTCGCAGGACGCGGCGCATTTCGCGGAGCCCGGCGAGGCGGTCGGCGAAGTTGCGCAGGCCCCAGGCGATGGTGACGGCGTCGAAGGCAGCGGCGGGGAAGGGGAGATGAAGGCCGTCGCCCACGAGGAGGTTGCGGGCCTTTTTCGCGCGGGCCTGCTGGAGCATGGGCAGGCAGAAGTCGGCGCCGATGGCGGTTCCGGTGTAAGCCTTGTGCCGTTGCAGGGCGAGGAGGACATCGCCGCTGCCCGTGGCGAGATCGAGGACGCGGGCGGGTTGTTGCGCGGCGACAGTGCGGACGAGCCGACGTCGCCAGTAGAGGTCGAGGCCTCCGCCCATGACGTGGTTCATGAGGTCGTAGCGCGCAGCGACGCGGCCAAACATGGCGGAGATTTCCCTCGGCGATTGATGGGCGAGGTCGTCCCGGACGGCGGAGTAGTCGGTGACGCGGGGCGAAGGCATGCGGGTATAGCTTCGCGCAGGAAGGGGTGCTGCGCCAGTAAGATTAGCGCGAAAGGGAATTTGGCGGTAACCAAGAAGGTGTGCCCCGGCACAACTTGAAAACGAGGGAAGGGATCAATCAGGGTCGGGACAGCAGGCACGCCTGTCGTCGACCCTCCAGGAAAACTTACTTGATGAGTTTGATGCCGCCGATGATTGGGAGCGGGACGCATTTGCCACCGGCAGCATTGATGATGCCGAGGATGGAAACGCCAGTAAAGACAAGGAGGAGGATGAGGTGAAGAAAGTAGACGATGAAGCCGATGAAGGGGATGAAGACAAAAGCGGAGGTGACGATGATGGTGGCGACTTCGGCGAGGAACAAAACAAAGCCCTGGTTGGCGTGGTATTTGGCGAAGGGGGAATCCTTGGCGACAATGATGGGAATGAGGCAGAGGATGCCGATGTAGGCAAGGATGCCGAAGATCTTGTTCTTTTCGGCGTCGTCGGCGCTGACCTCGAGGGCTTCGGGGGTGCCCATGAGATCGGCGAATTCGACCGGCTTAGTGGAGTCGGGGTTGTTGACGCTGGGGTCGGCTTTGGTTGAGGGAAGTGCGGCGGGAGTTTGACCCTGGGCCGGGGTGGGCGGCGGGCGGAAGGAGAAGGCGGGGACCTGGCTGGCGGGGGTCCAGTTTTCCATGCCGTCTTTCCAGACGAGGGTTTCGGCGGAGAGTTTGCCGGAGGCGAGGCTGGCCTTGAGCTCGGATTCGTTGATGGGTCCTTTTTGCTCGCTGTCGGCAGCGTAATACCAGTCGCTCATGGTCTAGGAGATAGAGAAGTTTGACTTAATTGCAAGCGTGATTGGCGGGGAGGGGCGTGGGAAGAGTTTTCGACGGAATTAACGGAATGATGGAATTTTGCTAATTAACGGAATTTTTGGAGGGAAAGGCAGGGGAAGAAGTTAGCGCGAAACGGAGTTTTTGGATGTTAGGTTCACTGGTGGCTTCTTGTCGCCTTCGGCGACCCGGACAACAAGTAGTCCGGGCTATCGGGGAGCGAGGAGGTCGGCGGCAAGGTCGAGGTTGGCGTGGACGGTCTGGACGTCGTCATGGTCGTCGAGCGCTTCAAGGAGGGCGAGGACTTGCTCGGCGATGTGGGGGTCGGTGACGGGGGCGAGGTTGCCGGGGATATAGCTGAGCTTGGCGCTGGCGAGGGGGATTTTGGCGGCTTCGAGCGCCTTGGTGACGGCGTCGAGTTTGTTGTCGGGCGGCGTGATGACTTCGATGAGGTCTTCGTGGGAACGGACGTCCTCGGCCCCGGCGTCGAGGGCGGCGAGGATGACGTCGTCTTCGGAGATGCCGGGGGCGGTGATGGTGATGAGGCCTTTGCGGTGAAACATCCAGGCGACGCTGCCGGAGCCGGCGAGGTGGCCGTGGTGTTTGGCGAAGAGGGCGCGGATTTCGGCGGCGCTGCGGTTTTTGTTGTCGGTGGCGGCTTCGAGGAGGATGGCGACGCCGCCGGGGCCGTAGCCTTCGTAGGTCATTTCCTCATAGGCGGCGCCTTCGAGTTCGCCGGTGCCTTTTTTGATGGCGCGTTCGATGTTATCGACGGGCATGCTTTCGCCGCGGGCGGTGGCGATGGACTGGCGGAGGCGGGGATTGAAGTTAGGGTCGCCGCCGCCGAGTTTGGCCGCGACGGTGATTTCCTTGGAGAGTTTGCTGAAAAGCTTGCCCCGCTTCTGGTCGATTGTGCCTTTGTAGTGCTTGACCTTTGCCCACCGCGAATGCCCAGCCATAGGATTTAAAGATGCGTCGGGTCGGGGGTAAAGGCAAGTATGGTTGTTTTTTAACGTCGGATTAGCGGACCGGTATCGGAATGAGATTCAGGGGTAAAATCAACCCCACCGCTGGGAGAGACAACCACCACGCCTTTAACAATTTTATAGCGGAGAGAGGTCTGAGCACTTATGTAGCCGAGTAGATCTTCGACCGAGACATCCGTTATAGTTAAAGAGAAATATCGGTAAAACCTTGGCGCATCTGGCGATGGCAGTTCGAGGTGAAACGGCACGCCGACGTGTTCAGGATCGAGTTCCATGCTCTTGATATTCAGGAAATCGACAACATGGACAATGTCAATTCGTTCGAAATCAACCTTGGGAATGATGATTGAGGCCAATTTCGCCACATTTTTTTTGCCTTCAGGGCTGTTGGCGCCCGGTACAATCGCTGGGTCTACGATGGCAGGCAGGTCAGCATGGAGGCGTCCGGAAAAGACGATAGGTAGGATTGCGAGGATCGCGAGATTGATGGGCCCGAACCGCATGGATATAGCCTAACTCGGGATAAAGGATGCGCGAGTTTGAAAAACGAGATCGCTTCCTGTCGCCTCCGGCGACGGACAATAATAGTCCGGGCCACCCGAACGGCATCGGCTGCCTACAGAGGCGCGAAAGCCAGAGTATTGGCGATGATGTTGTGCCTATGAAGAAGTGCCGTTACGCTAGGTCGTGATCTCATGAAGAAACGCGTTCGAGATGAAGAGGTGGCGCGCGGTGCGATGGGGGATTCCGACGCCCATGACAAGGTGCTGATGGTGGAGATTGCCCGGGGCGACGAGCGGGCGTTGCGCGAGTTGATCGAGAAGCACCAGGGGGCGGTGTATGGGACGATTGCGAAGATGCTGGGCGATGCGGTGGAGGCGCAGGATCTGGCGCAGCAGGTTTTTGTGCGGGTCTACCGGGCGGCGGGGAGTTACCGGGCGACGGCGCAGTTCAAGACGTGGATGTTCACGATTGTGCGGAACCTGGTGTTCAATGAGCATCGGCGGCGGTCGCGGGCGACGCTGGTTTCGCTTAGTCCGCCGGAAAACGAGACGGGGAATACGGGAGGAGCACCGGGGATGGATTTGCCGGATCTGGCGATCAAGACACCGGGGGAGGCGATGTTGCAGCGGGAGCTGATGCGGAAGGTGGACGAGGCGATCCTCGCTCTGCCTGAGCAGCAAAGGCTGGCGATTGTGCTGAGGCGTTATGACGAGTTTTCTTATGAGGAAATAGCGGAGATTCTCAAGACGAGTGTACCCGCCACCAAGTCGTTGTTGTTTCGGGCACGGGAAACGCTGCGCGTGGCTTTGCAGGACTACCTTGATTTGGAAGGGGGAAAAAGTGGTGACGAAAAATAGTTCGCAACTCAATCTTACCTCTTGTGTTTGATTTATGATGAGAGCAAGCCCTCCCTCTGATTTTGAGCCGGATCCGCTGCGGGACGAGAATGACCCGGTGTGGAATTTGCTGGCGCGGGCGCCGTTGGCGGAGCCGGATGCATGGTTTGCCGCGCGGACGCTGGCCCGATGCCGGAACGAGAAGCTGGGGATGGAACCCAGTGCGCAGAACGCCGGCTGGTTTATTCGTTGGACGCGGATGGGGCGCTGGGCTTTTGGCGGCGGCCTGGGTGTTTGTCTGGCGGCGGGACTGTTGGTGGCGCAGATGAGTTCTGAAAAAGCCGACGATCAAAAAAAAGTGCAGGAAGCTTTTGAGATTATGGCGACAATGGATAGCGATACGGATTCCTCTTCCTCCAATTCTTCATGGCAAGATTCGTCTCTTTAAATTTCCGGGGCGGCGGCGCGCGCGCGATGCTGGGTGGGTGGGCCATGCTGACCGCTTTTTCCACGTGGTCGGGGGCGCAGACACAGCCGATGCAGATGCAGACGACGCCCGCTCAGGCGAAGCCGCCGATGACGAATGCCGCGCCGGTCGCACCGGTTCCTCCGAATACGCTGGGGCGGTATGGCAAGATTTTGCAGCCGGGTGATGACACGGAGCATCCCTTGAAGCTGAAGGCGCCTTTTCCAGGAGTAGGGGAAGTGAAAGTTCCGAACCAGGACGAGTTGAATGTGCGAATGAAGCTGGAGCAGCTGGCGAATCTTTCCGATGCGGATATTCGCAGCCAGTTGGAGCAGTGGCCCGCTTACGGCAAGATGTCACTGCGGGACGAGGGGGCGTTGTTGCAGCGGATCCAGGATTTCCGCGATTTTCGGACGAAGATCGCCTTGCAGAAGGCGCATGACATGGGCTTGCTAACGTTGACGCCGGAGCAGAAGGTGCGATTTGAAAAGGATTATTGGGACAAGCGGTTGAAACTGGATCAGGACCTGGCGAAGCAGTTCACTCCGATTTATGTGGCGCGTGAGCAAAAAATGCAGGATGAGCTTTTCCGCGAGTTTTCCTCGGCCAGCGCGGGGCCGGTCGCGCAGGTGCCGAAGCCGCCAGTGAACAAGCCTTCGTCAGCGGTCGCGCCAGTGGTGACGATGAAGGCGGCGGTGGCTCCTTCCACGCAACCGATGGCGCAACAAGCGCAGCAGTAGGTTTTGATCTGCCCTACGGGTTGTCCATCGCATCGGAGGCGATGATGCTGGAGGTTTTGGCGGGGTGGGAGGGGGTCGATCCGTAGAGGAGGTAGGGCTGACGCTCCACGGCCCAACGGGCGACGCCGGAATCCCAGGAGTGGATGATGTCGGCGACGGGATGTCCGTAGATCAACTGGCGGCGGATACTGGTGTTGCCGGAAATTTTGTCGAACATGTCGCGCTGGTCGCCATCGGTGCGGCCAAAGGGTGAAAAGTGGTCGACTTCGTCTTCCAGGATGGAGATGGCCTCGAAGTTGATGGCGGTTAGGTTGCCAGCGTTGCGGGGATCAATCTGGAGAAAGATGCCGCTTTCGCGATCGGACTCGAGAGGACGGGCGTGGACGCCGGGTACGTGGAGGGCATTGAAGCGCCGGGCGATGGAGCTGGCGTCCCAGTCACGGCCCTGGACGACCTGGAAGGGATTGGGGCCGCCGCAACCGCTTTCGATGCCGATCTCGCCGAGGAAGCCGGTGGCGGTATAGGCGCGCGCGGCGGCGATGGTGGGGATGTTGGGGGAGGTGGGTATCCAGCGCAGGCCGGTGTCTTCCCAGACCATGGGGCGGATCCAGCCGCGCATGGAAACGACGGTGAGGCGGCAGGGGCGATCGAGATATTTGGCGTTGATCCATTCGGCCAATTCGCCGGGGGTGAGGCCGTAGACGAGGGGGATGTTGTAAAGGCCGACGAAGGAGGGGGTGAAGGAGGAATCGAGGCGGGGGCCTTCGATGCGGACGCCGCCGAGCGGATTGGGGCGGTCGAGGACGATGACTTGGATGTGGTCCCGGGCGGCTTCGTCCATGACGTAGCCGAGGGTGCTGATGAAGGTGTAGGAGCGGTTGCCGAGGTCCTGGACATCGTAGACGACGGCATCGAGGCCGGAGAACATCGCGCGCGTGGGATGGCGGTATTCGCCCTCCGGGGTATTATAAAGCGCGTAGACCGGCAGGCCCGTGGCGCGGTCGCGGCTGTTGGAGACTTCCTGGCCCGCGGCGACTTTGCCGTCGATGCCGTGCTCGGGGCCGAAGAGTTTGACGAGTTTGAATCCGGCGCTCTGGCCGCGGTAAAGGACGGTGATGGCGGAGGTGCCCTTGGAATCGGCGCCGGAGGGGTTGGTGACGAGGCCGACGCGCTTGCCTTTGAGGAGGTAGAAGTTGGATTTTTCGAGTTCGTCGATGCCCAGGGAGACGGCGGCGCGCGCGGTCCAGGTGAAGACCAGAAAGAGGGCGGTGGTCAGCGCGGCCAATGGAAATGAGGATCGCAAATTCATCAGTGTTTCAAGCCAGAGGTTTCATCTGGCAGGGTGCCATCCAATCTTGCGCATAAACCGTACCAAGGTGGATTGCTCTAACGCAGCGAAGCCTACCGGAATTTCGCAGCGGTGTCACGTCTTGCGCGCGAGATTCTGAATTTTTTGGGCGGGGCTGGGCAACGCGCGCGGCGTGGAGTAGGTTCGTGATGTGACGTTGCGCCAGCGAATTCGTTTCTATCAACAACTGGCGGTGCTGGTGCGCGCGGGGCTGCCGATCCGGGCCAGCCTGGTGCGGCTAAAGGAGCGGATGGCCGTGAGGGAATTGACGATTCTTTCGGACAAGGTGAACGCGGGCGAGAGGCTGGGCGATGCTTTTGCCGCGGCGCGATTTTCGCCCTTTGAATTTAATCTGATCACGGCGGGCGAGCGGAGCGCGCAGCTCGACACGGTGTTCGATCATCTGGCGGAATTCTGGTCGCGGGAATGGGAGATGCGGCAGGGAGTGGTGAGGCCACTCTACTATCCGTTTGCCGTCCTGCACCTGGCCATTTTGGTATGGGGATTGGTGGAAATTTCAACGACGGCATGGCAGTTGATCATTGTTCATTTCGTGATGAGAATGGCGGCGCTTTATGTGCTGATTTTTGTCGTTTACACCGTGGCGCGGATTTCATGGTCGAGCGACAAGATGCGGCGCTTCTGGCTGAGCCTTCCGATCATCGGGAGTGCGCTGAAGTCGGCGTATGCCTACCGGTGGATCACGGCATTGCGGCTGGAATTCGGCGCGGGGATTTCGCTGTCGCGCGCGGTCGGCGACGCGTGGCGGGCTTCCGGTTATCTGGGATGCGAACGCCTGGCGGAGGAAGGGGAGCAGGCGATGCGCAGCGGAACGGAGCTTTCGAAGCTGGTGGTTAAATGGAAGCAGTTGCCTCGCGACTGGATCGATTTCATCGAGACGGGGGAGATTTCGGGCGCGTACGAGACGGCGTTCAAGAATTTGGAGGCGGAAGCGGGCCGGACCTGGAAACTGGCGCAGGAACGGATGGCGTCGTGGGTGCCGAAGATAGTCTATTTTTTCGTTTTGCTCATCGTGGCGGCGGTGGTCATCAATCTGATGCGCACAATTTATGTCGATCCGTTGGTGAATGCGGAAAACCAGATCGATAACCCGGGGAAGTGAGGACCATGGCAGCAGGATTTTACGAATCGGATGAGGCGGTGGCGCAGTATCTTTTGTTTCATTACGGCACGCCCGAGCAGATTTGTCCGTTGCTGCCGGAAGCGCGGACGGCGTGCGGATTTCCGGCGCGATGCGTCAGTGAATCTCTTCGGCACATCGACCTGAAACGGCGGGGCCGGGCGCTTGATCTCGGTTGCGCGGTGGGGCGGAGCAGCCTCGAGTTGGGGCGCTCATTTGACGAGGTGGTGGGGATCGATTTTTCAGGACGATTTATCGCCGAGGCGGAGCGGATGCGAAGGGAGCGGGCGGTGACGGTACGTGTGCCGAGGGAAGGTTCCGCGACCGATGAATTGCGGCTCGAATTGCCGGACGGGTTGCGGGGCGAGTCGGTGCGATTTGAGCAGGGGGATGCGTGCGTTTTGCGCGCGGATTTGGGCAAGTTTGATCTGGTGCTGATGGCGAACCTGATCGACCGGTTGCCTGATCCGGCGCGATGTTTGGCGCGATTGCCCGGGCTGATTCATTCCGGGGGATGGCTGGTGCTGACCTCGCCCTACACGTGGCTGGAGGAATATACGTCGGCAGAGAAGTGGCTGGATGGTGGCGGAGGCGGAACTTTGAGGGCGTTGCAGGAACGGCTGGAGGCGGACTTTAAATTGAGGCGGACATTTGATCTGCCCTTTCTGATTCGCGAGCACTGGCGGAAGTACCAGTGGAGCGTGGCGGAGGCGAGTATGTGGGAGAGAAGATGACGATTATCTACTCGTAGATGTAGTGATCGCGGCGGAGTTTGTTGATGAGGTCGTGGAAGTCCTGGGCATGAGCGCCGCCGATCTGCTCCGCGCGCCGATAAATTTCGATGGCGCCGCGCCAGTCTTTTTGGGACTCACGAATGCTGCCCGCTTCGGAGGCGGCCTTGTAGAGCCACAAATAATCGGGCGGCGCGGGTGAATTGGCATTGCTGGCGGAGACGCGGCCATAGAGGACGTTGAGATAACGTTCGAGCGCCTCATCGGTACGGCCCATTTTTTCGAGGCATTTGCCCGCGCTGACTTCGGCTTCGTCGCGATCGGCGATGGTGCCGTCGTTGCTCTTGAGGATTTGGTTGTACGCGGCCAGGGCGAGGGGGTAGTTGGCGGGATCCTTGGCGCCGCCGAGTTCGAAAAGACATTGGCCGTTGCGGAGGTTGGCCTGGACAAAGCGCGGACCCGCTTTTTCCGTGGCGAGGACGGCATTATAAAAGGTGTTGGCCTGGTCGAAATTCAACTGCTGCTGGTAAACGCGGCCCTCCCAGAGGCGCGCGTCGGGCTTGAGCGAAGAGGTATCGGGGATTTTTTCGAGGAGCGCGTGCGCGGCGGCGTAATCCTGGTGGGCGAAGGCAGCGCGCCCGGCGAAGAAGTAGGCGTTCACGGTGAGGTCGCTGTTCGGATAGGCGGTGGTCAATTGCTGAAAGGCATCCTGCGCGCGAACATAGTCCTGGCGATAAAAGTAAAATTCGCCGAGACGGAAATAGGCTTCGGGCGCGCCAGGCATTCCGGCATATTTGGTCGCCAACTGATTGAGCATGGACTCGACCTGGTCCTCGGTGAGTTTTTTCAGTTCGTAAGAAACGAGGACGCCGCGCTGGGCGGCGGCGAGCGCATCGGGATCGTTGGGGAATTGATCGACGATCATCTTGCAGGTGACGAGGGTGCCTTCGAGGTCGTTGGTTTGATACTGAAGGTTCTCCAGGGCAATGAGCAGCGCTTTCTGGTCGGTTCCACCGCCGGGAAGGGTGATACCGCCTTGATAAACGCTCTTGGCGTCATCGGTTTTACCCGCGCCGGCCAGGAGCTGGCCCTCGGCCAGGGAGATTGATTTGCGGTAGGAGCTTTTCGAAAAGCGCTTGTCAAAATCGGCCTTGGCTTTTTCGAAGGCATCCAATTTTCCCAGGCTGGCCTGGGCGAGGAGAAAGTTGTAGGAGGCGTTTTCGGCGGAGGCATCGGTGCCCTCGGAAATCTGGGCAAACTGGGCGGCGGCCCCGGCGTAGTCCTTGACCTGCTTGAGCAGGACGTAGCCGAGTTGGAAGCGGGCGCTGCGTACGAGATCGGGATCGGTGCTGGTGCTGATGCAACTTTGCAGGGCCTTGACGGCCTGGTCGGCCTTGCCGGTGCGGGAGTAGAGTTCGCCGAGCTGGTTATTCGCGGCGGGAATGGAGGGGCTGGCGGGATAGGCGACGAGCAGAGATTCCAAAATGCCGATGGCTTTGTCGTCTTCCTTGTCCTCGGCCAAAACGGAGCCGATGGCAAAGAGTGCGCCGGGCGCGGCGGGGTCGGAGGTCCGGGCGAATTCCTGGAGCTTGGCGACGGCATCGGGAAGCTGGCCGCTGGCGCGCGCGCATTCGAGGTAGGCGCGAAAGGCCTCGAGCTGGGTGGCGGGATTTTCGGTGAGATGGTAGGTCTGTTCGTAGGCGAGCATGGCCTGGTCGTTCTGCTGGAGCGCCTGCTGGGCCCGGCCCAAGCCGAGCCAGGCGCGGGCCAGGAGCGTTTTCGGGAAAGCCTGGGGATCACCGGTGACGAGTTGATAGGTGGCGACGGCGAGATCGGCCTGGCCGTTGGCGGCGTAGGTTTCGCCGAGCCAGTAGTTGGCCTCGAAGGCGATGCCTTTTTCCGGCGACGCGGCGAGGAGGGCTTTGAGCGCGGCGATGGTGTCCTTGAACTGGCTTTTGGCGAGATCGATTTTGGCGAGGAGGAGTTGTGCTTGTTGTCCGGCAGGATTACCGCCTTTGTCTTTGATGAGGGCCTGAAGGAGGGGGAGGGCGTCGGTTTCCTTGCCCTGTTTGAAAAGCGCCCAGGCGAGACCGAGGTTGGCGGCGTCAACGCGGTCGCCGATGTCCTTTAAGGCGAGGAGCGCGCGATATTTTTGCTCGGCGTTGGGCCACTTGCCGAGATCGAGGAGCGATTCGGCCTGCCAGAAAAGAGTTTCGGCGCGAAATTGAGCGGGAACCTGGTCGGGGGGAAGATTGAGGGCGGCGAGGGCGTCGTCGCTGCGGCCCAGCTGATAGAGGGCGCGGGCCTGGAGGATTTCAGCCTCCGGGGCGAGTTCGCTTTTCGGGTACTTTTTCAGGAGCGCGGCGATGCGCGCGTTGCAGAGATCGAACGCGCCGTCCTTGAAGGATTGCTCGGCGGTGTGGAGCGCTTTTTTCTCGTCGTCGGTCGGTTCGGCGCGGAGGGGGAGTGAAAGGATAATGAGTGTGCCCGCAGAAATCAGCGAGAGGAGCAATCGATTCACCATCCGTGATTTTCTCACAGTCGAGAGGTTCGGCAAAGGCGATTTTTGGTAGCTGCGCCAGATTGAAAAACGTTCCTGAGGGAAGCTTGATCGCCTCTCACCAATTTTAAAGGTTAAGCCGCCAACTCCAGCAGCGCGTCCTTCACGTTGCGCATGAGGGGTGCGATGGTTTTGTCGGTGAAGTCGAAGGCGAGGCCGCTGATCTGGAAGAGTTCGGGTAGCGGGCGCGAGCCGCCGAGGCTGAGGCCCTTGAGGTAGTGGTCGAGGGTG
>Ga0302319_10010944_pt1 | contig 17240 bp, 15 predicted proteins | sample Bog_T0_2_FD_203319 | JGI IMG/M metagenome (GOLD analysis project Ga0302319, IMG submission 203319) | Peat permafrost microbial communities from Stordalen Mire near Abisko, Sweden - Bog_T0_2 | ecosystem: Environmental > Terrestrial > Soil > Wetlands > Peat | place: Sweden: Abisko, Stordalen Mire...
TGATCTCGCACTCGTTGCCGGGGTTCACACGCTCCGCCGAAGGACCCACCAACGGGCCGCTGTCGGCCACCAGCTTCGCCGCCCAGTCGGCGGATCCGACTCAGGCCGAGGAGGAGTTCCACCAGCTGGCGGTCGAGCCGGGGTTCGCCTCCTACGTCCGGCTGTGGACCGACCTTCACGGTCCGGGCGGTGGAGCCAACGACGTCGGCGTGACCTTGTTCCGGATTCCGAACCTCACGTCGGCCGCCGACTTCGAAGCCGGGACCCGGCAGCCAGCCATGCAGAACAGCAGCGCCACGACCTTCATCGTCCCCAGCATTCCGGGGGCCGTCGGCTCTACCGTCGAGGTCGGTGCTCCGTCGCCGGCGCAGGAGCAGGTCGTGGTGTTCCGGTCGGGCATCTACGTGGCCATCGTGCAGCTCGCCTCGTCGAACGAGCACGCCAACCCCGCCACGCTTACCTCGGCCGATGCCATCGACATCGCCTACCGGCAGTACCTGGCCACCCGACAGGCCGCCGCTTCGGTCTCCACGCCGAGGAGTTCGTCGACGTTGCTGGTGGTGGCGTTGGCGGTCGTGGTACTGGCATTGGCCGCTGCCGGCTTCGAGGTGGCCAGGCGTCGGCGTCGTGGCTCGGCGACACCAGCTGTCACCGACCCATGGGGTGACGACGGGCCACTGGCGGCGATGGGAGCGCGGGTGCCGGGCCCTCACTCGTCCACCGATTCTGCTGGATCCGAGCCCGGTCTGGCCCCACCAGTGGCGGTTCCGGGCGGTGCCGGGCCGTTGCCGGTGCCTGAGGTGCCTGGCGCCGCCACACCACCGACCGCAGCTGGCCCGGTGCCAGCCACACCGCTGGCCCCGGTGCCGTCGGGTGGCCCCACGACACCGGTCGGTCGCCTTGACGAACCAGCCGCCGGAACCGAGCCTGCGTGGCTCCCCGACCCCACCGGGGCACCGGGCACGCTTCGCTACTGGGACGGCCTGGCCTGGACCTCCCATGTTGCGGTCCGTTCGACGTTCCGCTGACCACCAAATGCCGACCAACCGTCCGCGGCGCGGGCAACGTCACTACGATGGCTGACCGATGAACTCGCTTCCGCTGGTCGACACCTTCAACCTCGCCGATCACTGGAAACAGCTGTTCGTCGTGGCTCTCGTACTCCTGGTGGTGATCCTCGGCCTGCAGCGGCTCTTCCGGAACCGGAGCCGTCGGCGGCGCCAGGCGGCGGCCAGCTCCTACCACGACGCCGACGTGGCCCGCTACGGCTCAGGAGTTGGAGGGTTTGCCGGAGCGGCCTCATCTCGGACCACTGACGGATCCTCCCTGGCCCCCAGCTTCACCGCTTCAAGTCCCGGTTCCCTGACCGGTGCTTCCACGCCTCCGGTGACGTCACCCGTCTTTGGTCAACCGGGGCCCCACGGCACCTGGACCACGGAAGCCACCAGTGGGCCACCGCCACCACCGTCGGGAATTCCGGGGCTGTCAGCGGGGGCTCCGACTCCCTCATCGCCCGGACCGCTTCAGGGTGGGCTGCTCAGCCCGCCGCCTCCCGGGGCACCGCTGGCCAACCAGGTGCCGCCACCGCCGGGGCCGCCTCAGGGTCCGCCATTCAGCCAGATTCCACCTCCACCACCCCCTCCCCCTCCTGGGGCACCGGCTGCCGGTCAGATTCCGCCTCCGCCACCCCCTCCCGGACCCTCTGGACCACCGGCTGCAGGCCAGGCCCCGCCACCGCCGCCCGGGTCGCCACCCGGGTATGCGGCCCCGTTGCCGCCGCCGTCAGGGTCACCGTCTGCTGGATGGCTCCCCGACCCGTCGGGAACTCCCGACTCCATTCGCTACTGGGATGGCAGTGCATGGACGGACCACTTCGCCCGACGGACCTGACCGGTCAGAGGGCCAGGGTGGCGCCGCCATCCACCACCACCGCCGCCCCATTGACGAAGCCCGCCGGCTCCGAGCAGAGGAACGTCACCACCTTGCCGAAGTCGTCGGGATCCCCCATCACCGGCGCACCGCCCAGCGATCGCATCCGGTCGGTGGCGTGGGGCCCGGGGCACGCCAGGTTGAGGGTGATCCCACTCCCACCGGTGGCCAGGTCCTGGGCCGCAGTTTTGACCCAGGCCCAGAGGGCGGCCCGGGCGGTGTTGGAGAGCGCCAGCGTCGGGATCGGTTGCACCACCGAGTAGGACGTGATGCAGCAGATCCGCCCCCAGTGTCCGGTCCGGAGTAAGGGAGCGGCGGCATCCACCAACCGGATCGATGACAGCAGGTTGACGTCCAGCGCTGACCGGAGCTGCTCCTCGCTGACCTCCAGCGCCCGGCCGGCCGGTGGGCCACCGGCGTTGGCCACCACGATGTCGAGCCCTCCGAAGTGTTCGACGGCGGCGTCGACCAGGCGGGCAGGAGCCTCAGGGTCCCCCATGTCCGCCACCACCGCAATCACCTCAGCCCCGGCCCGATGCAGGTCCGAGGCGGCGGTGTGCAGATCGTCCTCGCCACGGGCAGACAGCACCAGGCGAACGCCCTCTGCCGCCAGGGCTCGGGCGGTGGCCAACCCCAGGCCCCGTGACGCCGCCGTCACGATGGCCGTCTTCCCCTCGATCCCGAGGTCCACGATGGTTCCTCCTAGGCCTCGACGACGGTGAGCGCGTGGTCGGCCCGGTTGAGCGGATCGGAACCACCGCGCTCATCGATGATGACGATGTCCTCCAGGCGCATGCCGAACCGGCCGGAGTGATAGATGCCTGGCTCGACGGAGAAGGCATGTCCCGGCTGGAGCAGGTCAGCATTCCCGGACACCAGATAGGGATCCTCGTGCTCCTCGATACCGATTCCGTGTCCGGTCCGATGCACGAACAGGTGGCCGTAGCCGGCGTCGGTGATGAGGTCCCTGGCCACCGCATCAACAGCCTCGGCGGGAACTCCCGACGCCGCTGATCGCACTGCCGCCTGTTGAGCGGCTTGCAGCACCTCGTACGACTCGACCATCTCGGCGGTCGGCTCACCGGTGACCACGGTGCGGGTGATGTCCGAGCAGTAGCCCACCTCGCCGTCCAGCGAGAGCGTGCCACCGAAGTCGCAGACCACCGTCTCGCCGACACCGATGACCCGGTCGCCGGCCTCGTGGTGGGGACTGGCCGCATTGGGGCCACTGCCGACGATGGCAAAGTTGACGTGCCGGTGTCCCTCGGCCACCAGTCGGGCGCCGAGCTCAGCCGAAACGTCGGCCTCCCGGCGTCCGACCAGCCCGATCTCCCCTCCCAGGAGGGCGCCGGCCACCCGGTCGGCAGCGGCAGCGGCAGCCCGGAGGGCATCCAGCTCGGCAGCGTCCTTGATCGCCCGGACCGGCGACGTGACCGTCGACGCCGGTAACCAACTGGCCCCCGGAAGCTGGGTCTGCAGCGCCAGGAGCGAGGTGGCCCAGGTCCGATCGGAGATGGCCAGGGTTGACGGTGCTCTCCGCCCCGTGAGCCGGTGGGTCACCACGGCCACCGGGTCGTCGCCGTCCGACCAGGGGAGGATCTCGAAGACCTCGGGGGCGGCCGCCACCCGGGGTGCCTCCAGACCCGGTACCACCAACACCGGCTCCCCCTCGATCGGCAGTACCAGCAGGGTGAGGCGCTCCAGCGGCATGGCCTGATATCCGGTCAGCCAGGGGAGATCGGCACCGTGCGAGAGGAGAAGGGCGTCGACTCCCAGCTGCGCCATTCGCTCCCGAACCCGGGCGATCCTTCCGATCCGAGCCTGCACGGCCTGGGCAGACAGTTCGCTCACGTGATCGCCGTCGTCACGACATCGTCGGTCCCGGCTGTGATCGCCGAGGAGGCCGCCTCCCGGGCGTGGTAGCTCGACCGGGTCAGCGGCGATGCCTGTACGTGGGAGAACCCCAGCGCCATGCCGGCTTGACGCAGGGCTTCGAACTCATCAGGCGTCCACCAACGGGCCACCGGTAGGTGGTGGGCGCTCGGACGCAGGTACTGGCCGATGGTGACGATGTCGACCCCCACCGAACGGAGGTCGGCGAGCGTGGCCACCACTTCCTCCTTCCGCTCGCCCATCCCCAAGATGACCCCGGACTTGGTGGTGAGCCCGGCGGCCGCCGCTCGGCCCAAGACGGCCAGGCTTCGGGCATACCCGGCAGAAGGACGGACGGCCCGCTGCAAGCGGGCCACCGTTTCGATGTTGTGGTTCAGCACATCGGGCCGGGCGTCGAACACCGTCGACAGGGCATGCTCGTCGCCCTTGCAGTCTGAGATCAGCACCTCGACAGCCGTCGACGGACACCGATCCCGCACGGCGGCGATGGTGGCGGCAAAGGCACCGGCGCCGCCATCCGGGAGATCGTCGCGGGCCACACAGGTGATCACCGCGTGGGCCAGCCCCATGCGAGCCACCGCCTCCGCCACCCGATCGGGCTCGCCGGCATCGAGCGGCAGCGGGTGGCGGGTGTCGACCTGGCAGAAGCCGCAGGCTCGGGTGCAGCGGGAGCCGTTGATCATGAAGGTGGCGGTGCCATCAGACCAGCACTCGTAGATATTGGGGCAGCCGGCTTCCTCGCACACGGTGACGAGTTCGAGGTCGCGGAGTCGGTGTTGGAGGCCCAGGTAGTCGTCGCCCATTCGTGCCGGCACCCGCAACCACGGGGGCTTTCGCTCGGTCAGCGGCAGGCCGCCGGATGGATCCACGCCCGCCCGACGAAGGCGCCGATCCAGTGGGCGCTGGCCGTCGGCAGACCGGCCGAACGCCACCGGAACCGGAGCCGGAACAAGACGGGCATCCGGGACGGTGTGGGGTACGGAACCAACGGCGGCGGCGGCCCTCCCGTCGGCGGCCCCGTCGGTGACTGCCTGGTAGTCCGTCACCGGTCCCCAGGTTGACTCCGAAGCCGCGATCACCGCCTCAGCCACCTGGTGCATCGACACCTCGATCCCTTCGGCCGCCAGCGAGGTGACCGGTCGATCAGCGATGCCACAGGGCACGATGTGACCGAACATCGACAGGTCTGGGTCGACGTTGAGGGCGAACCCGTGGGTGGTACGTCCCCGGCTCGTGCGGACCCCGATGGCGCAGATCTTTCGAGGTTCGGCGTCGCCCGACCCCCTCGGTCGACCGGACAGTCCCACCCACACCCCTGGGAACTCCGGCAGGCGACCGACATCGTCGGCCGAGCATCCCAGCGCCACCAGGGCGTCGATCACCACCTGCTCCACCCGGTGGACGTGCTCGGGGCCACATTGGGGCCCTCGGCCGACAGACACCACGGGGTATCCCACCAGTTGCCCGGGGCCGTGGTAGGTCACATCGCCGCCGCGGTCGACTCGGACGAGATCAGCGCCGACCGTCGCCGTGTCCACCAGCACATGGGACGGGTCGCCGAAGGACCCGAGGGTGTAGACGTGTGGATGCTCGAGGAGCAGCAGGTAGTCGGCATCACTCCGGCGGCTGATGGCCCGTTGCAGCGCCCAGGCCTCCCGATAGGGGACGCGCCCCAGCCAGCGGACTCTCACCGATCGGCCGCCGGGCCGGCGGTAGCCCGATTCAAAGTTCGCCGGCCCAGTCTCGTTCGTTGATGATCTCCGAGACCCGGGCCAGAAACCGGGCCACGTAGGCACCGTCCACCGCTCGGTGGTCGAAGGTCATGGCCGCCAGGCCCACCGAGTGGATGGCGATGGACTCCGACCCGTCGGGAAGGGTGACCACCACTGGCTTTCGGGAGACCCCGTCAGTGGAGAGAATGGCCACCTGTGGCTGGTTGATGATGGCCCCGGTCAACAAGGTGCCGAACGGTCCGGCGTTGGTGACGGAGAAGGTCCCGCCGCTGATGTCGTCGAGACCCAGCTGCTTGGTCCGGGCCCGGTCGGCCAGGTCGCGGATCCTGCGGGCCATGCCCCGCAGGGTGAGTTCCTCGGCATGATGGACAACCGGCACGATCAGTCCCTCATTGTCGAGGTCGACGGCGATGCCCAGATTGACGTCGTGATGGACGATGAGCGCATCGTCACCCACCGAGGCGTTGAGGTGGGGGTACTCACGGAGAGCCTCGACAGTGGCCCGGGCCGCGAACGGCAGGTAGCTCAGGCCGTAGCCCTCCTCGGCGCGGAACCGATCACCGTGGGAGCGACGGACCTGCTCCACCCGCTCATAGTCGATCTCTTTCACCATCAGGGTGTGGGCGGAGGTGGCCTTGGACCGGACCATGTGCTCGGCGGTCCGCCGTCGGATGTTGGTGAAGGGAATCACCTCGTCGTGGGGGGCACCCGGCTGGGCCACGGGGGCCGACGGGGCTGGAGCCGGCGAGGTCACTGCCGGCGACGGGGACTCGGCAGTTGGTACCGGAACGGGCACCGGTGCCTGGTCGGCCATCGGTGCCGAGCCGGCAATCACCGACTCCACGTCGTCCCGGGTGATGCGGCCCCCCAGGCCGGTGCCGGTGATGGCGGAGGGGTCGAGGTGATGGTCGTTGAGGAGCTTCCGAACCACCGGCGACAACACCAGGCCCTCGCCGCCGGCCGGCGTGGACGGGGCGGCGGCGACCGGCGCAGATGCCGCGGAAGGAGGAGCCGGGACCACGACAGCCGGAGCTGGCGCCGCCGGAGCTGGCGCCGCCGCAGCCGGGGGCTCCGGCACCACGGGAGGAGCCGGAGCCGTCTCGGCAGGTGCGGCGGTGCCGTTGGGAGAGCCACCGTCCCCGATGACCGCCAGGCGGGCGCCGACATCGACAGTGTCGCCCTCCTCCACCAAGATCTCCGTCAGGACGCCAGCCGCTGGTGAGGGCACCTCCGAGTCGACCTTGTCGGTGGAGACCTCGAAGAGCGGCTCATCACGGGCGATGGCGTCACCGACCGACTTCAACCACTTGGTAATAGTTCCCTCGGTCACCGTCTCGCCAAGCTGCGGCATCGTTACATCAGGCAACGTGCAGTCCCCTTCCGGTCAGTGCCAGCACCGTCTCCCCGAACGTCTCCGACAGGGAAGGGTGCGGCTGAATGAACTGGGCCACTTCATCGGGAGTGGCCTCCCAGTTGACGGCCAGATAACCGGCTCCCAGCTGCTCGGTCACCCACGGTCCCGCCATGTGGACTCCCAGGATCCTTCCGGTGGTGCCGTCGGGCCGACGTTCGGCGATGACCTTCACCAGTCCTTCGGTGTCACCGATGATCCGGGCCCGACTGTTACCCCCGAAGGGGTCCTTCTTCACCACCACGTCGAGGCCCGCCTGGCGGGCCGCCTCTTCGGAGAGGCCGGCGAACGCCACCTCCGGGTGGCAGTAGATGGCCCAGGGCACCCGGCCGTAGTCCACCGGCAGCGTCGGTTCACCCAGGATCGTCTTGATCACCACGATGGCTTCGGCAAAGCCCACGTGGGCCAGTTGCGGCGTGCCCGCCACCACATCGCCAACCGCCCAGACCCCGGGCGCCGCCGTCCGCATCAACTCGTCGGTGACCACGAAACCGCGGTCGTCCACCACCACCCCGGTGCCCTCCGCCAGGAGTCCATCGGTCCGGGGCCGGCGACCCACCGACACCACCACGGCATCCACCGAGAGCTTCTCCCCGTCCCCGTAGGCGACGGTGGTACCCAGGCCCGACGGATCGGGCGTATGGCCTTGTAGCTGCACCCCCACCTTGACATCGATCTTCCGTTTGCGGAATGACCGGGCCACCACGGCGGCCACGTCGGTGTCACACCCGGCCAGAATGGCCGGGAGCGCCTCGAAGATCGTCACCGAGGAACCGAGGTCGGCGAAGAGCGAGGCGAACTCGCAGCCGATGGCGCCGCCCCCGATGACCGCCACCGAGGCCGGGAGGACCTCGAGGTCGAGCACCTCGTCGGAGGTCAGCACCACGGTCCCGTCGATCTCGAACCCGGGAATGGTCCTGGGCAACGATCCGGCCGCCAACACCACATCGGTACCGGCGATGGTGGTCTCCGTGCCGTCGTTGCCGGCCACCTGCACCCGGTGGCCGGGGAGCAACGTGCCGGTCCCGCTGAAGACGGTGATGCCGCGTCCCTTCAGCAGCCCGGACAGGCCCTTGAAGAGCTGGTCGACCACCCGCTGCTTGCGGGCCTGGCTGACGGCGAACTCCACCGACGGTGGCTCACCGGTCGGCCCGGCTCCGATGCCGAACTCCGAGGCGCCAGACACCGTGCGGTAGACGGCCGCCGTCTCCAGAAACTCTTTGGCGGGCACACACCCTCGGTGCAGGCAGGTACCGCCCACCTTGTCGAGCTCCACCACGGCCACCGACAATCCGGCGGCGGCGCCGTAGAGGGCGGCGGCATATCCACCCGGCCCGCCGCCGATCACCACCACGTCGAAGGCGTCCTCGCCGCCGGCCGGCTGACCCCCCGGTGCTGTCGTCTGTTCCGATGCCACCTCGGGACCCGTGGGAACCACCTCCGACCTCGATCTGTGCTGATCCGACCGCTTCAGCCTAGTGGCCGGGGTCGGGGGCCTCCCTCAGAAAAGGACCCGTCGCCGGAAGTTCCGCAGCCCGATTCCGAGGAAGAGGGCGGCGAAACCGGTCAGCACTGGATAGATGACGTAGAGGTGCATGTGGTCGGCGTTGGTGAGTGCCGCCCGCATCCCCTCGTTCACGTAGATCAATGGATTGATGAGGACGATGATCTGCAGCCAGTGCCAGCCGTGGATCTCCACCGGGGCCAGCCGGGTCCACTGGTAGTACGTGCCGCCCAGAAAGGTGACCGGGAGGATGACGAAGCCGAACATCAGTCCGATGTTCCGGGGTTCGAAGGTGGTACCGAGCAGGAGCCCCAGCGACGACATCGCCACGCAGGCCAGCGGGACCATGGTGATGATGATCCACCAGTGGAGGTGGATCTGGGCCTCGACACCCTTGGCGTGCACCACCGAGGCGATCGGCAGCACCAGGGTCGCCGAGATGGCGCCCTGCACCGATCCGGACAGCACCTTGGCCATGGCCACCAGCCAGATCGGGCAGGGGGCCTGCACCCGGTCCTCGATCTCGCGGGTGAACCCGAACTCTTGGGCCATGGTCATGGCCACCGCCTGTACCCCTTGGAAGAGGATGGAGATCCCCACCACCCCAGGGACCAACACGGTGGCGAAGGCGCTCTCGGCCAAGGCCCCGTGCCCGCCACCCACGCCCTGCCCGATCTTCGGGAACACGTAGAGGAAGACGAAACACAGGAGGAAGGGCTGGACCAGGGTCCGGATGACGAACTCGACCAGGTGCTTCCTCAGTACCACCAGGTCGCGGAGGATGAGGGCCCCGAGGGCCACCCGGGAGGCCGCCAAGGCCGAGCGGGTGGGGTGCAGCTGGATGCTCCCACCCGGAATGACGGACTCGGTGGTGGCCATCAGTCTCGGAGCTCCTTGCCGGTGAGGTTGATGAAGACCGTCTCGAGGGTGGGCTCGGTCACCGACAGGTCGATGACCGGAAAGCCTCCAGCTTCCGCCGCCGACACCACCTGCGGCAGCAGGCGTTCCTGTCCGGTCACGTGGAGCTCCACGCCGCCCTCGATCGGTCGGGTATGGGTCACACCCGGAATCCGCTCGGTGAGTAGGCGGCCAAGGGCCTCCTGATCGCCGCCGGCGGTGACGGTGACGATGGTGTCGGCTTCCACCTGGTGCTTCAGCTCGGCAGGCGACCCGAGCGCCAGAATCCGGCCGTGGTCCATGATGGCCAGCCGATGACACAGCTGGTCGGCCTCCTCCATGTAGTGGGTGGTGAGGAGGATGGTCTGGCCCTCGGTGTTCAGCTCCCGGAGGGTGTCCCACAGGGCCAGGCGGCTTTGCGGGTCCAGCCCAGCCGTCGGTTCGTCGAGGAAGAGCACGGCCGGGCGATGGAAGATGGCCCTCGCCACCATCAACCGCTGGGCCATGCCACCGGACAGGGCGTAGACGGACGCCTTCGACCACCGGGTGAGTTGGAACTGCTCGAGCAGCTGGTCCGACGTCCGACGGGAGTCGGCGGCGGAGATACCGAACAGCCGCCCGTGGAAGTAGAGGTTCTCCCACACCGTGAGCTGTCGGTCGAGCGTGTTCTGCTGGCTGACGATCCCCAGGATCTGCTTGGCCAGTGCCGGATGCCGCACCACGTCGATGCCCCCGACCCACGCCTGGCCGGCCGACGGGATCACCCGGGTCGTCAGCATGCCGGCAGTGGTGGTCTTGCCGGCACCGTTGGGGCCCAGTAACCCGAAGATCTCGCCAGGCCGGACCACCAGGTTCAGCTCATCGACCGCCCGGAAGTCGGTCCCCTCGTAGGTCTTCGTCAGCCCTACGGTGCGGATGATCCCACCGTCGACCTCGGCAGCGGCATCGGCGGCCTCGACGATGGCGGTCATCGGATGGTTGGGGTGGAGGGATGGGCGTGCACGGTGGTCATGATGGTTCGAAGTCGGTGGGAAGGGGTAGTGGCTTGCGACCGGCGAATCCCTCCTCGGCGAAGTGCCACCATCCGAGGTCCTCCTCGTCACGCTTCCAACACAGAAGGTAGACCACCCCGCCCTCGGTCACGGCCGGAAAGTCGAGCAGACCGGAGTCGGCATCGCGCAAGACGATCCCCTTGGCGTGGAACTCGGCCAGTGCGGTGGGCACATCCACCAGTTCGGACGGATCGGTGGCGTCCACGGTTTCAAGGGACGTCACCGAGCCGTGCCCGTTCATCCGGGCGACCGATGTCTGGTGCGCGCCCTTCCGAAGCGAGTCGATCAGCACCCGGAGGCGGGGCAGTTCCGCCCTTGCCTCTGCCTCAGTCCAGTAGCGCACGACCGCAGCCTAGGTCCGGCCGTCGCCAGCCCCCGGAGGTGCGCCGACTACTTCGGCGGCATCCGGATGCCGCCGTCGAGGCGGATGACCTCGGCATTGAGGTAGCTGTTGCTGGCGATGTGGTGCACCAGCTCGCCGAATTCGGCGGGATTGCCCAGGCGCTTGGGGAAGTTGACCGACTGGGCCAGGGCGTTGCGGGCATCATCGGGGAGCATGGCCAACAACGGGGTGTCGAACAGGCCCGGGGCGATGGCCAACACCCGGATTCCCACCACCGCCAGGTCTCGGGCGGCCGGGAGCGTCATCCCCACGATGGCGCCCTTCGATGCGGAGTAGGCCAGCTGGCCGATCTGACCGTCGAAGGCGGCCACCGAGGCGGTGTTCACGATGACACCGCGCTCGCCGTTCTCCTGTGGCTCGACGGACGAGATGGCCGAGGCGGCCTTGGTCATCACGTTGAAGGTGCCGATGACGTTGAGCGTCTGGATGAACTGGAAGGGATCCAAATCGTGAGGGGAGCCGTCGCGGTTGATCACCCGTCCCACCCAGCCGGTGCCGGCACAGTTGACGGCAATGCGGAGGTTCCCGCCCTCGGCCGCCTGGTCGACTGCCCGCTGGCTGTCCTCGGGCAGTGTCACGTCACCCGCCACGTAGTTGGCCAGGTCCCCGATCTCGCCGGCGACCTCCTTGGCCCGGTCCTCGTTGCGGTCGAAGATGGTGACCCGCACCCCTTCGGCGGCGAGCTTGCGGGCGGTAGCCTCACCGAGGCCGGAGGCGCCACCCGTGACGATTGCTGAGCTTCCGTTGATGTTCATGCCCGTAGCGTAGGGGAGCCGGTTCCGGTCGCCCAAAGCGAGGCGCTGACCTGGGGATCCTCCGCTACTGGGCGGCGGCGGCCTCGGTGGCCAGGCGATCCACCAGATCGTTCATCGGGTGTCCCGAATGCCCCTTCACCCACTCGAAGGTGACCGGCCTCCCGCCCTCCAGGGCCAGGGCGAACAAGGACTCCCACAGGTCTCGGTTGGCCACCGGCTTGCCCTGCGAGTTCTTCCATCCTTTTCGGCGCCAACCGGCCCACCAGCGCTGGCGGAAGCAGTTGACGACGTAGGTCGAATCGCTCACCACGTGGACGGGCCCGTCGAGCACCCGAAGCGCCTCGATCACCGCATTGATCTCCATGCGTTGATTGGTGGTGTGGGGCTCGCCGCCACTGTCGGACCGTCCGTCCTCGGTCGCCCAGCCCCACCCCCCGGGTCCGGGATTCCCCAGGCATGACCCATCGGTGTAGACGGTGATCACCTCGACATCGTCCCCCGTGCCGTCCGACCAGAGGGGTGTGGAAGTCATGGCGACAGCATGCCTGCTGGCCGGGCGCACCGCGACCATCCCCTCCTCGTCCGCCTCCGGGGTGGCCCTCAGCCCATCCAGGCCTTTCGGTTGAGCGCCACCGGTGGAAGCATGGGGCCATGCTCTTCGATGGGGTCAGCCACCAGCTCCACGACAGCGATGCCGGGGAGACGGCCGAGTGGCTGGCCGCCTTCGACGACATCGTCGACTCGGAAGGACGGAACCGGGCTCGCTACCTCCTGATGCGACTACTGGAGCGAGCCGGCGAACACCACGTCGACTTTCCGGCCACCGTGTCCACGCCGTACGTCAACACCATCCCCACCGACGCCGAACCCGACTTCCCCGGCGATGAGTACCTCGAGCGCCGGATTCGCGCCTACATCCGGTGGAACGCCGCCATCATGGTGGTCCGGGCCAACGCCCGGTCCGAGGCGATCGGCGGGCACCTCTCCACCTACGCCAGCTCCGCCGCCTTGTACGAGGTGGGCTTCAACCACTTCTTTCGGGGCAAGGACGACACCGGGGTGGGCGACCAGGTCTTCTTTCAGGGACATGCCTCACCGGGGATCTACAGCCGGGCCTTCGTGGAGGGACGGCTCACCGAGGCGCAGCTCGACAACTTCCGATTCGAGGCCAGCGGCGACGGCCTGTCGTCCTATCCCCATCCCCGATTGATGCCCGACTTCTGGGAGTTCCCCACGGTGTCGATGGGCCTGGGACCCATCAACGCCATCGGTCAGGCCCACGTCAACCGGTACCTGGCCGCCCGGGGGCTGGCCGACACCTCGGCCGGCCGGGTGTGGTGCTTCGTGGGAGACGGGGAGTTCGACGAGCCGGAGACCATCGGATCGATCGGGATGGCCGGCCGGGAGCACCTCGACAACCTCACCTTCGTGGTCAACTGCAACCTCCAGCGGCTCGACGGACCGGTGCGTGGCAACGGCAAGGTGATCCAGGAGTTCGAGGCCCTGTTCAGAGGGGCGGGCTGGAACGTCATCAAGGTGATCTGGGGGCGCACCTGGGACGAGCTCCTGGCTCTCGACACCGACGGGGTGCTGCTGGCCAAGATGAACTCGACGGTGGACGGGGAGTTCCAGAAGTACGCCACCGAGTCGGGCGCCTACATCCGGGAGCACTTCTTCGGTCCCGATCCGCGCCTGGCCGCCATGGTGGCCGACCGCACCGACGAGGATCTCCAGTCACTGCCCCGGGGCGGCCACGACTACCGGAAGATCTATGCCGCCTATCTGGCGGCCACCGAGCACATCGGTGCCCCCACCGTCATCTTGGCCAAGACCGTCAAGGGGTGGACCCTGGGTCCGGAGATCGAGGCCCGCAACGCCACCCACCAGATCAAGAAGCTGACCCGGCCCCAGCTCCATACCCTCCGCCACCGGCTGTTCCTCGAGGAGGAGATCCCCGATGAAGCACTGGAGGCCGACCTCCCGCCGTACTACCTGCCCGATCCCGACTCGAAGGCGGCCCGCTACCTGGCCGACCGGCGGAGGCAGCTCGGCGGTCCCGTCCCCCGCCGGGTCCACCATCGCAATGTGGTGGAGCCGCCCGACCCCGCCGCCTTCGGAGACCTGTTGGGTGGATCGGGGAACCAGTCCGCCTCCACCACCATGGCCTTCGCCCGACTACTCCGGAACCTGGTCCGCGACCCTGCCATCGGCCGTCGGGTGGTACCGATCGTCTCCGACGAGGCCCGGACCTTCGGTCTCGAATCCCTGATCGCCGAGGTCCAGATCTACGCACCCGAGGGGCAGCACTACACCCCGGTCGATGCCGGTTTGCCCCTGCACTACGCCGAAAGCCAGTCGGGTCAGGTGCTGGAGGAGGGGATTACCGAGGCTGGCGCCACGGCGGCCTTCACCGCCGCCGCCACCTCCTACGCCACCTGGGGTCAGCCCCTCATCCCCTGCTATCTCTTCTATTCGATGTTCGGATTCCAGCGGGTGGGCGATCTGCTCTGGGCGCTGGCCGATATGCGTGGGCGCGGGTTTCTCCTCGGCTGCACCGCCGGGCGGACCACGCTCAATGGTGAAGGGCTCCAACACCAGGACGGCCACTCGCTGCTGCTGGCCTCCACCGTCCCCAGCGTCGCCGCCTACGACCCGGCCTTCGCCTACGAGGTGGCGGTCATCGTGGAGGACGGGATCCGGCGGATGGTGGGGCCTGATGCCGAAGACCGCTACTGGTACCTGACCCTCTACAACGAGAACTATCCGATGCCCGCCCTTCCCGCCGACCCGGCCGACGCCGACCGGGTCCGCCAAGGGGTGATCGCCGGCATGTACCGCTACGCCCCGGGTGGCCTGGGAGTGACCGAGGGGGTGGCGGCGCCTCCCCAGGCCACCATCCTGTTTTCGGGGACCACCTGGCAGGCGGCCACCGAGGCCCGGGCAGAACTGGCCACGGTGTGGGGAGTGGATGCCGACACCTGGTCGGTGACCTCCTATAAGTCGATCAGGGAGGAAGCCCTCTCTGTCGAGCGGTGGAACCGCCTCCACCCCGGCGAGCCCCCCCGGACACCACTGGTGACGTCCTGGCTGGGCGATCACTCCGGCCCAGTGGTGGCGGTCACCGACTTCATCCGATCGGTGCCGGACCAGATCGCCCGGTTCGCCGGCCGGCCCTATACCTCACTGGGCACCGATGGCTTCGGGCGGTCCGACACCCGCGAGCGGCTCCGGCGTTTCTTCGAGATCGACGCCGCCCACATCGTGGTGGCGGTCCTCACCGGGCTGGTGGCCGATGGTCGGCTGGCACCCGACACCGTCCGCCAGGCCATCGCCCGGTACGGCATCGACACCGCAGTGGGCGACCCCTGGTCGGACTGATCCTCCGGCCAAGCCATCGGAGCGGCCGATGGTGACTGGCCGTACAATCCCCACCATGGCCAGCACCCACCTCTACCTGTCCGGCGATCCCGACGCCGACGCCCTCCTCGGCGACGACCCCCTGGCGCTTCTCATCGGCATGGTCCTCGACCAGCAGATCCCCTTGGAACGCGCTTTCAAGTCGCCCTACGACCTGAAGGAGCGGCTGGGCGGCAGGTTGGATGCCGAAGCCATCGCCGACATGGATCCCGAGGCATTGGCCACCGTCTTCGCCGCCAAACCAGCCCTCCATCGGTTCCCGGGCTCGATGGCCGGCCGAGTGCAGCAGGTCTGTCGGATCGTCACCGATGAGCACGGCGGTGACGCTGCCGCCATCTGGACCTCGGCCACCGACGGCAAGCAGTTGCTGTCCAACCTCAAGGTCCTCCCCGGCTTCGGCGTCCAGAAAGCCAAGATCTTCGCGGCGCTACTGGGCAAGCAGCTCGGTGTACGACCCACCGGCTGGCGGCAGGCCTGCGCACCGTTCGGCGACGCTCGGACCTACTTCTCCATCGCCGATATCGACTCCCCGGCAACGCTGGCCAAAGTGCGCCTCCACAAGCAGAAGATGAAAGCGGAGGCGAAAGCCAAGGCGCCAACCCCCCGTTGACCCCGGGCTCCGGTTGGGCGCTCGAGCAACGCCGCCTCTACCTCTGCACCCCGGATCGTCCGGACCTCCAGGAGTTCCTCGACGCCTGCCTGATCGGAGGGGTCGACGTGGTCCAGCTTCGAGACAAACAGCTCGACGATCAGTCACTGGTGTCGCGGGCTCGACTGGCCCGCCAGGTCTGCGCCCACCACCAGGTGCCGTTCCTCCTCAATGACCGACCCGATCTGGCCGTCGAGGCGGAGGCCGACGGCGTCCACGTCGGCCAGGACGACGATCCGCCTCCGGAGGCCCGGAGGACGGTGGGACCGGGTGCGTTGGTGGGGCTGTCGACCCACGCCCCGGCCGAGCTGGAGACCGCCATCACCTCGGCCGCCCCGGTGGACTACGTGTCGGCGGGGCCGGTGGCCGAGACGCCGACCAAACCGGGGCGGCCGCCCACCGGCCTCGGGTACATCGGCGTGGCCGCCGACCGTTCACCCTGGCCGGTCTGGGTCACCGGAGGGGTGGCGCCGTCGACGGTGCCGGGCATGGTGGAGTCCGGTGCCCGTCACTTCGTGGTGGTGCGGTGGCTGACTGGTGCGGCCGACCCGCGGGGGGCCGCCCGTCAGCTACGCGACACCATCGAGGTCGAGCTCGACCGGTCCGACCCAGGCTGATCGCCGGGTCAACCGGCGGCGGACGATGGCGCAGCGGCCACGATTTTGGCCCCGGCCGGAAGCTTCACCGGCGGCGACGTTCCCACTTGGCTGATGCCCAGCACGCTGGATTGGGAAGGTGCGGAGACGGTGATCCGCGAAACGTACGGGCCGGTGACGGTGGCGGTGAAGTGGGCGGTCTGGCCATCCTGGGTGACCTCGAATGAGTAGGTATCCCCACTCCGGGTCACGTGGGTGGCCCGCTGGGCGTACGGGAGAAGGCCCTGCGCCGGATCGGAGGCCGACGCCGGCTGTCCGGTACCCTTCTGAATGGTCAGGCCACTGGGTCCACGGGTGACGGCCACCGTGGTGCTCTGGTACTCCGTGGTTCCGAAGACCCAGACGTAGGCCCGGCGTCCCTGGGACTCCACATGGCCGCCCAGTGTGTCGGGGGCGTGCCACACCAACGACAGGGTCTCGTTGCCGTCCTCACCGCCGGTCACCGTGGCCAGCTCGGTGTAGTTGGCGGCGTGCAGGGTGCTGGTGGCGGCGGTGTCCAGGGCCACCGGGGCATTCGACGCCATGATGCCCAGGGCGGCGCCGCCAGCGCCCACCACCGTCAACAGGGCGAGCGTCAGCCAGGGGACGAGTCGTTGTGCTCCACTCATTCCGGAGACGCTACGCCAGATCGGAGTCGGCGCGGATCACGCCCCACCGCACAGGATGACCTCGGAAGGACTCAGATGCCGATCCGCTGGGCCAGCAGCTCGCGGTGGTACGACGGGTCGCCGAGGAGTAGCTCGGAGGACTTGGCCCGCTTGAAGTAGAGGTGGGCGGGATGCTCCCAGGTGAAGCCGATCCCACCGTGGATCTGGATGGTCTCGGCAGCGGCGTGAAAGTACGCCTCCGAGCAGTAGGACTTGGCCAGACTGGCCACCACCGGCAGTTCGTCGGAGTCTTCGGCCGCCGCCCATCCGGCGTAGTAGGCCGCCGACTTGGCC
>Ga0302319_10010946_pt1 | contig 17237 bp, 13 predicted proteins | sample Bog_T0_2_FD_203319 | JGI IMG/M metagenome (GOLD analysis project Ga0302319, IMG submission 203319) | Peat permafrost microbial communities from Stordalen Mire near Abisko, Sweden - Bog_T0_2 | ecosystem: Environmental > Terrestrial > Soil > Wetlands > Peat | place: Sweden: Abisko, Stordalen Mire...
GTCCGGTGGCTGCGGCTCCGATGCCGATGGCGACACCGGAGATGAGCCAGACTCTGCGATCGAGGGTGAAGTCCCTCAGGATGGAAGATTGCGAGTTCATAACGTGGTTTCTCAGCGCGTTGTGAGGCTTTCCTGCACGGATTTTTGGATGGTGGAGAGGGCCTGGATCAGTTGTGGCGCGAGTTCGTTCAGTTCGCGAGCGTGTGCTTCGGAGAGGTCGGCAAGTGCGCGGAGGCCTGCGTTTGTGAGTTTCAGGTTGACGTAGCGGTGATCGGGAGCGATCTGGAGGCGCTCGACGAGGCCGGCCTCGGCACAGCGCTTGCTTAACTCGACGACGCTGTTGTGGCGAAGGCCGAGGCGTTCGGCGACATAGGAGATGGTGGTCTCGACGCCGTCGGGTGCGCCGGCAATCTGCAGAAGGAGCTGATGCTGCTGCGGTTGCAGTGAGGACTGGGCAGCCGCCTGTTCGCTGAACTGGAGGAAGCGGCGGAGTGCATAGCGGAATTCAGCCAGCGTCTGGAGTTTTTCGCGATCTGGAGAGGAGGGGTAGTTCATGTCGTCAACCTCATATATCGTACTACGATATTGTTTTAGATGAAAAATAAGGCGAACCGGGTTCATGAATCTGTCAGTTTTGTGAAAGGCCGAGCTTGACGAGGAAGCCGATGCGGGCGGTGCGGGGTGCGCCGAGGGTGAGGGTTGGGGTGCGGCCTACTTCGATCTGGCGGTTGAGGAGGTTTTCGCCGGAAGTGAAGATCTCGATCTGCTTGCCAAAGAGGTGCGTGCCGAAGTCGTGGGAGGCGTAGGCGTCGAGTTTGAAGTAGCTGTGGAGCAGGTAGTTGTTGGCGTCGTCGTCGAACTGATGGCCGCTGGCTCGGGCCTGGATGCTGAGGGTTCCGATGGATTGCTTGTAGGCGCGGAGCTGCGCTGAGGCCATGTTGTGGGCGACCTGGGGAATCCAGTTGCCGGCGGGGGCGTCGCCGGTGCCCTTAGTGACGTCAGCGTTGGTGTACTGGTATCCGCCCTGGAGAGCCATCCAGTTGGTGGGGCGCAGTTCGAAGTCGGCGGAGATGCCGCGGCTCTCGATCTGGCCGAGATTTTCGCGCATGAGCTGGATTGGATTCGACGTGGCGTTGATGGTGAGAGCGCTGATGGGACGGTTGACCTGGGTCCAGAAGTAGCTGGCGCGAATGGTTCCCCAGCGCTGCTCGGTGGCGATGCCGGTTTCCCAGCCGGTGGCGCGTTCGCTGAGGAGGTAGCTGTTGGGAAGGGTGAGCAGGCTGCCGACCTGGGTGGAGCGGTAGAGCTCGTTGGCGGTGGGAGCGCGGTAGGCGCGGAATCCGGAGCCGGTGAGGGCGAAGTGCTGGCCGAGTTTACGGGAAATGCCGAGGCGGGGGTCGAAGACGTGCTGGGAGATCAGTGGAAGCGCGCTGGCTGCTGGCAGCCACTGCTGGCCGTCGAAGTTGTTGAACCAGTCGACGCGGCCCGAGGCGCTGATGGTCCAGGCCTTCTGGCTCCAGAGGAGTTCGGCGTAGGCGCCGGTCTGGCGCTGGCGGTCGCTAAGGTCGATCTGGGACTGCTTGCCGGACTTGATGACGGATTCGAAGTCACCGGCGCGGACGTCGTGGGTGTCGGCTCCCGCGAGGAAGAGGAGGGCCGGTGTGAGCGGCTTGCTCCAGTGTAGGACGAGTCCCATCTCGTCGTCGGGGGTCTTGGCGAAGCGGTTGAGGACTTCGGAGTTGCGGCCGGCACCGATGGTGGAGAAGGTCTGGCGGTAGTGCTGGGCTGAACCGTAGGCGCGGAAGGTGAGGGTGCTGCCATTCAGGAAGCCGTCACTGGTCGCCTTCCAGTCGCTGCCGGTGGAGAAGCGCCAGAGGCGGGTGCCGTTGGTCTGGACGGGAGTGCCGTTGTTGCGGGCTTCGTTGAGGGCTGAGCCGCGCAGGAAGAGGCGCAGATCGCCCTGCTGGTGGTCGAGTAGAACGAGGCCGTTCTGGGCGTGGACGTTGGACGGGATGTCGATGAGCCCGCGCTGGCTGGGGGCGGTGAGGACGTAGCCGTCGGTGCCGAGGACGCCGCCGGTGACGAGTGCGCCCCAGGGGCCGTGGTGACCTTCGAGGAGCAGGCTGGTGTCGTAGGTGTCTTCGGAGCCGTAGTCGGACTTGAGCTCGGCTGCGTTGCCGGTGGGATGGTCCTGCATGACGTTAATGACTCCACCGATGGCTGAGGAGCCGTAGAGGTCACTGGCGCCGCCGCGGACGACTTCGACGGAGTGGATGGATAGCTCGGGAAGCTCTTCCCAGTGGATCCAGCCGGCGAAGGCGTCGTTGAGGGGGATGTCGTCTTCGGTGACGAGGGTCCGGCTGGCGGAAGTTGAACCGAGGCCACGGAGGCTGATGCCCTGCGAGGACGGGTTGGCGACGAGCGAGCTGGAGCGGCGGAAGGTTTCTGCGCCGGGTATGAGGCGGAGCTGGCCGTCGAGGGTGATGGCGGCGGATTGCTGGAGATCTTCGCCGGTGAGGGTGCGGGTGCTGGCTGGGCTTTCGAGTTCACCGAGTGGGGTGCGGTAGGCGGTAACGGTAACGGTGTGCACGTCCGGCGAGATCGTTGCGGATAGCGGTGGGGCGGGCGGCTGGTTGGGCTGGATTTGCGCGTCCAGGGTTGATTGCGCGACGGGCATCGGAGGGGGAAAGGGTCCTGGGCCCTGGTAACCACCGTTGTAGCGGGGATCCAATCGAAGTGCGATGGGCTTGCCGGATTGCCACTGAACTTCGGTCGTCTCAAAGGCTTTTGCGATGATACGTATCTTGCAGGGCTCGAGACAGTCGATCGTCAGCTGGCCGCCCGAGTCGGTTGTGCCGAGGAGCTTGCCGGTTGAGAGGTCGTAAATCCCAGCTCCGGGGATGGCGGCTCCTGTCGGGTCGGTGACCTGACCGGTGACTTGCTTCGAAGTTGGCGCTGAATCGGTGGCCTGTGATTTGGAAAGTGGCGGTGCGACGAGGACCGCGAGAGCGCAGAAAAGCGTGGCCAGTCTGACTCTGGCCCGGCAGAGAAGCGGATTTGACACGCGCGAGCGCACCGCGCCTTTCGCGTTAGCCATTGGGGGAAGATCCTCAGCTTACAGGGACAGGTCTTTCAGTAATTGTGACATGGATTTCTGGAATCGGGGATGGACGAGGTCTGGCGCGATTTCGGTCAAGGGCAGCAAAACAAACGATCGTTCGGCCATGCGTGGGTGAGGCAGCTGAAGAGTTTGAGTACCGAGGATGTAGTCGCCGTAGAGGAGGATGTCCAGGTCGAGGGTGCGGGGGCCGTTGGGGATGCCGTGGGAGCGATCACGGCCGAAGGCGCGTTCGATTTCGAGCAGATGCTCAAGGAGGGAATGAGGATCGAGTGATGTTTTGATAGCCGCTGCGCCGTTGAGGAAGGTGGGTTGGTCGGCGTATCCGACCGGTTCGGTGGAGTACCAGGACGATTTGGCGACGAGTGTCCCAAGTTCGGCGAGGCGAAGAGTAGCTGCGTCGAGAGTTTCGCGAGGAGAACCGGCGGGGCTGGGAAGATTGGAACCGAGGGCGATGTAGGCGATTTCCATAGTGAGGGTGCGTTCAGGCCGGGTTGGCGAATTCGGTGGATTTGCGCTTGCCGCCGAAGTTGCGGTTGAGGAATCGCACGGTGGGGCGTTCGCAATAGAGGTGGATGACAACGGCGAGCAGGATGGAGAGAGTGACGCCGATGAAGGCTCCCGAGGCGGATTCGCGTTTGAGCCACTGCAGTTTCGCTGAGAAGGCGCGGTCGAGGGAGTATTCGCAGTAGGGGTGGATGAGATAGAGGATATAGCTGGCGTCGCCGACGAGGACGAGCGACGAGAACTTGGTGTCCCAGTTGGACTGGGAGAGCAGGCTGGCGCTAGTGACCAGGAGGAACGAAAGGGAGCCGAGATCGAGGACACGGGATGAGTTGAAGGGGAATATGTTCTGCGGGAAAACGGCCTGAATGGCGATGAGCATGAGTACGCTTCCGAAGCAAACGATCAGTGCCGGCAGGCGCAGGTGGCGAGCGCGTTCTTCGGACAGGGCGCGGCAGAGATAGTAGCTGACGATGCCGAGAAGGAATTCGAGTACGATGTCGCGAGAGTAAAACTGGGCAGCTACACTCTGCGCGGCGAAGCGCATACTGACGAACATGGTGACGAGCACAATTGCGCCGCCAAACCATACGGCGCGGCGCTTGTGGATGAGCAGTCCGATGGCGAGGGCGAGATAGAAGAACATCTCGTAATTGAGGCTCCAGCCAATGAAGAGGAGTGGCTGGATGAGTCCGCTGCTCTTGGTGAATGGGATGAAGAAAAGGCTCTTCAGCAGTTCGATAATGCTGGCCCTTGTCGAGCCCATGAGCTGGGGAATTCGGAGGGCAACCAGGTAGAGCAGGATGGTGAAGAACCAGTAAGGCGGGACGATGCGCAGCACGCGGCGGCGGAAGAAGAATTCGCTGCTTGAGTCGCTCTGAGGATCGAGAATGCGGGCCATGATGTAGCCGCTGATGACGAAGAAGACATCGACGCCGAAGGAGCCGAAAGGACGCATGTACGGAAAAGCGAAACCGGTGTGGAAGATGACCACTGCGACGGCGGCGAAGGCGCGAAGTGCCTGAATATTGTTGAGCTTCGTGGTGGTTTTCATCGATGGGGGATCCGCCGGAAAAGGCCGTCGCACTGGACATCTTCTGGTTTCAACATAGCATTCGAGGCTTGGCGAACCGGAGCAAGCTGTCGGGACCCGCTGGTTGGAAAGATCGGCGAGTTCCGCGGTGGGGCGCGGATTCTTCTGTTCGCAAGGATGGAATGCGTGGTCTAATCGCTGGCAAGTTTCCGGTGATATTTGTCTTGGATGCGGTAAAGGGATTCCCCCATGATTTGCGCTTTCAAGAGCAGAAGCCGGTAGCGAGACGGAGGCGGCATGAGCGAAGCGAAGATCCTGGTCGAACCGAGAGAATTGCCGCCGAACGAGTCGTATTGCGCGCGGCTCGCGGAGCTCCAGTTCCCCGAAGATGTATGGATCAAGGGGCGCTGCTACAGGAAACCAGAGTTGACGGAGGAGCTGAAGCGAGATCCTGGTCTTCTCAAGTGGCTGGTGGAACTTTGCTTTTTGAAGTTCATGCCGAACCCCGAGAATCCCGATTATCCGGATCCTTCGATGGCGGAGCTCGTGGTGGGAAGGCTTTTCCCGAAGGAATTGAAGTTTGGTCGGTACGAATTCATCGTTGACATCGGCGATCCGGAGGGTTTCCGAGTGGCAAGGCTGAAACTTTATGAGGCGTTACTCGACGATCCCAAGCTGCAGAAGTACATAGCGGCGCGGCGGTATTACATGCCGAGTAAATGGTTGGTGGAGCAGGAGCGACGCGCGCGCAGGCCAGGGCCGTGGAATGGGGATATCTACGAGGCCGTGGCCGAGGAGGGATTGACCGGAGTCTGCTTTTCCGGGGGGGGGATACGCAGCGCGACGTTCAACCTGGGCGTACTGCAGGGACTGGCGCAACTGGGGATTGTGCCGTGGATTGACTATCTCTCTTCCGTTTCAGGCGGGGGGTACATTCATGAGTTCTTTGCCGGCTGGATTCTGCGCAACGGGAACCGGCGATCGGTGGTTCGCGAGCTGATTCCTCAGTCGGAGCCGGGGTGTTTGCCGCGTGCTCCAGAGCCGATTCAATGGCTGAAGCAGTACGCGAGCTATCTGACGCCAGAGCGGGGACTGTTTTCTACGGATGCATGGACGATGCTCGCGATCTGGTTTCGGAACTGTGTATTGAACCAGATTCCGATTCTGGCCTCCTTTGGCGTGGGGCTGTTCCTGGTGCATTTGCTTGTTCCGAGGACGATTGCGGAAGATCCGGCAATTCGTGGAATGGGGGATCGGGGCGTTGTATGGCTCCTTTCGGGCGAGACACTGCTGGCCTTTGCTGTGGTGTCTCTGGTGCAGCTTTGGCGAAATCTCCGATTGCAGGAGCAGAGAGCTTCGGCAGATGAGAGCGAATCGCCGAAAGAGCTGCTTACGAACGGCAAAGTGGTGCGGTGGATCATATTGCCATGGCTAGGCGGCGCAGTCTGGCTCAGCTACTGGATTTCAGTCTCTCCGGAGCAGGGGGACGGGTTGTTCTGGCTGCCGATCGCATTTGCCGGCGGCCTGATCCTGCTGCTGATGGAGGTGGTGATTTTTCAGGGCGGTGCCCTGGCTGCTCACAAGCACTACCACGGCGATCAGAGCAGTTCATGGGCATGGTTCTGGTTTGGCTTAATCGGAGTTTTGACTACTGCTGTGGCGCTTGCAGTTGGTTGGGGATTTGTGCGCGCAGACGGGTGGTTCGGGCCGTGGATCGCTTCGAAGATCGGGATGGTTGGAGGTACGGCGAGCGAGGCTCAGCAGCTGCTGAAGTTTTCCGTCAGCGGAGCCTCGAGCAATTTCCATGGGAGCCTGGAGGGTTCGCTGAACGGAGCGTCGGCTCCGCACGGAGGAATGTTTGTCGATCCCTGGCGGGTTCAGTTGACGTTGCTTCCGGGACTGCTCTTAAGCGTGCCCTATGTGGCGCTCGAACTGACCATCGGGCTGCTGGGGCGGGACTATCGCGAGATGCAGCGCGAATGGCTGGCGCGCCTGCGTGCATGGTCGATGCTGTACGGTTTGCTTTGGGCCGGGGTAGTGGGGGTGACTTTGCTCGGGCCATACGTTGGCTATTGGGTGGGAACATTCGGTCCAACTGGCAAGTGGAGCGCTGCCATTGGATTTGTGGTGGCGCACCTGACCACTGTGCTTGGCGGCGCGAGCGGGAAGAGTGACGGCAAGCCGACGGATAAGGGGATTCTGGGGTATCAGCCGATTGACCTGCTGGCGCTGATAGCGGCTCCAATTGCGATGGTGAGTTTCTTGCTGGTGATGTCCTTTGGCGCATCGGCGGGCGTGGATGCTCTGGCCAACTGGTTAGAGCGATGCCCGCTGGAATTCAGTCCGAAGGGGCCTGCGTTTTTGTTGGCGGATGTTGCGTGTCTGATTACGACGGCTTTGACAGCGTGGCTGTTCGGCAGGCGGGTGGATATCAATGAGTTTTCGATGCACACGTTTTACAAGAACCGCTTGTCCCGATGCTATCTGGGCGCCGTCGTTCCCGGTAGACGGGAGCCGGATCCGTTTACGGGATTCGACGGACGCGGAACTGCGAAGTACGAAGACAGGACACAAACACTGCCGCCGTTTGTGACGGACTTTCTGCCGATGAGCTATACGCGCATGGGCGCTCCGGATGACAAGTCGAATTACGAAGGGCCATTTCCGATCTTCTGCGCAACCTTGAACCTGACGACCGGGGAAGATCTGGCGACGCAGGAGCGGAAAGGAACCAGCTTTGCGTTCACTCCACTGTACTCAGGCTACAGCGTGGGATGGACTGATGGAGAGAACGAGAAGGTGAGTTTCAACGGGTATGTTCCGACGGACAATTATGCATACCCAAAGGAAAGAGGCCAAAAGCGCGGGGGCATTCACGTGGATTCGGCGGTGGCGATCTCGGGTGCGGCGGCGAACCCGAATATGGGATTCAACACGAATCCCGCGCTGGCATTCCTGATGACGCTGTTCAATGTGCGGCTGGGGTGGTGGATTTCGAATCCGCGCCGGAAGGATATGTGGAGAGCGGGCAACGGACCGGGTTTGGGGCGGCCAACGCCAAAATTCGCGTTGCTAAGCCTCTTTCAGGAGCTGTTTGGAGCTGTGGGCGACGACGCGGCTTATGTGAACCTGAGCGACGGCGGCCATTTTGAAAATATGGGATTGTATGAACTGGTGCGCCGACGCTGCAAGCACATCATTGTGTGCGACGCGGAGGAAGATGCCGACATGTCGTTCGGAGGTATGGGGATGGCGATCACCAAGTGCCGAGCGGATTTCGGCGCAGAGATCGATCTCGACTTTCGGCCGTTGAGGAAGGATCCCGAGACCGGCTACAGCAAGACTCATTGCGTGGTGGGTACGGTCCGGTACCCTCCGCCATGGGCGGCGGTGGCGGATCCGAAGAGCGAGCGAACAGATTGTCCGTGCCTGGAGGACGTCAAGGATGACCCCTTTACCGGGGTGATTGTGTACATGAAGTCTTCGCTGGTGGGAGATGAGCCTCCGGATCTGCTGGCATATCAATTGAAATCGCCCGAGTTTCCCCAGGATTCGACGGCGAACCAGTGGTTCACGGAATCGAAGTTCGAAGCGTATCGCCGATTGGGGCACCATGTGGCGATGACTACGATCCGGCCGGCACTTTCGCCGATCCATGGAGAGGTCAGGGAACGGGACGACATCGACACACTTTTCAATCGAATGTACGCGATCTGGTATCCGCGGACGCCGGAAATGGAGAAATATCTTGGAGATCATCTGAAGCAATACGAGGGGATTCTGAAAGAGCTCCGCGAGCGCAAGGAACTTGTCGGGCTGGAGGCGGCGCTCAGTGATCCGAGAAACTCGAACGCGGTCAAGAAGGTGACGTGGATCGCGCCCGGGGGAGATGAGCAGAGCAGGCTTTATCCCGCCCAATTTGCGAGTTCGCTGCTGGACTTTATGTACACCGTGTACACCGATCTGCTGCTCGCGTTCCCGGATAACCGGGTTTCGCCGCATGCGGAGTGGTGGATTTGCCTTTTCCGGCGGTGGTGCCGAGTGAACCTGGTGCGAGACACTTGGACGAGCCATGCACCGATTTATTCGGTGGAGTATCGGTTGTTTGCGCGCAAGGAGCTTGGGCTACCTGCGGTGCCGGGAATTGTGGAGTGAGGGCTAGCTTTGGGAGGATTGCTGGGGCTTTTCGGCGTTGCGCAGGGCTTCGTGGATGATCATCTTGAGGTAGGTCTGGTAGCGGAGGCCGCGTTCGGCTGCCTGGAGGCGGGCTTTGGCGATGTCTTCGGGGTCGAGGCGGATGGTGGTGGAAGGAATGGCCGCGCGTTTGGCAACCGTGCCGACGCCTAGACGCCCTTCTACTCCGGCCTTTTCAAACTCCGCGGCTAGATCGTCCTCGTGAGATTCCCACCATTTGGCTTCTTCGGCTTCATTCGCGAATGTCTTTCTCTTCAATTCTTCCAGCATTTCCGGACTCCTTGAGGGATTTGAAGTAGCGCCTGAGTCTTTCATTCGCAGGCCACGCGGTGACGATTCGAATTTTGCCGTCGGCAAGCGTGGTGGAAACGACGATCAGGATGCGTCCCAGGTCGGTTTCCCCAACTTGCGCGATTCGTTCTTCGCCGTTTCGGAGCTCTGTCCCAATATCCAGTGGCCGATTGAGAATGACCTGTTCCGCTTCGGATGGTGAAATCTGATGCCGAGCCAGATGGGTTGTGTTCTGTTCATTCCAGCCAAATTTGAGATTGGTCTTGAGATCGGTCAATGGCCCTGTCCTTCTAATTATAGTTACAATGTAGCTACGATGCAATTACGATTTATTACCTGAGCTCTACAACCGTGGCGCCGGCGCCGCCTTCCTGGTGGGTGGGTTCCTGAATGCCGGCTACGTGGGGGTGGGTGCGTAGATATTCGCGGAGGGCGCGGCGCAGGATGCCCATGCCGGTGCCGTGGATGACGCGGACTCGGGGAAGGCCGGCGAGGAAGGCCTGGTCTAAATATTTTTCGAGGTCGTTGGTGGCTTCGTCGACGGTGCGGCCGATGAGGTTGATTTCGGACTTCATGTCTTCTGAGCCGCTGCTTGTGACGGTGACGCGGACGCCTTTCTGACGGGCTACGGCGTCGAGGGGTTTTTCGGATACGAGCGGTTTGCCTGCGGGGGCGACTACTTCGGCGATGTCGTCGCGCCTGATGCGCATCTTGAGCGCGCCGAGGGCTACTTCGTAGAGGTCTTTTTCGACTTCGCGGACGATGGTGCCGACCTTGTTCATGCTCTTGATGCGGACCTGATCGCCGATGGAGACGTGTTTGACAAGGTGCGGCTGGGCGTTCGGGTCGCCCTGGTCGGCGCCGTGCTTGTGGGCGACGACGGTGGAGTTGAACTGCTCTTCGAAGTCGCGGCGCAGGCGCTGGATACGGCGTTCGGACTCCTTGGAGAGCTTGAGCTGGCCGGCGCGGTCTTCGATGGCGTTGACGGTCTGGCGCATCTGGAACTCGAAGTCTTTGAGGAGTGAGCCGAGCTTTTGCTCGAGTTCGCGGGTGCGCTTTTTGGTTTCGTTGTCGCCTTCGCGGGCGAGGCGGGCGCGCTCCTGGTTGAGGGCGTATTGCTCGGCGCGGGCGGCTTTGCGTTCGGCTTCGAGGTCGGTGAGCTGGCGGTGGAGGTTTTCAAGGAAGCGGGCGATGTCGGCCTGCTGGGTGCCGAGCCGTTCGCGGGCTGAGGCGACGATGGCGGCGTTGAGGCCGAGGCGCTCGGCGGTCTGGATTCCGGCGCTGGCTCCCGGGATGCCGAGGCGGAGCTGGTAGTTGGGGATTAGGGTGGTTTCATCCACGCCTGCAGCGGCGTTGAGGACGCCGGGGGTGTTGGCGGCGTAGACCTTGAGGCTGGTGTGGTGGGTGCTGATAAGGGACCATGCGCCGGAGGCGAGGAAGTAGGCGGCGACGGCGACGGCGAGGGCGGAGCCTTCGTCGGGGTCGGTGGAAGAGCCGAGTTCGTCGAGCAGGATAAGGGCGGTCGGATTGGCGAGGTGCGAAATGCGGTCGAGATTGACGATGTGCGCACTGAAGGTGCTGAGAGCCTGTTCGATGGACTGGGCGTCGCCGATGTCGGCGAGGAAGGCGTCGAAGATGGGCAGCGTCGCGGCACTGGCTGGAACGGGGATTCCGGACTGGGCCATGAGGGAGCAGAGAGCGGTGGTTTTGAGGGTGACGGTTTTGCCGCCGGTGTTGGGGCCGCTGATGATGAGCTGGCGGGCGGCGGATTCGAGCTGGAGGGTGAAAGGGACAATGCGTCCCCCGCTGGCGCGAAGGCGCTTTTCGAGAAGCGGATGGCGGGCGGATTCGAGGCGGAACAATTCGGTCGAGAAGATGGGGCGGGTGCAGTCGTAATCGATACCGAAGCGGGCGCGGGCCTGAAGGGTGTCGACGAGTGCAAGGACGCGGGCACCGGCGACGAGCGATTCGGAGTAGGTGCCGACGAGGCGGGTGAGGGCGACGAAGATGCGGTGGATTTCGGCTTGCTCCTCTTCGAGGAGGCGGACGAGTTCGTTGTTCTGCTCGATGGTTTCGAGCGGCTCGACGTAGACGGTCTGGCCGGAGGAGCTGGCTCCGTGAACGACGCCGGAGACGCGGCGCTTTTGCTCGGCCTTTACAGGGATGACGAATCGATCGCCGCGGATGGTGATGAGGTCGTCCTGGGTCTGATCGCTGGCGGAGAGACGGCGGAGGGCAGCGCGGAGACTCTCTTCGATGACGCGCTGCTGGCGCTGCTGCTCGTTGCGGATGCGGGAGAGCTCGGGGCTCGCGTCGTCGGCGAGGGAGCCGTCGGGAAGGAGCTTGCGCTGGATGGATTCGGCGAGCGGACTGAGGTTTTGGGTGAGGGCGGAGGAGAGTTCCTGCAGGCCTGCGATAGTGGTGGCGATGGAGGCAGGTGGATTTTTCAGCAAGGATTGCCAGGCGGCGATGTCGTTGGCGAGGCGCGCGACGGATTGCAATTCGTCGGGCTCAAGGGCGGCTTCCGGGATTCTGGATTTGGCGGCTAACTGCGTGGGGTCGAAGAGGCCGCCGAGCGGGATGGTCACGCCGGGGCTGAGGAGACTGCGGAGTTCGGTGACGAGCTGGTGCTGCTGGTCGATCCAGGGCTGGTCGGTGGAGGGCGAGAGCTGAGTGATGCCTTCTCGGCCTACGCGCGAGACGGCGTAGGTCGCGACGAGGGCCAGGAGCGGGTGCCACTCCAGCGATGCGGCGTCGAGGTGTTGAACTTGGGCAGGAGTGGGATCGAGCAGCGTGGCGGAAGAGGCTTCGGATTGGATTTCGACTGAGGGCATTTCCTCTTTATGGTAGCTGGTTGCGAATTCAATCGGTTTGGGGCGGTATTGTGTTTACGCTGAATCGATACCCGAAAGGTGCGAGAGCGATGCTTCGGCGCATACAGTTCGTTCTCTCCGTTGCGACGCTCTCTGCTTTTTGCGTGTCAATGTGTGCTTGCTATCGAGGTGAGAAATTGGCTCCGGATCTGCCGCGAACAGTTGATGGCGTGACAATGCATGATGTGCATTTCTTCAGCAGGGCGTTGAACCGGGAGATGCCTTATCGCGTTTATCTACCAGGCAAGATCGACTCCGGCGAGAAGTTCCCAGTTGTCTATCTCCTGCATGGCAATGGGGGCGATTATCGCGAATGGTCAAACCATACGGACGCTGCGCAATTCGCTCTGAAAGGCTGGATTCTCGTGATGCCGGAAGGGAAGTCTTCTTATTTTGTGAATTCGGCGACGGTACCGGAGGACAGATACGAAGATTATGTCATTCACGATCTGGTCGCTAATGTGGAGGCGAGGTTTCCGGCGGAGAAGGATCGCGGAAGCAGAGCGATTATCGGGATATCGATGGGAGGATTTGCCGCCGTTGAGCTGGGGCTGACGCATCCGGAGATGTTTGGTTTTGCGGGTGGGATCAGTCCGGCGATGGATGCGACGGAGCGGCCGTTCAACTGGAGAAGGATCGACCGATGGTGGGCGTTTCGAAGGATCTTTGGGCCGCCTGGGAGCCCGCAACGGCGCGCGCATGACCCGTTCTTACTGGCGCAGTCTGCTGATTTGAGCGCCGTTCCGTATTTGTATTTAACCGTTGGAGATAACGAACCCCTGACGGAGCCGAACGATAGATTTGCGGCGCTGCTCAAACAGCGCGGATTCGCTTTCGAGTTTCACATCAAGCCGGGCAGGCATGACTGGGAGCAATGGGATGCACAGATTCCGGGGTGTTTCGAAGAGCTCGCGAAGAAGATGCCAGTGAAGCCCAATTAGGTGGATTCAATGGCATTTTGTTCTATGAGCCAAGAATGTCCTGCGGCGTCGAGGCGCCACTGAGCACGGCGACGTCGCCGCGACCGCGCTGGCCTACCTGGTGGAACCATGCAGACTGCTGGAGATTGTCGGCGGCGTTGGCCCAATCCTGCGCAACGATGAACTTGATCGTGTTGACGAATTTAGAGAAGGTGGGTTCGCCCATGTTGAAGACGAGGTCGGTGACGATCATCTGGTGGATGTCCGGTAGCTGGTCGAAGACAGGAACCAGCTTCGTTGCGCCGGCGACAGCGTTATTGATGGTCATGGTCAATAGCTGGTCAACCTGGTCGGCTGTGATGTTTACGGCTCCGGTGAGGACATCGTTGTAATTGAGGCCGATACTTTCTATGTTTGCCTGGGCTCCAGCCGCTATTAGATTGAATCCGACGCCGATCGTGGGGTTGCCTTTTGGCGTGTCGCCTGGATTAAGGGGAGTGCCGGTGGCGTCATCATAGGCCTGAAATCGGGTAGATTCCCAGTGCGTGATCCATTGCTTGGTAAGGGCGAGATCCATTGGCTCCTCCTGAGGCAACTTTGAATTGAATTCGGACAGCGTTGAGATTGCAGTGAAACTTTAGCACAGGTCTACGATTCCCCGGTTTGTGGCCTGAGCAGCGAGGGCAGCGCTTAAGAGTGTGTCGCGTATTCAGGCCGCAGTGGCCCTCCGGGGGTCTAAAAAAAGCGGCGGAAAGGGAGGGAATGTTTTGAGGATGGAGCTTCAGCGTTGAGCGAGTTGGCCTGTCAACGCTCCTGAGGCCATTGCGAATGGGGCTTCCATCTGCTGAGGAACACCATTCACAATCAAAGGCTTGAATTTGAGCGTGAGGGCGCGGGCTACGGCCGCGTCCTGAAGGCCGAAGTGGTCGGAGTTGTCTCTGTAAGCTTCTCGCACTCTTCCGGTTCGATCGGTGCGGATATAAACAATCATCTGTTCACCGGCCTGATCAGTGGCCTGCTTTCCGGATTGGTTCCCGGTTGATACCCGGTTCAAGGTCGGGCGGATTGAGGCTGAGTTTGAATCCAGCAGTGATTCGGCAGTGCTTCTGGAAACTAGTGTGGTTGCGATCTGGCTCGCAGGAGGGGTGAATTCTGAGGCCTTAAGCAGAGGGTAGTCTGCCTCGGGAAGTGGTTCCAGGAAGATCACCCGGCCCCGCACCAGAAGGTTTGCGGGCAGATCGTTGACCAGAGTTCTTGGGATTTCCTGTTTGCCGAAGGGGGCGAAGTTATCGAACCATACGGAACGGGTGAAATCGATGCCGCTGGCGATTCTTGGTTCGGCATCCTGAAAACAGACTTGCGCCATCTTCGTCTCATCGTTGTCGCCGCTGGTGGACTCATCGGTCGAGGTGGAAATGCAGGCGTGCGACTGAACCCCGATCGGCACAGAGCCAGGAATCTTTCGAAGCTCGGATGCCCTAGGTACGGGATCGAGAAGTGCGTCGACGAAATTCTGTATCCAGCGGGGATAGAAGTCGCCGTCGTTGTGCTCCTCCACAACATTCCCATTAACGATGCGGGTCTGGTTGAAAGTGCGGGAATGGATGACGGTGCGGTAAGTGATGGAGTTCAGCCAGAATAACTCCACCCGAGCCTGCATGCTTTGGACACGGAGATCAGTCACTCGCGCGGAGGACGGTGAAACCGCCGGCGGAGAGATTTCAAGAACGAGATGGAATGGCTGTTCGCTTTCTGAGAGCGAACAAAGCTGTAGAGCGCGGTCCACTGCTACCGAGTTCAAGAGCGTGGGGGAAGATGGCGGAAAGATTTGCTTCCAGAAGCAACCGCAAAGCGAACTGAACAAAATGACCGCGCTACCAAAGCCGACCAGCCGGGCTTTTCGGCGCATGGGTGGATGGTAGCACGATGTTTTTCCCAAATTTCCGGGGTGTTACCAATGAGTTAAAAGTAACTTCTGCAATTCGAAACGTGAATCACCCTGAAAGTCTTGTTCAATAACAAGGTCCAATTCGCGAAAGCTGAAGGTTCGCATAGTCCGACATGCTGCCAAGGTCGTGTCCAAAGGGAAAAGCGGAAGCCGTTGGATTAAGGGCAGGAGAAGTGGAACAATCGTTCTCAACGTTGCGTAACTGCTTCTCAAGAGTGCTGCAAGCTCCGAAAGATTGCGGAGCGAGGGGAGGCGCTTATGTATTGCAACGGTTGTGGCCAGGCTTTAGTGGTGGGGCAGGGGTTCTGTCCTCGCTGTGGACGGGCGAGCGGCATGGGAGTGCCGCCGATGCCGAATGTTAGCCCATATGGAGGAATTGCTCCGGCGCCTTATTCGATGGCATGCGTGGAGCGGCGGGTGAATGCGCTGGCTGTGGGCTGGTTTGTCTATGCAGGCATCGTAGGGGTGTTTGGGCTTATGGCCCTCGCCTTTGCTCATGCGTGGATGGGTGGACAGATGGGCGGCTGGGGCGGACATGGATTTGGACACAACTTCATGTACGGTCCGGGGATGCCTTTTTTCTTTATGAAGTTTGCGAGGGGGATCCTGCTTTTCCGAGTTGTGGTGGCGTTGATTGCCGGTTACGGATTGCTGCAGAAGACTTCGTGGGGCAGGTGGGTCGCAATCGTCGCTGGATGCCTGGCGATTTTCCATCCGATTCTCGGGACGGCTCTGGGTATCTGGACGCTGGTGGTGTTACTGAACGCTCCGAATGCGGCAGGGTATGAGGCAATGGCGCGGTAGGAGCGGGGAAAAGACCGGACTGGCCGAGGATTAGAATTGAAGGATGGATTTTCCTTTGATTCGAATGCGCCGGACGCGCCGGACTGAAGCGCTTCGCTCGCTGGTGCGGGAGACGCGACTGGAGCCGGGGCAGTTGATTTATCCACTGTTTCTGTGTCCCGGTGAAGGTGTGCGGAAAGAGATCGGTTCGATGCCGGGGGTGTTTAACCTGAGTCTCGACGAAGCGGTAAAGGAAGCGGAAGAGGCTGCGCAGCTTGGGCTGGGCGGCCTTCTGCTTTTTGGGCTGCCGGAGAGCAAGGACGAGCAGGCGACGGGTGCGTGGGACGACCACGGAATCGTGCAGCAGGGCTTGCGGGCGCTGAAGGCCAATGCTGCTTCGAAGAAGCTGGTGCTGATTGCCGATGTCTGCCTTTGCGAATACACGAGCCATGGGCATTGCGGCGTAGTGGTGCAGACTCCGGATGGGTACGAGGTTGAGAACGATGCCTCGGTGGATATCCTGGGGCGGACGGCGGCGAGCCTGGCGAAGGCCGGCGCGGATGTGGTTGCTCCGAGTGACATGATGGACGGGCGCGTGGCGGAGATCCGGCGGGCACTGGATGAGGAAGAGCTGGAGCAGACGCCGATTCTGAGCTATGCGTCCAAGTTTGCTTCGGCGTTTTATGGGCCGTTTCGTGAGGCGGCGGATTCGGCTCCGCAGTTCGGCGACAGGCGCAGCTACCAGATGGACGGCGCGAATGTTCGCGAGGCGATGCGGGAGATTGAACTCGATCTGAGCGAAGGCGCGGACATGATCCTGATGAAGCCGGCGATGCCGTATCTGGATGTGATTCGCGCGGCAAGGGAACGGTTTGATGTGCCGATGGGCGCGTACCAGGTTTCGGGCGAGTATTCGATGCTGCAGGCGGCGTTTGCGAAGGGTTGGCTGGAGCCGGAGCGGGCGATGCTGGAGTCGCTGATCGGGATCCGGCGGGCTGGGGCGGATTTTATTGTGACTTACTTTGCGAAGGATGCGGCGAGGGTGTTGTAGGCGTGTCAGGGGTCAATCGTCAGGGGTCAGAGACAGGAAAGACAATGGCCTTTGTGCTCCATCGATAGGTGGAGACGCCTCAGAGTTCCGGACTGATATTCTTCGTGGCGGGTGCCTGAGGTGTTGGGCTGCGAGGGATTTGGTTTGAGTTCGTCACGAAGAGGGTTTTTGAAGTCGCTGTCGCGGACGGCGCTGGTGCTTTCGCTGGAAGATGTTTTGAAGCTGGCGCGGCCTGCGTTGGGTCAGACTCCAACGGGAACCGCTCAGCAGAAGCCTGTTGCGGGGATGGAGCGGCCGACGTATGAGGCGCAGCCGAAGGTTGTTGCGCTGAACTCGCCGATTGCCGGGACTCCGCTGGGGCTGAGCTTTGTCGATGTGGCGAAGTCGTCAGGGCTGAACGCGAAGACGATCTACGGCGGCGAGCACAAGAACAAATATCTGCTGGAGACGACCGGCTGCGGCGTGGCGTTTTTTGACTACGACCAGGATGACTGGCTGGATATCTTTCTGGTGAATGGCTGG
>Ga0302319_10010947_pt1 | contig 17235 bp, 17 predicted proteins | sample Bog_T0_2_FD_203319 | JGI IMG/M metagenome (GOLD analysis project Ga0302319, IMG submission 203319) | Peat permafrost microbial communities from Stordalen Mire near Abisko, Sweden - Bog_T0_2 | ecosystem: Environmental > Terrestrial > Soil > Wetlands > Peat | place: Sweden: Abisko, Stordalen Mire...
GAGGATATAGGCATGAACTGGGGAAAAGCCCCAGCGGCTGACGAGGAGGTCAACCATGCGGCTGGTGGCGGCGCGGGCGGTGTCGGCAAGGTCGGTTCCTGTTTCGACAACCACCCAGGCGTTGGCCGGGGAGTCGGGCGCGGCGGCTTCACTGGACTCCACGAGTGGGCCGGCGAGCGGTTGGTGCTTGTGCAGGTGGAAGCGCAGGGTTACGTCCAGCGGGCACTCGATCCCGTTAATGCAGACCTCGCCGTCGCCCTGGGCGGCGTGGCCATCGCCACAACTGAAGAGTGCGCCGGGATTGTAGACGGGGAGGTAAAGGCGGGAGCCGGCGCAGAGCTCGCGGACATCGAGATTGCCCCCGAAAGAGCCCGGCGGCCGGGTACGAAATTTGCCGTCTTCGGCGCGGGCAACGCCCATGACGCCGAGAAATGGCCGCAGGGGAACCACTGCAGGCGCGAGCGAGGAAGTGGATTCACCTTCCAGTTGCCAATGGAAGAGGTAGGGCTCGCGAAAACGATCCTTGAGGAAGCCGAGTCCTTCAATCACGCTGGACCATCCCCAATCGGCGTGGCGCGTTGAGAGCACGTCGATCTCAAGGACGTCTCCCGGCTCCGCACCTTCGATCCAGACCGGGCCGGTGAGGGCGTGAATGCGGGTGCGGTCGATGGCGAGAAATTCCTGGGCTGTCATACCCGGGCGCACCTGCCCTCCGCTGGCATCGACACATTCGAAGGCAATCTCGTCGCCGGATTGGATATGCAGGCGTGGCGGAAGGGAGCGGTCCCAGACCGAATGAGTGGGTGCGGCGGAGAGGATGTGTTCGATCATGATGCGGCGGGCCTCTCGGAGATTCTGACGGTCATTTGTAACTCAACAAGGGCATTGCGTGGCAGCGCGCTGACGCCAACGGCGGCGCGCACATGGCGGCCGGCATCGCCGAAGACGCGGACCAGCAGATCAGAGGCGCCGTTGATGACCGCGGGCGAATCGGCAAATCCGGCAACGGCATTGACGTAGCCATTGACTGTGACGATTTCGGTGACGGCATTGAGGGTGCCGAGATCCCGCTTGAGGACAGCGAGTTGCGTGAGCGCGCAGGCAGCCGCTGCAGCGTAGCCGTCTTCAATGGTGCGATCGATTCCGGCGGTTCCGGTGATGATTCCGTCGGGACCGGTGGAGATAACGCCAGACAAGTAGACGATTTCCCCCACGCGCTTGGCGGAGACGTAATTGCCTCCCGGCGCAGGCAGGCTGGGGAGAGTGAGCCCGAGGGCTGTGAGGTTCTCTTCAGGTGATGAAGTCGGCGTCATTTGCATTTGAATGTAGCATGTGCGGTTGGGAATTCTCTTGGGAAATTGGATGGTGTCGAGCTAGCATGAGCCATGATTACGCGCGCCGCAAAACTGCTGCTGCTGGCAGGGATTGCGCTTTATTATTCTCTCGTTGTCTTCAACAACCTCACGGACTTCGACTCGAACTACCAGTTTGTGCACCATGTGCTGGCCATGGACTCGACTTTTCCGGGCAACCACGGCATGTGGCGTGCGATTCCGTCGCCGGCATTGCAGACGGCGTTTTATGTGAGCATCATTGCCTGGGAAATCGCGACAACGATTCTGTTGTGGTGGGGCGCAGTTCGGCTATTCTGCGCGTTGCGGTCGCCCGCGAAGGCATTTAATGCGGCCAAGGGTCTGCCGGTGATGGCGCTGACGCTTTCGTTGTTGATGTGGCTGGTGGCGTTTCTGTCGGTCGGCGCGGAGTGGTTCCTGATGTGGCAGTCTCATACCTGGAACGGGCAAGAGGCAGCGTTTCGGATGTTTGCTGTGGTAGGTTTCGTGCTGCTGATCGTGATGCAAGCAGATACAGAAGGACAGCCGTGAAGGGCATGGTCGCAGCGATAGTGCTGGCAGCGGGCGCGAGCCGGCGCCTGGGCCAGCCGAAGCAATTGCTGATGCTGGAAGGGGAAACGCTGCTGGCGCGGTCGGTAAGGCTGGCAGGTGAGGCTGGCGCTGCGCCGGTGCTGGTTGTGGTTGGAGCACACGCTGCGTTGATAGGCGCGAGTGTTCCGTTGGACCACGCGGCTGTAGTGATGAACGAAGAGTGGGATCAGGGAATTGCAAGCTCGATTCATGCGGGGCTGAAGGCACTGGATGCAGGCGCACGGGGAGTGCTGATTTTGGCATGCGACCAGCCGCGATTGAGCGCGGATCATTTGCGGGGATTGATTGAGACATTCGCCGCGCAGAGCCAGCCCACGATCATGGCTTCGAATTATGCGGGAGTGGTTGGAATCCCCGCAGTGTTTCCGCGCGAAGCGTTCCCGCACCTGCTTGCGTTGAGCGGCGACAAGGGAGCGCGCGCGTTGCTGATGCAGCCCCCGTGCCCGCTGATTGCGCTTCCGTTTGATGGCGGCGAAGTGGATATCGACCAGCCGGACGACCTGGCGCAACTTCAGTAGTTTGCTATCGTTCGATGGTGGCTTCGATGTAGCCGTGCGGCTCATCGATCGGCACAAAGATGTGGTTCGGGTTGTCCTGGCTGAATGGCGTCAGGTCTGCGAGCAGGTGATGCAGGTTGGGCATAGTGAGGGTGATGCTGGCTATCTCCAGAGCTGCTTCCAATGCCGCTTTTCCCATGTCGTAGAGCGTGTGCTGAACGCTCATGCTGTGATGCGCGGCAAACTCCTTGAGCAGGGCGGCGATGATGCGGGCGCGAACCTGCGCGTAAGCTGGCGACGCAATTGCGTACTCCCACTTCACTGTTGCGGAAGTGCCGAAGATGCGATCGGTGGAGGGCTTGAGGGTGGTGAGCGTGTCTTTGATGTAGCCGGTGAAGGCGGATTTGGTGGTCTTGAGAATCGTGAGGCCGTCGATGCCGGATCGGATGGACCATTCGCGTCCCTGGTCGCGTACGGCGCGCACCGTATGCACCTCAGGGCCACCAAGCTTGAACGTGGTCGGCTCCGGGAAGCCATCGACATCGAGTCGCTGCCAGGCCTTCTCGTCTACTTCGATCAGGGCTCCGCTGACTTGCGGATTGTTGGAGAGCAGATAGTCGCCGAGATCAATTGCGAACTCCTCGATGGTCGCGGCTTTTGAACCACGGGCCACGAAGTAGACGGTGTTCTTCATGGTGTCCGTGGGCAGGATCTTGCTGTTATCCGCCTCCGTAAAGCTGGTTTCGAAGTCGCCCTCAAGCAAGACGCGCACGGTCCATTCCTGGAACTCGTGTTGGTCTCCATTGCGTGTGATCCGCGATAGACGCACGCGGGACTTTCCGTAGCGATTCGATCCCAGACTTGCCATGGCGTCAGCTTCCTCTGTAGGTTGTGTAGCTGTTGTCGCTTAACAGGAGCGGCAGGTGATAGTGCGTTACTCCGTCGCAGGTGAATGTGATGGATATCTCGGGGTAGATGCTCTTGCGGCCCATGCCGGCCAGGTAGGCGCCTGTGTCGAATGTGAGCCGATAGAGGCCTGCGTCTGCATCGTGCGTCAAGTCGCGGCAACGTCCATCGGTATCTGTCGCGCTCTTAGCGGCGGTATCCCACGCTGCGTTTACCCACATCTCCAGCTTCACGCCAATGCCAGCGGCCGGCTTGCCGAGAACAGCGTCCAGAACATGCGTTGTGATTGCACTCATTCTATAAGCCACTTTCCAAGACGGATCTGCGTAATCTGCCGTTGCTGCTCTGCGGCCTCGCGCAACTCGGAGGCGCGGTCGCTGTCCAGGCGGCGATTGAGGATGCCGAGCATTTCGTCGGCGCGCTTTCCGGTCGCGCACACGATGTAAGTGAAGCCGAAGCGTTCTTCGTATAGTGCATTGCCTAGTGCCAATTCCTCAAGCACTTTCTCTGCGGCCTCGTTGGTTGACGATTGTTCCTGAGTTGACCATGCCGCGGATTTGGCTGTTGCGTGCGCGGGCTTGCGGTCGCCGATGCGGGGATGGGCAGCGAAGGCCTCCATCCAATCGGATTCTTCCATGGTGCTCCAGATGCGGTCGGCGGCTTCGCTCAATTCCAACACCCCGGCAATGGGGCGGAGCGCAACCATGGCGGCGGCCCAACGGCGCGCCGCGCAACATGCGACCATGGGGTCGAGCGCGGTGGCAGGGTCGGCTGTGTTCCATGCTTGAAGGGTGGCATTCATGCGGAAGTCTCCGCTGATTGCAATTGCTTCAAGAATTCTTCAAGCAGATTGGCGGCGACGCGGATACGGTACTCGGCTGTAGAGCGAATGTCATCAATGGGGGTTGCTTCGGCGAGCAACGCGGCGCGCGCGGATTGGATGGCCTGCGGGCCGACGCGCTGGCCGAGCAACGCTGATTCCGACCGATAGAGGCGTGTGGGGAATGCTGCAAGGCTTGCAGCGGCGAGGCGAATCTCACGAATGGCCCCGTCTTCAACCAGTGCCGTTGCGGCAAGTGCAACTTTGGAGATGGCCATGGCGCGGCGCGTTCCTACCTTGCGCAAATATTGGCGGTGATGCGCGAAGCTGAGAGGAAGGTGCACGGCGTAAAGCAGTTCGTCGGGCGCCATGATGTTGCGCTTGTACCCTGTGTGGAAGTGCGCGTAAGGAATACGGCGGCTGCCGCGGATTGATACGAGTTCGACCTCTGCGTCATACGCCAGCAAGGCAGGCGAAGAGTCGGCGGCGGGTGATCCATTGACCAGATTGCCGCCGATCGTGGCGCGGCTCTGGTTGGCGATGGAGCCGATCCAGCTTGCGGACTTTGCGAGCAGCGGCAAGTGGGTGGCGATGCCTGTGTGCGCGCGCAGATCGCGAAAGGTTGCGGCCGCACCCAGAATGATGGTGTCTTGATCGACGGTGATGAAGCGCAGATCGGGGATTCCCCATAAGCTGACGAGTTTTGCTGGGCTCAGCTTTCCGGCTGCGTGGGCAACCATGAGCTCAGTGCCGCCGGCGATGGGCGTCCACTCACCGGGCGCAGCGGCCATGAGTTCGAGCACTGCGCTTAGACTGCCGGGAGCGATGAGTTGGTGCGCATGCGGATTACCGCGCATGATCGGCCTGATCGTGAACGTTGTGGGTTTCAGCGGAGGCGGCGGCAACTACAGACTCGAAGATACGTGTGAAACCGGTGCAGCGGCAGAGATTGCCGGCGAGGCCCTCGCGGATTTCCAGCATGGAAGGGTGCGGATTGAGAGAGAGTAATTGAGTCGCGGCCATCAGCATTCCAGGCGTACAAATGCCGCATTGTGCTCCTCCGCATTGCAGGAAGGCTTTCTGCAGCGGGTGCAGTTCACCGTTGATTGCGAGACCTTCAACGGTCTGGACGCATGCGCCTTCGGCTTGCAGCACGGGAACAAGGCAGCTATTCACCAACTCGCCATTCATGCGTACGGAGCAGGAGCCGCACTCGCCTTCACCGCATCCTTCCTTGGTGCCTGTGAGATGCAGATCTTCGCGCAGCACGTCGAGGAGACGCTTCATCGGCAGCGTGTCGACGGCAAACTCCTGGCCGTTCACGGTGAAGCGAATGGTGGGATAGTCGGCACTCATGCGGGTGCGGTCTCCACTTGCGGTTCACGCACAGATAGTTCGAGGAAGAGATCTTCCGGCAGAAGAGGAATGGCGTTGAATCCGACGCCCGTTGCATCGCGGATGGCGTTCAGTATTGCAGGGGCGGGACCGTCATGGGGTAACTCGCCAATGCCTTTGGCGCCGAAGCCGCCGTGGCGAAAGGGAATTTGTTCAAAGTAAACGTGGATAGGAGGCACGTCTTCAGCAGTGGGCATGATGTAGTTGGTCATCTGGTTGTTGGCCATGTGCCCGTTTTGCAATACAACTTTCTCATAAAGCGCGTAGCCGATTGCCTGCGCGATGCCGCCCTCAATCTGGCCACCGGCAAGGACGGGATTGAGGACGCGGCCGACTTCCTGCACGGACCAGAAATCTTCAACCTCTGCGGAGTAGGTGACGGTGTCGACCGCTACCTGTGCAACCTGCACGGACCAGACGTAAGCGGGATAGGCTTCGCCGTGATAGGTCTTATCGTCCCAGAAGATGCCGGGAGGCGCTTCGTATCGGCAGAGTGATTCGACCTTGCCATGTATAGCGCGATAGCGCTCGCAAGCTGCGAAGAACTCATCGGTCGTGAAGTGTGCGCCGAGACCGGCATGCTCGCGGAGCATCGAGAGAAGTTGCGCTCCGGCACGCTCGATGAGGTGGCCGACGACCATCGTGGTGCGCGAAGCAACAGTGGGGCCGCTGTTGGGAACGACCGAGGTGTCGGGCTGGGCAACGATTACGTCGTCGTAGCCGATGTTGAGAGATTCAGCGGCAATCTGCGAGAGCACGGTGTTGGTGCCCTGGCCGAATTCAGTGTTTGCAACCAGGATGCGCACTTTACCTTCAGGGATAACATCGATGCCGGCAAGGGAGTTGAGATAACGTTCGCCGGAGCCGGTAAAGCCGGAACCATGAAAGAAGGCAGCAATGCCGAGGCCGCGTTTGACAGGACCGGATTGATTTTCCAGCGCAAACCTTTCGCGCTTGGCGTAGTAATCACTTTCAGTCAGCGCGCGATCGAGAAGCTTGTCGAGAATCACGGGGTCGCGCATCACCTGCTCTGTTGCGGTGGTGTCGCCGTCGTGGAGAAAATTTCTGCGCCGGAGTTCGACGGGGTCGATGCCGATTGCGGCGGCGATCTCATCCATGTGGCGCTCAATGGCGAAGATGGACTGCGGCGCGCCGAAGCCTCGGAATGCTCCGTAGGGCACGGTGTTGGTGGCCCATGAATGCGCTCGGACGCGGACGTTGGGGCAGACGTAAGGGCCAGGTGAATGAAGCGTGGCGCGCGAGAGTACAGTGGACGAAAGCGTGGCGTAAGCTCCGCCGTCTGTAGCGACTTCAATGTCCAAGGCAAGCAGCTTGCCATTGCTGTCAACCGCAGTCCGATGTCGAACGCGCGATGGATGGCGCTTGGTGGTCGCCGCCAGGTCTTCCATGCGGTCGTAGACCATCTTGACGGTTTGACCGGATTTGAATGCGAGTAACGCGGCGTGGGAAGCAAGCGTGGAGGGGTAGTCTTCCTTGCCGCCGAATGCGCCGCCGGTCTCGGTCTGGATGACGCGGACTTTGTCTTCTGGCAGATCGAAAACCGCAAGCAGTGACTTGTGCACGTAGTAAGGGCACTGTAGCGAGCCCCAGACGGTGATGCCGGTTTCGGGATTCCACTCGGCGATCATGCCGTTGTTTTCAATGTAGAGGTGCTCCTGCGCACCGGTCCTGTACTCGCCTTCAACAATGTGCGCGGCGGTAGACCATGCGGAGTCCACGTCGCCTTTTTCAAGCAGGAAGCTCTTGATCAGATTGTCCGCGCCCCAGACGATGGTTTCCTGGCGCTCGCTTTCATCGATGGTGAAGACGGGCGGCAGGGGATCGTATTCGATGTGGACGGCGGAGGCGGCTTCGCGAAGCTTGTGTTTGTCAGGGTGGGCGAGGAGGAGGATAGGTTCATCGCAATGATTGACCAGGCCGTCGGCAAGAACCGGCTGGTCGGCGATGATGAGGTGTACGTGGTTCTTGCCTGGGATGTCAGCGGCGGTGACTACGGTGAACTCGCTCCAGTTTATGCGGCGATCGAAGCTGATGGAGCGGATGAATCCTCTAGGAATGGTGCTGCGAACGGTGAGGCCATACCACATGCCTTCGCGCTCAATGTCGTCGACATAGCGGGCGCGGCCCAGCAGTTTGTCCACGCCTTCCTTGCGGAGGACGGGAGCGCCAACGATGCGAGTTTTCTCGATCGTGTCCATGGTTGGGGAAGCCGCTTTCGTCGTACGGGTTGAGGCATAGCATACAACGGAGCGGGCAAGAATCAAAACGTGCACCGAATGGCTGGGTCCAGATGTGGCGTCAGCGGTCGGACAATTGAATTGGATTGCCGTCAGGGTCTTTACCGTCGCAGAGGCAAAATACATCCCCCTGCCGGACCTTGCCGAAGCTTGCCCCTCGCGCCACCAGGGTTTCGCGCATGGCAGCAACGTCCTCTGCATGGAAAACAATCTTTGGGCCCTTCCTGCCCGGCGATGAGGGACCGGAGTGGAGCGCGATGCGAGCGCCGCCCGCGTCAAACTCGCGCCAGCCTTTTTCACTCGATACTTGCTCGAGTCCCAGAACCTCTCCGTAGTATCTGCTCATCGCATCCATCTTTCCGGTGAAGAGGATTACGCGCGCTAATCTCATCGGATGTCATCTCCAAAAGAATTCTGTTCTTGACACGATATGCCCGGTCCTTCCATGACAATCGGTAGGCCGGTTATCCGGCCAACCGGGCGAGGGTGCGGGCCAGCACTTCCACGCCACTTGCTATCCACTCGGGTGAGGCGTATTCGTCGGGGCGGTGGCTGACTCCGCCGCGGCAGGGAACGAACAACATGGCGACGGGCGCGATGCAGGCCATAAAGGAGGAATCGTGATAGGCGCGGGCCACCATGCGCTTGTAGGTGCGTCCCGCTTCGATTGCGGAAGCCTCCATGGCATCGAGGATTGCGGCGTCGGAGGTGGTGGGTGGGTCGGCATTCACCATCTCGGTATTGATGACGACGCCACGCTTCAATGCGATTTCAGCGCAGGCTGCCTTGATGGCGGCGAGAACGCTGTCGCGGCGCGGGCCGTCGATGTCGCGGATGTCGGTTTCAAGTTTGACGCGTGAAGGGATGCTGTTGACTGCGCCGGGAAAGACGTCGCAAACACCGACCGTGGCAACCGTGGAGATATCGCCTGTGGCCTTGGCAGCCGCTTCGATGGCGAGAACCAGCTCAGCTGCAGCAGCCAGCGCATCTTTGCGCCCCGGCATTAGCTTGCCGCCCGCATGTCCGCCTTCACCTTCGATCTGGATCCGCATGCTCGCCGGCGCGGCAATGTGAGTGACGAGGCCAACGTCAATGCCTTCCTGCTCCAGAAGCGGACCCTGCTCAATATGCAATTCGACAAACTGGTGGAATCGGCCAACAGGGAGCGCAATAGACTCGAGCGGGCCCGCGAATTCCGCTTCTTTACGCAACTGGTCGAGGCTCTGGTCCTGCTTGTCGCGGAGCGCCCGTGCTGCATCGGGCGAAAGCACATGGCCTATCATGCGGCTGCCGAGGCAGCCGATACCGAACCGGGTGGGCTCCTCGGCGGTAAAGATGATCAGCTCAATGGACCGACGCGGATGGAAGCCAGCGCGCTGCAACGAGCGAATGGCTTCGAGGCCGCCGAGCACTCCAACGGTTCCATCGTAAGAACCGGCGTTCGGTATGGCATCGATGTGGGACCCGGTGGCGATGGGCGCAAGGTCCGGCTCGGAGCCATGCCAGCGCGCAAAGGTGTTGCCAATTGCGTCTTCGGTAATGGTGAGCCAGGCCTCTTCGCAAAGGTTCTTGACGTAGGCGCGGGCACGGAGGTCCGCCTCATTGAAGACAACACGCGTGACGACCGGCGGCTCGTGCTCGGAGATGAGCGCAAGCGCGGCAAGTTCCTCGCAAAGGGTGTCGACCTCAACTTTGGGAACGAAAGGGGAATCAGGAGCCATGGGGTGCGTCATCCTCCGAGCGGGTGCCTGCGCCAGTCTTTGTAAATCAAATATTTTGCGGGACGCTTGCCGAGCGCGCCGAACCACTGGGGGCAATAGGGGCCCATCCAGATAAAATCGCCGGCCTCAACCGGGTACCAGGCGTCACCGAGTCGATAAATACCCCCACCTTCAAGCATCAGCAGACCGTGTTCCATCACGTGGATTTCGACCATGCTGAGTGCCGCGCCGGGATCGTAGGTCATGGTGTTGACGGCGAAATCGTATGTGGGGCCGTCGGGCATGAGTGAACGCACGCGGAGTGCGTCGTCGCCCATCAGCGGAACGGAAGTGATGGAACCCTCGTTGCCGATGCGGACTTCGGGTATTTGCGTCTCATCGCCAGGGAAGGGCTCGTAGATTTTTTCGATAAGCGCAGCACGGGCAGCGGAGAAAGCGCGGACCGTGTGTTGTGCGCCTGCGGGGACATAAGCAAAACCACCGGGTCCGAGGAGGTGAGTTTGGCCATCGGCAGTGACCTCGATTTCACCGTCGAGAATGTAGAGGAAACGCTGCGCCGGGGTAGGGCCTAGCTCTCCCCCTGCGATGAATTCCGCGGTCATCTGCGTGAAACGAGCGCCCAGGCGCGGGCCAATGTGGACGATGAACTCCACTCCCGCCGCGCCGGGCAGTGGTGTGCGGATGAACGTGTCGGGCGTTTGCAGCAGGTGATCGTGCTTCAGACTACTTCGCGTGATTCCCAGGTGATGCAAATTTGACCTCGTTTCGGCATTCTACCCAATATCGCGGGCAAGGCGTTGTAGAAAGTGGCGGGCGACCAGGAGCGATGCTTCCACATCCTGCTCGAGTACGGATTCATCCGGGTGGTGGCTGATGCCGCCGGGGCTGCGGAGGAAGAGCATTGCTGTGGGCAGGCGGCCGGCCATGACTATGGCATCGTGACCCGCGCCGCTGGGCATGGTTTTTACGGGGAATCCGGCGGCTTCAATCGCATCGGTGAGAAAAGAAGTGAGCCGCTCGTCCATGGGCACGGCGGGCTGTTCTAACTGGCCAGTTCGGGTGAGGGTAAGGCCGCGCTTCGCTGCGATGGATTCGGCCTTGGCAAGCAGTTCCTCCACGACCGCATTGCGGACTGCATCGCGGGCGTGGCGCACATCGAGGCTCACGCGCACAATGCCGGGAACCACGTTGCCGACATTAGGCTCTACGCTGATACGGCCCACTGTGGCGGCAAGGCCTTCGATACGTAGGGCGAGAGCTTCGACGGCGGAGATCCACTCTGCAGCGGCGGCGAGAGCGTCGCGGCGGAGATGCATGGGGGCAGTTCCGGCGTGGTTGGCGTGCCCGGCAAAGGTGAGCGTGAGCCGGGTTTGGCCAACGATCGCAGTAACGGCGGCGATGCTCAGGTTCTCGGCTTCAAGCAGCGGGCCTTGCTCAATGTGGACCTCGATAAAGCATGCGGCATCGGGATCAAGGACGGCTTCGCCAATGCGGGCCGGGTCTAGTCCGAAGTTGCGGAGGGCGGCATCGACAGTGATGCCTTCCGTATCGATGAGGGTGAGGAGGGCGGGTTCGAAGCGTCCCGCGACGGCGCGGCTGCCGAGATAGGGCAGGCCGTAACGCACGCCTTCTTCCTCAGAGAAGGCGATGATCTCGATGGCCAGCGGCAGGGCGAGTTGCTGCGCGATGGCGACCCATTCAAGAGCGATGGTGACGCCGAGGATGCCGTCAAACGCGCCGGCATCGGGGACGGTGTCAATGTGGGAGCCGAGGATAAGGCGTTTGGGCCTCGCGTTCTCTGGCTGCCAGAGCCCGCGCAGGTTGCCGGCTGCATCGACACGGACGGACATGCCGAGCGCCCCCATTCGCGCGCGCAGGTGGTCATGTACGGCGTGCATGGGCGGCGTAAGGAAGCGGCGGGTGATGCGGCCGGGTTCCTCCGTCATGGTGGCGATCAGCCGGCACTCGGCAATGGCGCGGGCGGCGCGGTCCGTCATGGGCGGGCCGGCTTTCTCGTGAGCTCTTTGCCGCGCGGCGCACCGATGAATCCGGCGCCCTTACCTGTCGCATCGAAGATTTGTTCACCGCGAAGCCAGGTCGACTCAACGCGGCCGTGGAGATCGGCATCAAGGTAGGGTGAGAGTTTGTGGCGGAAGTGCAAATGCTCTGGCGCAACTGTCCACGCCGCATCCGGATCGAAGATGGCGAAGTCGGCATCGGCGCCGACTGCCAGCGTGCCCTTGCGCCCCGTCAGACCGGCCAGGCCCGCTGTCCCAGTACTCATCCACTGAGATAAGTGCACCATTCCTTCGTTCAAAGCAACTCCACGCTTTTCCATCGCAGTCCACATCACTGGCAGCGCAAGTCCGAGGCTGGAAATGCCGCCCCATGCCTCGTCAAAGCGGCCTTCTTCTCGACGTTTCATCTCTGGCAGGCAAGGTGAGTGGTCAGTGGTCACCATGTCGATCTGGCCAGCTTCAAGTGCGGCCCAGAACATCTGGCGATTGGCGTACTTGCGAATCGGTGGTGCACATTTGAACTCCGTGGCCCCATCGGGGATGTCCTCGGGGATAAACCAGAGATAGTGCACGCAGGTTTCCACAGTGATCGGAACTCCCCGCGCACGAGCCTCGGCTAGCATCCTCAGCGGCTTTAAGCTAGCTAGATGAACGATGTGGACAGGAGTATCGAATTCTTCGGCTAGCCGGATCAGTAGGGCTATCGCCTCAACTTCCGACCCGGCAGGCCGCGAAGCAAGGTAAGTTGAATATTTGCGCCAGTCTGCTCCGCTTGCATTCAGCGCCGCTGTTGCCGCATCGACCGGACCGGCCAACTCGGCATGGGCAAGTAGTGGAAGCCCGGTGCCCTTCAACTTCGCAAGTGCCAGCCGCAAATCGGCTTCATTCACTGCCTGAAAGCCGTCGATGCCGGAGTGGATGAGGAAACATTTGAAGCCGGGAACGCCGGCGTCGACTAGGGGCAAAAGGGAATCGGCGTTGCCGGGAACCACACCGCCCCAGGCAGCCCAGTCCACCCAGGCCTGGCCCGTTGCAGCCGCACGCTTGGCTTCCAGTGCCTCAACGTTCGTGGTTTCCGGGATACAGTTCAACGGCATATCAACAAGCGTGGTGACGCCGCCGGAGGCTGCGGCCTGCGTGGCCGTTGAAAAGCCCTCCCAGTCGCGGCCGGGGTCGTTGATGTGAACGTGCGAGTCGACGAGGCCGGGGAGAACAACCAGATCGCCAAAATCGCGCAGTGATTCCCGGTCTGGGACGTCATCCCAGGCGCGCACCTCGGCGATGCGCTCGCCTTCCACCAGCAGCGTCGCCGGTCTCAGGCCATCGGCGGTCAGAACGTTCGTCGATCGGAAGGCTTGTGCCATACTGTGTTTACTTTCGCCCTTTAGGGAGGCTCAGAGCAAGTTGGCGACTTTCACCAAACCAAATCCGGAGTTTTTGCGCCGTGCGATTGAACTGGCGATTCAGAACGTGAACGCAGGCGGAGGCGGCCCGTTTGCGGCTGTGATTGTGCGCGACGGCAAGATTGTTGGCGAGGGCGCGAACTCCGTGACCACGACCCACGACCCCACGGCTCATGGCGAGGTGAACGCGATTCGTGCGGCGTGCAAGGCGCTGGGGACATTTACGCTGGCTGGGTGCGAGCTTTATACCAGTTGCGAGCCTTGCCCCATGTGCCTGGCCGCCAGTTACTGGGCGCGGCTGGATGCGATTTATTATGGCGCGAGCGCGGCCGATGCGGCGAGGGCGGGGTTTGATGACGCGTTTCTCTACGAGGAGTTTCGCAGGGAGCAGCCGGCGCGTTCGCTGCCGGCCACCCAACTGCTGAGCGATGAGGCGTGGGCCAGTTTTGCGGCGTGGATCGCCTCACCTAACAAGACGGAGTACTGATGCGCCGCGAGGCTATTCCACCAATGCATCCGCGATGGCGAGGTGCTCGTCGAGGGCGGCGATGCCGAGATCGAGTTCTTCCTTCGTCACGATGAGTGGCGGGGCAATGACAAAGTGGCTTACCCATGCCTGGATGGATATGCCCTGCGCCATCATCTTCGCTGCAATCTGATCGACCACGAGCGGCTTGCCTTCCACCTTATCGCGCATGGTATTGAAGGGCTGTTTTGTGGTGCGGTTCTTCACAATCTCGACCGCGAAGAAGAGGCCGAGGCCGCGCACATCGCCCACAGAAGGATGCTTCGCCTTGAGTGCCTCCAGTTTCTCGCGAACGTAGGGCTCAAACTCTGCGGCACGTTCGATAAGGTTTAGACGCTGCATCTCCTGGATGGTCGTGACGGCCGGACCGAGGGTCATGGGATGAGCTTCATACGTATGACCGTGCGAGAAATAGTGGTCCTCAAAGTAGTCGGCAATTTTGGTGGTGGTCGCGCACAGACCCAGTGGCATGTAGGCCGAAGTGATGCCCTTGGCGGTGACAAGGATGTCGGGCTTCACGTTCCAGTTGTCCACGGCAAACCATTTGCCTGTGCGTCCCCAGCCAGCCATTACTTCGTCGGCGATTAAGAGAACGCCATGGCGGTCGCAAATCTCACGCAGGCGAGGGAAGTACTCGGGCGGCGGAACGAGGACGCCGTTGGTGCCTACAACCGGCTCCAGAATGACGGCGGCAACGTCACTCTCATTGCGGATCATGTGCTCAATGTAGTCGGCGCAGGCAATGTTGCATGTGGGATAGGTGTGCTTGATCGGGCAGTCGTAACAATTGGTCTCCGGTGCGAAGACGAAGCCCGAACCCTTACCGCCCGGTTCCATCGCCCAGCGGCGTGGGTCGCCGGTGGCGGCGATGGAGCCGTTGGTCGAGCCATGATAGGACCGGTAGCGAGAGATGATCTTGTTTTTGCCGGTATACATGCGGGCGATTTTGAAGGCTGCTTCGTTGGCCTCGGTGCCGCTGGTGGCAAAGAAGAACTTGGTGAGGCCTTCCGGAAGAACTTCAAGCAGCTTGGCGCTCAGGCGGGCGCGCGAGCGGGTAGCATATCCGGGAGCGACGTAGGCCAGTTCGCGCGCCTGCTCAGCAATGGCTTCGATGACCGCGGGGTTCTTGTGGCCGAGGTTGACGCACATGAGCTGCGAGCTGAAGTCGAGATAGCGCTTGCCTGCGCCGTCAGTGAACCAGCAACCCTCGGCATCGGCGATGTGGAGCGGCTTCCATGTCTTCTGGAAGCGCCAGGTGCCGTAGTTGTTCTGTCGGGTGATGGTCGTGATCTGTTCGGATGAAAGTGTATCTAGATCGGGATGTTCGCTCATGGTGCGCCTCGCCTGTGGGGATGTTCCAAGACATGCTATCACCGCGATGGTGCCTTGCGATTTCGGGGGGACGCGGTATCATGCGTCAGGCAGTGGAATGCTCCAAGCCGGATGTTGGTCGAGCCTTCGGGCGTGGTCAAGTCCTCTCTGGGGATACCCCAGGGCAACGTGAATAACTCGGCATTCATCGCGTGACCGGCACTGCGCGCTGCGCAGACAGGCTCACGCAGGGTCAGACTCGTTGGAGCATTCCGCTGTTTTGCCACCATGCCAAACAACGCATTTTATTCCGCGCTGGCGCGATCGATCCTGGCCGGAGAGCCAACGGCCGAGGCAGTTGCCGCGCGGATGCGGCGGACGCTCGGTGAGAACTGGCGATGGATCGGGAACCTGGCTGGGCGCTATGCGCGCGTGTTTGGCGGAAAGACAAGACCGAGACTCCGCGATGTCATCGAGTTTCTGCGCGCGGACGATGGGCTGATCTACGCCAAATACAAATACAGAGACAAGCTGCGAATTGCCGAATGGGTGACGGAGCGGGCGCGCATGCAGCCTGTTTATGCGGCGCGCACATGGGCGGTGCCGCGGATCGAGTCGGTGGGCGAGTTGGCTGCCTGGCTCAATGTGAGCGCCATTGAGCTCGAGTGGTTTGCGGATTTAAAGCGGATGAATGCGCGGGCTAGAAATGGAGCGCTTCAGCATTACCACTACCGCGTTCTGGCGAAGAAAAGCGGCGCCATTCGACTTATCGAGGCGCCTAAGGAGAGACTCAGGGAGTTACAACGAGTTATCCTGCGCGAGATTCTGGAACAGATTCCTTCTCATAGCGCTGCGCATGGATTTGTGAAGGGCAGGTCCATCAAGACGTTTGCTGCTCCACATGTGGGTCGGCGCGTGGTCCTTCGCATGGATTTGCAGGATTTCTTTCCATCGATCTCTGGGCCGCGGGTTCAAGCGCTGTTTCGTACGGCTGGTTATCCGGATGCTGTGGCGGAAAGGCTGGGTGGCATCTGCACCAACGCTGCGCCGCGCGGGATGTGGAAGGCGCTGGGCAAGGGATTGGACCCACTCGCGATGGCGGAGGTGCGAGCTCTGTATGCATTGCCGCATCTGCCGCAGGGCGCGCCGAGTTCCCCGGCGCTCGCGAATATCTGCTCATGGCGCGTGGATTGCCAGTTGATCGGACTGGCCGATGCGGTTGGTGCAACGTACACGCGCTATGCGGATGATCTGGCGTTTTCAGGCGATGAAGAATTTGAGCGTTGTGTGGATCGGTTCGCGCTGCGGGCTGCGGCAATTTTGCTTGAGGAAGGATTCCAAGTGCATCACCGCAAGACGCGCCTCATGCGGCAAGGGGTCAGACAGTATCTAGCGGGAATTGTAACCAACGAGCGATTGAATGTTATACGCGTGGACTTTGACAGGCTGAAGGCGATTTTGACCAATTGCGTGCGGTATGGAGCCGAGAGTCAGAATCGCGAAAGGCACCCGGCGTTTCGCGAGCACCTGGACGGACGCGTGGGATTTGTGGAGATGGTGAATCCGCAGAAAGGGACTCGGCTGAGGAGGCTGTACCAGAAAATAGAATGGTGACCTGGGATTGAAGAGGGGCAGCAAATCCCGTCGGCTTCGCGTAGGAAAACTGCGAAACCGAAAGATCCCTTTGCAGGGAATTAAGCCTCAACGGCGCACAATTGCTTTATGGCAAAGCACAACTGGACACGTCCGGGGCTTCGCTGGGATGCTTCCAAAAAATCAATACCCACCCCTCCCCTCCCCAAAAACCATGATTTCTATGACCGACACCCGGTCGATTTAATTCATATAGAACTTATAATCAGCAAGATACAGGAAACACACAAACAGGCTCTGTTAGCAGTAGGGTAAACATTGACCTCGAAAAACCGGGCATTTTTGGCCGTTTTTGACGTAAAAACAGCCTCCAGAGCGCTCTGGAGGCTGTTTTTTTAGCGGTTTTTAGAGACTTCTTCGACGGTCACGGGATCAAGGAAGGGCATGGAAGCGCGAAGCGTTTTGCCGATGATCTCGATCGGGTGAGCGGCTTCGGCGTCGCGGAAGGCCTGGAATTCCTTGCGGCCGGAGTTCTGGTCGGCGAGGAAGCGCTTTGCAAAGGTTCCATCCTGGATTTCGGCCAGGATGGCCTTCATGGCCTTCTTGCTCTCGTCGTTGATGACGCGCGGACCGGAAACATAATCGCCCCACTCGGCGGTGTCGGAGATGGAGTAGCGCATGTAGGCAAGGCCGCCCCGATAGATCAAGTCGACGATCAGCTTGAGCTCATGCAGGACTTCGAAGTATGCGCTCTCGGGCTGATAGCCGGCTTCGGTCAGGGTCTCATAGCCCGCCTTGATGAGGGCGCTGACGCCTCCGCAAAGCACGGCCTGTTCGCCGAACA
>Ga0302319_10010948_pt1 | contig 17235 bp, 16 predicted proteins | sample Bog_T0_2_FD_203319 | JGI IMG/M metagenome (GOLD analysis project Ga0302319, IMG submission 203319) | Peat permafrost microbial communities from Stordalen Mire near Abisko, Sweden - Bog_T0_2 | ecosystem: Environmental > Terrestrial > Soil > Wetlands > Peat | place: Sweden: Abisko, Stordalen Mire...
GGCGATTCCTGACCGCGCCGCGCGGTGCTCCGAGCGCGGCCCCATCGCGGGTCAGGATAGCCCGCCGTCAGGGCCACAAACCCGTCGCGGCGAGCTGATTGCCCGCAACTAGCGCGTTATACGTGCGGTGCGCTGCGCCGAGCGCCAGTCGGGCAGCCCGCACGGCATCGGGCCCCTCATCACCCGTCCCGCGCGCGTGCTCAGGCGGCGACGGCTGCGCGCTTGGCGTCCTCGATCAGTTGGAGCACCGCGCCCTCGTCGCCGTCGCGTAGCAGCGCGATCGGGTCGGGCCGGCCACCGACGATCGAGTCGAAGAAGGATCTGCGCTCCTGGAAGGTCGGCAGCGTCGCCTTGGCCCAGCCGCGCGCGTCATTGAGGATCACGGCGAGGCGCGCGTAGTCCTCGCCGAACTGCGCCGCGATCTCGCGCTTCATCCGCTTGGCCAGTGCCGGCGAGGCACCGGCGGTGGAGATCGCGATCGCCAGCGGACCGCTGCGCACGATCGCCGGAAGGATGAAGTTGCAAAGCGGCGGCACATCGACGACGTTGACCAGCATCGCTCGCGCCTCGGCGTGCGCGTGGACCTCGATGTTGACCTCGGTGTCGTCGGTCGCCGCGATCACCAGGAACGAGCCCTCGAGGTCGCCTGGTTGATAGCTGCGGCGCTCCCACGCGATCGAGCCTTCCGCTGCCAGCTCGGCGAGGGCGTCCTGTGCCGCTGGGGCGACGAGCGTGACCGCCGCCCCGCAGCTGAGCAGGCCCTCGACCTTCTCGAGCGCCACCTCGCCGCCGCCGACGACCAGACAGCGCCGGCCGTCGAGGCGCAGGCAGGCGATGTAGAAAGGCACCTCCAGCATGTCGCGCACGCAGGTCTGATCGCAGATCCCGCGCCGGTACTGGCACACGCACTCCTTGCCGGCGTAGGCCTGGGCTGGCATGTCCAAAGCTTACGGTGGCGGGCGTCCAATCCCTTGGCGGCGCTTCTGCGCCGGCCGGCGGATTCGCGCCTGCGCCGGGCTCTCAGCCGCGGTGGGCGCCGCGCGGCCGTGCGGCGAAGCTCGGGCTGGGGAGGGGCTCCGCCCGGCGGCCGTGCGTGCGGCGGTGGCCGCAGCGGTGGGCGGAGGTGGCCGCCGCGGTTCGCCGTTGCCCGCTCAGCGGCGCAGCGTGCGCCCGGCCAGCCGGATGATCGCGGGCGCACCGTCGCGCAGCGCCTGTTCGCGCTCACCCTCGCGTGTGGAATGCAGGACGGCGAGCGTGCGGGCGGCGCGCTGCGTGGCTGCGTCGTAGCGGTAGCGCCACGGCGGCCGGCGAGCCGCCGGCTCCCAGGTGATCAGCTGCGCGCGGCCACACTGCTCGAGCGCTTCGGCAGCGGCCTGGCGCAGCGGCGCCACCGGCACGTGGTCGTTGCCCCAGACGATCCGTGCTCGCAGCTCGCGGGCGATCCGCACGCAGCGACGGCGGTCCGAGCTCCAGATCGAGGCCCCGAGGCTGCGCTCGCCGCCGTTGGCCAGCTCGACTGCCGCCACCGAGTCCTCGACAGCACTGACGCAGAGCACTGGCCCGGCCACGCGCTCGCGGGCCAGGCGCGCCTGCGGCGGCACCCCGCTCAACAGCGTCGGTGCGAAGAACGCGCCGCGCGCCGATGCGAGCGTGGTCCGGCCGCCGCCGACGATCACGCCACCAAGCCCGAGGGCCTCGCCGATCGCCTCCTCGAGCGCGGCCGCCACGGCCTCGTTCGCGAGCGGCCCGAGCTGGGTGTGCGGCGCCAGCGGGTCGCCGAGTTCGAGCCCGGCCGCGGCGGCGCACAGGGCAGCGAGGAACTCCTCATGGCGTTCGCGTGCGACGTAGACGCGCTTGAGTGAGCCGGCCAGCTGTCCGGCGCCGGCGCACGCTGCCCACAGCGCCCCGTCGACGGCGTGCGCCAGCTTCGCGTCGGCGAGCACGATCATCGCGTCGGGCCCGCCCGGTCCGCCGCCGAGGTCGAGCAGGCGCGCCGATCCAGCGAGCGAGTCCTCGAAGGCGACCCGCACAAGGCCCTCCGGCAGGCCGGCGCGCGCGAGCACGCCGGCGATGCGCTCCGCGGCGCGCCCGGTCCCGGGCGCCGGCGCGATGATCACGCCGTTGCCGGCGAGCAGGGCGGCGCCGACGGTGGTCAGCGGCAGCGCGAACGGCGCGCTCGCGGCGCCGCGGATCGCGACCACGCCGACCGGTGCGAGCCCGCTGCTGGCGCGCGTCAGTGGGTGCAGCGTTCGCGGCAGCGCGAAGCGGTGGGCGCCGAGCAGGCCGCGCGCGTTCGCGGCCAGCCAGCGCAGGGAGTCGATCACGGCGAGCAGCTCGAAGGCCGCGATCTCTGCTCGCGGGCGCTGCGCCTCGCCGGCGAGCGCCAGGCAGAGATCGTCGAATTCGTCCACCACCGCCTGGGCGGCGCGCTCGAGGTAGTGGGCGCGGTCGGCTATACGCAGCTGCGCCCACAGCCGCGTGACGGCGGCGAGCTCGTCGGCGAGCGATCCGCCGGCGCTCAAACGCCCGGCCCTCGCTCGCCGCCCCGCCCGCGGGCCGCTCGCACGCGTGCGAGGGCTCCCGCCAGTGCCTCCTCCGCCTCGCCTGGGTCGTAGAAGCGCGTTCCCTCCAGCCCCGCGGGCATCAGCTCCTGCGGGCTCGTGTGGCCGGGATGGGAGTGGGGGTAGTCGTAGTCGCCGGCGCCACGCAGCGCCGGCGGCGCGCGCCGGGCGCCGTCGCTTCGGATCAGCTCGCGCGCCGCGCCCAGCGCCGAGCCGGCAGCGTTGGACTTCGGCGCGAGCGAGAGGTAGATCGCGGCCTGGGCGAGCGCGTAGGTGCATTCGGGCAGGCCGACGTGCTCGACCGCGGCCGCCGCGGCGACCGCCACGCTCAGCGCCTGCGGGTCGGCGTTGCCGATGTCCTCAGAGGCGAGGATCACCATCCGGCGGACGATGAAGCGTGGGTCCTCGCCGCCTTCGAGCATCGTCGCGAGGTAGTACAGAGAGGCATCGGGGTCGCTGCCGCGGGTCGCCTTGATCCAGGCCGAGATCGTGTCGTAGTGCTGGTCGCCGGCACGGTCGTAGCGGAGCAGGCCGCCGGCGAGCGCGTCTCGCGCGGCCGCGAGGTCGATGCGGCGGTTGGTCGCCGCGGCGCGTTCGAGTGCGCTGAGCGCGATGCGGGCGTCGCCGCCTGAGCGCGCGGCCAGCAGCTCGACGGCGTCGGCGTCCAGCTCCAGCCCGGCGCCGAGTTCGCCGCGGTCAGCCGCGCGGCGCAGCAGCGTCGCGACGTCCTGCGTGCTGAGCGGCTCGAGCTCATAGACGGTGACTCGCGAGAGCAGGGCGCTGTTGACCTCGAAGCGCGGGTTCTCGGTTGTCGCGCCGATCAGTGTCACCAGGCCCTCCTCGACGGCGGGCAGCAGCGCGTCCTGCTGGGCCTTGTTGAAGCGGTGGATCTCGTCGAGGAAGAAGACCGTCGCGCTGCCGCGGTGGCGGGCCCGTTCGATCACCGCGCGCACCTCGGCGCGGCCGGTGTCGACGGCGCTGTGCTCCTCGAACTGCGCACCGGTCTGGCTCGCGATGATCCGCGCCAGCGTTGTCTTGCCCGAGCCGGGCGGTCCGTGCAGGATCATCGAGTGAAGGCGCCCCAGCTCGAGCGCGCGCCGCAGCGGCGCCCCCGCCGCCAGCAGGGCCGGCTGGCCGACCACCTCCGCCAGTGTGCCTGGCCGCATCCGCACCGCCAGCGGGGCGGGCGGGCCTGGCTGCCGCGGCTCCTCGAACAGGCGTTCCACGCACTTCAGTATCACCCGTAGGATGCAGCCGTGAGCACGCAGACGCACAGCGAGTCCGTGGAGCTGCTGCAGCGGCTGATCCGCTACGACACCGTCAACCCGCCCGGCAACGAGCGCGCGGCACAGGAGTACCTCGCGAGCGTCCTCACCGACGCCGGCTTCGCGTGCGAGCTGCTTGGGCGCACGCCGGAGCGCCCGAACCTCGTCGCCCGCCTGGACGGCGCGCAGCCGGGTCCGGTGCTGTGCCTGCTCTCGCATGTGGACACGGTGCTCGCGACAGCGTCGGAATGGTCGCGCGACCCCTGGTCGGGCGACCTCGAGGACGGCTTCGTCTGGGGGCGAGGAGCGCTTGACATGAAGTCGCAGACTGCCGCCGAGGTCGCCGCGGCGTGCGCGCTCGCGCGCGGTGGCTGGCGCCCGGCGAGCGGCTCGCTGCTCGTCGTGGTGCTCGTCGACGAGGAGACCGGGGGCTCGGAGGGCGCACAGTGGCTGACCCAGACCCATCCCGACAAGGTGCGCTGCGACTACCTCGTCAACGAGGGCGGCGGCGGCATCATCGACTACGCCGGCCGGCGGCTCTACTGCCTCGGCTGCGCCGAGAAGGGCATCTTCCGCTTCGTGCTGCACACCGACGGCGCGGCCGGGCACGCCTCGATGCCGCGCCTTGGCGACAACGCGCTGCTCAAGCTCGCGCCGATCCTGGAGCGCTTCGCCGGCCCCCAGCCAAGCTATCGCCTGACGGTCGAGCCGCGGGCCTTCCTCGAGGCGATCGGCGTGCTCGAAGGCGACGATGCGGCGGGCGCGCTGGCGCGGGTCGAGGCGGTCGAGCCGCGCCTGGTGGCGCTGATCGAGCCCTGGCTCGGCGTGTCGCTGTCGCCGACCCGGATCTTCGCTTCGGAGAAGATCAACGTGATCCCCTCGCACGCCCGCCTCGCTGTCGACTGCCGCGTGCCGCCGGGACTCGGCGAGGACGCGGCGCTCGCAGCGATCGAGGAGATCGTCGGGCCGCCCGGGCCCTACCGGCTGGAGTGGACCGAGCGGGTGATGGGCAACCGCTCGCCGATCGACTCGCCCGTCACCGAGTTCATCCGCGGCTGGATCGCCAAGCAGGATCCGGCGGCGATCTGCGTGCCGACCGTGCTGCCAGGGTTCACGGACTCGCGCACCTTCCGCGACGCCTTCCCGGAGTGCGCCGCCTACGGCTTCTTCCCGCACCGCTTCACGACGAAGTTCGAGACCGATCACCTGATCCACGGCGCCGACGAGCGCATCGACGTGCGCGACCTCGAGTTCGCGACCGCCTTCTTCGGTGACCTCGCGCTCGGCATGCTCGGCTCCGCCGGCTGAGCTGCGCTCGCAGCTGGCGGCCGGAGATTCACCACCACCGCCGCCGCGGTGCTCTCACCACCCAGCAGTTATTTCGTCACTCCAGTGGGGGCCCCCGGGCGCCGATAAGGTTGATCGGTGCTGATCGCAAGCTGGTGGGCCAACTTCGAGGCGTGGGCGTACAACGCCGCGCCGGTCTTCGAGATCTTCTTCGTCTTCGCGATCGTCACGATCCTGGTGCTCCTGCTGCGCCAGATGCCGCGCACCAAACCGCAGGAGATCAAGCCCGACTCCGACAGCGCGATCGGCTGGGACGACATCGCCGGCGTCGAGGACGCGCGCGCGGAGCTGCAGGAGGTCGTCGAGTTCCTCTCGGCGCCGGAGCGCTTCGCCCGGGTCGGCGCCCGCGTGCCGCGCGGCGTGCTCCTGCACGGGCCGCCCGGTACCGGCAAGACGCTGCTGGCGAAGGCCGTCGCCCACGAGTCGGGTGCCCGCTTTTACGCGCAGTCGGCGGCCGGATTCGTCGAGATGTTCGCCGGGCTCGGGGCGGCGCGCGTGCGGCGCCTGTTTCGCATCGCCCGCAAGAACCAGCCGTCGATCATCTTCATCGACGAGCTCGACGCGGTCGGCGGCCAGCGCGGCTTCGGCCTGAGCGGCGAGAAGGACCAGACGCTCAACCAGTTGCTGATCGAGATGGACGGCTTCAAGTCGCAGGACCGCCTGGTCGTGATCGCCGCCTCGAACCTGCTCGAGAAGCTCGACATGGCGCTGCTTCGCCCGGGCCGCTTCGACCGCCAGATCTACGTCTCGCCGCCCGACGTTCATGCGCGCGAGGACATCCTGCGGGTGCACGTGCGCAACAAGCCGGTCGGCGAGGTCGACCTGGAGATGGTGGCGCGCCAGACCGCGGGCCTGACCGGCGCCGACCTCGCCAACATCTGCAACGAGGCGGCGATCTTCGCCGCCCGTCGCGGCGGCGCCGAGATCCTCAACGAGGACTTCGACCACGCACTCGAACGCGTCATCGCGGGCACGCAGTCGCGCCGCGTGCTCAACGACCACGAGAAGGAGGTGGTCGCCTATCACGAGGCCGGCCACGCCCTCGTCGCCGAGATGCTCCCCGCCGTCGACCGCGTGCATCGCGTCTCGATCGTGCCCCGCGGCCGTGCGCTCGGCTACACGCTCAACCTTCCCGACGAGGACCGCTACCTCAAGACGCGCGAGGAGCTGATCGACTACATGACGATGCTCCTGGGCGGCCGCGCCGCCGAGCAGATCGTGTTCGGCGCGGTCTCGACGGGCGCTGCCGACGACCTGCGGCGGGCCTCAGAGGTCGCCGGCGCGATGATCACCGACTACGCGATGGGTACGACGGTCGCGGTCACCGGCCGCGGCTCGCCGATGGACGAGCGCGTGTCCGAGCAGACGCTGCGGCTGCGCGACGAGGAGCGCGAGGAGCTCCTGCACTCCGCCCGCGCCTCGGCGACGGCGCTGCTCTCGAGCAACCGCGCGACACTGAACGCGCTCGCGGCCGAGCTGCAGACCCAGGAGGTGCTCGAGCGCGCCGCGATCGAGCGCATCGTCGCGCACGCCGCACCGCCGCGCCCGCGCCTTGCCGCGGCGGCCCGGCGCGAGCCTCCCAGCGCCTGAGGGCGGCCCCGCCACGGGTGCGCCCGCCGCGCCCCGTAGAATCAGTGGCTGATGTTCGAGCGCGTTGACCACCTCGGGATCGCCGTCGATGAGCTCGACGACGCCGTCGAGCGCTACCGCGACAGCTTCGACATGGACCTTCTGCACCGCGAGGTCCTGCCCGCGCAGGGCGTCGAGGCGGCGCTGATGGGGGCGGGCGATGATCGCATCGAGCTGCTCGCGCCGCTCGCGCCGGACACGCCTGTGGGGCGCTTTCTCGCGCGGCGCGGCCCCGGCGTGCACCACGTGGCCTACCGGGTCGCCGACATCGACGCCACGCTCGCGACGCTCGCGCAGCGCCACGTCGAGCTGATCGACGCCGCGGCGCGCCCCGGGCTGCGCGACTCGCGCGTCGCCTTCGTGCACCCGCGGGCGACCGGTGGCGTGCTGACCGAGCTCGTCGAGGCTGCCCGCGGATGAGCCCGGAGCGCCACCAGAAGGTGTCGGTCGGCTTCGCCGGCGGGCAGGTCCTCGCGGTGCGGGTGGCCCCGGCCGCGCTGAAGGGCCTGACCGACTCACTCGACGGCGACCGCCGCTGGGTCGAGCTCGAGCTCGAGGACGGCTCGGTGCGGATCGATCTCGCGCAGGTCGCCTATGTGCGCGTCGATTCCGACGAGCCGCGCGTCGGCTTCGGCGCCTAACCGCGGCTGCGGCTCGCGCGCGTGCACGCCGCCGACCTCGCCCTGCTGCGCGCCGCGCGCACGATGGCCCACACACCGGCGCGCGACCGGGCCGTCGCGGCGTTCTCCGCGCTCGGCCAGCACGCTGCGATCTGGCTGGCGTTCGGCGCCGGCGCCTCCGTCTTCGCCGCGCCGGCGGAGCGGCGCGCGTGGCGGATCGCGACCGCCACGGTCGCTGGGTCCTACGTCTTCAACACGGCGCTGAAGTTCGCCGTGCGCCGCCCACGCCCGCAGCTGGCCGACCTGCCGCCGCTGGCCGCCACGCCGACGCAGCTGAGCTTCCCCAGCGCGCACGCGACCAGCTCGTTCGCCGCCGCGCGCGTCTACTCGGCCGCCGGCGCGCCGGCGCTGCCGCTCTATCTGGCGGCCGCCGGCTTCGCCGCCTCGCGTGTCTATCTCGGCGTGCACTACCCCTCCGACGTGCTCGCCGGCGCGCTGCTCGGCTGCGTGATCGGATCGCTGCCGGTCCTCTCGGCGCCAGACGAGCCCGCGGGGCCGGAGCGCCACGATGCCTGAGCCGGCGGCCCGGCCGCTGACGCCGCGTCCGCGCCGATCGCCGGCGCCCAGATGAGGATCGGCATTGTCGGCATGCCGAACGCCGGCAAGTCGTCGCTCTTCAACGCGCTGACGCAGGCCGGGGCGGCGGCCGCGAACTACCCGTTCACGACGATCGAGCCGAACGTTGCCGTGGTGGCCGTCGCCGATGAGCGGCTCGAGCGGCTCGCCGAGCTGCTCGCGGCCAGCGACGTCGTCCACGACACGATCTATTTCCACGACATCGCCGGCCTCGTCGCGGGCGCACATCGCGGCGAAGGGCTCGGCAACCGCTTCCTCGCCAACATCCGCGAGACCGACGCGATCGTGCACGTCGTGCGGGCGCACGGTGACGCCAACGTCGTGCATCCCGAAGGCCGGGTCGATCCGCTCGCCGACATCGAGACGATCGAAACCGAGCTGATGCTCGCTGATCTCGAGCAGGCCGAGCGCCGCGTCGGGCGCGTCACGCGCGTGGCCCGCGGCGGCGACCGCGCGGCGATCGCCGAGCTCGAATGGCTCGAACGGGTCGTCGCCGCGCTGGCCGCAGGACAGCCCGCCCGCACCGTCCCGCCGCCGGCGGACGCCGGCGACGGACCGCGGTCGCTCGGCCTGATCACCGCCAAGCCGGTGCTGTTCGTCGCCAACGTCGACGAGGGCTCAGACATTGTTCCCGAGGCGATCGCCGCCTACGCGAAGACCCAGGGCGCGGGCGCCGTCGCGGTCTCCGCCCGGCTCGAGGCGGAGCTTGCGGAGCTCGAGGCGGAGGAGGCGGCGGGCATGCGCAGCGAGATGGGCGTCGGCGAGGCCGGCCTGCAGCGCGTCGTCCGCGGCGCCTTCGCGCTGCTCGAGCTGATCGCCTTCTTCACCGTCGGTGAGGCCAAGCCCGCGCAGTCGTGGCATCTGCGCCGCGGGCTGAGCGCCTGGCACGCCGCGGGCCAGATCCACTCGGACATCCAGCGCGGCTTCGTCCGCGCCGAGGTCGTGGACTGGGCGGAGCTGATCGAGGCCGGCGGCTACGCCGGCGCCCGTGACCGCGGCGTGCTGCGGCTGGAGGGACGCGACTACGTGATGCGAGACGGTGACGTGATCACGGTCAAGTTCACGCCGTAGGGGGCCGGCGGGCGGGGCGAGCGCGAGGACGCCGGACGGCTGCGAGGCCACGGCCGCTTGCGGGCGGGCGAGGCCGTGCCGGCATCGGCGCTCAGGCTGGGTCGGCGGGAAGGTGCGCGTGTGCCCAGCGCGAGATCTCCGCGAGCGCCGGCATCAGCGCGCGGCCGCGCTCGGTCAGCGCGTAGGAGACAGCCAGCGGGGGCCCTGAATCGACGGTGCGGGTGATCAGGCCGGCCGCCGTCAGGTCGGCGAGGCGCTCGGAGAGCACCGAGTCGCTGATCCCGCCGATCGAGCGGCCAAGCTCGCGGAAACCGGCCGGGCCGGTGCTGAGGTTGCCGAGCACCACGCCGTTCCAGCGCTTGCCGAGGAACACGAACGCCCGTGCGAGTGCCGCGTCGCCCCGCGCGCAGAGCTCGGCGCCAGCTTGCGTTGCGGGCTCTGTGCTCATTCATACATGCTAGCAAGCGAGAGGTCGCTACGATTTGCCTAGCTGCTAGGCTGATCTTTGTTGATTGTCAAAAGTGAGTTGGGAGACCGAATGAACCAGGACACCACCGCAGACCGCCCGACCGTCGTAGTGCTGGGCGGGGGATACGGCGGCATCAACGTCGCCAAGGCGCTCGACGATGTGGCCGACGTCACGCTCGTCGATCCCAAGGACGCATTCGTGCACAACGTCGCCGCCTGGCGCGCGCTCGTCGAGCCGGAGTGGCTCGAGCGCATCTTCTTCCCCTACGAGCAGCTGCTCGAACACGGAGAGTTCGTCCGTGACAGCGCCGTCGCCGTCGATGGCCGCCGCGTCACGCTCGCCTCCGGTGCCGAACTCGAGCCCGACTATCTGGTCCTGGCGACCGGCTCCTCCTACCCCTTCCCGGCAAAGACCGATGAGCACGACACCGAGACCGCGCGGGCGCGCTTCCACGAAGCCCACGCGGCGCTGCTCGGCGCCCAGCGGGTGCTGATCGTCGGTGCCGGCCCGGCGGGCCTCGAGCTGGCCGGCGAGATCGCCGCCTTCTTCCCCGACAAGCATGTGACGATCGCCGACGTCTCCGAGGACATCCTCGAAGGGCCCTACGACCAGGCGTTGCGCGTCGAGCTGCGCCGCCAGCTGGACGAGCTGGGAATCGAGCTCAAGCTCGGCAGCCCGCTGGACGCGCTGCCGCAGGCGCCACCGGCGACCGCCGCCGAGGTCACCGTCGTCACGGCGGCCGGCGAGGAGATCCGCGCCGACATCTGGTACCGCGCCTTCGGCGTGTCCGTGCACACCGAGTACCTGCGCGGCGCGCTGGCGGACGCTCGCCGGCCGGGCGGCTACGTCCACGTGGACGCGCAGCTGACGCTGGCCGGCGCCGATCGCGTCTTCGCGATCGGCGACATCACCGACGCTGATCGGAATATGGCCGGCTTCGCCGGCATGCAGGCCGGCGTCGTCGCCCAGAACATCCGTGCCGCGATCACCGGCGAGGGCGAGCAGGCGAGCTACTCGCGCCACGCGCCGGCGATCGCAATCCCGCTTGGACCGGAGGGCGGCGCCGGGCAGTTCCCCGGCGTCGACGGCGTCGCCAGCGCGGAGATGATCTCGCAGAGAAAGGGGCGCGACATGATGGTCGACCGCTTCGCCGGCCTCTTCAACGCGGGCGCGCCCGCCGCGACGAGCTGAGGCGCGCGGGGGCGCGGCCCACGTGACCGCCACGGCGAGCACCGCGAAGCGCGCCCCCTCGCGCAGTGGTAGGACTGTGCCCATCGCGCCGCCCGAGCCGACCCAGCACGATGCGCCCTACCTGGACGCGATTGCCGCCTACGCGGCACGCAATCCGGCGCGGCTGCACATCCCCGGGCACAAGGGCGGCGCCGGCGCCGATCCCGATCTCGTCGCGGTGATCGGGGCAGCCGCCCTCGCGCACGACATCCCGGGGCTGACCTGGGGGATCGACATCGGCCCCTCACCGACGCCGTTCGAGGAGGCTCAGCGGCTCGCCGCCGAGGCGTGGGGGGCCGCGCGGGCCTGGTTTCTGGTCAGCGGAGCCTCGCAGGGGAACCTCGCGGCTGGGATTGCGCTCGCCCACTACGGGGACGCGGTCGTCCTGCAGCGCAACGGCCACTCGAGCACGATCGACGCGCTCGTGCTGTCGGGTCTGCGGCCGACCTTCGTCGCCCCGGAGATCGACCCCGAGCTCGGCATCGCCCACGTGATCACGCCGGAGTCGCTCGATCGCGCGCTGACGCAGACACCGCAGGCGGTGGGCGCCTGGATCGTCTCGCCGACCTACTTCGGTTCCGCGGCCGACGTGCGCGGGCTGGTCGAGGTCGCCCACGCCCACGGCGTTCCGCTGATCGTCGATGAAGCCTGGGGCGCGCACATGGCCTTCCACGAGGACCTGCCCGAACACGCGCTATCGGCGGGCGCCGACCTCGTCATCTCGAGCACGCACAAGATCGTCGGCAGCCTCGGCCAGTCGGCGATGCTCCACCTGGGCAAGGGCTCGCGCCTGGACGCCGACGTGGTCGACCGCACGGTCACGCTGACCGAGTCGACGAGCCCGAGCTCGCTGCTCTTTGCCTCGCTCGACGCCCAGCGCCGGCTGGCCGCGACGCGCGGACGCGAGCTGATCGCCGAAAGCGCGCGCGTCGCCAACGACGCACGCGAGCAGATCCGCAAGATCCCGGGCCTCGACGTGCTCGACGATCGCTTCATCGGCCGCGCCGGCGTCTTCGCCTACGACCCGCTGCGGCTGGCCGTCGATGTGCGCGGGCTGGCCGTCGACGGCCACGAGGTCGCGCGGATGCTGCGCGAGATCGGCGACATCCACCTCGAGCTCGCCGGGGAGAACGTCGTGGTCGGCGTGTTCGGCATGGGCGACCCCTCGGCGCTGCTCGCCGATCGCTTCGTCGCAGGGCTGCGCATCGTGGCCGAACGCGCCGGGCTCGACTCGGGCGGCAAGGCCGCGAGCTTCGCGCCGGCGCCGCCGTGGGGCGAGCTGGTGATGACGCCGCGCGAGGCGTTTCTCGGTGAGCAGGACAGCGTGCCCGCGGCGGAGGCGGTCGGCCGCGTCGCGGCGGAATCGCTCGCGACCTACCCGCCGGGCATTCCGAACGTGCTGCCGGGAGAGCGGCTCACGGCCGAGACGCTCGAGTACATCCAGCGCACGCTCGAGCTCGGCGGCAGCGTGCGCGGCGCAAGCGACCGGCTGCTGCGCACAGTGCGGGTCGTCGCCGAGCGCGACTGACGCACCGGCGCGCCACCCACGCGTGTCGAGTACGCTAGCCGCGCCTGCGTCACCTGACTGCCTGGGAGGGCTCGTCTTGAACATCACCGTCTTTCGCTCAGCCTTTGCCCGCACCGTCCTGATCGCCGCGCTCGGCGCCGCCGCCGTGTTCGCGAGCACCTCATCGGCCGCCGTCACCGGCGGTGTCGACAAGGCCGCCGCGGCACTCGTCCCCGCCAGCGTGAAGGCCAAAGGCACTGTGCTCGTCGCGGCCGACGCCAGCTACGCTCCGAACGAGTTCATCGCCTCCGATGGAAAGACGGTCATCGGCATGGACGCGGACCTCGCCAAGGCGATCTTCCCGGTGCTCGGACTGAAGGTGAAGGTCGTCAATGTGACCTTCGACGCGATCATCCCCGACCTCTCCTCGGGCAAGTACGACGTCGGCATGTCGTCATTCACCGACACCAAGGCGCGCGAGAAAGTGGTCAACTTCGTCGACTACTTCGAGGCAGGGACGTCGTTCTTCGAGGACGCCTCGGGCGGACCCAAGGTGACCGGTCTCGCGAGCCTCTGCGGCCTCACGGTGTCGGTCGAGACCGGTACGACCGAGCAGGCAGACGCCGACGGCCAGGCCAAGAAGTGCGGTTCCAAGAAGCTCACGGTGCTGCCCTACCCGACGCAGAACGGCGCGAACCTCGCGATCTCGAGCGGCCGCGCGCAGGTCAGCATGGCCGACTCGCCGGTCGCCGCCTACCAGGTCAAGCAGTCCGCCGGCAAGTTCAAGCTCGTCGGGCAGAGCTACGGTGTCGCCCCGTACGGCATCGCCGTGCCCAAGGCCGACGGCACCTTCGACAAGGCGATCCTCGACGCGCTGAAGGATCTGATCGCGAACGGCAAGTACGCGTCGATCCTCAAGACCTGGGGCGTGCAGTCGGGCGCCGACACGCACCCCGCGCTCAACGGGGCGCTCTCCTGAGCCACCAGTAGGAGGCCGGAAGCGATGGCTCTGCCGCCCGGCGATCTGATCGCGGCAGAGCCTGCGGCGGAGGACATTCAGGCGGTCCCGGTTCGTCACGTCGGGCGCTGGATCGCTGCGCTGATCGTCGCGGTGATCGCCGTTTCGATCATCCACTCGATGGCGACCAACCCCAACTTCGAGTGGGGGCTCGTCGGCCATTACCTCTTCGATCACCGGATCACGCACGGCGTCGTGGTCACGATCGAGCTGACGATCGCCGCTCAGGCGCTGGGGATCGTGCTGGGTGTCGTGATCGCGATCATGCGACTCTCACCCAACCCGATCGTCAGCGGCGGCAGCTGGCTCTACGTCCTGTTCTTCCGCGGCACGCCGGTGCTCGTCCAGCTCCTGTTCTGGAGTTTCATCGGCGCGCTCTACCGGACGATCTCGCTCGGGATCCCGTTCGGCCCGGCGATCGTCAACCTCGACTCCAACAGTCTGATCACCGGCTTTTTGACGGTCGTCCTTGGCCTCGGGCTCAACGAGGGGGCATACATGTCGGAGGTTGTTCGCGCCGGCATCATCTCGGTCGATGAGGGCCAGACCGAGGCGGCGCATTCGCTCGGCATGAGCCGCCTGCAAACGATGCGCCGCATCGTGCTGCCCCAGGCGATGCGGGTGATCATCCCGCCGACCGGCAACGAGACGATCTCGATGCTGAAGACGACGTCGCTCGCGCTCGTCGTGTCGTTCACCGAGCTGACGACGGCGGCCGTCAACATCTACTCCAACAATTTTCAAACGATCCCGCTGCTGATCGTGATCTCGCTGTGGTACCTGGCGATCACCTCGGTGCTCTATGTCGGCCAGTACTACCTGGAGCGCCATTTCGCCCGTGGCAGCTCGCGCGAGCTGCCACCGACGCCGTGGCAGCGCGTGCGCCGCGGGGTGTTCTCGGCCCGCCACGACCCGCTCAGCGTGGGCGCCGTCGCGGACGTGGCAAGGCCGCACGCCTGATGGCCGAGCCGATGGTCAAGGCGGAGGGCGTCCACAAGCGCTTCGGGCGCCTGGAGGTTCTCTGCGGCATCACGCTGGAGGTCGGCCGCGGCGAGGTGATGTGCATCATCGGGCCCTCGGGCTCGGGCAAGTCGACGTTCCTGCGCACGATCAACCACCTTGAGCGCATCAACCGCGGGCGCCTCTATGTCGATGGTGTGCTGGTCGGCTACCGCGAGCACGGCGGCAAGCTCCACGAACTGCGCGACGGCGAGGTCGCGACGCGCCGGGCCGAGATCGGCATGGTCTTCCAGCGCTTCAACCTCTTCCCCCACAAGACCGCGCTGGAGAACGTGATCGAGGCCCCGCGCCTGGTCCGTAACGTGCCGAAGAGCCAGGCGATCGAGGAGGCGACGGCGCTGCTGCACCGCGTCGGCCTCGCCGACAAGCTCGACAGCTACCCGGCGCAGCTATCCGGCGGCCAGCAGCAGCGCGTCGCGATCGCCCGCGCGCTGGCGATGAAGCCGAAGCTGATGCTGTTCGACGAGCCGACCTCGGCGCTTGACCCGGAGCTCGTCGGCGACGTGCTCGACGTGATGCGAGACCTCGCCCGCGAGGGGATGACGATGGTCGTCGTCACGCACGAGATGGGCTTCGCCCGCGAGGTCGCCGACAAGCTGGTGTTCATGGACGGCGGCGTGATCGTCGAGGCCGGCGACCCGCGCGAGGTGCTCGCAAACCCCCAGCACGAGCGCACCAAGGCGTTTCTGTCGAAGGTCCTGTAGCGCCCGCCGGCGCCAGCACGAGCGCATCGACGTCGAAGGTCCTGTGGCGCCCGCGCCGGCTCTACGCTCCCTCGAGCCGCGCCGCGAGTCCGTTCATCCCGAGCTCCCGCGCCGCCGCCGCGCCCGCGGCCCGGTTGGTGGCCCCATCGGGTGGCCGCGCCACATCGATGTCCGACAGCACCGCGATCTTGCGGAACGCTCGCAGCTCGTCCGCCTGCTCGACGAGCGCCGCCGCGATCCGCGGGCGAAGCTCACCGACCGCCGCTAGCACCCCCTCGAGCGTGCCGTGCGCGGCCAGCAGCGCCGCGGCGGTCTTCGCGCCGACGCCGCGCGCGCCGGGCAGTCCGTCGGAGGGGTCGCCGCGCAGCGCGATCAGGTCCGGGATCTGGACGGGCGAAACGCCGGAGCGCGCGAGCACCGCGGCTGCGTCGATCGTCGCCGGCGGGCCATCACGGCGCAGCTCCACCACCTGTGTGTGCTCGTCCACGGCCTGGAAGAGGTCGCGGTCGCCCGAGCAGATCAGCGTGCGGCCGCCGGCGTGTCCCTCGACCCGCGAGTAGGACCACATCAGATCGTCGGCTTCGAGGGTGTCGCTCGCGGTCACCGTCCAGCCGAGCGCCGCGAGCAGCGCCGGCGCTCGGCCCCACTGCGCGCGCAGCTCGTCGGGCATCGGATCGCGGTGCGCGTGGTAGGGCGGGTAGAGAGCGACGCGGTACTCCGCCTCCTCCGCCCCCAGGCAGCAGGCCACGGCGCGCGGCGAGCACCAGTCGATCAGGGCGAGCACGGTGTTGACGGTGCCGAGCAGCGCGCCGACGCGCTCGCCGCCGGCGCCGCGGATCGAGCTGGGCAGGCCGAAGTGGGAGCGGTAGAGCAGCCACGGCACATCGACCGCGACCAGCGGGGCGCTCATGGGGGCGGGCCGACCGCGCCGCCGGCGCTCGTGCCGCTCGACCCCGTCGCGGATCGCGTTCCGGTCGTGCCGGTGCTGCCGCCAGGCCCGCTGTAGTGCTTCGGCGAGACGGCGCCGCCGAGCGTCGAGCCGGTCGGGCCGGTGGCGGGGCGCGGGGTGCCAAGCGTTGTCGGCCGCTCGCAGGCGCGGTCCCAGCCGGAGGCGAGCGACGCCTGCGAGGAGGAGACCGTGAAGCAGTCCCAGCTGCTCGGCAGCCGCAGCGCGGCCTCGAGCGTCGCGCCGCTGACGCTCGTCGTGCCGCCGCTGCCGATCAGGTTGGCCGAGACGACGCGCGGCGATACGCCGCGGCGGGTGACGTCGATCGCTTCGAGTGTGCCGTCGACCAGGCCCCGCAGGCGCCGATCGGCCCTCGCCACGCTCATCGTGATCGGGCCAAAGCGCGTCGCGTCGTAGGGGTCGAGCACGCCCGTCAGGTAGGGCTCCGCCGGTGAGCCGTAGAAGACGTCCTGCACGTCCTCGGTCGCCCCGCCGGAGCTCGCGAAGTAGTAGGTGATGACCGGCTTGCCGGCGTAGGTCACAACCTCGCCGGTGGTCGCCGACACGGCGGCGTTGGTCGCGGCGGTCTCGGCGCCGTAGCCGCCGTAGGCCTGCGAGCGCGTGTCGCCGTAGAGGTCGAAGCCGTTCTGGGGCGGGCTCGCGATCGCGTAGCCGCGCGCCGCGATCGCCTGCGCCTGGAGCTCCGCGGCCGGCCACCAGGACGGGCTCTCGGCCGGCACGACGCCGCGCAGATAGGCCTCGAGCCCCAGGTGGTTGATCACGTCCAGGCGGGAGCCGGAAGCGACGACCTCCAAACTGCCGCGGTAGCGGCCATCAATAACTCCGCTGGACGCCGCGCCGTCGAAGCGGATCGGGACCCGGCTTGTGATCGCGAGCGGCGCCGGCAGGTAGCTCAGCAGGCGGCCACGTTCGCTTTCGAGCGCGATCTCCCCGTTCGCGGCGGCTCTCGCGATGTAGGTGCGCGCGCCCGCGAGCGGCCGGGCGCCGGCGCGCGTGGCGCCCGAGAAGACGACGCTGCGCAGCCCCGACTGCAGCAGCACGCTGATCGCGCCCTCCGCCGGCGTCCGCCCGACCGTCGTCCCCGTGTAATAGTGAGCAAGGATCTCGCGCGCCCCGTAGCCATGCAGCGCGAGCCCCTCCGCTCCGGTTTGACTCATTCCCACGCCATGTCCGTCACCCGCCCCGTCGATC
>Ga0302319_10010950_pt1 | contig 17234 bp, 20 predicted proteins | sample Bog_T0_2_FD_203319 | JGI IMG/M metagenome (GOLD analysis project Ga0302319, IMG submission 203319) | Peat permafrost microbial communities from Stordalen Mire near Abisko, Sweden - Bog_T0_2 | ecosystem: Environmental > Terrestrial > Soil > Wetlands > Peat | place: Sweden: Abisko, Stordalen Mire...
GGACAAATCGGCCAACAATTCCAACATTTACGTGAAGCTCAGCGACATCGACCAGCGAACAGTTAATCAGGTTCAGGTGATGCAGATGACGCGTAATCTGCTGAAGAAATATCCGCCGGAGATTCACTCGGGCGTGGAACTGGTGTCGGCCATTGGCGGCAACCAGAGCAATGCGGAGATTCAGTTTTATATCCAGGTTCCCGATCTCGATCAGCTCGCGAAATACTCGGACGCCCTGATGGCGAAGATGAAGCAGATTCCCGGGGTGGCCGATGCCGATTCCACTTTACGCAGCGGTAAGCCTGAGGTGCGGCTGGTGATCAATCGCGAGCGGGCAGGGGATCTGGGGGTTTCGGTGATGGATATCGAACAGGCCCTGAACTCGCTGGTGGCGGGCCAGGTGGCTTCGACGTTCAACTCGGGCGAAGACCAGTACGACGTTCGGGTTCGCGCTCAGGAGCAGTTCCGTACCGACGAAGCCGGCCTCGCTTCCATGACGGTGCCGTCTTCGAAGCGCGGTTCGGTGGGTCTCGACGAAGTGGTCGATATTAAGCAAGGCGCGGGACCGTCGGCGGTGAATCGCATCAACCGGCAGCGACAGGTTACGCTGACCTGCAATACGCTGCCCGGAGGCTCGCAGGCGGCCATTCTTACCGCGCTCAATCAGGCGGCTAAGGATCTCAATATGGGCCCCGATTACCGTGCCGGCACCACCGGCGCTTCGAAAGAACTCGGGCGCACCGGCTATTACTTCCTGCTGGCCTTCTCGCTCACGTTCATCTTCATGTACATCGTGCTGGCGGCGCAGTTCGAATCGTTTGTGCATCCGATTACGATTCTGCTGACACTGCCGCTGGCGATTCCTTTCGGCATTCTCTCGCTGCTCATCATGGGCCAGAGCGTGAATATCTTCTCGGGGCTGGGTCTGTTGCTGTTGTTCGGCATCGTCAAGAAGAATGCGATTCTGCAGATCGACCATACGAATGGACTGCGTAAGGCGGGCCTGTCTCGCTATGACGCGATTATTCAGGCTAATCGCGACCGTCTGCGGCCCATCCTGATGACCACCATCGCGCTGGTTGCGGGCATGCTGCCCCTGGTGGTTTCGCGTGGGACCGGGTCTGCGACAAACCGGTCTATCGGTGTGCTTGTAGTGGGAGGCCAGTCGCTGTGCCTGCTGCTTACTTTGCTGGCAGTGCCGGTCTTCTATTCGTACTTCGAAGATCTTCAGGAGACCACCGTCTTCCGCCGCATCGGCGAATTCGCCATGCGCCGCCGCCGCAAAACGCCCGCACCCGTTATAGGAGAAGCCGCTTGAGAGCGATCGTCACGCTTTTCTTCGTCGCCACAGCCTTCGCGCAAACGGTCCCGCCGCAGAAGCCGCTGGAAGTTCCGGCGCGCATCGGCATCCTTGGCGACGCGAAGATCACCCTCAACGAAGTGATCCAGCGAGTCCTTGCCAACGATAAAGACCTCGCAATCTCGCGCATTGTGAACCAGGAAGCCGTCCTCAACCTGCGCGGCGCTCACGGCTATTTCGATCCGCGCATCGGCCTCAACGCTTTCGATTCACGCGCTGTCACGCCTGCCAGTTCATCGCTCTCGGGCACAACAGACGGCAAACTCACCAGCAAAGAAATCCTCGCCGATCCCTCCATCAGCGGCTCATCGCCATTCCTCGGCGGCACCTATAAGCTCGACTTTTCCTCCGCTCGCCAAACCAGCGACAGCACCTTTCTCACCATCAACCCGCAATTTCCCACCTCGCTGAATCTCAACCTTACCCAGCCCCTGTGGCGCGGCCTGCTCTTCGACGACAACCGCCATCGCATCGAAGTGGCGCGAAGGAACATCCAGTTCACCGACGCGCAGCTCCGCCAGCGCGTCATCGAAGTTGTGTCCCAGGCCACACAGGATTATTGGGAGCTCCAGTATGCATCGCGCAATCTCGATGTCCAGATCGAAGCCGTCCGTTTAGCCGAGCAGCAGGACGCCAGCAATCGCCGCCAGGTGGAGCAGGGGCTGCTCGCGCCCGTCGATGTGGTCCAGACCCAAACACAGATCGCCACGTTTCAGCAGAATGTCTTTCTGGCCCAGAACGCGCTGACCAATGCCGAGAACGCGCTCAAGGCCATCATGCTGAGCGACCGGAACGACCTGATGTGGGGCATGGCGCTCATTCCGGATCAAGCACCCGAAGCCCGCGTTGAACTGCCCGCGCTCGACGCCGCAATCAAAGAAGCCCTGGGCACTCGGCCTGAGCTGAAGGAGCAAACACTCTCGATCGACATCAATCGACTCGACGCCCGGTTGAGCCGTGAACAGGCCAAACCGCAAATCGATGCCTATGCCACGCTCGGCCTCGCCGGACTGGCCGGGCATATCATTCCGCCCTCCGGCTCGAATCCTTTTACGGCCGCATTCGCGCCGCTGGTGAATCAGATCAACGCGCTCTCGGCACAGGCCGGTTTGCCACCGCTCTCGCCCATCTCGTTCGGCTCGTCTTCGGTGCCTGCCGTGCTTACCGGCGGCTACGGACAATCGATCAGCGCGCTTGGCAGCGGCCAGTTTGCTACCGCTGTCGTCGGAGTCAACGTCTCGATTCCGATTCGCAACCGAACCGCGCTCGCCAACGAGGCTATCTCGGTTGCCGAAGGCCGCCGCCTGAACGCGCAAAAGCAGCAGATCGAGCTCGCCATCGAACAGGATGTCCGCAACGCGCTTCAGCTGATGAGCTCTTCGGAAGCCCGTCTCGAAGCCGCTATCACCGCGCGCCGTTACGCCGAAGATCAGTACGCGAGCGAACAGCGCCAGTTCCAGGCGGGCACGTCAACGGTCTTCCTGGTGTTGCAGAGACAGACCGACCTCATCGCCGCCCGCACCCGCGAAGTACGCGCCGAAGCCGACACGGGCGAAGCGAAGGCCAATCTGGATCGAGCGCTTTCTCGAACGCTTGAAGTGCGCAACATAGCTCTGAAGTAAAGTACTGTGAAGTAAAATTAAAGTTATGGCCGAACTCGAACCTCCGACAGCAACACCTGAAGCGCCCGCAGCCGCCGCGCGCGGCAAAGACGAGGTGGCGCTGGAGCTGATGAAATTCATCGCGGTCACCACCGGTTTCGGAAAATCGCCGCAGAATTCAGCGGGTTTTTCAGGAAAACCGCAATCGCGCTCGATTGAAGAACAGACCGACGCGTTGTTCGATTTGTTCGAGCGTTGCCGTAAAGCCGTCAGTAAAGAAATTTGAAACCGCCGAACCATTGGGCGCGTTCGAGCGTCTAATAAAGCATGGGAGCGAACCCGGAACTCCGGAACCAATACCGTGCCACGTGGGACGTTTTTTCACGCAAGCTCGATGTGTATCAATCGTATGTCGAAGCGGGTGATTCCGCGCGCGCCGAAGCCGCGCTGCTTGAGGTGGAGAAGGCTCGCATGGCGCATAATGCCGCGCGCGATCTTCTGGCACAGGACCTGACTCACAAGATTGCCGCTATCGATTTGAAATCGATTAAAGTGCCCGACCAGCGGCGCGTTCGGGCGACCGCGCATATCCTTTGGGAGATCGCCGGCAAGCCCAGCGGGACCGCCGATTCCGACTGGCGGCGCGCGGAAACGCTGGTGCGCACCGCTTCAGCGTCCTGCTGAGAATTTTTCCCGTTCCGGCCACTAATTCACCGGAATGGCATCTACCTCACGGCCCGATACGGGTATTGTCCTTGGGATTCTGATTTCAATCGCGGCGATTGTTGCCGCGATCGTGGTAACCGGTATTTCGGCGCGCTACTTCTTTCAGCCCGCCAGCATTCTCATAGTGGTGGGCGGGTCTGTCGGCGTGATGCTGATCACCACGCCGCATCGGACTCTGCTGATGGCTTTAAAGCGGTGTGCGGGTCTCTTCTCCCGCGCGGGAGTGCCCAATCGTGAGGATCTGATCGAAGAAATCGTCTCCCACGCTCAGTCGATCCGGCTTCGCGGCATGCTTGCGATTGAGCCCGATCTCGATGCCGTGAGCCAGCCGTTTCTTCGGGATGCGTTCCTGCTGGCGCTGGATGTCAAGACACGCCAGGAACTGCAGTCCGCGATTGAAAGCAAGATCCGCACCGCGGAACGGCAGAGCGAGACCGCCGCCAAGGTTCTGGAAGTCGCGGGCGGACTCACGCCTACCCTCGGGGTTCTTGGCACTGTGGTCGGTTTGATCGACGTGCTGCGCAATTTCTCGAACATTACCGCCGTTGCATCGGGCGTGGGCGCGGCGTTCACTTCGACCTTCTATGGCCTTGCGCTGGCGAATATCCTGCTGCTGCCGGCGGCGAATCGGATTCGAGCGACGGCGGCAGAGACGTTCGAACTTCAGGAACTGATGATGGAAGGCGCGCTTTGTCTGTTCGATGGGCTGCACCCGCGGCAGATTCATCAGCGTCTGCATCCGTTTCTGCATAAGGCGCCGCCCGCGGAACCGGAAGTTCACAACGAAGCTGCCGCATGACGCCGAAGTACCTGCAGGTCTCGACGCGCCAGCATGATCGCTGGATGGTCAGTTATCTGGATGTGCTGACTATTATTCTGATTTTCTTTTTGGTGGTTGCGGCAAGAACGCTGGCTGCTCCAGTGCCGCACCCGGTAGTTGTCAAGGCTCCCAATCCCCGAGCCGATCTCATTCGAACCAGCCAGCTTCTGAAGCAGCATGGGGTTGAATCCGCGCTTGATTCACGAGGCCTTGTCGTGACGTTTTCCCAGGTCGCTCTTTTCGCGCCCGGAGACGATGAAGTGAACCACGAGGCCTTAGAGTCACTGGACCAGATCGCCGAAGTCCTCCGGACAATTCCCAACGAAGTGCGACTTGTAGGACATGCCGACTCGACGCCGATCCACAATCGCCGATTCCGGAGTAACTGGGAACTTTCGATTGCGCGCAGCCAGTCGATTCTCGAGCTTTTGAGCAGCCGTTACGGGATTGCGGAACAACGCCTGTCGCTGGCCAGTTACGGAACTTTCCGTCCGGCTGCGTCTAACGATACACCGGATGGCCGGGCATCCAACCGGCGGGTGGAATTCATCATCCTGGACGCGGAGCGTTAGCTCCATGGCCCGGTTCCGCCAGCCCGAACTTCCCTTTTCCGATCAACCCGATTTGGACCGCGATGTAGAATGCAACATGGCGACGAAGACGAAACGAGGGCTGCACCGAAACATGCCCGCAGGGCTCGCCGCCATTGACGTTCCGTTTACCCATTTTTGCGAAGGATCGGGTATCATCGTTGGCGACTCGCGCGAAAGTCTTGGCCGGTTTCCCGATGCCACATTTCAGTCGTGTATCACCAGCCCGCCGTACTGGGGTCTGCGCGATTACGGGATCGCGAACCAGATCGGGGCCGAGATGGAACTTGACCAATACATCGACCACATCGCAGCGGTAATCGCACATGGCGGGATACCGACAAGAAGAACCCCGCTCGAAGCATGAGCTATCGGCCGCCAACCCCCGCCGGGCTTAAGCCGAAAGACCTGATTGGTATCCCCTGGAAACTGGCCTTCGCGCTGCAGGCAGATGGCTGGTTCCTTCGGTCCGATATCGTCTGGTACAAGCCTGACTGCCAGCCTGAGTCCGTTAAGGACAGGCCGACACGCTCTCACGAATACGTCTTTCTGCTGACGAAGAACGAAGACTGCGTCTACGACAGTGAGGCGGTTCGCGAAGCATCCCAGGTTACGCCAGGCCACACCCGTAACCGCAGAACTGTCTGGAGTGTCAACACAGAGCCATTTCCCGAGGCCCATTTTGCGACCTTCCCGCCGGCATTGATTGAACCGATGATCTTTGCCGGAACCAAACCGGGCGATCTGGTGCTCGACCCGTTCTTCGGCTCCGGGACCGTCGGCAGCGTGTGCCAGAGCCAACATCGCTATTTCGCGGGCATCGAATTGAAAGCCGAGTTTGCGCAGATTGCCCTTCGCCGCCTCGGATGGGAGCAGACTCCTGATGAGCACAAACAAGACTTTCCCGGTCCTCCTGCCGGACCTTCAAATCTCGCTGTACTCCAGCCTTCAGTCCCTGCGGACCCTGTACTTCAGAGAAGGTCTCAAAGCGACGGTCGAAGCCGGTGATTTCGACCTTCGAATACTCGACGCCATCGATCCCCTGAACATCGACATCGTTCACGATCTGCAGGTGCTTACGCTGGGCCCGCAACTGCGAGGGAGCAGAAATGTGGACGGGGGACAAGCCGCTGTCGAGACGATGGTCGATCTGCTCAAGGTCTCTATCCATTTCGGAGGCGACCCGGACATCAGTGTGATGGCAAGACTTGAATCGGGCAGCCGGAAACTTGTAGCCATGGAGCTTAAGGGCCGAACCGACGTTTCCAACATCTGGAACCGCCTGGGTGAGGCTGAGAAGAGCCATCAGACGGCCCGCAGGAATGGCTACAACGAATTGTGGACGATCACCAGCGTAGACCTGCAGTCGAACCCCGAAACACTGATAACGCCGAACACAAATCTCCATCGCCAACACAGTTCTTCTTTCTGCCCAGAATCGTAGACAGTTCGACCGCCGAGGGTGATCTGTTCCGGCAGTTGCTCGGGTCCATCATCGGCGCTAAATTGAACCAAAGGTGATAATGCATGTATGATGTCCCCGACTCTGCATCTGTCGATGACCGAAGATGCCTACTTCGAGATGCTCGAAAAGAGCATCGATAAGTATGAGTACTGGGATGGCGTGGCCGTGGCGATGGCGGGCGCTCAGCCCGATCATGTCACGATCGAGACGAACATCGTTGGCGAGTTGTTCCAGAAGCTGCGCGGCAGGAATTGCAGTCCTCGCGTCTCCAATCAGGCCGTCAAATTAGCTGCCTCGAAAGGCTACGTGTTTCCCGACGTCACCATTGTCTGTGGAAAACCTGAATACGTGGTCAAACGGGGCATTGGATGCCTTCTGAATCCGACCTTAGTAGTCGAGGTGTTATCACCCAGCACGGCTAGCATCGACGAAACGGACAAGCTCCTCGCTTATACGTCTTTGCGCACAGTTCGCGAATACATGGTGGTCTCCAGCGACCGCTGTTTCGTCAAAATTTATGCCCGCCAATCGCCCGACGAGACCTGGCGGACTCATATCTTCGGGGCTTTAACCGACACCGTAAAACTCGAAAGCTGCGCCTGCAGCCTGACCCTGGCCGAAATCTACGCCGGCGTGGAAATTCCTACAATCCCTGCAGATCTGCATTCACCAGATACAGAGTAACCACCAGCACCAGCCACCATAAACTCAGAAAAATCGAATAAATCGCCGGAGCATAAGCATCATGCTTCCGTACATTCGTAGCCACACGCGTAAACCACCCGGCGCATAGCGCCGCTGCCAGCCAGTGAGTGCCCGTCAGCATGATGAACGTCCAGCCGAAAGACGTATCCGGCCCCAGTTGCTCCAGGTAAACCAGCCGTACCCACTCCACAATTTCCAGAAACAGGAACACCAGCCAACTCGTGATCCCGATCGCAATCCACCGCACGGCGGGTTCTTTGTCCTCGAGCTTCGTCGCGCTGGCGCCGATCGCCATCGTCAGGCTCGCGCAGACCGAGAACATGCTCATCGCGCCAGCCATCAGCAGGGAAGGGAAGTGGAATGGCGTCGGCCAGGCTTCCGACAGCCAGCGCATGTAGAACATCAGCGCCAGCAACAGAGTAAACAGAACCAGATTGGCGATGCTGTAATAGCCGGAGCGCCTGCGCGCCGGTGTGGCGAAGAATTCCCCTGTCAGGCCCAAAACGCGAATAACCCCATGATCCCCAGCCAGAGCACATCGAGAAAATGCCAGAAGAGCGCGCTCGCATCCACCCATGACCGCCGGTTCGGCCCCAGTTCATAACGCAGACCGCGAAACTCCACGTAGTAAACCGCGGCCAGCGCACCCACCACATGCGCCGCGTGCGCCCACGTCAACACATAAAAGAACGCGCTGCTCGGATTGCCCTTCAGAAAAAATCCCTTCGATTCCAGCTGTGTCCATGCGATGATCTGCCCGATCAGAAACCACGTCCCCATCAGCGTGCCGGCGCTCCACATGATGTTGAACGCGGGACGGCGGTTCCGTCGCAGCAGCCGCCTGCCCAGGTCGATGGCGACGCTGCTCAACAACAGCACGCCGGTGTTCCACCAGAGGATGCGGGGAAGCGGCACGGCATGCCAGTCGTTACTCATCCCGCGCCGCACCACCATGGCGCAGAACATGGCGCCGAAGGTCATCAGGCTGGCGCACATCAGCACCACGACGCCGACAATCGACGTTAGGGAAGAAGCGCGTTTATCAGGCTTGCCGCCGTCGTCGCCGCCGCCGCCGCCGCCCGTGGGTTTGTTCGGGTCGACTGGCGGAGGCCCGCCGATCAGCGGCTGGGTCACCGTGGCCATGACTCCAGTATGCCCGACGCAACGTCAGACTCTTTCCGGCGCGTCGCCCTCACGGAATCGCCGGCTCATTGCAGCACGGAAACGCTCGCGCTCTTCCGGCGTAAGGCTCTCCATACCGCGTGCGAAACGGGCCTTTCCCCAGTTGTGTCCGCGCCCGCCCCACTTGCCGAAAAAGAGCCGGCTCAGAACCAGCAATCCCAATGCCTGCCAGAAGCTGATGGAAGGCAGACTGAAGATCGCCGGCATCAGCGCGTTCCAAAGACTGGATGTAATGAACCCCGCCAAGCCTATCGCCAGAATGCCAAACGCTATGAACCGCACTCCCACAAACTTAATTCGTCTCATTCCCATACCCCTTCTAATCGCTTTCGCAGATACTTCACCGCGTAGTGCTTCCGTGACAGCAATGTATTCACACTCACGCCCGTCTCCGCCGAGATCTCAGCGAAACTTCGCCCCTCGATCTCATGCGCCAGGAAGACCTCGCGCTGGTTCATGGGCAATTCCGCCAGGGCCATCTCGATCTCCTCCATCAAAACCCCGCGTGCATAAAGCGCATCGGGACCGTCATCCGGCGAGGGCAGCAAGTCCTCCGAGCCGATATCTTCGACGGTTTCCTTGCTCCCGCGGCGGAAAAGATCGGTAATTCGATTCCGCGCCACTCGCATCATCCATGCGCCAGTGTGCGCGATGGGCTTCATCAGCCGGTACGCCTCAACCAACTCATAGAAAACGTCCTGCAGAAGATCTTCGGGATCGATCTCATCCGGAATTCGCTGCCGGATGAACGCCAGTAAACGCCGCTTTTCCCGAGCGAAAGCCGCCGAAAGCCACTGGTCCTGCTCCGCTCGATCCGGCGTCATGGGCAGCGCATCTTCCATTCACCTGTATAGACGAAATCGGCGCGCAAATATTTTAGGCACATCGGATCACCGGATATCATGCTTATGATCCATGTCCGAACATAATCCGTCTCAGGATATCCAGTCCTCGCTCCAGGAAAAGCGTCTCTTCCCCCCGGCCGTCGCGTTCAGCGACAAGGCGCACGTCGGGAGCCTTGCGGAATACGACCAGATGTATGCCGATGCCGACCGCGATCCCGAGAAGTTCTGGGGTGAAATCGCCGCGGATCTGCACTGGTTCAAACCCTGGACCAAGGTCCTTGAATGGGACGCCCCCTGGGCTAAATGGTTCGTGGGCGGCAAGACGAATCTGGCCTATAACTGCCTCGACCGGCATCTGGAAACCTGGCGCAGGAACAAAGCCGCCATTATCTGGGAGGGCGAGCCCGGCGACATCCGAACGCTCACCTATCAGCAACTGCACGCCGAGGTTTCAAAGTTCGCCAATGTCCTGAAGAAGCTGGGCGTAAAGAAGGGCGACCGCGTCGCGATTTACATGGGCATGGTTCCGGAACTGGCCATCGCGCTGCTGGCCTGCGCACGAATCGGAGCCCCGCACACAGTGGTTTTCGGGGGCTTTTCATCGCAGGCGCTGGTCGATCGCATCAACGATTCTCAGGCCGTCTGCGTGATTACCCAGGATGGTTCCTGGCGCCGCGGTATCGAGGTAAAGCTTAAACCCGCCGTCGATGAAGCGCTCCAGCATTGCCCCTCGGTACAAAACGCCATCATTTACAAGCGCACTCAAACCCAGCAGCACATGGAGCCGGGCCGCGACCATTGGTGGCATGAGCTCATGGAAGCGGCCAGCGATGAATGCCCCGCCGAGCATCTGGATTCGGAGCATCCGCTCTACCTGCTTTATACGTCCGGCACCACCGGCAAACCAAAGGGCATTCTGCACACCACCGGCGGCTATTCGGTCTCCACATACATCACCACGAAATGGGTTTTCGATCTGCGCGATGAAGATGTCTACTGGTGCAGCGCCGATATCGGCTGGGTTACCGGCCACAGCTACGTCGTCTACGGCCCTCTGCAAAACGGCGCGACCATCCTGATGTATGAGGGCGGCCCGATGCATCCGCAGCCGGACCGTTTCTGGGACATCATCGACCGCCACAAAGTTACCGTGTTTTATACCGCGCCTACCGCGATCCGTGCATTTATGCGGCTGGGCGAAGGCTGGCCGGCTCGGCATTCGCTGAAATCGCTGCGGCTGCTGGGCAGCGTCGGAGAACCCATTAATCCTGAAGCGTGGATGTGGTACCGGAGCGTGATCGGCCATAACAACTGCCCGATTGTCGATACATGGTGGCAGACCGAAACCGGCGCCATCATGATCAGCCCGCTTCCCGGCGCGACTGCCGCGAAGCCCGGCTCCTGCACGAAACCGCTCCCAGGCATCAGCGTCGAAGTGGTCACGCGCGAGGGCGATCCCGTCCCGGCCGGCTCCGGCGGCTACCTCGTGATCCGCAAGCCCTGGCCTTCGATGCTTCGCACAATCTATGGGGATGACGCGCGTTATCGCGAACAGTACTGGTCGCAAATTCCCGGCTCGTACTTCACGGGCGACGGCGCCAGGCAGGATGAAGACGGCTACATCTGGGTGATGGGGCGCGTTGACGACGTGATCAACGTTTCTGGCCACCGGCTCAGCACCATGGAGGTGGAGTCGGCGCTGGTTGCGCATCCGCTGGTGGCGGAAGCCGCCGTCGTCGGCCGTCCCGATGAGATTAAGGGGCAGGGAATTGCGGCGTTTGTGACGCTTCAAGTGGGCAATGCACCTACTGATGAGCTCAAGAATGAGCTCCGCACCTGGGTTGCGAAGGAGATCGGTTCCCTGGCTAAACCCGACGATATCCGCTTTACCGATACGCTGCCGAAGACCCGCAGCGGGAAAATCATGCGGCGGCTTCTGCGTGAACTTGCGGCCGGCGGCGAAGTGAAAGGCGACACGACAACGCTTGAAGATTTGGGTGTCCTCGCGAGTTTGCGACAGGACGATGAATCATAGCCTGTCTGTCACCATATAAACAGCAATGAATTCACTCAGCGAGATGCTCGACGCGATCGAGGTCGGTCTTCTTCATCTGCGCCGCGAGCGCGATGAACTGCGCGAAACGCTCGCCCGCACCAGCCCCGCCCGCACCAGCCCCCATACAGAGGTGAAAACCACCAAACCCGCGACGGCCAAAGCGCCTTCAAAGGGACGTCCGGCCCTGGGCCGTACGCTCAGTCAGATCAGGAAACCTTAGCGCCCGCGAACGGCACGATTTTCGATTTCCGAATCTTAGCGTCACGCGTAACCAATGGAGCGCGGAACACTATGCTTGTCGCAGCGATCAACTCGTCGGCCGGATCGCTGTGGATGTCGAGTTCGGTGGATTGTCTGGACACCGCAAGGTCGAGCGGCCAGACATGAATCCGCGCGAAGATACGGGTGAATTCCCGCGAATCGAGGTCAATCGCAATGCGCCCGAGCTGCGAAAGCTTTGCCAGTTCCCACAAAACGATCGCCGATACGCCCCAGGGCTCAGAAGCAAGCAGTCTTCGTTCTGCTGGTGTCAGCGAGCCGTCGAGCGCAAAGAGCAGAATGTGGGTGTCAAGATTCAGCATTCCAGCGGGTCCCGGTCGAGAAAACGTCGCCCTTAACCTGGACTTTGCCTTTCATGCTCCCGATCAACGCCGCGCAATCTGAATTGGCGGGAATCAGCCGTGCGACAGGCTTTCCGTGCTTTGTGACCACGATGCCATCGGGATCGAGGTGGTCGAGCAGCGACAGGCACTGCTCTTTGAATTTGGACGCGCTGATCAGATGCATGAGATTAGTATAGCAATGAAATGTGACCAGTCGTTAATTATGACTATTTGCGCTCATACCTCCAGCGTCTTATATGTAATGAGTCGCCGCTCGATTTGCGTCTCGATCTGCTGCACCAGAAACCTGCGCAAATCCGCTCCGGTCTCCTGGGTCCAAACCCGCGCCGCCAGGCCCCCGATCGGAGCATGCAGCATCTCCTCGGCCAGCACCCGCGATTCCTGCGACAGCTCCCAGGTATTCTTCAAGTCCAAAGCCCGCCGGCAATCGTGACAATAGAGTCCCGCCCGATGCCGCGAATAATAAGCCTTCTGCGGATGCTCATCATCCTCCAGCCAGGTCCCGCAGCCCATACACACATGCAGTTCCGGAAGCACACCCGCCAGCCGAACGGTCCACAAACTGAAATACGTCAGCGCTTTCCAGGCCGCGCCGGGACCTGCCGTCCGCATGTGCTCCAGCACGGCCATCAGCAAGCGGAAGTACTTCTCGTTCGGCTCGGCCGCCGGCATCATCTGCTCGGAAACCTCCGCGAAAAAATCCAGCGCGCAGGCCGACGCATAGTCGCTCAGCACGCCGAACTGCGACTCGATCAGCTCACAGGCATCGATGGTGCCCAGGTCGCTGTTGTCGCGCATAAAATACGCCACATTGACGTGCGACAACCGCTCCAGGCCGGCGCCAAATCCGCTTTTCGGACGCCGCGCGCGCCTCGCCACTCCGCGCAGCTTTCCCATGTCGCGCGTCAGGAAGCTGACGATCAGGTCGCCTTCCCGAAACGGCCATGTCTGCAGCACAAAGGCTTCGCTCACGCGAGCGGGCATCGCATGTTCTCCTGATATCAGAGTCCCATGCATACCAATCGCCTTGCGAACGAGCGGAGCCCGTATCTCCTGCAGCACGCCCACAATCCGGTCGACTGGTATCCGTGGGGCGACGAAGCGTTTCAGAAGGCACGCAGCGAAGACAAGCCTATCTTTCTTTCCATCGGCTATTCCACGTGCCACTGGTGCCATGTGATGGAGCGCGAGTCGTTCGAAAACGAAGAGATCGCCGGACTCATGAACAAGTGGTTCGTCCCCATCAAGATCGACCGGGAAGAACGGCCCGATATCGACCGCATCTACATGAACTACGTGCAGGCGACGACTGGCGGCGGTGGCTGGCCCATGTCGGTTTGGCTTACGCCTGACCTGAAGCCTTTCGTGGGAGGAACCTATTTCCCGCCCGATAATCGCTATGGCCGCGCGGGATTTCCGATTGTTCTGGAGCGCATTGCAGAAGCCTGGAAGAACGATCGGGCGCGCATCATCACTTCGAGCGAACAGATCATGGATCAGCTTCGCGAACAAAGCGCGGGGTCTGCGCGCGGGGCCTCGACGATCGACCCGTCTGTGCTCGACAGCGCCTTCAACCAATTCCGCCGCTCTTTCGATTCGCAGCGCGGAGGGTTCGGCGGAGCGCCTAAATTCCCGCGCCCCTCGGTATATAACTTTCTGCTGCGCTATGGGCATCGGACCGGCAATGAAGAAGCTCTCGACATGGTTGCCACAACCCTGATCGCCATGGAAAAAGGCGGCATGAACGATCAGCTGGGCGGCGGCTTTCATCGCTATTCGGTCGATGAATTCTGGTTCGTCCCGCACTTTGAAAAAATGCTTTACGACCAGGCGCAGCTGGTCTGTTCTTACCTCGAAGCCTTTCAACTCACTGGCAACGAAGCGATGGAGAGCGCTGTCCGCCGCACGCTCGATTACCTGCTCCGAGATATGACCGCTCCCGAAGGCGCGTTTTACTCCGCCGAGGACGCCGACAGCGCGCCCGACCCTGCAAAGCCGCACGAAAAATCCGAAGGCTTCTTTTACATTTGGTCATGGGCCGAGGTCGGCGAACTGCTGGGCCAGGAGCATGCCAACTGGTTCGCCTTCCGCTATGGCGTTGAAAAACATGGCAACGTTCAGAACGACCCGCACCACGAATTCACCGGCCTCAACATCCTCTTTCAGGCTCATACCTACGAAGAAACCGCGCACCACTTCGACAGAGATCCATCGGAGATCGGACCTGCTCTGGCCGCTGCGGAAGTGAAGCTATTCGAAGCCCGCAAAGCAAAGCCTCGCCCTCATCTCGACGACAAGATTCTTGCGGCGTGGAACGGCCTCGCCATCTCTGCCTTCGCCAAAGCATCCGCCATCCTGAATGAACCCCGGTACGCCGAAGCCGCCAGCCGCGCGGCCGATTTCATCCTCGAGCGGCGCACTCCCGAAGGCGGCATCTACCGTTGCCACGGCATCCACGGCATGCTCGACGACTATGCGTTCCTCGTACAAGGCCTCCTCGATCTCTACGAAGCCAGCTTCGAGTACCGCTACCTCGCCGAAGCCATAGCCCTAACCGAACGTCAGCGCGCCCTCTTCGAAGACCCCGAACACGGAGCTTTCTTCGCCTCCGCCCAACCCGACGCCGCAAGCCTCATGCGAATTAAAGACGACTACGACGGCGCCGAACCTTCAGGCAATTCCATCGCGCTGATGAACCTGCTGCGTCTCCACCGCATTACAGGCCGCGAAGATTTGAAAGAATCAGCAGAACGCCTGATATCCGTCCTGGCAGACCGAGTGGCAGCCACGCCTTACGCCATGCCGCAACTTCTCGCCGCTATCGAATATTCAATGGCCGATCCGCGGGAAATAGTAGTGGCCGGAGACATGCCCGCAAAAATGCGTCATGCGCTCTGGAAAAGATTCGACCCGAACCGCATCCTGCTCCACGCTACCCCCGAACTCGCGGCCTTCCACCCGGCCATGGACGACATGCGCGGACCCGCCGTCTATGTCTGCTCGAACTTCACCTGCCAGGCGCCCGTAACTAACGAAGAAGACCTGCTGCGATTGCTAGAATGAGGTCTTCAACTTAACCAAGAGAAGAGGACAGACTATGGAGCGACCAGCAGCGACAACAATGAGAGGCAACCCCCTGACCCTGGTGGGGCCAGAACTGAAACCCGGCGATACCGCCCCCGAATTTTCCGTCCTGGACAGTTCGCTGAAACCGGTTCATCTGGCCGATACCGCCGGGAAAACGCGAATCTTCAGCGTTCTTCCTTCGCTCGATACTCCCGTTTGCGATGCCCAGACCAAGCGGTTTAACGAAGAGGCCGCGAAGCTGAACGGAGTCGAGATCTACACCGTCAGCATGGACCTGCCCTTCGCCCAGAAACGTTTTTGTAACTCCTTCGCGGTGGACAACGTGAAGATGCTCTCCGATCATAAAGACGCATCCTTCGGCGCCGCCTGGGGCACCCTGATCAAAGAATTGCGCATCCTGAGCCGCGCCATCTTTGTGGTCGATCCCGACAACAAGGTGAAATACGTGGAATACGTGCCCGAGGTCGCCGATTCCCCGAACTTCGAAGCCGCACTGGCCGCCGCAAAGAGTTGACATCTGCCGGTTACCGATTCCATCCCGATTCCCCGCGTACGGCCCGGCATACTGGTGCGCGGCGGACTCGTGGTCGGCGCGGGAATTCTGATCGGTAACATTACCGGCTTCTTTCGTGTCGGGGTCACGGCCTATTTGCTGGGTACGCATGCGCGCGCCGACGCCCTGGCGGTCGCGCTTGGCCCTATCGACAATCTGAATCAGGCCATCATCAACACCATGCTGGTGTCGTTTGTGCCTATGCTGATGCTGAGGCCCGAATCCGACCGCGCCCTGGTCTTCGCTCGAGCGGCACGGGTGTTCGCGTGGATTCTCGCGGCCATCAGTCTGAGCGCCGCGGTGCTGGCTTCGCCCATCGTCTCTATCCTTGGCCCTGGCCTTGCGCCCGATCAGCATCGGGAAGCGGTAATGCTGATGCGCTTAGCATCGCCTGCAACTCTGCTGGCCGGGGGTTCGGCTCTCTTCGGCGCATTGCTCTATACCGAGCGGCGATTCTTCGTCCCCGCGCTCTATCAGGCCTGCCTCAATGGCTGTACGATTATCGCCGCCCTTACGCTCTGGAAATTCCTGGGCGTGGAAGGTTTTGCGGTCGGCTATGTGTCGGGGGCCGCACTGCAGTTCACCCTTACGTGGGCCGCCAGCCGGGACATCCTGAAGCGCGGACGCCGGCAGCGAAGAGCGGCGGTATTGCCGGTGCCGTTGCGCGAAATCCTTTCATCCCCTGGAATGTTCCTGACTTACGCCGGCCTGCTGGCTGCCAACATCATGGTTACCCGCGCCTTCGCAACCCATGCCGGACCGGGGATGGCCGCGGCGTTCGATTATAGTCTGCGTTGCGTCAGCGTTGTTGTGGCTTATCTGGTCTATCCGGTGGCGAACAGCCTGCTGCCCGAGATCGCGCGCCTGCGTGGCGCGGGTAAAATGCGCGAGGCCTATCGACTGCTCGACAGCAGCATCGGGATGATGGCGATTGCGGCTGTGGCGGCCTGCGCGGCCGGTGTTGCCCTGCGTACGCCGGTGATTTCGTTCCTCTTTGAGCGCGGCAGTTTCACCGCCGAATCGACGCGCCTGGTTTCCGGAGTGTTCCTGGGCTTCGCGCCCGGCATTATCGGCTGGGCCCTGCTGGACCTTATCTCCCGATGCCTTTTCGCGCTCGATCGCCCGCGCCTGCCGGTGTTCGCGGCGCTGATTCCTCTGGCCGTGAACCTTATCGCGATGCAGGCGTTCGGCAGAGTGAAAGATCCAACGTTCCTGACGTTAGGCGCATCGGCGGGCCTGATGGCCGCGTTCGCCGCGCTTTTTCTCGCGATCCATCTGCGCCGTCCTTTAGACGTTCCGGAGATACCAGAAGCGAGCTATGAAGAGGATGGTGAGCAGATAGACCATCCAGTTCACGTCTCTGAACCGGCCCCTTAAAATCTTCAGCAGCGTATAAGAACAGAAGCCAAACGCCAGCCCGTTGGCGATGGAAAACGTCAGCGGGATGGCCACCATGGTGAGGAATGCGGGGATTGCGATTTCAGGATTCGTCCATTCGATTTCCGCCACGGTGGTCATCATCATGCTTCCCACGATGATGAGCGCCGGCGCTGTGGCGGATGAAGGAATCACACCGGCCAGCGGCGCGACAAACAGCGCGACGGCGAAGAGCAATCCAGTC
>Ga0302319_10010952_pt1 | contig 17233 bp, 14 predicted proteins | sample Bog_T0_2_FD_203319 | JGI IMG/M metagenome (GOLD analysis project Ga0302319, IMG submission 203319) | Peat permafrost microbial communities from Stordalen Mire near Abisko, Sweden - Bog_T0_2 | ecosystem: Environmental > Terrestrial > Soil > Wetlands > Peat | place: Sweden: Abisko, Stordalen Mire...
GGGCTGACAGGGCTGCCGTTGAGCTTGAATTGGACAATGCTTTTCATGACGATTCTCACGGCTCGCCAGGTGCCCAGGCTGGCATCGTTTAGAGCGTAGGCGCCCGACTAAACGCCGCCTTGATCTGGCGCAAGTTAGAGCGCGGTGAATGTCGAGGATCGGGCGGCGTTGAGACCAGAAGCAGTCCCCATCAAGGCATCTCCGCCGAACGCATTATTCAATACCCGCCGGTTTCTTCGCCGGACGAGACTCGCTCCGTGAATGCTGCCGTGTGAATAGGCGCCCAAAAGTGCCCCCTCCACCGCTAGGTGGATCAATAGCTTAGCGCGCCGATCGGCGTCGGGACCCCAAGCCGATTAACAAATTGGGGCCTGCCAGTGTCCGGTGGAGCACGCGACAATCGGCTGCGGTTCGGTTTCCCACCTATACATTAGCCAGGGAACGTGAAGATTCTCCAAGATGAAGTAGTTGACGAACGGCTGCTTTGCGCCAAAGGACTAAACCGCTCGCGCGGTAGGGCCCCGCTGCGGGCGACACGGCCAATGGGATAGCGCGGTGGGGCGTCCTGTCTTGAGATGAGGGGTTCGCAACCTTCATCAAGACAGGAGCATCCCCCATGACCGATGAGGCCATAAGCCCGCTGCGGCAGCGCATGATCGAAGACATGACGATCCGCAAGTTAACGCCGAAGACTCAGCATGACTACGTGCAGCGGGTCAAGAACTTCGCCACCTTCCTCGGCCGCTCGCCCGATGCTGCGAGCTTCGAGGACGTGCGTCGCTATCAGCTTCATCTGGCGACGAGTGGCGCCGGCGTTCCGACCCTCAACCAAAGCGTCTCGACACTGCGGTTCTTTTTCAGGATCACGCTTGGGCGCGCCGACATCGTGAACCATACCCAGTTCATCCACGAACCGCGCAAACTGCCGGTGGTCCTGAGCCCGGAAGAAGTCGCGCGTTTTCTCGACGCGGCGCCGGGGCTCAAATACAAGGCGGCATTGAGTGTCGCCTATGGGGCCGGCTTGCGTGTGTCCGAGGTGGTTGCGCTGAAGGTATCCGACATCGACAGCAAGCGCATGGTGATCCGGATCGAACAGGGCAAGGGCCACAAAGACCGCTACGTGATGCTTTCACCGCATCTGCTCGAGCTGTTGCGCGCCTGGTACAAGGCGGCACGCCCGCAGGGCTGGCTGTTTCCCGGCATGAACCCGGTCAACCCGATGTCGGCGCGCCAGCTCAGACGCGCCTGCGATACCGCGGCCCGGATGGCGGAGATCGGCAAACCGGTGTCCCCACACACCCTTCGTCACAGCTTTGCGACGCATCTGCTGGAGCAGAACACCGATATCAGGGTGATCCAAGTCCTGCTTGGGCACGCCAAGCTCGACACCACGGCGCTCTATACACGCGTCGCCACCAAGACCATCCGGGAGATCATGAGCCCGCTCGATCGCATCACGGCCAAGCTCAAGGGGGGCGCCGAACTCCCAGCCTGAAGCGCGATACGTGTCGCGTCCATCGCTGGAGGTCGCGGACATCTTCCGCGGCCACGGCCCGGCGTGGCGTCGGGCCAATGCCGGCCATGTCAGCCTCGACCAGTTCAAGGTGATGTCGGCGATCGAGAGCTGCCGAACGGCAGCGCTCGGCGGCCATGTCGCGCGCTGCGAGGATTGCGCACACAGCCAGATCTCGTACAATTCCTGCCGCAACCGCCATTGCCCGAAGTGCCAGGGTGCCGCGGCAAAGGACTGGTTGGCGGCGCGCGAGGCCGACCTGCTGCCGGTGCCGTACTATCATGTGGTGTTCACACTGCCGGCGGCCATCGCCGACATTGCGTACCAGAACAAAGCGATCATCTACGACCTCCTGTTCAAGGCCTCCGCCGAGACCCTGACCACCATCGCGGCCGACCCAAAACACCTCGGCGCCCGCGTCGGCATCACTTCGGTCCTCCATACCTGGGGTTCGGCGATGACCCATCACCCGCACGTCCACATGATCGTGCCGGGCGGCGGCATCTCGCTCGACGGCACGCGTTGGGTGGCGTGCCGACCCGGTTTTTTCCTGCCGGTGCGCGTGCTCTCGCGCCTGTTTCGCCGGCTGTTCCTGGAGAGGCTCCTCGCCGCCCACCAGGCCGGCCGCCTGAAGTTCTTCGGCGATCACGCCGCTCTCGCCAACGCGCCAGCGTTCGTGGCTTATCTGGCACCGCTACGCCGAGCCGAATGGGTGGTCTATGCCAAGCGCCCGTTCGGCGGACCACAGGCCGTGCTGGCTTATCTGTCGCGCTATACCCATCGCGTCGCCATCGCCAACAGCCGGCTGATCGCCTGCGACCGCGGTGCTGTCACTTTCCGATGGAAAGACTATCGTGCCGAAGGCCGTGATCGCCAAAAGGTCATGACACTCGCTACCGCCGAGTTCATCCGCAGATTCCTGATCCACGTCCTGCCGTCCGGCTTTCACCGCATCCGTCACTATGGTCTGCTCGCGAGCGGTACCCGCGCCGACAACATCGCCCGAGCGCGTGAACTGTTGGCCGTTTCAAAATCTGAAGGCCGGCCCACCGCTGCCGACGTCGATGCCAGCAAGCCGACTTGTCCATGCTGCGGCGGTCGCATGATCATCATCGAGGTCTTTGAGCGCGGTGCCACGCCACGGTATCGGCCAACAGGTCCAACGATCGTCAGCAGGCTCGATACCTCATGACCGCATCACAATCCTGCAAATCCGCTCGTCGCGCTCGCTGCCTCTCGACCGGCCACGGCAGAGTGCGTCCAGACATCCGCCCGTCGTCACAAATCGTCCGACAACTTACCGAGTTCGACGCGACCCGCGGCCCATCCAGCAGCCGTTCCACCATCCACCGGCTTGCTGGAGCGCCTCGACTCCATTCACCCACCTCATCCGCGGCACTCAAATCCCCATAGCCCAAGCCGCGACACCCACGTCCCCCTCCCGCGGTTTCCTCCCTTGGAGGTTTGCGGACGCCGGCCCCCGGTGCAGGCCTCGCTACCGTCATGGGGCCGCCATCCGCAAACCTTCACAACGGCGGCCATTCAGCCAGAGAGCCGACCGCGAATAAGGTTTTGGTACACGCACTTGGCGATTCCCCCAAGTAGCCAATCTGATGATGCCATGGGATCATGATATTATGATATCGTACCGGTTGGTTTATGCGTCTTGCAACGTTTGAAGACCCTTTTTAGTCTAGTCCGTCTCGGTTGCGCCGGAGGTGATCGACGAACCAGGGCGCCAGCTCAGAAACGCTGCGACGTCCGAAGGTCTTCAGACCACTGTCGATCAGCTGGCAGATGAGAGCGTTTCGCGAGACATATTCAGCGCGGGCCAACTCCGATAGTTCCTCGAGCACCTCATGTGGGAGGCGAAGGGGTGTCGCACGAACGGCGCGCGGAGCCCCCGTTCGGACGACTTGGTCAAGAAACTCACGATGGGAGACCTTGAATTCGTCGGGAATGAAATCCGGGATAGGAGGCGTTCGGGTGATAGGCCGCTTCATGGTCTAGACCTCTGCAAAATTGCTCGGATGCTGTCGAAGGTTTCGCTAACTTCGCGTTCGGCTTCGCCGCCCGGCTGCCACTCCGAGACGCCCCTTCCCACGACCATCGAATCCTGAAAGGCAACGCGGTTGGTGAACTGACTTTGGAGCAAGGGGCCTTCGGAACCATAACGGTCACGCCATAAGTTCACGCGTTTGGTATGGCCCGGCGTCACGCGCGTCAGTAGAAATCGATAAGGTCTACCACCCGTGTGGACAAGGCGAGCTGTCGTCTTTGCGACTTGTATGTCCAGAGAGGTCGGTTGGCTGGGGATGACAACCAGATCCGAGAGCCCGAATATGCGGGTAAGGGCGTTTGTATGGCCGGGCGCGGTATCGATGATCACGTCGTCGCATTGTTTCTCTTTGGCCTTATTGAGGACCTCCGCTATCCGCTCTATCCGCACTGTGATCACGGGAACTGTTGGGAGCGGGTTATCCTTGTTTTCCCGCAGCCTGATTTCGCTCCAGTGCCACAGGGTTTGCTGGTTAAAGTCAGCATCGACAAGAAGAGCTCGCCGCCCAATGCCTCGGGCATAGGTCGCGAGGTGCGCCGCTACCGTGGACTTGGCCGAGCCGCCTTTACTATTGTGTATGGTGACGACGTTCACGTCCTACCCTCGCTACTCCGCCTTTGCGCCATAGACCGAAAACATGACCACCTCGAATGCAGCGGCGAATACCGCCGAATGCTGATTGATATAGGGCGCTGATTTTGATTCGCTAAAGTCGTTTTTTCGAACGCTTGCTCCCATGCTCGAATTTTATGGGTAGCAATCATTTCCAGAGTCGTAACAATAATTACTCTGTTAGCGCGCCGGGTGCCCACGGGGTTTGTATGAGGTCCCTTATACGTCGGCGTTGGAGAGCAAATATTGACCTCATTCCAAGCCAACCAAAGCATTCATATTCGCTGCAAAATTTTACTTCCAGAGTCGTAGCATCGTCGCAAAGATTTTTTTGCGTCCTGCTATCCCATCCATTAAAGTGATTTGAAAGATATCAGTGTCTCCTCGGACTAAGCTGTGACTGGAACGTGCCATATTCGATTGTCAGTGATTCAGAGGTCTCGCGGAAATTCCGCCTTGGCTCGCTTTGCGTATCAAGCGTGCGCAGCTTTTGACGATGGGGTCAGGCAGGCAGATTATCGCAGTTTTTCGCCATATCATCGTGGCACTGTGATCCTGCTTCCCACAGACGCGCCACCCGAGATTGCTAATCAATACAATCTCTTTGAAGCGGCTGCTTTCCGCGAAAGTCGATGGGATGCACAGGACGGCCGGGCTATCGATTTTTTGTTACCGCGCGCACTCGATGACGATCTGTTGTTGCCGGTTGCCGCTTTCGCCCTCGCTCCGTTTGCCGAAACTGGCATGGTCGCACGAATCGACGTTGAATCACCGCCTGCATCAGACTCGGTCCGGAACCCACATGCCCATGCTTGGTTGTCCCAACGTGTACTTGAGCCGGACGGATTTGGATTGAAATGTCGCGCGTGGAACACTCTTTTTAGACGCGACGGAGGTAGATACGTTCGCGCCATCATTGCTGGTCGTATTTCTCTGGCCGCCGCGCTGGTTGGTGTCGCAGCCTATGTCGATCCTCGACGGCACGACGAAGTAGGGACTTCAGCACCCGAGATGCGTGTGCCCTCAAAATTCTGGCGGATGCGGGAGCGCGGCCAGGCGGTGGCTAAGATCGACCAGTTGTCTGACCGCCGGAAAAGCCGTTCCGCAGGTTCCGCTATCTCAAAAGCTCTGGACTTAAAGGCTGAGGAAGTACCACTGTCTGGATTGGCCGTTCGCAACGCTGTCGCCCAATGTCTGAATGTAGAACAGCTGCAGGCGCGAGTTGACCTCGTGATTGCGAAAGCCGTTGCCGAAGGTATTGCCAACGATAGTGTGATCGTAACTGGGCATCCTGAGGTCGAATTGATGTTTCCTCAAAGTTCCATGCAATTTAACGGATGGTCGTTTCAGTTGCTGGGCCAGCTGGAGCCGCAACAGGCGGAATTTGTCTCGCGCCTCGCTCGCGCTCTCGAATGGCCCGCTCTCGTGTTAGAGGGCGATAGCACGTTAGCAAATGAGATCCTATTGGCAGCTGCTCCCTTGGGACTGACCGCTATCAATCGCCATGCCGACGACGAAACGTTGCGAAAGATTCACACTCATCATCACGGCCTCTTACTGGATCAGATCGCAAATCATGACCCTCTAGCCGTTGTGGAGAATATACTGGCACGCCATCGAACCGCGCAACCGCAAGCTTCGCACGTTGCAGTTAAAGCCTCTTTACTGAAGTTGGCCGTTTCCGGAGATGACAGCCCCGGGTTGGAGCAGATACCAGAACCGCCGCTAGCCCAGCCCGACGATGAAACCCAACGCGGAAACGCACAGCTTGTGAAGAACTCTTTTGCCCGAAGTAAGCGCGAGTTAGATGATTTAGAGCAATGGCTCGAACAACGCGCTAAGTCCTCATCGCCGTCTGCGAAGCACCCGGCGAGCCAACTAGCACCCGTTGAACGGCTCGCAAGACCTCAACGATAGAGCTGCGCTTTCGGTCAGCATTACCGTCTAGGCGGCAACGCCTCAGCCGGCGACCCCATGGCGTTGCGGTATTCCGACGTCGTGATATCGCGATATAGAAATGGCAGGATATCGCTGCAATAGCGACCGGACGTGGCGCTGGCGCGACGCGCGACCCGAATATTGACGTCGATTTCGAAATTATACCCCGTTCACGTCATGACCCGAAAATCCTTTGGGTTGATGACGCGGAAATTGTCGGTGACCGAATCACAGAGGTTCGCCCAATTGCCTGGAACCTTTTCACGCAGAAAACTGAGCGTTGCATCGGCGAATTGGGCGCAAGTTGTGAATCGGCGTGGGGTCCCGACGCCGATCGGCACGCTAAGCTTTTGATCCACCTAGCCGTGAAGGGGTCAACATTGAACGCTTATTAACAGGGCCGAATCAAATGAGGAGCAAAGCCGAAAATGGCTGGCGCCGAGGCGCCAGCCAGAGTCGGAGGAGGTTTCGCGCATGCGATCAACCATCCTCATCTCTGGGGGAGAAACCAGAGATTCCTTATTTTCCTTTTAGACGGAAGTTGTAGTGCAACCATGCGTAGGGATTGCTCATCTCAGTTCCGTCGGGCGCGGTTCCGGCCGGCTTCTCGACATAAGGACTGGTGATCGAATCCTTCACACCAAAAACCACGTCGGAATCGAGATACTCGTCACCATCGGCAAATACATGAGTAATCAGCGTCTCGTAACCAGGCGCAGCGATCATGAAATGCACATGAGCCGGGCGGAACGGATGCCGACCTTGGGCATCAAGCATCTGACCGACCGGCCCGTCTTGTGGGATCGGATAAGCTGCGGGCCGGACGGTCCAGAAATGAAAACGCCCATCTTGACCCGTGATAAACCGTGCCCTTCCCGCCAGCGCTCCAAGTTGATCGATCTGCTGGACGTCGTAGAAGCCCTCGCCGTCGGCATGCCATACGTCAACGGTCGCATCTGCCACTGGAGCGCCGTCGATTGTGGAAACCGACCCATTGACGAATAGAGGCTTCCCTTCAAGCTTACCGGAAATATTCGATCCCAGAGTAAGCTGGGGAGCGGCTTGCATGTAAAATGGTCCTAATACCGTGGTCTCGGTGGCTCCATCAGGAAAGCGGTGGTTGATGGCATCGACCAGCATGGACACGCCGAGCGCGTCCGACAACAGGATGAACTCCTGCCTCTTGTCGTCGCTCTTGTGGCCGGTGCGCGTGAGAAAGTCGATGCCCGCGCCCCATTCTTCCTGTGTTGGTTCAACTTCGCGTGTGAAGGCATGAAGATGACGGACCAGCGCCTCACTGATCTGCCGGGTCCGTGCGCCTGGCGCCTGGCGGACACGATCAAGCACGGCGTCCGTGATCGTAAACTCGTTCAAATTCCTCATGCTGTCTCCGGCTTCTTGTTCCGCGCTCATGGGCGAGGCGGTTCTCCCGCCCACGCTCGGGCTATCAACTCGCGAACGGCATCGCGCTCGATGGGGCGGGGATTCCAATAAGGACTCATGATCGCAAGGTCGGCCGCCTGGTCGATGCCATCTTCCGGCATTCCCAAGGTTCGCAACCCACCACCAATGCCGAGTTCGTTTGAGAGCTGGTAGATTTTGCTCGCCGGTACGCCGGTTCCGAGCGCCCTTGCGAGCCGCTCAACAATATCGGAAACTGTACTGGTATTGTATGCGAGCGCGTGGGGCAGCACGATCGCGTGCGTTTCTGCATGCGGGAGATTGAACGTACCGCCGAGCGTGTGGCACAGCTTGTGGTGCAGCGCCATGCCGACCGAGCCGAGGCATACGCCGCAAAGCCAAGCGCCGTAGAGGGCGTCAGATCGGGCTGCGAGGTCCGATGGTTTCTTGACGATCAGGGGCAGCGCGGCGAAGAGTGATCGAATGCCCTCCTCTGCCATCATCGATACGATCGGGTTGCGATCCCTGGCGTACATGGCTTCGACGGCATGCGCGATCGCGTTCAAGCCGGAAGCCGCGGAGAGCGCCGGGGGCAATCCCAAGGTGAGCTCAACGTCGTAGATCACCGTCTCAGGAAGCACCTTGCGCGTCGTCTGGGTCCGCTTGACACCATTCGCGGTCTCGCCAAGAATTGGCGTCATCTCCGAGCCGGCGTAGGTCGTCGGAATGACCAACTGTGGAAGATCCGTGCGCAGCGCGATGGCCTTGGAGAGGCCAGTCGTCGATCCCCCGCCGATGGCAACGACACCATCGGCCTTCGCTTCACGCACGATGCTCAGCGCTTTTTCGGTTATTTCGACCGGTGTATGCATGACAGCCCCCGCAAACACACCGACTGACTTCTCGTCGAGCATCGCCGCAATTTCGCGCGCCTGCGGCTCCTGGAGCGGCGTCGCGAGCACAATCGGCCGCTTCATGCCGATCCGCGCCATTTCTTCCGTCAACAGCGCCGCCGACAAGGTGGCAAAAATGACGCGCGCTGGCAGCGCTTCGTATACAAAGGAGTGAACCATTCAAATGCTTCCATTGATGCTGCAGCGACATCCCTCGAATTTGTGGCGCTTTCGCACCGCTAAAACGTCACTACGCCTCGGATCGATTCACCGCGCTTCATCAGTTCGAATGCGTTGTTGATCTCGTTGAGCGGCATCACATGCGTGATCATCGGGTCGATCTGGATCTTGCCCTGCATGTACCAGTCGACGATCTTCGGCACGTCGGTGCGCCCGCGCGCGCCGCCGAACGCGGTGCCTTTCCAGATCCGGCCGGTCACCAGCTGGAACGGCCGCGTCGAAATTTCCGCACCTGAGGGCGCAACGCCAATCACGATCGACTGGCCCCAGCCGCGATGGCAGGCTTCCAGCGCCTGGCGCATCACCGTGACGTTGCCGGTGCAGTCAAATGTGTAGTCGGCGCCGCCGATCTGGTCGGCGCCCGACTTCGTCATGTCGACGAGGTGAGGTACGAGGTCCTTGCCGACGTCCTTGGGATTGACGAAGTGGGTCATGCCAAAGCGCTCGCCCCAGGCCTTGCGGTCGTTGTTGATGTCGACGCCGATGATCATGTCGGCGCCGGCCAGCCGCAGGCCCTGCAGCACGTTGAGGCCGATGCCGCCGAGCCCGAACACGATCGCCTTGGCTCCTTGCTCGACCTTTGCGGTGTTGATGACCGCGCCGATCCCGGTGGTGACGCCGCAGCCGATGTAGCAGACCTTGTCGAACGGCGCGTCCTCGCGGATTTTCGCGACCGCGATCTCCGGCAGCACGGTGTAATTCGCGAAGGTCGAGGTGCCCATGTAGTGGTGAACCGGCTTGCCGCCGAGAGAGAAGCGCGAGGTGCCGTCGGGCATCAGTCCCTGTCCCTGGGTGGCGCGGATCGCGGTGCACAAATTGGTCTTGCGCGACAGGCAGGACGGGCATTGCCGGCATTCCGGCGTGTACAGCGGAATGACGTGGTCGCCTTTTTTCACGCTGGTGACGCCGCGGCCGATGTCGACCACCACGCCTGCGCCCTCGTGGCCGAGGATCGCCGGGAACAGCCCTTCGGGATCGGCGCCGGACAGCGTGAATTCATCGGTATGGCAGACGCCGGTGGCCTTGATCTCGACCAGTACTTCGCCCTCATGCGGTCCCTCGAGCTCAACGGTTGTTATCTCAAGCGGTTTGGCGGCCGCTACTGCAACTGCTGCTCTCGTCTTCATACGGAGGCAACCTTTGAAGCAGCCCCTGCACTGCCAACCTCGGCTTTCCATGCCTCCCTGATCCACCGGGCGCAAGCGACGTTGTTGTCGAAGATCGAATACTTCGCGCCCGCGCCGTAATCGGGCGGCGGTATCATTTCCAGTGTGATGCAGAGTAAGCGACTGTCTGCGCGGCTTGCATGATGGTGGAGAAGGTCGCGCATGGTGGTCTCCCACGCTTCAAGCTTGCTGCCGTCCCATTCCGAGTGCCATTGACCAGGCTCCGGCCGCATCCAGGGATACTGTACGCCGCGGCCGTAGCTGCCGTCGGGATGTTTCGCCCAGATGTTTATCGGGTTATTCGGCACGGCCGGTCGGGCATGGGCGATAACGACGAAATTCGAGTCGATCCAACTTCTGGCGACGTTTCCGGGCAATTGCGGGTCGAGAACGATCCGGCGGTCGTCCAAATCGCGCTGCAGATCCTGGATTTCCAGTTCCCTCGGATTGTCCATCTTCATCACGACGTGCGAATGGTCCATCGTCATGTTGAACTGCATGCCCCTCGCCAACACCTTTTCTGCAACCTTCTGCACGCGGCCCGGATGCTCGGACCACATGTTGATGTGATTTTCGAAGCAGGGTCGGATGCCGATCCTGAGGGCGAGGTCATAAGTGCGGGAATAGACGTCCGCGATGTCATCATCGGTCAGCACCCTGCCGTTTGCGTCCTTCGTGAATATCTGCACGTTATGGAGTGCCGAACCGCACGCCTTCCCGATCCTCAGATTTTGCTCAAGCAGGCCTTCATCCCGCCCGACCAGGTAGAAAAACCCGCCGGCATAGATCGGAACACCGTACTTCGCGCTCGCGTCGAGATGCTTGTCCAGATCCGCCTTGGGAGGCGTCCGATCCATGTAGTCGAACACCTCACTCTCCCGGATCATCGCGAATTTGGTCTCCACGTCCGGAACCGACTCGTCCGTATGCAGCACGCCCAACCCGGATACGCCAATCCTCAGCTCTCTCATGGATACCTCCAGCACGCGACCACGCCGCATCGATCCCTAAATATCCAGCACAAGTCGGCTGCTCTTAGCGCCGCTGCAGCAGATCATCATTGTGTTGCCCGCATCGCGATCCGTCTCCGAGAGCACCTCGCAACGGTGATCGGGCACGCCTTCGATCACCGTCGTCTCGCACGATCCGCACACGCCCTGCTCGCACGAAACGGCAACGCTGATGCCCGCGCGCCGCAGGGCGTCCAGGATGGTCTGCCCGGGATTCACTTTGACGACTTGCTTCGATTGGAAAAGCTCGACCTCGAAGCCGCTTTCGACCGTCGGCTTCTGCCGTGCACCGAAATACTCGACGTGTATCCGGTCCGCCGGTCGACCCGAGGTCGCCGCCTCGAAGTTCGCCAGCAGGGGGCCCGGACCGCAACAGTACAGATGCGCATCGGCAGGCGCATTCGAGCAGATCGAAGGCACGTCGAGCAGGCCACCCCGTTCCTCGTCGATGTGGAGGTGGACGCCAGGTCTCGCGGAAAGGCTTGAATAAAATGCCATTTCGCCCCGAGGCCTGCAGGCATAGTGGAGTTCGTAGGTACGACCCAGTTGCTCCAGCTTTCGCACCATGCTCCAGATCGGCGTAATTCCGATACCTCCGGCAACAAACACCGTGTGGGACGCGTCGTCGACCAAAGGAAAAAGGTTTCTCGGGCCACCAACGCGCAGCACCGTTCCGACGCCGATCTCCTCATGAAGCAAGCGTGATCCCCCACGGCTCTCCCTGTCCTTTTTTATGGCGACCACGTATTTTCGGCGGTCATCGTCGTCGATGACGAGCGAGTATTGGCGCACCATCCCGGTCGGAAGATGAAGATCGATATGCGCTCCCGGCTCAATACCCGGGAGTTCTCCTCCGTCGAGAGCCCGGAAGGCAAATAGCGTTGTACCTTCTGCAACCGGCGGCATAGCCGTCAAACGCATTTCTCGAAGCGCACCTTCGTTCATCGCGAGTACTCCAAGCATCGCCGCGTTCCACTCACACCAGGCAGCCGTCCGAGCGGCCCTCGCCGGCTTGAGCAAGTTGACAGGCATTCATCGGACGGTGACGGGCAAGCTTACGAACCCGCGCAGCACGTTGTTGACCGCCCTGACCGGCTCGCCCACTTCGAACCTGGACACTCGACGCGCAAAGGCGGTCATCAACGCCGTCATCTCAAGCCGTGCCAGATGCATTCCGGCGCAGATATGGGCACCGAAGCCGAAGCCGAGGTGGTCGCGGCCGTTCCTTCTCACATCGAATTTTTCTGGCTCTTCCCACTTGCGTTCGTCTCGGTTTGCGGACGCGTAGAGCACGAGGAGCCGCGACCGACCGGACAATTCCGCACCGTCGATGTCGGTGTCTTCCACGACCACCCGCGTAAAGCCGCGTATGGGCGACTCCAGCCTGACCGCCTCATTGATCGCGGAGGGAATCAAGGAATGATCTTGCCGCACGAGATCCCATTGGTCCGGATTTCGGCCGAAGAACCAGATCAGGCTGCCCGTGGCGAAAATGGTCGTATCGAGGCTCGGGCTGATGTAGTCGCGCATCATCGCCGGACATTTATCCTTTGGGATTTCACCCCGGTCTGCAGCCTTCCAGATCGCGGCGGCCCACCCGTCGGGCTTGAGACGCGCGACAGTCGATTCATCACTGCAATACGCGCGGAGTTCCTCGATGTGGGGCAACGCAGCCTCGGACCGCGCATTCATGGCGCCTAGGGCGTCGAAGGTCGCTCCGGCCCAGCGAAGCATGTTGGCGCGTCCCTCCTCCGGCAGTCCGACAAGCTCGGAAACGATCGAAACGGGCAGATGCCGCGCGCACTCGCTAACCGCATCGAAGCTTCCCTGTCTCACCAGGCGCTCCACCAGCGCTTCGGCTTCGGCCTCGATTCTGGGCGCTGCTTCCTTGAGCGCGGGCACTGTCAAAGGCGCGCGGATAATGCCCCGCATCTTGGTGTGTTCCGGCGGATCGCTGGTGATTGTGTTGCCTATGGACGAGTTCATCAGCTCGTTGGCCGCGATTCCACGTGCCGAGGAAAATCTCTTGTAGTCTCGCAATACGTTGCGTACGTCCGCAAATCGGCCCACCGCCCAAAGTCCGTTTTTGGGCAACCAAACCGCCGGACCGGCATCACGTATCGCCCGGTAGTGCCCATAGGGCTCCGCGATGACCTCATCGCTGTAGATGTCCACGTCATAACTGGGCGCACCTTCCATTCCGGAATCACCTTTTGCGTTATCGTTGCGGACCGAGGCTTCCCTTGCTCCCGCGTGGCGCACGCCAGACTCAGACACCGTCGCACCAGGAATCTACTTTTCCGCCATCGAGATTGTCGCGCACGCGATGTGAGAGCAAATCCACGTCGATTTCGTGCAGCGATTTTCGTCCCGAGATGTCCAGTGCATGGGCAGCCCCCTGCCCCATGGCGAAACAAGGTCCCATGACTCGAACGGAAGCTAGGGCGGCGACGTCGCCGTCCATACAGCGTCCGGCCGCAATCAGATTGTCCGCGTCGCGGTGGACCAAACTTCGCAGTGGCACGTAATGCATGTGGTCGGGATCGTCGAATTTCTCCCAGTGAACTTTTTCGACGCTGTCATGTGCCTCAACCGGCCAGGAGCAGCGGGCGATCGCGTCATCCGGCCTATGTCCGGTCCGCACTTCATCGATCGTAAGTTGGTGCGAACTGACGAACCAGCGTGTCTGCCGAATTCCAGGAAGGCCGTAGGCGCGGATGCGCGCCTGACCCATCGAGTTCGGAAACTCCTGCCGCAGCAGCTTTAGAACCCTGTCCGCCTGATCCCTGCCTTCGAGCGTCGCTCGCGTGGCTGCGATTGGTTCGGTGGGATTTGGCATGTGCGTCATGTTGACCGTGGCCACCCCGCGTCCGGGAAACGCGAAGACGAAACCATCTTCGCGACTTAAGCCGTACTCTTCTTTCTTGTCCTTCATCACTTGACCGACATGAAAGCCGTCGAATTCCGGAATCGCGCCTTCGTCGAATCCCTCGAGCACGATCATTTGCGTGCCCCATTGTGCCGTCTCGGGCTCCCGCACCGGCAGCCCGGCATGCCAGGCTACTGCGGCATCGCCTGACGCATCGATAAACCCGTCCGCACGAACCGCCACATCGCCCCATCGCGTTGCTATGTCGAGTTCCACGATTCGACGGTCGTCCAGCCGCGCGGATCGAAGGACCGCACCCAGCACGAGGGTCACACCCGCGCTCGACAGTGCCTTCTCCGTCCAACGTCCACAAAGCGTCTCATCGTACTGAAGGACGATCGTATCCAACGCGCGGCGGGGATGGATCGCGCCGGCGAGATGAAGATCGTTCAACATATCGTCGACCGGGCCGAATGTGACACGATGAGGCCTCGGCCCGTTCGAATACAGCCCGCATATGGTGCCCAGCAGAGTGCTGACAAGCTGGCCACCGACAGTCGGCATCGCGTCCAGGAGGACGGTACGTTTCCCCAGCTTCGCCGCCGTAAGCGCCGCCATCACACCGGCAGCGCCACCCCCGACGACGCAGATATCGGCATCGAGGTTCATACGGTCGCGCGTCTTCGTCAGAACGCGGGTGTTGGTATTGAATGTCATGTCAGGACCAATTTCCTTGCCGGTTTTCTTCGACTCGCATCGCTCGAACCGAGCGGGCCGGCGCTAAAGCGCGCTAGTCACACCCATGTTGCTGGCCTTTTCGAGAGCTGGGCCGGTATCGGCCGTTTCATCGTGAACGTTGATGTCGTAAAGCCGCATGAGGAAGAAAGCGGCGGCGGCGACCACCGCGAGCGGAACGGCTGCGGCCCAGAAGAGTTGCTGAACCGGCAATGCCCATGCGAGGAGCACGCCGCCTATGAACGGGCCTATGATCGAGCCAATCTTCCCGACCCCGAGCGCCCAGCCCATGCCGTTCGACCGTATCGACGTCGGATAGATCTTCCCGGCGATTCCATGAAGCGAGTTCTGGACGCCGATCGTGAAGAATCCCGCAGCGGTCGCTGCGGCAAGCAGCATCCACCACGAATTGCCCATCATTCCCAACGAAGCGACGATAGGGCATGCAATAAGGGCGGACGCCACCAGCGCCAGCATTCCGGATCGATCGATCAGCCGGCCCACGGCAAGCCCGCCGGCGGCGCCGCCAAGGAAGAACAGTGAAAGTGCGATGGCCGCCACGCCACGGGTCATCCCGGCGGACTCGACGAGCACCGGAAGCCAGCTCACCAGCGCGAAAAGCGTCACGGAATTGGCGACGTATACGATCCACAACAGCGGTGTCATCACCGCTCTCTGACCGTCAAATAGTCGCTTCAACAAGAACTGCGACTGATTATGCTCGACCCTCACCGATAGGCGGGTAACTCCGCTTAGATTAAGGTCAGGCCGGACCCATGCCGCAAGCTTGATGGCTTTTGCCGCGCCGTCAGGCTTAAGCGCCAGATAACCGATGGATTCCGGCAACCAAATCACTAACGCAAGCGCGAGCGCGAGCGAGACTGCGCCGCCCAAGTAGAATATTACGGGCCAACCGTAAATCGGGATAAGCTGCGCCGAAATTAAACCGCCAAGAGTTCCGCCGAGAGCATAACCGGCAAAGATGACGGCGATAGACGTGACACGGGCCTGCTTCAGAGAGTATTCGTTGGTAAGAGCTACGGCGTTCGGAACCGCCCCCCCTAGTCCCAGGCACGCCAAAAAGCGTAGGAGAAGCATTTCGTTGAGCGACGTCGCTAAACCCGTCGCGAGCGTCAATACGCCGAAGACGACGGATCCCGCAATGATGGCTGTCCTTCGGCCCCAGCGGTCACCGATGAAACCGAACAGCACCGACCCGATCATCAGCCCGAAGAGGCTTGCGCTGAATACTGTGCCGGTCGCGATCTTATCGACGTGCCATTGCCGGATCAGGTCCGGCACAGCAAATGAGAGCGCAGAAACGTCGTAGGAATCGGCAATCATGATGAGAAAGCACAATAGCGTCACCCGGACAGCGACACGACTAACGCGCGGTGTATCGAGTATTTCTGATACCTCAATCGTTCGACCTTCCATGACTTTTCCCCCGTTTGTTTCTTTGGCAGCCTGCAGGAAACCAAGAAGGAGTCCGCCCGACCTTGCATTATTCCGAACAGCAGAGATCAATGCGGGCGGATCAAGAGACCGCAGCACATTCAGTTCTTGCGATTCGATATTAGGAAACTAGACGGCGCCCCCGCGATAGCAATTGCTGCTTTTTTGCTTTGTAATGCCCTCAGGGCATATGTAAGCATAGCCGTGCAAAACGGATGCACTACCTCCAGCGGGCTTTTTCCGAGGCAAGACCGATGTCGAGAGATTCAAACGAACCCACGTCCGAGAATTTCTTGCTGGAAGTCCACGACGGGGCTCACGATAAGCGCAAACTAAGCCTGCGGCAGATCGAGGTTTTCCGGGCCGTGATGATCTCAGGATCCATCAATGGCGCATCGCAGATGTTGCGGGTTTCGCAGCCAAGCCTTTCCCGTGTCGTGAAGAGGACCGAGGATGTCCTCGACTTCAAGCTCTTCGAACGTGTGAAAGGGCGATTGATCCCGACGAAGGAGGCGGGCGTTTTGCTGACCATGGTCGGCCGCGTTTATCAGCAACTGGACGAACTCGGCGACGCCGTGGAGCGCATGACGAGGGGTGATGACGGTCTCTTGAGGTTCGGAACGACGGGCAGCCCGGGCAGGTGCCTAGTGCCGATCGCGATAGCAGACCTCCACCGCAACCTTCCGAAACTCACCTACCACGTGGACGTGCTTCTGATTGACCAAATTATCGATTATCTACTCTTCCATCGAGGCGAATGCGTTGTTTCGGTATTTCCAATCCGACACCCTCTGGTGCAGTCAAAAGCCCTCGGCCACGGCAGCCTGGTTGCATTGATCCCTCGCAATCATCGGCTTGCTGGCCGCCGGCAGATCCCGGCGGCCGAATTGGCAAAGGAATTCCTGATCTCATTTGAACCGGAGACACCTCACGGCGCCATCGTATTGGAGCTACTCCGCTCGGCCAGGATTGCTCCCAAGATCGGCATCTTGATCAGGCACATCGAGACGGCCATCGGGCTGGTTGCAAACGGAGTGGGAATCGGAGTCGTCGATGAATTCGCAGTAGCCGACTCGGCCACGCTGCCTTTCTCTGTCGTGCGCATCAAGGGCGGGCCACGTGTCCACATCTACCTGAGCTGGCAGCGCGAAATAGTTCGCTCGCATTTCTTTAAGAAGTTTGAAGTTGCCTTATTAAACGCGCTCAAAAGCTCTCAACTAGGGGCCACGCCCATGCCCTGAGCTTGACTTTGGCCAATTTTGAAGTGGCTCATCGGCTGCGTGGGACGCGGAACATCGGATCATTCTCGACGATCTCATGAACGCTTTTTAGCATGAGCTTC